>Ga0207933_1000592_pt1 | contig 34385 bp, 35 predicted proteins | sample NGESurdeep092012_4_FD_184488 | JGI IMG/M metagenome (GOLD analysis project Ga0207933, IMG submission 184488) | Arctic peat soil microbial communities from Barrow, Alaska - NGEE Surface sample F53-3 deep-092012 (SPAdes) | ecosystem: Environmental > Terrestrial > Soil > Wetlands > Peat ... | reverse complement strand
CTACCGCTATTTGAAAAACTAGCTCTTCGGCTTTTTGTGGAAGCTTCTGTAAGAGAGGTCTCGGCGAAAACTGTCCAGCTTAACGATATAACTCTCATACTTATTATATAGCTGAGAATAGTGTCCACTCGGCGCCAGAAGGTGTAATAATCTTCCTTTAGCCTCGAGGTACTCGACCAATGAATAAAAATCACCGTCTCCAGAAACTATGATCGCTTTGTCGTAATTACTCATTTCCTTCATAGCCCAAAGCACTAAATCAGCGTCAATGTTACCCTTTACCGGCTTTTTATCTTCAGGTGGAGCATCTGGGTCAACTTCCTGTCGGGGTTTAGAAATATCAAAAGTCGGCTTTAGGACAATCATATAACCAGCTTCGTGCATCTGTTCGTACAAATTTTCATTCTCGGGCATATAGCCAATGAACATAAATGCTTTCGTAACACCGTATTGATCGCCAAGAAATTTCCGAAATTTGCGCCAATCAATTTTCCACCCAAATTTTTGTACACTAATGTTCAGATTCTGACTATCAATAAAGGCATAGACTCTAGGGGGTCTTGTTTCGGTCATAACCTTATGATAACACGACTTAACGGCTGAAGAGTACTAACACCTATAAACCAAGTATTACGGGGAGAACAGTACAGTTTTACAGAGAAGATTTTATTGTATCAATTATTTGTTCAATTGGAATGCGTTCTTGCTTAGTGGTGTCGCGGTCACGTAGAGTTACACATTTGTCCTCTAATGTCTCAAAGTCAATTGTCACACAGTAAGGTGTCCCGATTTCATCCTGACGACGGTAACGTTTGCCAATATTTCCGTTATCATCCCAAATTACCTGCCCGAATTCCGTGCGTATAGCTTTGTATATCTCTTTGGCTTTATCAGTTAATTCGGGTTTATTCTTAAGAAGAGGGAAAACGGCAACTTTAACCGGAGCTAAGTGCTTAGGTAATTGTAGGTAGTTGCGGGTTTCACTGTTTACTTCATCTACCTTATAGGCATTTGATAATACCGCCAGAAGATAACGGTCGACACCGAAAGTCGGTTCGATAACGTGCGGAATAAATGGATCAGAACCATCTTTGGGTCGATATTCAAGATTTTTGCCAGACTTATCTTGGTGATTCTTAAGATCAAAGTCTGTGCGATAAGCTAGGCCACCAATCTCATCAAAGCCGAGAGTTGGAAAGTCATAATAAAAATCTATAGTCCGCTTACTGTAGTGAGCCCGGTCGCCTTCTGAGACTTCAACTTCTTTAAGTCTATCCTTGTCTAGGCCAAGGCTTTCAAACCAACCATGAATGCTGTTTCGCCACAGCTCAAAATACTTTTCCCAGTCAGATTCTTTGATAAAGTACTCAAATTCCATAATTTCCAGTTCCCTAACCCGAAATATAAAATCGCGGGGGGCAATCTCGTTACGAAAAGCCCGGCCAACTTGAGCTATTCCGAATGGCAAATCAGGGTAAAAAGTATCGACAACATTCTTATAATCGACGAACATTCCCTGAGCCAGCTCTGGTCTTAGGTAAGTTAGTGAATTTTCATCCTCCAGGGGGCCAACGTTTGTCCTAAACATTAAGTTAAATTGCCTGGCTTCGCCGAAGGTATTTTCCTTACCACAAGCTGGACACTTTGAGGTATCGATCTTATCAGCCCTAAAGCGATTATGGCAGTTGCTGCATTCTACTAGTGGGTCTGAGAAGGTATCAACGTGACCACTTGCCTGCCAAACTTTAGGATTCATGATTATAGACGAGTCTATTAGATACATATCGTCACGGCTATCGACAAAATAGTTTAGCCACTGATTGATAATATTGCGCTTCAGTTGCGCCCCTAGTGGACCATAGTCCCATGTCCCAGCCAGACCACCATAAATCTCACTACCCTGATAGATAAAGCCACGACGTTTGCATAAGCTAACAATTTCTTCTAGTTTTACCGTGTTCATTTGCTGATGATTATATCTGAATATAAGTTTTAAGCATAGTCTGAGCCAGAGGGCCTATATCAACAATCAGCTCATTAATGCCCTCAATGTTCTGGAGTTTTTCTGGCGTTCTCCCCTCAAAACCAAGCCTTAAAAACTTAATATGCTTAGCATTAAATTGTCCATTATCCATCTGTTTAAAGGCCATAATACTGAAGTCAAAATCATAATCGTTATCAACGCCGAGTTTCTGACCGCTGACATCACTAAGTAGATTGGGGCTTCGCCCGCCAAAACGGAGAATCTGCATCGCAAACCACGACTGCACCAAGCCGAGGTTTATATCAGGATTATCCAGAGCCACGAATGCCTGCTCTAAAAGTATGAAATACTCCTCATCGACCTCATCTTCAGTCAATTTATCTATCTGCTTAATGAACTCGTAGGCGGCCATTGTCCGGGGCAGATCTTTAACTATAGCCCCGTAGTGCTTAATCAGTCGGGTGCTTATAAGCGTGCTCAACTCTCCTCGCCCTCTTATAAAACCGATATCACTGACACTAAATAACTCTATACCGCCGGCCATTTTGGATTTTATCTTACGTACGCCCTTGGCAATAACTCGTAGTTTACCGTAATCCGGTGTTAAGAACGTTAGGATACGATCTGCTTCGCTAAAATCGGTACGATTGAGAATAATGCCTCTTGTTTTGAGTTTCTTCATAGACTTAGACTGGGTGATGCTTTAAGAACATTATCAATCGTTCTTAAAAGTTCGGTCAGAGATGTTTGGGGTTTATAAAGATAATTGTTAATGCCAATCTCTTTATATAAGACTTCATTCTGGGCAAACTCACTAGGTGGCACAATACTATTAACCACGACTGGTATTCCCTGCCACTCTGGGTAGGAGCGTAATTCATAAAGAAATTCTAGGCCATTATGCTTAATGAGCTGTATTTCTAAGACGATCAGATCGGGTTGAAGTTTATCAGAGGTTGTTATTGCGTTTTGGGCGTCATAAACAGCGCTTACCTCGTAACCTTCTTGTCTCAGGGCGTCTTTGTATATTTGAGAAAGGATACGATTGGGCTCAATTAGTAGTATGCGCGTCATTCGAAAGACTTAATTTAGATGAATTGTAGCTGTCGACTAGGTTGGAGTATCGCGGCTAGTCCATTTTGTCGGTGATGACGGACCGTTTTGAGTTCAGCCGACATGGCTTGAAGTAATTTACGGGAAATAAATAATCCGGCGGCACTAGTTGAAGATAGTTGATTGAAGGGTTGCCTAGCGTTATGGTTGTGTAGCTCAAAAGCTCGGCGGAGTTGTTTAAGTGAAATGACCTCCGAATCGCTATAAATACCGGCGACCACTCCTTCCCTAATCTGATGAGTAGCTAAGGTTAAAATTCTCTTTTCACCGGTCTCGACAATTGGGGTCTGAGCCTCTATATAAGCTGTGCTTAAACTCAACAGAGCACTAGTAAGAGCTGGCTGGTTAGCCATAACCGGCCTATGACTGCCAGCTATATCAAGCCTTAAGCTGACATCATAGCGACGAGCTACATCTTGCAGACTCTGGGCTACGTCATAAAGAGTTGAACTTGTCGAAACAGGTTCTAGCTCGAGCGTTTGTTGATTATCAGCTATCTGTAGGCCAAGTAAATAACTGTCGACTAATTCTAAAGCTGATGTTGCCGTGGTTTGAATTAAACGTAGTGACTCGGGTGAGACATCCTCTGTCATCAACGCCAGTTCCGTTCTACGAGCAATATACATTAGGGGCAGCTTTAATTCCTCAGCAACGCCGTTTAAAAGTGCCTGATAGTCAGGCGAAACCTGATAATTAGGTACCGACGCCTTCAAAGATTTACCCTCGCTTGTTACCTACAAATTATAGCATGTGTGCTACGGCGAAAAGGAAAGATTGGGCAAAATCAAAGTATTAAAATTACTCTCGTATTGGCTAGATTCTGTCCAGGCTAGCAAAGTAGTACTTCTAAGAGGTAATACAACCATAATGCCACTCTTTACGTTAGGCTGAATATTGCCAGTAATCTTTACCCCAACAACGCTAGGAACTTTTGGTAAAGAATATGGTGAGATAGTTACGAGGCCTTGTTGTGCTAGACTATTATACTGATTTAACACCTGGTCGTAGCTGGTAGATTCTACTTCTACGCGCAGAGCAAAAGCATTGGTTTGATCATTAGTGTCTGGCACATAGCCTGGCTCGAAATAACCATTCACTGGATTAGGATTATTACTATTTGCGACTATATAAGCACTGTATGTCTTCGGATAATAAACCGTGACTGTTCCGTAGGCTTGTGGTCCGACAAATGGCTGAAGCGGTTGAAGAGATTCCGCGGCAAATTGATTTTTGTCTGTTAGCTGTTGTTGTTGCTTGGCAGTGGCGACAGCCGTAGCTACCAATTGGTCACTATTATTTTTGTATTTATTCTCACCATTGTATAAAACAACACAAACGCAAACAGCTACAATAAATAACAAGGCTATTAGCGTTGAAAAAAGTGATAAAAGGCTTATGGCGCCGCGCTGATCACGCTTCATAATGCTCATGTTAACTGATTTGTACCTGTTAGTAAAGCGTTCTGCTAAATTTTTTTCTCGGGCATATCAAAATGATATAAGAGCAGCCCGCTCTGTTTTTTAATAGACTTCCGTCCCGGCAATTTGAAACAATAGCTTACAAGATTTAGGGGTTTTTCCATCTCAGAAATTATTTTTTTATCTAACTTTAGCATGTAGCGATCTAGTAAAAAGGTGTATACCCCATCGGCTGGACTAATCGAAATATTCCAGAAATTGCGCCAATGGGTTTTGACTAATTTCCTCTGTCGGAAGCAATTAATTTTACTATAGATCACCAAAAAAGGATTAATCTCATAGCCTATTGCTCGAACACCTCTATGAGCGGCTTCTTTTAAGATGCGGCCATCGCCGCTACCGAGCTCAATAAGCAATTGACCTGGTTTAAGTGATAGTAAATCAAGGGCCTCTTGTTGCTGTTTTTTTAAGGTTGGTAAATAAGGTGCTCCGAATAACAAAACTCCCGAAAACGCGAGTATAACCAAGCAAGCAATTAGCACCAATAAGGACATTAAACTTCCTTATTAGCTGAGTGCTTTGTTAGTGTTTTAATTTCATTTCCGGTATTTTCTAAATAGTCTTTGAGGGTTTTCAGCAGTTGATCGGCTTCTTTGTAAAGACTAAGCGCTTCATCAATAGTTGTCGTTGGGTTTTCCAATGATGCAATAATACTATCTAATTTGTCACTTAATTCTTGGTACGTCTTGGTGTTTTTTCCCATAATACTCCTTTTAATTTAGTGATTTTACGTCGTCTACGGTTACTCTAACGTTGCCATCGGGTAATCTTACTCTACCTCTGTCGCCTTTGCCAAAATCATTAATGCTTCTTACGACCTTAGTACCTTTATATAAAATTGCATAGCCCCTATTCAAAATAGTTTGGGGATCAAGTAGCTCAACGAGCTTTCGCTGTTGAGAAAAGCGCTCGAAATGTTGCTGAAAAATTAAATTTATATTATCAGTTACGGTTTTTCGTCGTCTAATCAAGCTAGCTTCTCCTTCTCGTAGCCGGCTTTCCAGCTTGCCTAGAAGTTGTTTCTGGATAAGTATCAAGCTACTTATAACTTGGCTTTTATCGGGTACTAATAATTCTGCGGCGTTACTCGGCGTACTACCCCTTAAGTCGGCCACCCTTTCGGCAAGGCTAATATCCCGTTCATGGCCGATGGCCACAAGTGTCGGAATACGACTACCGACAACAGCCCGAGTAACTTGTTCGGAGCTAAAGGCCTGTAAATCTTCTAAACTACCTCCTCCCCTAATAATGACAATAACGTCCGGTGGTCTGGCTTGTTGATTGAAAATATCGATGGCATTGGTCAATTGTTCAATAGCTACCTCACCTTGAACCTGGACGTCAATCAACTGGGTCTTTAATCCACTCCAACGGGCATTAATAATTTTTACGAAATCACTGTAAGCAGCAGACTCTGAGGAGGTTATCAGTCCGATAGTCGCTGGCGGGAACGGGAGTTGCCTTTTCCTTTCTAAGTTAAACAGCCCTTCCTTTTCGAGTTTTGCTTCTAGTAGGTTGGCGGTTTTTTTAATCGCGCCCTCACCTTTTGGACTTATCTGCTGGAAATTAAAGCTAAAACCATACAATGAATGTAGTCTTGGGGTCCCGCTAACCCGAACCAATAAACCGTCTTCGAGTGGCCCAGGCAAAGCATGGACTGAACCGAAACAACGCACAATTGCCTGCTCGTCTTTTAAATCAAAATATACCCAACGATTTTTACTAATGCGAAAATTAGCAATTTCACCGACAATCACGATATAAGGATAAGCATATTCTAAAGTTTGATTAGTTAGACTGACAAATTCACTAACGCTGAATTCAAGCACTGGCATTATTTGCTTCGTTAGGTTGGCGTCTAAGACTCTTATGGTAGAAGTAATACCCAGGAGGAATCTGAATCAAGGTGTTTAACACACGATACATGATTACAACCGGGATACTTAGGCTGACCGGTATGCCGGAAATCGCCAAAATACCAGTCATAAGCGCTTCGTATACACCTATCCCGCCAGGTAAAACCGATATAAACCCAGCAAAGTTGGCCACGGCATAAGCCAAAATGACCGCTCCGACATTTATCCAGTGCCCAAAGGCTACGTAGACCGCATAAATAGCTAGGACTTCACTTAGATTGGCCATGGTTGCAAACATAAAAGGTTTTTTAAGAAGCTTGTAGTTGGCATGAATGAGTCGATAGTTATTGTGTAGTTCATCAACGACATGACGTACTCTTTCTATGTGAATAGCTTCAGCTTTACCGGGTCTAAAGAAATGAATAACCCAGTTTAGGATTTTGGTTATAAAAGAGAATGTTGCGTTAATTCGAGCACTACTATCTAGAATATATATAAACGCAAACGTCCCGATAACCAATAACGTTGAGACTGAGCTCGCTACTAATATTGTCAGATTATTGACGTGCCCACCGAGGGCTAAGAAGATAAGACCAAGGATAAGTAAAACTTCAAATGATACTAGGACTATCATTAATTTAAGCATCTGCACTAAGGAGGCTTTGCCGCCGGTTATTTTGTCGGTTTCTGATCGCAAACGAACGCCGAAATATGAAACTCCAGATATACCGGCACTCGGGAAAACACTATTGATGAAATTAAGTTCGAGGGCAATCTGATACATCCCCCGGTAGCTAACAACGTTACCTAAAGCTTGAAAAAGACTCTTATATAATCGTGCCTGGGAGTCATAATTCCACAGTTCAATCGGTATCAATAGCAATAGCGCCCAGCTATTAACTCTAGCCAGATTCTTGAAAGTCCCGATTATTTCACTTCTTAGAAAGAAAACCAAGATAACCAGGGCAATGATAGTAATAATGTTGATTATCAGCTTCCAGTGCTGGCGGATATAGCTCGGCTTAATCATCAGTAACTATTATACCGAAAAAATGCCGGGAAAGTCCTATATACTTATTACCATATGCAAAGTTTATGTATTTTAGGCAGACAGCCTGCTCTCGGAATGGCTGAACTCGAATCGTTATACGGCAGCACCATAATTACACCGGTTAGTAATCTAGCAGCCCTGATTGATATAGACCCTTGCCTGCTGGCGTTTGACCGCCTAGGAGGCTCAGTAAAGTTCTGTAAAGTGCTTACTACGCTGGAAACCACTAAGTGGGAGGACGTCGAAAAGTTTCTAGTTCAAGTGTCTCCTGGCCACGCCAGAGATATGGCTGGAGGAAAGATGAATATTGGCCTGAGCGTTTATGGGCTAAAGATTGATCCCCGACGTTTAACGCGCACTGCGTTATCGCTAAAAAATGCCATCCGGGCAACCGGTAAATCTGTTCGGATTGTCGCCAATAAGGAAATGGCCCTTAGTAGCGCGCAGGTAATCTATAACAAATTAACTGGCCCAAAAGGTTGGGAACTCGTCTTTGTGGTAGATGGCACCAGGACAATCATTGCTCAAACCGTCAGAGAACAAAATATCAATTCCTACAGTCTAAGAGACAGGGATCGTCCAAAACGAGATAGCCGAGTCGGGATGCTCCCCCCGAAACTCGCTCAAATAATAATAAACCTAGCGGCTGGTGAACTCCCTAAGGATAAATTAGCGTCAATTTGTGACACACCCGAAGGTCAAACGCTACCAAGACCCGAATTTAATCAGTTAATCCTCGACCCTTTTTGTGGAACTGGCGTGGTGCTTCAGGAAGCACTATTGATGGGTTATAAGGTTGAGGGTTCAGATCTAGACCAACGCATGATAGATTACACCAAGGCTAATTTGGAATGGTTAGCCACAACTTCTTTAGTTGAGGACGTCAAGGATTGTACCCTAGAAACCGGTGATGCCACCTCGCACGTTTGGAAGCATGCCCCAGGCTTCATTGCCTCCGAAGCCTATCTAGGACAAGCTTTCACCGCTCAGCCGTCAGATACTGAGATAGCTCAAAATGTCACTAATACCAACCTTATCATTAAAAAAACATTGCAAAATATTGCTCGCCAAATACCAAGCGGCACTCGCATTTGTCTAGCAATCCCGGCCTACCATACCTCCCGAGGTGATTTTAAGCATTTACCTCTTATTGACTCAGTCGAGGAGTTAGGCTATAATCGGATAAGTTTTAAGCATCTTAATGATAGTGAGCTTCTCTACTTTCGAGAACAACAAATTGTCGCTCGTGAGTTGCTCGTAATAACAAGGAAATAATATAATATGAGTCATGTAAAAGCCGGCGGAACAGCCAAGAACGTACACGATAGTCCTGGTCAGCGGCTAGGCGTTAAAATCTGGGGTGGCCAGAGTGTTAAGACTGGACAAGTCATCATCCGACAAGTCGGTATGTCAAAGCGACCTGGGCGCGGCACAACTATGAGCCGAAACTTCACTATCCACGCTGAAAAAGATGGCGTTGTTAGCTATAACTCAAAGAAAATCCGGCGCTTCACCGGCAAAAGTGTTTATCGAACCGAAGTTGTTGTTGAATAAAGCCTGTATTTAACAAATCTCTTTATAATAGACTGGCGATAAAACCATTAAACAGTGGATGTGGTTGGTTTGGACGAGATTTAAACTCTGGGTGAAATTGGCTGGCGATAAAGAATGGGTGGTTAACACCCTCAATTACCTCTACTAGATGATTGTTGGGGTTCTTGCCAACAACTCTGAGACCCCAGGATTCATAGTTATCTACGTACAGTGGATTACACTCGCCCCGGTGGCGGTGACGCTCAGTAATTTTAGTCTTAGCGTAAAGCTTAGCCGACTTACTATCCTTTAGCAAATCACAATCATAATCACCCAGGCGCATTGTGCCACCAGTATTCTCTTTACCCCTCTGGTCGGTCATAGTATTTATAACTAGTTCAGTGGCATTAGGATTGAGCTCAAAAGTATTTGCACCTTTTACCCCACTGTTACGGGCTGCAGCGATTACTCCAACCTGTAGGCCTAAACATAGCCCTAAATAAGGAATCTTATTAGTAAGAGCATGTTGAGCCGCTTTAATCTTCCCTTCTAAACCCCTGACCCCAAAACCTCCAGGAACAACAATTCCATCAAAGCCAGCTAAAACTGTGGATATGTCAGCTTCAGGTGCATCAAATTTATGGGCATTAACCCAGTGTATTTCAATATTACAATCGTTTTTCCAAGCGGCAGCTTTGAGTGCTTCAAAAACCGACATATATGTATCTGTATTGTCCAAGTATTTGGCTATCAAACCAATTTTTACAGTTCGGTCGTGCTTCGAGGTAGCCTGTTTAACTACTTCTCGCCAAACTTTGAGATTGGGTTTACTGACCTTTAGATTTAGCTCACGGCATATAACATCAGCAATACCGCTATCTTCTAAAGTCAACGGTACCTGATAAATACTTGAGGCATTAGGTAGAAGCGCAATAGCTTCCTCTGGGACTCCAGAGAACAAGCTTAATTTCTTCTTTACACCTTCGTTTGCGGGTTCTTCACTGCGCGCGACTAATATATTTGGTGTTAACCCTAGGCCACGTAGTTCGCGTACCGAATTCTGGGCCGGCTTGGTTTTAGTTTCATGGCTAGCACCGAGGTAGGGTAAGTAAACGAGGTGGACATATAGACAGTTTTCTTGGCCGGCTTTCATACCAAATTCTCGAATTGCTTCTATGAAACTAAGGCTCTCGTAGTCACCTACGGTTCCGCCTATCTCAACAATATGTACATCAAAACCTTCGCCAGCTTTTTTTATGTATTGCTGAATGGAGCCTGTTAGGTGAGGGATAATCTGAACATCTTCGCCCTCATATTTTCCAGCTCGTTCGTCGCTAATAACTTTGAGCAGTACCCTACCTGCCATCAACGAACTCCTTTGAGTCATTTCTTCATCTAAGAAACGTTCGTAATGACCGAGGTCTAGGTCAGTTTCGGCACCGTCTTTAGTTACAAAACATTCGCCGTGTTCGCGAGGGTTAAGAGTCCCGGCATCAACATTTAGATAAGGGTCACATTTTTGAATGTTTACTGTTAGGTCACGAGCTTTGAGGAGGTTACCAATCGAGGCGGCTGTAATACCCTTTCCTAGTCCGGAAAGCACGCCCCCTGTCACGAATATATATTTAGTAGAACCTTTGGCCACCTCTCACCTCTTTACTTCCTGTTGATACTACCCTATTTCGTACCTGATTGGCAAGACTTAAATTTGAAATTACTGGCTTTGCAGATATGTTATGGCGGCGTCTTGTTGTGGATCTTGACCCGCCTTAACCTGTGCCTGAGTTATTGTGACGACTCTATCAGGAGTAATACCGATGTGGTTAATGCTCTTGCCATCAGGTCGATACCAATGGGCAATAGTCACTTTAAGCTCTTCACCATTACTTAAATTATTGATTTGCTGGACAACTCCTTTGCCATAGCTCTGGGTACCGATTATGTAGGCGTCGTGGTTATCGTGAAGGGCGCTGGCAGTTATCTCTGATGCGCTGGCGCTTCCACTATTCATTAATACGACTGTCGGTATCCCTTTTAGTAAATCATTTCCGGTTGCACTGTAGGTTTGGACAACCGTATTACCGGTTTTCTCAACCATAATAGTTTGACCTGCGTCCAGCCACAGGCTTGAAACATTTACTGCAGCATCGACTTCACCACCTGGGTTATCGCGCAAATCTAAGATAATTCCCTTAACCCCAGCTTGTTTAAACTTTTGAGCTGCCTGTTGAGCGAGTAAGGAAGTATCGTTAGTAAATTGAGTGATTTGGATATAGCCAACGTTGCCAGAAAAAATTTTCGAATTAACACTCGGAACAGTGATTGTCTGCCTAGTAATCGTGAAGGTCATTGGGGTCTGACCTCGAACGATCTGTAGGGTAACTTTAGTTCCCTGAGGCCCTCGTATGTCGTTCACAGCTTGGTCTACTGACATACTAGCAGTACTAGCTCCGTTGACTGAGACTATTATATCTTGTGGCTGAAGCCCAGCTTTTGCCGCAGGCGTATCGGCCAGCGGAGCTATTACTTCAATTTCATTGCTGGCGTTCACGCCTAACTCAGCTCCAATACCGCTAAAGGAACCTTGAAGCTCATTATTGAAGGCCCTGGCCTGAGTAGCATTGAAATATTCCGTATAAGGATCACCAACGGCATTTGCTAACCCGGTTTTTAAGCCATCTAACAATTGTGTAGTAGTTAGTTTGCCGTCATATTGGCTTTTAATTACCTGGTAGACTTGGTTGACTGATGAATAGTCTAGCTGATTAGGCAGCCCAGAATTCTGGTTATTGCCGAAGTGTATATTAATCCGGCCATTCCCGACATCGACACCAACTACAGAAACACCAACTAAGACTACCAAAGAGATTAGGGATAAGGTTATGTTACGACCACTAAAGCAGCCTTTGAGTTTGTTAATCAGCTGTTGTTTAGTATTTTTTTTCGAAGTCACTACGCTAATACCCCATTTATAATGTCATTATATTGTATATCATTTACCGCACTAATTGCTGAAGATCCTAATGATTAAAGTCGATAATGGCGTATATAATCACGTTCAGTTCGTGAGCTAAATCAGATGTAGGCATTTTCATACCGCAGTAATGGGTTGCCTCTCTCGCCTATTCCCAGGTACGCCACTGCGTGGAGAATTGTCCAGTAAGTTGCTGGTTGTATTGAGATACGAATATCTGGTTCCCATTCACTTTCTCGACGTACATTGCATGCCCCCAAGCACCGGCAGTAGTTATTGCAACATCGCCAGCTTGTGGGATTGAATCGAATTGTATGCCTGCTCTACGTGCAGCGCCAACCCAGTCCTTTGCGTTACCAAAATCAACAGGCGCCAAACGGCCGGAATATTCAACTGCCCAGGCAGCGTATGATACGCATTGTCGCGTGCAGTATCCCCATTGATCTGGCCCGTCAGACGGGTTACCGGTACAACCCGGAGATGTGTTCATCTCAAAACCCCAACCAGCATACGCGTAGCTTCCGTTTATTGGATCCTTCGTGATAGTACCTGGAAAATGTAAGAAATAGTATCCCGAAGTACTTGTACTGCTATTCGCAGCAATCTGTGCGGCAACAAGAGCTGAAATCTGGCTATTGTTGCTTGCTATTTGCTGGTTATAACTCGATTGCTGTTGTTGATTATAGGAAAGGAGTGTTGCTTCTTTGGACTGGGCGCTGGCTAATTGGCTCTGCTGTGATTTTTGGCCAGTTATCAATTGGCTAACTTGGCTCTCTTGTGTTTGCTGCTGGGCCTCGAGAGCACTGATTGTATCAAGGGTGCTTTGAATTTTACTTTGTACTGCGTTACGGTAAGTCTGCGCGTTAACAAAGTCACTTATATTGTTACTGCTAGCTAGTTGTTCTAGGGTCGTCATCTGACCATTAACATAAATAGCGCTGATGTCGCTCCCCAAAACTTGTTTTTGCTGAGCTATCTGAGCTTGGTCGGAAAGAATTTGTTGTTGTAGCTGAGCTTGCTGAGTTTCACTAGCCGATATCGCTGCTTCTATCGCAGTTATCTGAGCCTGTAGAGTATTAAGGTTATCCTGATAACTATTAGCCTGTGACTGGAGAGAGTTTACGGTTGATTGTGCTTGGGCGTTCTGAGTGTTTAAACTATTTATCTGATTCTGGAAACTATCAGCGCTAACTATAGGAACCGCTATAACAGATCCAAGTATAATCAAAGTAGCAATAATTAAAGACGGCGATTTACGCACCCTATTAAAATTATAAACAGCTTTCCTGTAAACGTTTTGTCTATGCATTTTTGTTTTTTTAGATGACAAGTCAATCATACCACACCCTCGCAAATAGTTACAGGTACTTTATAAATTGAACGTTATTGTTTGAGTTTCAATATTTTTATCTAGCTGTTTTGAATGATAGGTATCTTCTGGTAGCAATGACTGAAGAAACAGCTCCTATTACAATACCGATTGCCAGCTCTAATGTCAAAAGTATCCAAAAATGATTGTTGAAGTATGTGTGAGAGTAATTAATATTTAATAAGCCCAGGCTACTGGCCTGCAGAGTAGAAGAAGAACCAACGAAGATAGCGTCGACTATCAAAGAAGAGATTATAGCTGCGAAAATACCGTAGCACATACTCTCAACCACAAAGGGGCCCCGAATATATGATGTACGCGCCCCTAATAATCGCATAGTACGTATCTCATCTCGACGATTAAAGATAGCCATGCGAATAGTATTAAAAATTATAAGGACTGATACTGCTGCAAAAACAATGATGGCAAAAATTCCTGCTTCACGAATAATGCTAGTAGCGTGGGCAATTTTATCAATTGCAATCTTTTGGTCACCACCATAGGAGTTACCGTATTGAGGATCCTCCAGTGCAACGGTCTTTGGTTGTTTAAGAAAGTTCTCAATAGTCTGGATTTTAGTACTATCTACTGGTTTAATCTCGATGCTCGCAGGGAGTGGATTATTAGTCTCACTTATAGCCTGTTGTAGCTGTGCGTTATTAGGTTGCTCCGACTTATAGATGGCTAAAGCCTGGGTTTTCGAGATGTAGCTAACACTCTTTATGTTTGGTAGTTGGCGTAATGCAGCTATTTCAGTATTAACTTGTTGCGTAGTAACGGAGTCTTTTAGCCAGACCGAAATACTTATCTGATTATTTATTTGCGCAATTGTATTTTGAAAAGTCGCATTAGCTAAAATTGAAAACAAAATAATCGTTAAGGTTATTACCATGACAGCAATTGCCGCCGCCGAAAGTGAAATATTCCTAAACAGGTTCACGAACCCAGCCTTAATAACCCGCGAGAGCGACAAGAAGTTATGGCTCATGACTTGTACTCTCCATTTGCTCGATCACTAGCAATTTTACCGTCTTTAAGGGTTATAACTCGTCTTTTAAGCCTATTAACTATTTCCTGGTTATGCGTCGTTAAAAGTACCGTTGTCCCATATCGATTAATTTTCTCTAATACTTTAATGACATCCCAGGCATGTTTTGGGTCAAGGTTACCGGTTGGCTCATCGGCTATTAATATTTTTGGTTGTCTTGCGATTGCCCTAGCAATAGCCACTCTCTGTCGTTCGCCTCCAGAAAGTTCTTGGGGCATACTCTTCTCCCTACCCTTTAAGTTAACTATATCGAGTACTCTCGGAACGGTCCGCTGGATTTCTCTTTTACCCATCCCAACTATTTCTAAGGCAAATGCTACATTCTCAAAAACAGTTCTATTCGGTAATAATCTAAAGTCTTGAAAAACTACACCGATTTTCCGTCTTAACATCGGTATGTCCCGATCTTTCAGTTTGTCGTAATCAATCCCACCGACAATTATCTTACCACTTGTTTGTCTCTCTTCTCTGGTCAATAAGCGCAGTAAGGTTGTTTTCCCGGCACCACTCTGGCCAACAACAATCACAAACTCCTTTGGTTCGATGTGTAGATTTATACGGTCTAGCGCCGGAGCGCTACTACCATTATATTTTTTTACTACCCGATCTAGAAGAATCATTAGCTTTATTATACCAAAAAAGCATTGCAATCTATATTACCTCTAGTTATAGCTAGAATGGAGGTCTAGATAGGCATTAATGAACTCATCCAGCTGGCCATCTAATACGCCATCGGGGTCATTCGATTCATGCTTAGTGCGCAGGTCTTTGACTTGTTTATAGGGGTGTAGCACATAGCTGCGGATTTGATTACCCCACTCAGCAGATTGATTGGGACCTTTTAATTCAGATATTTTTTCTCGGTGTTGATCGATTTGTAACTGTATTAAACGTGAGCGCAAAATTGTCATTGCCGTTTCCCTGTTCTGTAGCTGCGAACGCTCATTTTGAATTGCTACTACTATCCCTGTTGGAATGTGGGTAACGCGTACGGCTGAATCAGTCGTATTAACGCTTTGCCCACCATGACCACCACTACGATATACGTCTATACGCAAATCTTTATCATCTATATTTAGCTCGTCAGGACTATCAATTTTTGGTAATACATCAACTTTAGCAAAGCTGGTTTCCCGCGAACTAGCAGAATTAAAGGGACTAAGCCGAACCAGTCTGTGAACGCCGTGTTCAGACTTTAATTTTCCATAAGCATAGGAGCCGCTTACTTCAAAAATCACATTCTTCAAACCGGCTTCATCGCCGACAGCTTCATCGATAGTATTAATTGTATAGGAGTTTTTTTCTGACCAGCGCACATACATCCTGAATAACATTTGTGCCCAATCTTGGGCATCAGTACCACCTGCACCGGCATATATACTAACAATCGCGTTATGGTCATCGTAAGGACCATTGAGTTTTAGCTCTTCTTTAAGCATTTTATATGACGCGCTAGCCTCTTTGAGTTGTTTTTCTAGATCACCTGACAATGTTTCGTCGCTCAGGCCACTAAGTTCAATAATGTCTTCGAGACTCTTTTGGAGTTTTTGCCAAGGTTCAATTTGCCTAACAAGTTTAGCTTGTTGTTTAAGTTTTTCCTGCGCAAGAACATTATCCTTCCAAAAATCTGGCTCCGAGACCTCTTGGTCAAGTTTAATTTTTCCCTTAATCAAACTATCAAGATTTAGCCGCTGTAGTGATGTCGTAATCTTTTTTTGGAGATCACAAGCTTTTTTATTGATATTATCCATAGCAGCTATTACTTTACACTGGTTTTTGTAATATCATTTTCCCAAAGAGGAAGAATACGCTCTTGCAATTCTCTTACAAAATCAATACCACAATTTCCAAGTACCCCAAAACCCCAGACACCTTCCTCGAACATTGACTTAGCAACATCAACCATGGCTTGTTTAGTGACCGCTTTTATGCGCTGTGGAACTTGGTAGTAATCTTCAATAACATCGTCAAAAAAGTAACGACCGGCATAGCCACTGGTCACACCGCCGACAGTCTGGGCACCCCTTTGGAAGCGACCTAGAGCATAAGCCTTAGCAGCCTCTATATCTTTACTAGCGAGTTTACCGGCAAAAACTTTATATAATTCCTCAACGGCTATGTCGAATAAGGCTGGGGCGTTTGCTGGCATAACCTGAGCGCCAAACCACCAATTACTAGCTTCTCGAAGCTGACTATAGCCAGAATTCATGCTGTATACCAGACCTCTTTCCCGGGCTGTGCCAAGGATTTTTGAATAGAGGGTTTCTGTCAACATAATATTGAGTAAATCGAGAGCATCGGTTTCACTATCACCCATCCGGTGACGCTTAAAAGTATCTATGTAGAAATAGAGGTTATCGACACTGCGGTTCCTGATGTATAGCGGTTCAGCCATTTTATGTGGTTGCTCGTTGGGCAAAACCCGTCGACCTTTCCCGTTTGGCAAATCAATATCCTTAAATATCCTCTCGATAATTTCCAAGCGGCTAGGTGTAAGATTGCCGCCAATAATAAAACGTAGGTTACTAGAGGTGTGCGTCCGACGATAATGGGCTTTAATATCATCAAGCTCAATATTACGCATTATTTTTAGTCGATCCTTATCTGTTTTTGCCTCGAGCCCATAATATTCTCTAAGCGCCAAGCTTAAATGCCGAAAATGGTTATTGGATCTAGCGTTCAACTCTTCTCGTACATTACCAAATTCTGCTTTAAACTCTTCTTCAAGAAATAGCGGTTTAGTTATAGCCACTAATAACAGGTCTAGAATTCTTTCCCATTCAAAATCTGCACATTCGGCTTCATAGGTAATATCATAAACATTAGTGGAGGCGTTGTTGTAGGCGCCATTTTTTTCGAATTCAGCTTGGAAATCGCGCGCTCTGGGTATTAATTTATTAGCTCCAAGCAGTATGTGCTCCATAAGATGCGGTGTTTCCCATTTGGCTGGATCAACCAAGTATTCGCCGGCGCGGAAATTAAGATCGAAAGTCATTACACTGGCCTCTGGAACATGTATGAGTAGCCCCCTGACGCCATTAGCTAAGGCTATCTCCGTTACAGTGTGCTTCATCTAGGCTTGTTTTGCAGCTTTCTCCACCATATTACTTACGTTTACGGGCCTTAGCCTTACGCTGTCTTTCAGCTTTATGAGCTTTTTTGCGTTTAGCGTCCTTCTTTTTAGCCTCATTTGGGGCTGAATCAGTCAAGCTAGTCGGACCAGCCGAATTTGCCGACGGCTTAAAGTCCGATGCTTCAAATTCTTCTTGATTATCGACTATTTGGCCGGCGTTATTGATAGATTGCCTGGCAGCTAAGGTTAATTCTGTTTCTATGGGCCGCTCTAAATCGGTCATATCAGACGGTTCAGCATGCAATACCACCCGAACGATATCATGTCGAAGAGTAGATTGCATTTCTTCAAAAAGCATTTGTCCTTGACGGCGATATTCTACTAATGGGTCTCTTTGGCCGACGCTCATCCAGTGTATACCGTTTCGCAGGTGATCCATGTTTTCGAGATGCTGCATCCAGAGATTATCCAAGATTTGTAGATAAACATCTCTCTCAACTTTCCTCATGACATCTGGCCCAAAAGCTAATTCTCTAGTTTCATACAATTCTTTAGCCTCGGTTAGAAGCACAGTCTTAAACTTATCAGCGCTGCTGTCGAGTAACCGATCTATTGTTTTTTCGTCAAACGGGAAGATATCTCTCAAGATATCTTCGAAATCACTTTCAGATACTAGCGACGAAGCGGCCAGGGCAGCAACTTCGTCTTCTATAAAAATCTGTATACGCTTACTAACATCGATAGCTTCCAGAATTTCTCGGCGCATTATATATGTCGCTTTGCGGTGTCTGTTCATGACATTGTCATACTGGACGACGTTTTTTCGTTGATCGAAGTGGAAACCTTCAACTTTTTTCTGGGCACCTTCAAGGCTTTTAGATATTAGACGATTTTCTATGGGTGTATCGTCATCGACTTTTAGCCTATCCATAAGCCCAGCAATTCGTTCGCCACCAAAGATACGCATTAGATCGTCTTCAGTACTAACAAAGAACTGAGTTACACCCGGGTCACCCTGTCGTCCAGAGCGACCACGAAGCTGGTTGTCGATTCTACGGGACTCATGACGTTCACTTCCAAGAACGAACAAACCCCCAAGATCTGTGATGCCCTCTCCAAGCACAATATCTGTACCTCGACCAGCTATGTTGGTAGCCAGCGTAACAGCTCCCTTGTTACCTGCTTCAGCAACTATTTTGGCTTCTCGCTCGTTATTCTTGGCATTCAACACTTGATGGGGTACTCCGGCTTTATTAAGTAAACCGCTAAGTACTTCGTTTTTTTCAATTGAGACCGTTCCGATTAAAACCGGTTGACCTTTGGTGTGGAGCATTTTAACTTCTTGAATTATAGCTCGGAACTTACCCTCTTCTGTCTTATAAATTCTATCCGGGCGATCTAGCCTAACAATTTGACGGTTGGATGGAATTTCAACTACGTCAAGTTTATATATCTGGTGAAACTCCTCGGCTTCGGTCAGAGCGGTTCCGGTCATACCGCCTAACTTTTCATAAAGACGGAAGTAGTTTTGAAATGAAATTGTCGCCAATGTCATAGATTCCTGTTGAACTTCGACGTCTTCTTTGGCTTCTATGGCTTGGTGCAAGCCTTCGTTATATCTTCGGCCAGCTAATAAACGACCAGTAAATTCATCAACAATTACTATTTCGCCATCTTTAGTAACAACGTAGTCTTTGTCGCGTTTGAAAAGAGTTTGAGCTCTTAGTGCTTGTTCAAGGTGGTAGATATTTCGAATGTTCGAAGTGTCGTACAGGTTATCCAAATCTAGAATTTTTTCAATTTTCTCAACACCTGAATCAGTTAAAATAACAGTTTTACGTTTTTCGTCAGTCTCGTAGTCGGCGGCAACCAGTTGTCTCACAATCTTGGCAAACTGCGCATAAGCATTACCGGTACTAACTGATGGTGCCGATATAATTAACGGTGTTCGAGCTTCATCAATTAGAATCGAGTCAACTTCGTCTACAATTGCATAATGTAATTTACGTTGGCGGAGTTGATCAATTTCTCGTACCATATTGTCGCGCAAATAATCAAACCCAAATTCATTGTTTGTGCCGTATGTTATATCTGCTGCATAGGCTTCTTGCCTGGTGCAGGGCTTAAGGTGTTGGAAGCGTTTATCATCGTGCTTTGTATTAACGAACTCAGGATCGAACAGAAAAGATTGTTCGGCAATAATTACTCCAACGCTAAGCCCTAAGAATGTATAGATTTGCCCCATCCAACCACCGTCACGCTGGGCCAAATATTCGTTAACAGTAACAACATGAACACCTTTAGCGGTTAAGGCGTTTAGATATACCGGTAGAGTTGCCACGAGCGTTTTGCCCTCACCGGTTTTCATTTCCGAAACATTGCCTTCGTGAAGAACCATACCGCCAATTAGTTGAACGTCAAAGTGCCTTTGTCCTAGGGTTCTGGTTGCTGCCTCCCGCACCACAGCAAAGGCATCGGGCAAAATTTGATCAACAGATTCATTAACTAGTCTTTCTTTTAATACCGCAGTCTGCTCTTGTAATTGGCTATCACTCATTTCTTGATATTTTGTAGCCAGGACGTTAACATCCTTAACTCGCTTACGCAGTCTTTTTATAGTTTTGGCCTGAGGGTCACCTAAAAGCTTCTTAAAATTGATTTTTGCCACTGGCCTATAAACTCCCTTTGAGTCTTGACTTTATTAGATACCATTGTACTCGCTTTCAGCTGAAATTTGAACTGTTTTATGGGTTCATTTTTTACGAAAACGAGAGATCAGTCGTCGATGAAACTTTGGGTTAGTGTGCAGATCTTTATATTTTCTGAGTTGATATTTTAGCTTAGTCTCGACAATATCGATGGCCGCATACATATTTATAGCTGATTCGCTAGAGGTTAGGGTCTCGTGAGGTAAACGAAGGATTACTTCACAAATTGAATGTTTTTTATCCTTAGTATTAGAGTCCTTCAACTTAACTTCAGCATGTAAGCTCTCGCGAATATTTCTAGAAACAAAATGGTCTAGGCCACCTATTTTTTTACGAGCATATTTTTCAATATCCTTATCAGTTGATGTATGCAAACTAGCTATTTCCAAACGTTCTATCATTTGTCCTCCTTAAATTTCTGTTTTGCCAGCCATATATGGCGTAAGAACTTCCGGGATAATAATGTGCCCATCGTGTGTTTGAAAATTTTCTATGATTGCCGCTAAAAACCGAGGGAAAGCAAATGCTGTTGCGTCGTTGGTATGCACAAATTCTATGTTATTGTCGTCGCGGCGCAGACGTGTCTTCAAGGACCTAGCTTGGTAATCAGTCATGTAATCGGCGGTATGGGTTTCTCGATACTTCCCTTGTCCGGGGAACCAGACTTCAATATCTATACCACGAGCGTTTGGTTTACCGATATCTGCCGTACATTTCTGCAGGTATTGATACGGTAGCCCTAAGGCTGCAACGAGATGCTCTTCTATAGCTATTAATAATTTGTGCTCATCAAGGCCAGTTTCAGGAGTACTAAAAACCTCCATCTCTAACTTATCAAACTGATGCATACGTATTGTGCCCTCAGTATCCTTGCCATATGTACCTGCTTCGCGGCGGAATGAAGTAGCATAACCAATATACCTAATCGGTAGCAGTGATTCCGGTATGATTTCGTCCATGTACATATTACACAGACTGTGTTCAGCACTGGCGTTTAACCATAACTCATCATCAGCTAGTTTATAAGTTGTCTCCTCAGCATTAAGACGAGTAGTTGCTTCATAGGCTTTAGTATTCACAAGTGCTGGTGGCAATACCGGGATAAAGGGTTTGGCCACTAAATCCAGTCCGTTATCTTGAATTATTTTTTCTATAAAGCGCTCGTCGCTGAGTTGCTGAAGCGTCCACTGAACTATAGCAAACTGTAATTGCACTAAGGCACCTTTTAAATAAACGAATCTGCTTCCAGCCACTTTAGCTGCTCTAGTTTTATCGATAAGATTATCAGCAGCCTCTAGTTCCCAATGGTTTTTAGGCACAAAATCATAATCTATCGGTTCGCCAATTTTTTTTGTAACTTTATTTTCGGCTTCACTGGCACCAACTGGTACATCGTCAAGTGGCATGTTAGGGATAGCCCGTAAAAGACTTAGGTACTTTTCGTCCAAGGACCTTAGTACTTTCTCGGAAGCCATTAAATCTTGTTTATAGGTTTTCCCAAGTTCGACATTTTCAGAAGTCGGACTCTGCCCTTTTGCTCCAGCTGCCAATTCATTGCGTTTTTGGCGCAAGACCTCAACTTTCGTCTGCAATTCTCGGCGTGATGTGTCAACTTTTAATAATTCATTAACATCTACGTCATAACCTTTTTGCTTAGACTTCTCGACTATATGCTGAGGATTATCTCGGATAAACTGAATATCTAGCATAAACCTATTATACCGTAGCTTTGCTTGCTTTTGTTGGTATAGGTTTTAGGGCGGCTAGTGTCAATTCAGTCCGTCTTTTAGAATAAACACAAAATTCACACTCGCCGCCCATGGCCGCAGTACCAACGGCAGGCATTTTTTCGTTGTCCATTACTTTCTTCATCTTCTGAAGTGTTGGTTCAATCCAATTATCATCACCTTCATACGGAATAAGCTTGGTTGTGAATTCTAGCTTATCGCCAAAGCTATCGACATCTAACCTGGCATTCGTATAAACAAAATAGCCTGTATTGCTTACTACGAAACCGTTTTGCCGGAGTAACCACTGATAAACTTCCAGTTGTCGCTTGTAACTAATTTGCCAAGCGCTGTCTATGTCAACCTCTTTATTTTTGGAAGTAGCTTTATAGTCGACCACGAACAACTCACCGTCCTCCCCTTCCCAAACATCGTCTATTGCACCAAATATTTCAAGATTCGTTGCTTCGTGAAGTGCTCTGACACCCGTAAAATTGTAACGCCACTTGTTGATATCTTCGTGTTGATACGGGACAGCTTTAACTTTATTAGCAACCATTATCGGATGTGGTGTAGCTGCCACACGATGTTCATCAAATTCTTTTTTAAATAACTCATCAATTGTCTTATTGATGTTAAATGGCGGGCTGGAAGGCCGAGTAATTTTGAGTCGTACATCTAGCCAAAAACATCTTTGGCATTGCATAAATAATTCTATTTTTGATCTCGAAAGACTAAATGAATCTTCTTGGCCCGGGTTATATGGTTTGGAACGCTGTCGATAATTTGCCATGTCAGGGTATTATACTCGAATCATTTAGGATAGTCATAATATCTGTTGGTCTCTCAGCAAGAGCCGTTGGTCGGTGACTAGCAAGGGCGTTTTTCTCGGTGAACCCCCACGTTACGGCAATGCTACGAAGCTCTGTTGCCAAAGCAGCGTCAATATCACGTAGTTCGTCACCTACATACCAAGTCTCTCTCGGGTTAAGACTATTCTTCTTCAGCAACTTAGCCAGGGCCTTTTCTTTACCAAACAGACTGACGTTGCCCTCTATGTCTACAAAGATTTCTTCAAGTCTGTGTTTCTTTAAAAATCCGACAACATTATGTGGACTATTGGAGCTAACAATAAATAAGTTATGGCCTTCGGCGTGGAGCTCTTCGATAGTTTTCACTATTCCGTTGAATAATTTTATTTCATTGATCCTACGCCTCATCATCACCCGTCCCCGTAGTAAAAGTAGCGGTAGTTGCCAGGGATAAATGTTCAGTTTCTTCATAATCGACTTAATTGGCAGCTGACGAAGTTCATAAATTGATGCCTCAGTAAAATCATCTTCAGCATGCGTCAGTTTTTTTATTATTGAAACAATAACTTCAAAACTATCGGCTATCGTACCATCAAAATCAAATATTATATTTGCCACAGCTATGCCTTAAACCCTTCTGTGATTATAGTTTAATATCCGGGTAGATGGACTTAGTAATTTCATCTATCTCATGGCGAAGTTGAGGAAAAGGTACTCCCTCTCTAGCGCTAACGCCTTCGAATACCCAAAAAACACGTTCGCTATAACCCCAGCCGCATGATGGCGGGACTCCATATTCCAGCATTTCGATAAAATCTATGTCCAACATCATAGCTTCCTGATCACCACTGTCGCGAAGCTGCTGTTGTTCAACGAATCTGCTCAACTGATCTATTGGATCATTTAGTTCGCTGAACCCATTTCCTAATTCGCTGCCGGCGATGATAGGTTGAAAGCGCTGGGTAGAATTAGGGTTATCGTTGTTAGCTTTCGATAGTGGACTAATAAATTTCGGGGTATTAATAAGCCAAATCGGGCCGGCTATATCTTTGCGAATATTTTTCCAAAGCTTATCTATGCCTCGAGCCTTATTATCAGCCTGTTCAACTTCTATTTTATGTTCCGAGAGGGCTTTTTTTACTTCATCTAGGCTACAGCTATAGACGTTAATGCCATAGTGCTTGCTAATAACTTCAGCATAATCCCATTCTTCCCAATCTTTCTCTAGATCAACATCAAAATTCCCAAGCTTAAACTTCAAAGTTCCGAAAGTCTCTTTTATGACATGCCGATACATGTCTGTCATGAACTTCATGCCGTCGCGCCAATCTGCATAAGCCCAGTACCATTCCATAGCCACATGTTCGGGCAAGTGCTCGTCAGAGTAATTTTCGTTGCGAAAACGCGGGCCAATATCAAAAACTTTTTCGTAGCCTCCGCCCAGTAATCTCTTTAGCGGTAATTCATGACTAATGCGAAGGTAAAAGTCCTGATCGAGAGCATTCATATGAGTTACGAAAGGAGTAGCGTCTGCACCGCCCGTAGTATGTTCCAATACGGGTGTGTTGATTTCAATAAAATCGTGCTTATTAAGAAAGTCTCGACTACTTTGCCAAAACTTACTACGCCGAATAAAACGCTCATGAACATCTTTATTAACATTTAGATCTATGTAGCGGCGTCTAAACCTTTCCTCTTTATTAGTGAAACCGTCCTGTTTGGTTGGTAAGGGGCGTAAGCTTTTGGTTAACAGACGTAATTTATTAACATCTACAGAAATTTCACCAGTTTTCGTTTTAACCACCTCCCCCTGCGCTTCAATGAAATCGCCGGAGTCTAGGAGTGGCAACTGAGCAAAGCCTAGTTGACTATCACCGGCAACTATTTCCTGCACTTTGTCTGCGCTTAAGAAAAGCTGTAATTGCCCTCCGGCATCTTTAATAACAATAAAAGCGATGCTGCCAAATTTACGAATGTTGACTATTCGGCCAGCAACAGTTACCGACTGATTATTCAATTCTTCGAAGTTATTGACTATGTCGAGTAAGCCATGACTACGATTGACGTGTGCCGGATAGGGGTTTACCCCGAGCTCTTTCAGCTCACTAAGTTTTCGCAGTCTTTCGTCACGTAATTCTTTTAACGTTGCCATCTAAGACATTATTGTAGCTGACTTGGCCAAGTGTCGCTAGGCTATTTCAGTAATCTTGTAGCTAGAGGTTTCAGCCGGTGTCTTTATTTCTACCTTGTCACCAACTTTTTTACCTACAAGCGCTAGTCCGATAGGCGATTCGTCAGATATCTTGCCATTAAGAGGATCGGCCTCAACCGTACCGACAACTTGAAATTGTTTGGCCTTAGAGCCAGTGCCCTTAAGTTTTACAGTTGACCCAAGCTGGACTTCAATCGGGTTACGTGGCGTTTTAATAACTTCTACATTGTTCAAGATGTGTTCTATATCGGTGATACGGCTTTCGTTTTTTTCTTGTTCTTGACGAGCTGAACTATATTCAGCATTTTCAGCCAAGTCGCCAAACTCACGCGCAGTTTTTATGCGCTGCGTAATAGCTGCTCGCTGTCCCTTTAGCTCAGCAACTTCCTGCTTTAGCTCATCAATCCCAGACTGTGTCAGTCTATATAGCTTATTCATTGTAATCAGTTTCCTTTCTTGGTAAGGCAAACAAGGGCCGTACTCCGTAGTCCGACTATTATACCAACTTTATTAAGTGACAGCCAGATTTTTTAATATATCATCCAGTGACTGCATTGATACATCCGTAGATGTGCGTTTTTTAACTTCAAATTGTCCAGCAGAAACAGTTTTATCGCTTACAACTATTCTAAGTGGTATCCCCATTAGATCTGCATCTGCAAATTTCTCACCAGGTCTAACGTCCCGATCGTCATAGAGAGTAATAATGCCCACATCTATCAATTTTTCATATAAGGCATCAGCTGCTTTAGTGGTGTCTTTAGAATCACCTAGGCGATCAATAATTACTTGCGCCGGTGCAATGCTTTCCGGCCAAACTAGCCCGCTTTCATCTGAAAATAGTTCAGCGATAGTCCCTAGTGCTCGGCTAATACCAATACCATAACAGCCCATTATAAGAGCATGGGATTCACCTTGTTGATTATTAACTTTTAAGTCAAAAGGTTCTGAGAACTTTGTGCCAAGGCTAAAGATATTACCAACTTCTATAGCGCGAACTTCCTCAAGTTCTTCTCTTTTTAGGCCCAAATCTGTCATTACTTCGTTGGTAAGGACTTCCTTATTGATGGCTATTCCCTTCTTTCTATCAAGATAAATAGTATCTTCCCCAACCTCGCTTAGAGTTTGAAATTCATGACTATATTTACTGAAACTCCCCCCGCTAGCTGTAGTAATAAATGTTTTGTCGCCTAGACCAAGCCGATTGAATACTTTTAGGTAGGCGTTTTTAACCTTAGCGTAGACTTCTTCGTGCTGTTCCTGCGAGATAGCAAACGAATACATATCCTTCATTAAGAATTCGCGACCTCGCATTAGACCACTTTTTGACCGAAGTTCATTACGAAACTTTGTTTGTATTTGATAAGGCAGAAGCGGAAGATCCCGATAAGAACTAATGTATTTTTTCATTAGTGGAACAAGATTTTCTTCGTGGCTGAAACCAAGACCTAGTTCTGTCCCGTTAACTAATTTAGTTTTAAACCAATCATCAACAACCTTGTCATCCCAGCGTCCAGTCGCCACATATCGTTCCTTAATTTGCAGTGCTGGCATCAAGATTTCTAGACCACTAACAGCGTTCATTTCTTCTCGAACTATATTAGCGATGTTGTTTAGTACTCGCAGCCCTAGGGGCAAATAGCTATACACCCCAGCCATCTCTTTATGGACAAAACCTGCTTGAATAAGAAGCTTGGCGTTTTTAGATGTCTCGTCTGCTGGAATTGTCTTGCTGGTCTTGGTAAATAGTTGCGATAATCTCACGTTTTAATCTTCCTATGATTATTGATTTATAACTTTCAACTGCTATTGTACTCTATCGTGCGTGGAGCAAGTAGAGCGTAGCAAAAGCAATGAAGTTTTTTAAAGCATGTAGCCCCATACCGGCATAGAGCCTGCCGGTTGCTTGGCGTAGCCAACACAAGACCATCGAAAGTATAAAAGTATCAATTCCGGCGATCCAAAGCAGCCCGCCGCCACCACTTTCTAGGAGGTGAGGCACTGCAAATAATAAACTAGTAAACAAAGCTGCCCAGATAATAGGCAGCTTCTTTTTAAGACCACTAAAAAGAAAACCCCTAAACATAATTTCTTCTGCTACCGGCGGCAAAACGACAAGGCTTATGAAGACCACAAAGAGCTGCCAGCCACTGTAAGAACCGCTAAAACCAACTGACTGAGTTTGGTTCAGATTTACTCCAAGCAGCCAGCCAGCAACCAAGGCTGCCAATATGTATGCCGGGTAATAAATAACAAGCCCAGTTAGAGCATACGGGATATCTATAATATTGAGCCGTTTTAAGCCAAGGGAGCGTAACTTACCTTTACGCCAATATATAAAACCAAAAATCAGGCTAACCGTGAAAAGCTCAGCCAGCAACACATAAAAGAATTGAGCATAAACCGAGTTCTGTAGCCAATTACTGCCTACGCTCTGCGACCAACTGTGAAACCGTGGATAAATTAGCATTATTTCCTCTGCCACTATCTGAGCGATCAAAAACACTATTACAACCACGCTCAGCGCCGACCAAGGCCCCCAAGTGATACCGCTATCAGTTTGCTTGGCTAGTACGCCGCCCTTGTTGTGGCGAATGTTACTAGAAACCGATGTTTTAGGTTCGGTTAACATCGACTATAGTGATTAGAATAATCAGGACAAGCAATATAGCAAAGCCAGTCCCATAGATGATGTTCTCAGCTTTTTCACTAATTTGCTTATTTAGAGCACGCGAAATTAACGTAACAAATAATTTTCCGCCATCGAGAGCCGGAATAGGCAGTACATTCATAATAGCCAGGCTCAAAGATATAACAGCAATAATCATTAGAATGAACTGATAACCAAGTAGGGTACCGCCTTTAAGTATCTCAAATATCCCAACGGGACCGGTAACTTGAGCCGCGGCTTTGGAAGTATGGCCAGTGAATAGACTAGCCACTGCTGTTCCCAGCCCATGAAAAGTTAATGTCGTAAATTGCACTATAAGGCCTATTGCTACAATCGGTGCCGACCAACTGTAACGTTGCAAATCATATTGAGACGGACTAATTCCAAGGTAACCTTTTGGGGCGGAACTTTTGTCGCTTGCGGCAACAACAGCCTCGGTTAGTAGAGTGGCACTTTTTGTTTCAAGATGTTTACTATGGATAAATTGTAGCTGTATGGGTTGGCCGGCTAGCGACTTAGTAAGTGCGGGTAGAGCGCTCGAAGAAGTTATCTTTGTGGTTTTACCGTCTTTAGCAGTAATTGAGATAAGTACGTCACCTTTCTGTAGGCCCATGGAAGTAGCCGGTGAGTTATTTTCAACTGATCCTACCAAGGTTTCATTCTTGATACTATGAACATCGCTTTTTATGCTGTATTGATTATTAACTAGCTGTGGCAAACCTACCCAAGCCAAGATAGTCAGTAGAATAAAGGCCGCTAAGAGGTTCATGCCGACCCCCGCTAGCATGATTTTTACTTTCGTCTTGAGCGTTGCCGCGCCAAAAGAACCAGCCCGTTTATCAGCATCATGCTCACCCTTTAATCGAACAAAACCGCCGAGTGGTAATAGATTAATACTGAAAATCCAACCGTTCTTCGTTTTTCTGCTCCATATTTTTGGTGGGAAAAAAATACCGAATTCTTCAATACCAACACCATTGCGCTTGGCAGCAATAAAGTGACCAAACTCGTGGACAACCACCAGCATCACAAATAAAAATAGCCCAAGTATTAATAGACCTAGCGACATTATCTAGCAGACCCTCTTCTAGTTCTCATATTATTCCCTATTGTATCAATTCTAATTAATAACTGCTTGTGTTTTAGCTTAAATTGTCAGGATTTCCTGCTCTTTAGTTTTGGCTTGCTGGTCAACTTCAGCCTTTATTTGGGTCATAATTTCGTCAATCTGACGTCCACCTCGTTGTTCTTCGTCAGCGCCAATTTCCTTGTCTTTTTTAGATTGTTCAAGTTGGCGAAAGGCCTCATGACGGACCTGTCGCATAGCAATCATACAATTTTCAACTTTCTCGCCAAGTTGCTTAGCGATTTCACGGCGGCGCTCTTCAGTAAGAGGCGGTATCGGCAGTCGCACCACACGACCATCATCCATTGGGTTTAAGCCTAATGATTGATTATCTCTTATGGCGGCACTAATGGCTTGTAGATTACTTGGGTCAAAAGGAGTAATTTGTAGAAGTTGTGGTTCAGGTACGGAAATCGTTGCTGCCTGATTTAAGGGCATTTGTTGACCATATGCTTCGATAGTAATACCGTCCAACATACTGGCATTTGCCCGACCAGTGCGAATCTTTTTAAGCTCGTCACTAAAGTGATTACGAGCACCATTTAATTTAACTTTAGTTGCCTCGACTAGCTTCTGTGTATCCATATCTAACTCAGTGTACTACTGAACTTCTCCGAGAGCCATACGATTAAAACGTCGGACTACAATGTTTTCACCGAGCCGAGCATTATGTTCCTTAACGTAGTCCCCAACCGTCTGATCGGGGTTCTTGATAAATGGCTGATCTAAAAGACATTTTTCGCTAAAATACTTTTTCACCTGGCCATCAACTATCTTGCTAACCATTGCTGCTGGCTTACCCTCAGTCTTAGTCTTTTCTTCAAATTCTTGGCGAATCTGCGTAGAAACGATTTCCGGTACATCGTCGATACTAACAAATTCAGGGTTACTGGCGGCAATATGGAGAGTTAAGTCTTTAACTAAGTTAGTAAATATATCGTTGCGAGCTACGAAATCAGTTTCACAATTTACTTCGACAAGTACCCCGATCCGATTATCGTGGTTATAGGTGCCTATAATCCCAGCTCGAGCTTCACGTTCTCCACGTTTTTCGGCCTTCGTAAGACCTTTCTTGCGCATTTCACCGAGTGCTTTATCAAAATCACCAGCAGCAGCTTCTAAAGCCTTCTTTGCATCAGTCATGCCAACACCAGTTAGCTCTCTAAGTCGCTTAATTTCGTCGATTGTGACGCTCATTATTTAGCTTCCTTGTCTAACTTAGGAGCTTTTATTTTCGCCTTACCCGAATCAACAGCCTGCTTCATATAATCAGCCATTAGCTGAATAGTTTTAATAGCGTCGTCATTACTAGGAATTGGGTAATTAACAAGGCTTGGGTCAGCATTAGTATCAACTAAAGCAACAATTGGTATTGCCAGCTTACGCGCCTCCGCTATAGCTGTTGCGTCATGAGTCATATCGAATACTACTACTACTCCAGGACGAGCATTTAGCTCTTTAACCCCGCCGTAGAGTCCATTAAGCTGATCAATTTCGTCTTGGTAACGTTGAACTTCCAACTTGTTGTATTTATTGGCTAGTTCACCCGACGCCATCCGGTTTTCCAGATCCTGAAGATGCTTAACCCGGCCACCGATTGTTGACCAATTAGTTAACATCCCACCTAACCACCTATTAGTAACATAGGGCATGTTAGTATCTCCAGCTAGTTTCTTGACAATCTCCTGAGCTTGTCGCTTGGTCCCAACAAATAATATCTGTTTGCTAGCTGAAGCAGTATCCTCAAGGAATGCTAAAGCAATATTCAGACACTCTACAGTTTTGGTTAGATCGATAATGTGACTACCGCTTCGTTTACTGTGTATATACTGAGCCATCTTAGGGTGCCAGCGTTCTGTCTTATGCCCAAAGTGAGCACCAGATTCTAATAATTGCTTAATATCGACATTAGTATTTGTCGCCATTGTAATGTAAATCCTTCCTCTTACAGTTGGGAGCTCTAAGATACCTACATGGTCAAAACTTAGAGAGGACTACTAACCCCAACTTGCTTAATTTATAATAGTCAAATTGTAACAGATTACTCCAATCAGTGCAAACTTGGCTTGACCATAAGCTAACAGATGTGTATACTAGGCAATTGACCATGAAAAAAGACTTACACCCAAACAATTACCAATCAGTTGTCTTCGAAGACCTTAACAACGGTTTTCGTTTTATTACGCGCTCAACCGCTGAGAGTGAAGAAACGACTAAATGGGAAGACGGCAACGACTATCCTCTTATAAAAGTACACATTACTAGCGCCTCACATCCCTTCTTTACCGGTGAGGAACGTGTTCTAGACATAGAAGGCCGAGTTGATAAATTTAAAGCTCGAGCTGCAGCCGGTGAAGCTGCTCGCGAGAAACGAGCTGCGGCTGCCCAAAAAGTAGTCAAGCGCAAAGCTGCCAGCAGTGAAAAAGCTGAATCCAAAGCTGTTTCAAAATAACTATTTAGCTTATCTCTGCCGCTAAGAATTCGTAATTCTGGCGGTTTTCTTTATAATTTGAACTGATATGGATAAAAAAGAACAGGAACTCAAAAACGAACTGACTCAACTTGAACAAAAATTTGAGGATTCTTCAATATATACTTCTAAAGAGTACCCAAAACTCGCAAAACGCAAAGATGAAATCAGTAAACTGCTTAATCTATTCACTGAAGTTCATAGTCTTAATAAGCGTTTGAGCGAAGACCAGAGCTTGATGAATGGTAGTGACGAGGAGTTAGCTGAACTCGCTAAAGTAGAGATTAGCCAGTTGGAAATCAAATTAACAGAGTTTCAAGAAGAGCTACAAAATGCCTTACTCCCTCAGGATCCTAATAACCAGCGCGACGTTGTAATCGAAATTCGAGCTGCAGCCGGTGGAGATGAGGCTAGTTTGTTCGCCGCCGATCTTTACCGCATGTATGCTCGATGGGCAGAACGCCACAGTTATTCTATCGAACTTATTAATGAAAACCCCAATGAAGTCGGCGGGTTTAAAGAAATAATTTTTGAGGTACACGGTAATGATATCTACAAACAATTAAAATTTGAAGGGGGTGTGCATCGGGTTCAGCGTGTCCCAACTACTGAATCACAAGGCCGTATTCATACTTCCACAGCTACAGTAGCCGTTTTGCCTGAAGCCGATGAAACGGATGTTGAAATCGACCCTAAGGATTTGCGTATTGACGTCTACCGTTCCAGTGGGCATGGTGGTCAATCAGTAAATACCACTGACTCCGCAGTCCGCATAACGCATTTGCCTAGTGGCATAGTTGTCACTTGCCAAGATGAAAAATCACAAATAAAGAATAAAGATAAGGCCATGGGGGTTTTAAGATCAAGGTTGTTAGCTCTAAAAATCGAAGAAGAACAAAAAAAACAAAGTGATAAGCGTAAAGGGCTCATCGGTTCTGGAGACAGATCAGAAAAGATCCGAACTTATAACTTCCCCCAAGATCGTATTACCGATCATCGTATTGGCTACAACCGTAGTAATATTCCGGCAGCCCTAAATGGTGACATTGATGATCTAATTGAGCAGCTCATAGCTACAGAATTTGAATTACTCCGTGATGGAAATTGAGAAATGGATAGTCTCAGCAACTAGGACTTTAGTTACAGCCGATATCGAAACAGCAAGACTAGATAGCTTAGTACTTGCAGAAAGCGTACTTAGTAAGGATCGTAGTTGGTTATTAGCGCACCCAACAGACATGATCAGTGAGAATGACGTTAAAAAATTGAATAAGTATATTGCACAAAGATGCACTCATTATCCCCTTGCCTACCTAACTCATAATGCTTATTTCTACGATGTTCAGCTCTTCGTAAATGACCAGGTATTAGTCCCGAGGCCAGAATCCGAAACAATTATTGATATTTTAAGAACCTTGCCGAGGACAGATATAACTACAATTATCGATATTGGTACCGGCTCTGGTGCTTTGGCTATATCTGCCAAACTTTTATATCCAGACTCAATGGTCATTGCCCTGGATGTTGATCCAAAGTGTTTAAGGGTTGCTAAGAAAAATGCTATATCAACGAAAACGGATATTTCATTCTTTCGTAGTGATCTACTAGGTTCGGTACCGTCGAATTTAATCGAAAAAGCAGTACTTTTGGCTAATCTACCCTATGTCCCAGATAATTTTTCTATTAATAAGTCTGCCCGATTAGAACCAAAGAATGCTATTTTTGGAGGAGCCAATGGGTTGGATTTATATTCTCGACTGTTTGAACAGATTACTAATCTAGCATCCAAACCTAGCTATGTGATTACAGAGTCATTCCCAGACCAACACGACGGCCTTCAATTTATCGCGAATCAGGCCGGCTATAAATATCAAGCTACAGACGATTTTATCCAACTTTTTAGTCTCCGCCGCTAGTAGACGAGCCGCTTGGAGCTAAGCCTAAGGTGACCTTGAGATCGAGTGTCTTGTTACCCCTTTTAACGGTTAGATTGACAACTTGTCCGACTTGATCCCTGTCGATAACCGAGGTTAAGCTGGTATTTTGATTTATTTGTTGGGAGTCAATCGCCGTTATTATGTCACCAGCTTGTAAGCCAGCATTTGCTGCAGGCCCACCTGCTACAACTGCCTGTTGACTGGTAACAGATGTCGGCGGTATCCAGGCGCCTTGATTAACGCTCAATTTGTACTGCGTGGCAATATCGCTAGTTATTGGTAGATATAGGACACCTAGGTAAGGTTGTTGTAGAGTCCCAGTTTTTTCAACGCTCTTGATCAAACCGGTTACGTCATTTATCGGTATAGCAAAACCAATATTTTGTGAATTACTAGCAATAGCTGTGTTCATCCCAACAACTTGGCCGCTAAGATTAACTAGTGGGCCACCGGAATTACCTTCATTAATTGCCGCATCAGTTTGGAATAGATCAGTGAGATTTTCCTCTGTCGACCCTGTGCCGGCTGCTGCCTGAATACTTCGGCCATAGCCTGAAATGATTCCACTGGTTACGGTATTTTGGAATTGGCCGAGCGCATTACCGATAGCCACGACTGAACTGCCGACTTTCATCTGAGAAGAGTCGCCAATTACTGCCGGAACCAGTTTTCTGCCCGCTAAGTTGGTAATCTTTAAGAAAGCAATGTCGAGACTGCTTGAATTAGAGGTTGTCCCGACAATTTGAACATTATTGTAAGTAGTGCCGTCGGATAAAGTAACCGAAACGTTAGTCGTACCATCTGGTATTACGTGATGATTAGTTATAATTAGCCCGTTAGCCGATAAAATTATACCGGTGCCAGCATCTGCACTAGTGCTCGGGCCGCCACTAAACCCAAATAAAGTAGTTGTTGGTGTAGCGACCTGGGTAGCAGTAATTGAGACGACGCTAGAACTTACCGACTGGGCAACAGCGCTGATTGCTTGGCTCTGGCTACTAACGACTGTTTGTTTAGAGTTAAAAACGGACTGATTATTGTCTGAGTTTTGCTGATTAGAGGAGCCTATCCAGCCGCCCAGGAAACCAATTGCAAGACTCAGAATTAGTAATACTAAAGCAAACAAATATTTGGGTCGAGCTACATTTTTGACTCTCTGACCATATTTATTAATCGTGTGTCGAGTTGATATAAGTTCGGGAGGTAAGCTAGACTTTTTCTTTATTAAAGCTTGGTGCTCATC
>Ga0207933_1000591_pt1 | contig 34389 bp, 26 predicted proteins | sample NGESurdeep092012_4_FD_184488 | JGI IMG/M metagenome (GOLD analysis project Ga0207933, IMG submission 184488) | Arctic peat soil microbial communities from Barrow, Alaska - NGEE Surface sample F53-3 deep-092012 (SPAdes) | ecosystem: Environmental > Terrestrial > Soil > Wetlands > Peat ... | reverse complement strand
GACAGCATACCCCAAAATACGTTCACTTTATTATGCAGGAGTCAATAATACTTTATGCCCACTTCATTTGCCCTCTCAACCACAGCCAGCGCAGGGGCGGATTCTGACTGAAACGCGAAAATATTGAACATTTGAAAAAAGTATTGCATATGCTTTTTTTGGCCATATTTTTAATGCAATATTTCAAAAAGGTTTCCAAAGCCGTTTGAATCCAATCACCCGGTTGGAAACTGTGAATGAAAGGCGCCATGCCACGGTTCGAGGATCAAACAAAAGCACAAATTCAAAGTCACCTCGCATTAGAGGATCACAATAATTTAAGACTTAATTTTCTTACCGACCTGTATAAGGCATCTCGGAGATTTGTGTTGGCCGCAATGCTCATCACTTGCTGCGTCGGAATGTGGGCATATTATAGCCGTGATAATCTCGATACAAAATTGTTGAAAGACCTTCGCTCAAGCCCAGATTTGACGCGTCTTATCACAGGGACTTCTGTGCCGCAGGAACCTGCTGGTCCACAAGGCCCAAAGGGCTTGAAAGGAGATCAGGGATTGCAAGACCCAAAGGGTGGTAATGGAGCGGCTGGTCCAAAGAGAGATCCAAGCCAGCCCGCAGATCCGCCATCCAGTAAAACCGCGCTTGAAAGCAGCGACGCCGATGCAACAATTTGGTATCGGCAACCCGCCCAGCAATGGCTGGAAGCCATGCCGCTCGGCAACGGCATGATTGGGGCAATGGTCTTTGGCGGCGTTCCGGAAGAACGGATCGCACTCAACGAATCTTCTTTTTGGTCGGGCCGTCCGCATGATTACGACGACACCAATGCGTTCCAATTTTTCCCGCAAATCCGCGATCTGGTTTTCGCCGGAAAATTTCAGGAGGCCGAGAAGATGGTCAACGACCATTTCTACGGAAAGCCCAAGGCGCAGGAGGCATACCAACCGATCGGCGACCTGCTGCTGGACTTTGGGACTACAAACTTCACCGACTACCGCCGCGAGCTGGACATGGAGACAGGAGTCGCCAAAGTGAGTTATCGCTCGGGCGACGCGGTGATCACGCGCGAGATGTTCGTCTCCTGGCCCGACCGCGTTCTGGTGGTGCGCATCAGCGCGGACAAGCCAGGGCGCGTCTCTTTTGGCGCCCAGTTTCGCGGGCCGTATTTGGAGACGAGTGTTGCCGAACGCGACCGCCTCATCATGGACGGAACTTGGAACGGTCCGTTTCCTGGTCCGGCCACGGGCATGGCCGGCCTGATTGCGCACACCACCGGCAAAGGTCTGCGCTACGAAACGGCGCTGGTCGCCCGTCTCGAAGGCGGCCGGTCCGAAGCTGTCGGCTCCACGCTCAATATTACGAATGCCGACGCTGTCACACTCGTCATGGCGTTGGCCACCAGTTTTGTGAACTACCAGGATATTAGCGGCGACCCCGTGACACGATGCAAGAAGGTTCTGGATGCCGCCGCTGAAAAAGATTTCGCCACTCTCTACCGCCGTCATGTTGACGATTTCCGCAGCTTGATGGGCCGGGTTCAATTGAAAATCGGCGATGCTTCGCTGAACGAGAAGCCGACGGATGAGCGCCTCAAGGCAGTCCGCACGGGCGGCTCGGATGCGAATTTGGAGGCGCTCGCTTTTCAATTCGGCCGTTACATTCTCGCGTCCAGCAGCCGCGCCGGCGGGCAGGCGGCAAATTTGCAGGGCATTTGGGACCAGGAAATTCTTCCGCCGTGGGGCAGCAAATACACGGTCAACATCAACCTGGAAATGAACTACTGGCCAGCCGAAGTCTGCAATTTGCCGGAATGCACTTCGCCGTTGTTCGGCCTGATCAAGGATCTCTCTGAAACCGGCGCAAAGACTGCCAGGGCATATTACAATTGTGGCGGCTGGGTAGTCCATCACAACACGGATCTCTGGCGCGGCACCGCGCCTGTTGACGCCGCGCGATACGGAATGTGGCCCTCCGGCGGTGCATGGCTTTGCCAGGCTATCTGGGAGCATTACGCCTTCGGCGGCGATAAAAAGTTTCTGCGCGAAAACTATCCGGTGATGCGCGGGGCCGCCCAATTCCTGCTGGACTTGCTGGTCGAGGAACCCAAGCATCACTGGCTGGTAACACCGTTCTCCATGTCCCCCGAACACACCTATCGCGACAAGGACGGAAACACCGCATCCCTGTCGCCGGGACCGACCCTCGACATCGCCCTGATCCGCGAATTGTTCGGACACTGCATTGAAGCCGGACGGATTCTCGGCACGGATCAGGACTTCACCTCCCGTCTGGCCGCCACGCTGCCGAAGCTGCCACCTTACCGGATCGGCAGTCGCGGCTATTTGCAGGAGTGGATTGAAGACTGGGAACCGGGTTCTGAAAACCACAACATCTCGCCCAACTTTCCATTCTTCCCCGGCGACACCATCACCCTTCGCGGGGATCCGGAATTGGCCGGTGCCATCAGCAAATGGATGGAGGCACGCAACCCGCGCGGCGGCTGGACCGGCGCGTTTGATACCGGCGTCTGGGCGCGCCTGGAGCGCGGCGACAAGGTCGAACAATGGCTGAACGCCATGATTACAAACTTCGCCGACAACCTGCAGAATCAAAGAAACAACCAGTCCGACGCCAATTTCGGTTTTACCGCTGCGATTGCCGAAGCGCTCCTGCAAAGTCACGCCGGGGAAATCAGCCTACTGCCCGCCTTGCCGCCGCAATGGCTTGATGGTTCAGTCAAAGGGCTGCGCGCTCGCGGGGATTTTGAAGTGGCTATGACCTGGCATGACGGGAAACTGGTCGAAACCGCCATCCGTTCGCTCAATGGCGGTTCCTCAAAATTGCGTTACGGCAAGCTGACGCGTGAGTTGAAACTCGCTAAAGGCGAAACGTATCGTTGGAACGGACAGTAGATATTTGACCGTTGACACTGCACGAGTCCGCCCATATTTAAATCCAACCAACCATATGAAACGAAGAGATTTTATCAAGAAAAGCTCGGTCGCCATCGGCCTTGCGAGTTCCCTGGATTTGCTCCCATCGCTTGTGGCAGGCGAAAGCGATCCTCAAACGTCGTCAAAAAAAATGCCGGGCGACAACCGTTCCGCCGACTATCTTCGCCGTGCGCAGGAGGACAAATTGTTGCCCAAGCCGCCGGTTCTCGCGGATTCATCTCGACCGGACGATGTGCGAATTTCGCCCATGCCGCTGGCGGAACGGGTCAGGCGGAAGATTGTGCCGCAGCGGGGCTTTTGCAGCCTGTCGCCCGGCAGCGGCGCTCTTCTCTCCGGCACTGGCGCCGTGAACATCGAATTGGAGGGCGATCCCTACACCGAACAGATTCCTTTCCGCCACGAAATGCTGTATGTGCCGCGCAAGAGGCCCGCCGAGTCGCCCAACATCGCGGATATTTTCCCGCAGGTGCGGCAAATGTTGCTAGACGGGAAATACCACGAGGCTGCGGCATTGGCCTATCAGAAATGGCACGCAAATCCCATCCAGGGAGGTGGGATGGGATTTGGCGGAGGCGCGGGATTCACCATGCATCTTGACTTTCCGAAAAGCGCGTCGGTCAAAGACTATCTCCGCACCGTGGATTTCGAGAGCACCGAGGTAAAGATCCACTGGGCGGATGAGCGCGGTGAGTGGATTCGTCAGACTTTTACTTCACGGCCCGACAATCTGGTGGTCCAATCGCTCACCGCACCCAAAGGACAATCGGTGAATGTCCGTATCACGGTGGCGGCGGGTGTGGCAGGCGGACGCGGCGGGCGCGGTGGAGCGGGCGGCGGTGCCGGACAGAGCAACGCCCAGATGGATTTCAATGAGCAGCGGCTGATTTACAAGGGCCGATTGGGAGATGCGTCTGTGAGCAACCGGGGCTACGCCGGCGTAACGCGCGTGATCCGCGACGGCGGCTCGGCCCGGATGGAGGGGAACACTTTGGTCATTGAGAATGCGACGTCGGTCATGCTGCTGACGCGCATTGATTATTTTCCGGACTACAGCGAGGAGCAGGTGGAAGCGACGCGGCAGGCTCTGGAAAAAGTCGCGCCAAATTATCCGGCGTTGCTGGAGCGGGCGCGCAAGATCCAATCGGAAATGCTCAACCGCGTCACCGTGGATTTCGGCGGCGCGTCCAAACATGGTCTGTCTTCCGAGGAGCTTCTGTCTGATCAGCGATCCAGCCCGGGCTATTCGGGTGCTTTTCTCGAGGCGTTATTCGACATGTGCCGCTACTGGTTCATCCTCACCAGCGGCAAGTATTGCTCTATGCAGGCCGAGACCAACGCCAACATCAACCTGCAGCTCGCGCCCATGGCGTTGGGTTATCATCGCGAAGGCGAGGAAGCTTACTTCAACTGGATGGAAAGCCTGGTCCCGGACTTTCGCACCAACGCAAAAAACATTTTCGGCATGCGCGGCACCAAGTATTCCCTCACGCCGGGCAAAGAGTGGGGCGTCGAAACTGCGTTCGACCACGCGGGTTCGACCGAGACCGGCGAAACCTGGCCGCATCCCTACTGGCTTGGTGCGGACGCCTGGTGTGTGCGTCCGTTCTGGGACCACTACCTTGTGACCGGCGATTTGGATTTCCTACGCAAGCGCGTGGTGCCCGCTTACAAAGAATTGGCGCTGTTTTACGAGGACTTTCTGACCGTCACGGACAAGGATGGAAATTACATCTTCGTTCCATCGTTTTCGCCGGAGAACAATCCGGGCAACTTGAATCCCTCATGCATGTTATCGGTGAACTCCAGCATGGACATCGCGGGGTGCCGGGAAGTCCTGGCCAATTTGGTCGAGGCTTGTGAGCAATTAGGCATCGAGGCCGACAGCGTGCCGAAATGGAAGGCGATGCTGACGAAGTTGCCGCCTTATCTGCTCGAACCGGATGGCGCCATGAAAGAATGGGCGTGGCCCACGCTGACGGATCGTTATGTTCACCGGCACATTTCTCATCTCTACGGAATCTGGCCGGGCGACGAAATTGATCCGGACCGCACACCTCAACTGGCAAAGGCGGCGCTGATCGCCGACCGGCACCGCATCCCGGAACGGCTCGCCGGTCACGGCCTCTGCCATCGCGCCCTGGTCGGCGCGCGGCTCAAAGACAGCTACATGGTGGACAGCGAACTGCGGCAACTGATTGAGACCGGCTGGGTCGCTCCGACGCTGCGGTGTTCGCACGATCCCTACGCCGGGTTCGGCGCACCGGACGCGCAAGGCGGGATTCCCACGATCATGATGGAAATGCTGGCCTACTCGCGCCCGGGTGTGATTGAGGTGCTGCCCGCGCTTCCACCTTCGCTGGTCAAGGGTTCCATCAACGGGATGCAACTCCATACCTTTGCGCGGCTCAACAAACTGGCTTGGGACATGGATGCGCGGACGGTGGACCTGACCGTGACCTCGGTGAAAAAGCAGGATGTCACTTTGATTGCCCGGTATGGCATCGAAGGAATTTCCGCCTCGTCCGGAGCTTTGGCGGCCAAGCCGCAATCCGACAAGGCCGCCTGCGATCTGCACTTGCTGGAAGGGAAACCGGTGGAAATTCATTTGAAAATCGGCCGGCGAAACCCGTTGGATTGGGTTAATTGGGTGGCGTGATAACAACAAACCAGACGAAGAAATTATGAAACGCAGAGATTTTCTTAAGACAAGTGCAGCCGCTGCCGTTGCCGGCGTGCGTGTCGGCGACGAGGCCGGCGCCGACACAACAGCCTGATTCAATTTGCACCACTACCGTTTCAAAACTGACAATAAACTCCAAAATAACATGCGAACCGTGGAACAAAACCTGAATCTCACTCCAGCGGCGTCCGTTGCATCTGGCTTCCGGAAGAAACTACTGTCACTCTGCCTGATCGCAGGCGGACTGACTCTCCAGGCTTTTTCGATCCTCGCGCAGACACCCGGCGCCGGCCCCGCGAGCCAGCCGAAGACCTTCATTGATTATTTTTTGCCGACGCCCGTCGCCGGCTCGCTGACTACGAATGTCTGGGGCGCGGCAACGGTTGGGCCGCGCGACCCGAAGAACGGCCTCGAAGACGAGACGATGAAGCAGTGGAATTATTGGGACGGACAAATCATCAAGGCGCCGGATGGAAAATATCATCTGTTCGCCAGCCGCTGGAACCAGGCGCACGGACATAGCGGATGGTTCGGCTCGCAAGCCGTCCACGCGGTCAGCGACAATCTCATCGGGCCTTACGTGGACAAGGGACTATGCTGGCCGACGAATGGCGGCGGCCGGGGACACAATGTCGGCGCGCTCACGTTGCCCGACGGCAGCTATGCCGTCTATGTCAGCGAAACCCGCCCGTGCGAAGTCTTCACATCCAAGTCGCTCGATGGTCCGTGGGAGCATCTCGGCACGGTCACGGTTGAGAACGAGCCGGGCTGGCACGCCTCCAACGTCTCCATGATGATCCGGCCCGATGGCAAATTTGAGTTCACGGAACGCAACGGGGGAATTTTCATCAGCGATAAAGGCATTCTCGGTCCTTACCAGCGACAGACCAATTCGGTTTGGCCCAAGGGGATTCCCAATCTCGAAGACCCGTGCATCTGGTATTCCGGCGGCCTTTACCACATCATCGTCAACTCCTGGTCCACGCGCAAATCCTATCAACTCACTTCCGCCGATGGCATCCATGACTGGACGAATCGCGGGTTGGCTTACGATCCGCGCGAGAACATTGTCCGCTACGCAGACGGCACGGTGGACCACTGGAATAAGGTGGAGCGGCCTTCCGTTTATATTGAAAACGGCCATGTCGCCGCCATGACGCTGGCCGCGATTGATGTCGAAAAGGAACAGGAACACGGCAACGACGGCCACGGCAGCAAAGTCCTCGTCATCCCGGTTGACGGCGCGGCGCTGGACCGCGATTTGCAGTCGGCGACCGGCTCAACCAAACAATAATCCGCCACTCCATGACCATGCGCTCCATTGCCATCGCCTGCCTGCTCGTCTTGCCGTCCTTCACGGCATTTTCCGCCGCGCCAGCGCCATTGGGGCGCGAGAACAACTTCGATCTTGGCTGGCACTTCCTGAAGGCGGACTCCTCTGGCGCGGAAGCCCCTTCGTTCAACGACTCATCATGGCGCACTGTGGATCTGCCTCATGACTGGAGCATCGAAGACCTGCCATCGGCACCCGCGAATGTGGCCGTCGCCGTGCCAGCAACGAATTCTCCCGCTCCCGGCGGCGCTCGCGGCCGGGGACGCGCAAATTTTCCAGTCGCCGGCCCGTTCTCTCCGGAAAGTCCCGGCGGTCGCGCCACGGGTTACACGCTGGGCGGCACTGGCTGGTATCGCAAACACTTCGTGCTCGACAAACAAACTGTCGGCAAGCGCGTTGCCATCCGGTTCGACGGGGTATACATGGATTCGGATGTGTGGCTCAACGGCCATCATCTCGGCAATCATCCCTATGGCTACACTGCATTCGCTTACGATTTGACGGAGTTCCTGAATCCGCCCGGACAGGATAATGTCCTCGCCGTGCGCGTGCGGAACACCGGACGAAACAGCCGCTGGTATTCCGGCTCCGGCATCTACCGCCACGTCGTTCTGGAAGTGACCGATTCGTTGCGCGTCGAACAATGGGGCGTTTATGTCACAACTCCGCAGGCCACGAAGCAGAAGGCTGCCGTCAATCTCGTGACCACAATCGCCAATGGGCAGAGCGCGGACACAGCTTTCACGTTGCATGTCAAGCTGCTTGGTCCGACTGGAAAGACCTTGCAGACCGGCGAAACCAATGTTCAGGCCGGCGCCGGCGGTCGCGTGGAAGTCCCGCTGGCCTTTGAGATCAAGTCGCCGCCCCTCTGGTCCACCGAATCTCCGCTCCTCTGCCAGGCCAACGTGCAACTTTTTGTCGGCGGCAAGAAAGTGGACGAAAGCACGACGACCTTTGGCATTCGAGAAATCAAATTCTCCACGAACGGTTTCACACTCAACGGTGTTTCGGTGAAACTCAGTGGCGGCTGCCTGCATAACGACCTCGGGCCGCTCGGCTCCGAGTCATTTGACCGCGCCGAAGAGCGCCGGGTCGCGTTGTTGAAAGCCTGCGGCTACAACGCCATCCGCACCAGCCATAATCCGCCCTCAACGGCGTTCTTGGATGCCTGCGACCGGCTGGGCGTGCTGGTGCTCGACGAGGCCTTCGACTGCTGGGAAAAGGGCAAGAACCCGGATGACTATGGCAAATACTTCGACGACTGGTGGCAGCGCGACTTGGATTCGATGATTCTGCGCGACCGCGATCATCCATCCGTCATCCTGTGGAGCATCGGCAACGAAATCAACGAGCGCGGTGACGAATCCGGTTACGTCATCGCCAAAAAATTGAGCGACGAGGTTCGCCACATGGATCCCACCCGCCCGGTCACCGAAGCCATCGAAGGCTTCTGGGACCGACCCGGCAAACCGTGGTCAGACACCGACAAGGCGTTCACCTTCCTCGATGTCGGCGGTTACAACTACCAGGTCGGGCAATACGAGAGGGACCACCAGAGATTCCCCAACCGCATCATCGTCGGCACCGAAAATTATCCCCGGGACATTGCGAGCATCTGGCGCACCGTGGAGAAAGACCCGTGGGTGCTCGGTGACTTTGTCTGGACCAGCATGGATTACCTGGGCGAAGCCGGCACTGGCTCCGCGCGCGTTGGCAACGAGAGCGGGGTGTATTTCGTTTCCGGTTGCGGCGACCTCGACATATGCGGGTTCAAGAAGCCCGCGTCCTATTATCGCGACGTGGTTTGGGGACTAAGTCCGCTGGAGATGTTTGTGCATCGTCCGATTCCAGAAGGACGCCGTGAGACGGTCAGCGGCTGGGGTTGGCCGGATGAATTGGCAAGCTGGAGCTGGCCCGGCAATGAAAGCAAGCCGATGCAGGTCAACGTCTATTCGCGATGCGACTCCGTGCGGTTGGAGCTGAACGGCAAGGAAATCGGCACCCAGCAGATCAACGGCGGCAGGTTGACCGCGCGTTTCGAAGTCCCCTATGCCGCCGGCGAACTCAAGGCTGTCGGACTCAAAAACGGAAAAATTGTTGCCACCAAAATTCTCCGCACGGTCAATCCCGCCAGCAAAGTCCGCCTCACCGTGGACCGCTCCACCATCCGCGCCGATCGCGGGGACCTGGCTTTTGTGACGGTGGAAATCACCGATGCCGCCGGTAATCTCGTGCCCGATGCCACGAATCTGGTGCATTTCAAGTTGACGGGTCCCGGCGAACTGGCCGCCGTCGGCAGCGGCGCGCCGGACGTGATGGAGAGTTTTCGCCAGCCGCAACATACCGAATGGCACGGACGCGCCCTTGCAATTCTGCGCCCGCTGGGCACGACCGGCAGGATGACTCTCCGCGCCGAGGCCGACGGCCTTTCGGCCGGGGAAGTCACGGTTCGCATCAAGTAGGCTGCGATCGTAAACAGTCTGAAAAGAAAGATGCACAAGACAAACACACCGGAATCGAAAACATGAGGAAATTATGAAACGCAGAGATTTTCTTAAGACAAGTGCGGTCGCTGCCGGCGTGGCCGCTTCTCTAAAGATTGCGCCGATACTCGCCGCAGCCGAAAACGATTCCCCAAAAACCGGAGCACCGTCGTCGGACAATCGCCCGGCTGAATATCTTCACCGCGTGCAAAGCGATCGGTTTCTGCCCAAGCCGCCCGCGCCCCCGCGAACGTATCCGATTTCGCCGATGCCGCTGGCGGAACGGGTCAGGCGGAAGATTGTGCCACAGCGAGGTTTTTGCAGCATCGCGCCCGGTGACCTGGTCAGCGAGGCTCTCACCTCCGGCAATGGCGCGATGAACATCGAGTTGATGGGCGATCCCTACTCGGAACAAATCCTTTTCCACCACGAAAGCCTGCTCATGCCGTGGAAGCAGCCTTTGGAAGCGCCGAATGTCGCGGACATTTTTCCGCAAGTCAGGCAACTGGCGCTGGACGGCAAGCACAGCGAGGCCATGTCGCTCGCCATCGAGCGCATGAACGCCGGCTCCATCAAGCAGAATACCGAGCCGCACCTCACCATTCCGGCGTTCCTGACGCAGCTTGATTTTCCCAAAACCGCGTCGGTCAATAACTATCTCCGCACCGTCAATTTCGAGACCAGTGAAATAAAAATTCTTTGGACTGACGAGCACGGCGACTGGCTTCGACAAACGTTCGCTTCCCGGCCAGACAACGTTGTGATCCAATCGCTCGCCGCCCCGCCAGGTCAGACGTTGAATCTTCGAATCTCTTTGCAGAAATCCGCGCAGTGGAGCATGAACAACGGGATGACTTGGGGCAACCACCCGGTCAAAGGAGCCATCAAAGGCGTCGAAGCTGGCGACATTCGGCAGGACTTCAATGAACAGCGACTGATTTACAAATGTGTTTTGGATCCCTCCATGGACAACAGCGGCTACGCCGGAGTGACCCGCATCGTTCGCAGCGGCGGCTCGGCCAGGATGGATGGAAGCACACTCGTAATTGAAAACGCCTCTTCGGTGATGCTGCTCACGCGCATCGAGTATTTCCCCGACTACAGTGAGGACAAGGTCGAATCCCTGCGGCAGGCGGTGGACGGAATCCCGACGGATTATTCCGCGCTGCTGGAGCGACATCGCGCCGTCCAATCGGAAATGCTCAACCGTGTCACCGTGGATTTCGGCGGCGACTCGCAATATGGCATGTCGGTCGAAGAGCTTCTGTCCGATCAGCGGTCGCGGCCGGACTTTTCGCCCGCCTTGCTGGAGAAGATATTTGAGATGGGCCGCCACTGGTTCATTCTGAACAGTGGCAAGTATCCGAGCATCGCCGCCGGCATCAATTCCACCATTGACCTGCAAACTGCGGGCGCCGTGCAGGCCGGCCTGCGGGAAGGCATGGAAGCCTACTTCAATTGGATGGAAAGCCTGGCTCCGGATTGCCGCGCCAACGCCAAAAACATTTTTGGTTTTCGCGGCGCGTCGTATCCGCTCTTCCCAGACAAAGGCGTTGGCGTCAGTTCTTATTACACCGCCGGCACTGTTTGGCCCTACTGGATTTCCGCCGGCGGCTGGCGGTTGCGCCCGTTCTGGGAACATTATCTGGCGACTGGCAATTTGGATTTTCTCCGCAACCGCGTCGTGCCGGCATATAAGGATCTGGCGCTGTTCTACGAGGATTTTCTGACGGTCGCGGACAAAAATGGAAATTACATTTTTGCGCCATCCTTCTCGCCGGAGAACACGCCTATCAGCACGGATCCGTCGGGACCAGTCCTGGTCAATGCCACCATGGACATCGCCGTATGCCGCGAAGTCCTTACAAATTTAATCCAAGCTTGCGAGACCCTCGGCACCGATGCCGACAGCATAGCGAAATGGAAGGCGATGCTGGCCAAGATGCCGCCCTATCTCATCGAACTGGATGGCACGCTCAAGGAATGGGCGTGGCCCACGTTGCAGGATCGCTACGCCCACCGGCATGTCTCTCATCTCTACGGCGCATGGCCCGGCGATGAAATTGATCCCGACCGCACGCCGCAACTCGCCCGCGCTGCGGAGATCGCCGACCGGAGGCGCACGTTCGATGTGATGTCCACCGCAGTCTCGGGCGAAGTCCTGCCTGCATATTTCCGCTGCCATCGCGCTTTGGCCGGGGCTCGGCTCAAAGACCGGCTCATTGTGGGCATCCAACTGCGGCAATTGCTGGAGCAGGGCTACGTCAGCACCGCGCTCCGGTGTTCGCGCGATCCTTATGCCGCGCCTGTGCCGGATGCACAGGGCGGAATTCCCGCGATCATCATGGAAATGCTGGCCTATTCGCGCCCCGGCGTAATCGAAGTGCTTCCCGCCCTGCCGCCGTCGCTGATGAAAGGCTCGATCAACGGAATGTTGCTCCGCACTTTCGCGCGGCTTGACAAATTGACCTGGGACATGGAAGCCCGGACCGTGGACGTCACGATTACTTCGCTAAAAAAACAAGACATCACATTGATCGCCCGGCACGGCATCGAAAATATTTCCGCGTCCAGCGGCGCGTTGTCGGCGAAGCCACAATCGGGCGCGGCGAACTGCGACCTGCACTTGCCGGAAGGAAAGCAGGTGGAAATCCATCTGAAACTTGGCCAGCGCGAGCCGCTGGATTGGGCCGCCCGTATCGCTTGATATTCAAAAAACAAAACGGGCGAACCTTTTGGGGCCGCCCGTCTGACAAATTTCAAATTTGAGATTTATGCTTTTGCCAAAGTCGCGCCGGGCTTGGCCTTGAGAGCGGCTTTCGCGATGTTGACCAGTTCGGTGAACGCGGCGGCGTCCTGCGCGGCGATGTCGGCCAGAACTTTCCGGTCGAGCGAACATTGCGCGGCTTTCAGACCTTCCATAAAACGGCTGTAAGTCAGACCGGCGGCGCGTGTCGCAGCGTTGATGCGGATCTGCCACAGATAGCGGAACGTGCGCTTCTTGACGCGGCGGTCGCGGTAGGCGTATTGGCGTCCGTGATCCACGGCGTCGGAGGCGTAGCGGTAAAGTTTGGAACGCTTGAGGCGGAAGCCCTTGGCGGCTGTTAACATTCTACCGCGACGTTTGCGGGAGGCTGGTGAATTGGTGACACGCATCGTTAGTAAATAATTTGGAGTGGATGGTTGATGGTAAAATCAATGGCTGAACGGCAGATTTTGCAGAATGCGATAAGTGTCAGTGGCGTCCACGACGGCGCTCTTGCCGAGGCGGCGGCGGTGCTTTGGGTTTTTGCCTTGCAGCAAGTGGCGTTTGCCGGCGTGTGAACGCATGACCTTGCCGGTGCCGGTGATCTTGAACCGTTTGGCCACGGACTTCTTTGTTTTGATGCCTTTGGGTCGTCGCATAAATAATTTCTATTGCAAAATGGGACGCACTATACGCAGCCAACGGCGGCTGTGCAAGTGTATTTTAGGTTTGTTTTGTGTTCAACGCGGCTGGATTTGATTCTTCGGTTTGCAACTAGGGGCTGTTGGTGTCGAGCAATGACGGCGCGGGCGTCGTCATTGCAGGAGCGGTGGTGTCAATCGGCGAGCCGGCGTTGAGCTGTTTGAGCACCTCGGCAGTCAAATCAATTTCACTGATGCTATAAATGACGGGCGAAGGCACGCTGATATTTGCCGATCCAATGCTTATTCCATCGCCGGCGGTGTTGAGAATAATCGCGTAACCGCCGGCCTTGGCAGCGGCACTGATGTGCTCTTGAATGTCAGCCAAAACTTTGTCGCTCGTCCGTTGGAGCTGGTCGTGCAAGCGGGCATTTACCGCGTTTTCATACGAGCCAATTTGAGCCTTGCTCTCCTGCAACTGCTTCAATTTGTCGGCGGCGGCCTGCTGCCGGCGGGCGCGCTCGTCTGTGGAAATGGCCTGATCGTTGGCCCCCGCCACAAGCTGCTGATATTCGTCGCTGGCCTTCTGGAAAGCGTCCTTCATGCTCTTGTCGTCCTTGTCGAATTGCGTTTGTTGTTCCTTGATGTCGGCCTGCGCCTGCCTGGTCTTCCAGTAGCCGTCAAAAAGTTTCCGCAAGTCCACGGTGGCGATTTTCGTCTGCGCCAGCGCGGAGCCGCTTAAAAATGTCATCAGCAAAACCGCCGGTAAAATTGTCCGTAAAATTTCTTTCATCGAAAGAAAGGTTAGCAGAATTCCGGCGCGATGCCAGCTTGAAAAATTAAAATTGGCGCGTATAGCCGACGGTGAACTGGAACTGGCCGGAGGAGCCGTTGTTGGAGTCGTGCGTGATCGGGATGCCGTAGTCCAGCCGCAACGGTCCGAGATGCGGTATGTTCAGGCGGAAACCGAAACCCCAGTCGTCGTCGAAATTTCCGGAAAAGGAATAGGGCCGTGCGCCGACCGCGCCGGCGTCCATGAACAACGCGAAGCGCAGGCTGGGCCCGCCGCCTGCCTTTTCAATGATCGGAATGCTGTATTCCACCGAGCCAAACCAGTAGCTGTCGCCGCCGATCGGTTCGGGCGAGATGGATTCGCGCGGGCTGATATTGCGATATTGGAATCCGCGCAGGTCGTAGGCACCGCCTAGATAATAGCGGTCGTAAAACGGCACATCGCCAGAACCCACGCTCTGCGCGACGCCGGCGCGCCCGTCAAACTCGATCACATGGCCTTTGAACAGGCCGGGGAAATACCACGACGACTTGAGCGCCAGCTTGTAATAAGTCGTCTGGTCGCCGACATCCAGTTCGGGGTCGAACTCCGTCCGCTGGCCGTGGTTGGGCAGTTGAGTGCTGTTGCGCGTGTCATAGGCGAGCAACCCGCCGAAGCGGTTGAACACATGGTTGCCGACTTGATTCAAGATGGCGTTTGGGATCGTAACCGCGTTGGACGGGTTCAAAGTGATGCCCACGTTTTCAATCGTGTAACTGACGCCGCCGATGAAAAAATCGCTCCACAACGCGCGCGTCAGGCCCACGCGCATCCCCGTGCGGTTTTCGTCAAAGAGGCTGTTGGGGCTTTCATAGTTCAACTGCCTGCGGTAAAGATCCACGTCCAGAGCCAGCTTCCGGTTCAAAAACCACGGCTCGGTGAATTCCAGTTCGTAGTCCTGCTCCTCCGTGCCCAACTCAACGTATAGTCGCATTTTTTGCCCGGCGCCGGTGAAATAGGGCGGATGGAACAAATCAAAATTGCCCTGCGTGACTTCCGCGAACGCCGTCAACTGTTCCACCGAGCTGAAACCCGCTCCGAGCGTGAAGTTGCCGGTATTCTGTTCCTCGACGTTCACGACCAAATCCTTGCGCCCGGCAATCGGCGGGTCGGTCGGCTCCGGCTCCAAATCCACCTTGTCGGGGGTGAAGTATCCCAAATTATCAAGGCGCTGTTTGCTGAGCTTTACACGCACCATGTCGAAAACTTCGCCGGGAGAAATCGCCAGTTCGCGACGGATGACTTTGTCCTTGGTTTTCAAATTTCCACGGATGTCAATTTTCTCGACGTAGTATTTCTGTCCTTGGTCAACCTGGTATTGCAAGTCCATTGTTCCCGTGTCCACGTTCGGAGTATGGACGATGTTCAATCCCTGGCCTTGGGCCACGTCAATGTAACCCTTGCTGCCGTAAAAATCCTCGATGGCCGTCGTGTCCTTGTCCAAACCGGCGGACGTGAATGTGCCGCCCGTCTTCATGGTGAAATCCCTGTTCAAATTCCGGAGCGCAATCCAGTCTGAACGTTGCGGCTCATCTTTTGGCATCGGCCCCAGTTTGTAATCGGAGCGCACCGCGTTCGTGTCCAGCAGTTTCACGCCGGTGAATGTGATCGCTCCCGCCTTGTATTGCCGCCCCTCGGAAACGTAGTATTGAACTTCCATCGTGTCCGGCGTCGGATAAACGAGTTTCACGTCCTTGATTGCAAAATCCAGATAACCCCGGCTGCGGTAAAATTCCGTCAGCGTGTCCTTGTCGCCGTCAAATTCCTCCTGCTTGAACACGCCGCTGCCCGTGAGCCATGAAAACATCCAATGCCGCTTCGTCTTGATCTGCTTGCGCAGTTCCTTTAGCGGAAACGCCGATGCGCCGATGAAATCAACCTGCTCAATCTTGATTTTCCGGCCTTCAACGATTTGAAAGGTGACGGTTGCGCGGCCCGCCGCCTCGTCCATCGTGTCCAAATAGTATTTCACCTGCGTGTCCGGGTAGCCGTATTTTTCATACAGCTTTTTCATCTCCTGAACGTCCTCGAACAATTTCACCTCGTCCAGGGGATCGCCCGCCTTCACCGTGATTTTTTTCTTCAGCTTCGAGTCGCTCACCTTTTTGTTCCCCTCAATCTGGATGGCGGTGATGATCGGGCGGGACTCCACTACGAAAGTCAGGTTCACCCCGCCATCGTCTGCCTGATCCGTCTCGACGCGGATGTTGCGGAATTTTCCCGTGGCGTAGAGCGAATGGATGTCGTCCTGCGTGGAATTCAGACGGTAAACATCCCCGGCCTTGGTGCGGATGTTGGAGAGGATGAATTGTCTGCTGATGGACTCCGGGCCGACATACTGGATTTTCACGCCGTCAATTTTCTGGCCGGTTTCCTGCGACCATGCGGCCTGCACGCAGCCGAGCAACAGCCAGATTCCGATAAGGCGAAAAAACAATTTCATCGTCTATTGGCCTTCCGGCATGTCTTCGTCGCTGACTTTTGCTGCGCTTTCAAATCGAGTGTAGTTTTTCAGGAACGTTAAATTGATGTCGCCCGTCGGGCCGTTGCGCTGCTTGGCGATCAATAAATTGACCGGCAGACCGTCCGCTTCCTCGGCCTGCGCGCCGTCCTCATCGTCGCCCGAATTTGGTTTGTATAGCAGGCCCACCACATCGGCATCCTGTTCAATCGCGCCCGACTCGCGCAAGTCCGACAGGCGCGGCTTGCGGCTTTTGTCCTTCTCCAGTTCTCGGTTCAACTGGCTTAACACCAGCACAGGCACTTTCAATTCCTTCGCCAAAGCCTTGATGCCGCTGGAAATGTCGGCGATTTCCTGCTGGCGGTTTTCTTGCGAACGCCGCGCAGTAGAATGGAGCAACTGCAAATAGTCAACCACGAAAAGTTTAACGCCGTGCTGCTGGTGCAGCCGACGTGCCCGCGCCCGCAACTGCAATATCGAAAGCCCCGCCGAATCGTCAATGAACAGTGGCGCGTTCGCCAGCCGTCCCGCCGCGCCCGTCAATTTCGGAAAATCCGACTCGCTCATGAACCCTTCGCGGATGCTCCGCAGGTTCACGCGCGCGATGGAACACATCATGCGCAGCACCAGCGACTCCGCGCTCATTTCCAGGCTGAAGACCGCCGCCGGCAGTTTTTGCTCCAGCACGACGTGCTCGACAACGTTCATCGCCAGCGACGTTTTACCCATCGAAGGCCGCGCCGCGATGACGATCATCTCGCTGCCGTGCAAACCGTCGGTCATCCGGTCCAAATCCGGGAAGCCCGTGCCCAGCCCGTTCAGCACGCCCTTGCGGCTGAAATAATTTTCAATCGTCCCGATGGCCTTGCCGACCAGTTCCTTCGTCGTCACCACGCCGCCCTGCGCGCGCGATTCGGAAATCCGCAAAACGTCCCGCTCGACCTCGTCCATCAGCGCGTCCACTTCGCCCTCGTAATCATAGACGCGCCCGACGACTTCCGTGCAGACCGAGATCATTTTCCGCAGCAGGAATTTTTCGCGGACGATTTCCAGATAATAGGAAAGGTTCGCCGCGCTCGGCACTGAATCCTGCAACTGCGCCAGATATGCGATGCCGCCGATCTGTTCGAGCAATTGCTTGTCCTTCAATTTTTGCTGGACCGTGATGACATCGATCGCCTGCCGCGTGTTGAACATCTCCGCGAGCATTTCATAAATCGTCTGATGCCGGAGGTCGTAAAAAAATTCCGCGCCGCTGTCCTTCAATTTTTCGATGCATTCGCCCAGGCATTCGTTGGGCGACAGCAGCGCGCAACCCAGCACGCCCATTTCAGCCTCCGGCGAATGCGGCGGCAGGCGGTCCAATTTAATCGAGTCTGACGGCGAAATATTTTTACGGCGGCGCGCCTTCTTCAAATCTGCCGCTGCGCCTGCGCTGTCGGAAACGGAATCAATCATTGCACAAGCAGACTCTGCGGCAGAAATTACAGCAAGCCGGAACTAATAATTTCCGTTCGCAGCTTATTCGCAAAGTTATTCAGAATCCAAAATCGCCAGCGGCTGCTGGTTGACGCCACTGGAACCGTCGTTTAGCCTTCGCGCATGACATTTTTCGGGGCGTATCTCGACGAAATTAAAAAAAATCTCGCTCACGGTGACGCAACCGAGCATACGCATCGCCCCGCGCTCAAAAAACTTTTGGAATCCATTGGTCGGGGAATTGTCGCCACCAACGAGCCAACACGAATTCTTTGTGGTGCGCCCGACTTCATTCTCACAAAAGGAAAAATCCCACTCGGCCATGTCGAAACTAAAGACGTTGGCGAAAATCTCGCCGCGATGGAAAAGGGCAAGCCGCCGTCCGGCGAACAATTTGGCCGTTATCTTGACGGACTGCCCAACTGGATTCTCACCGACTATCTTGAATTTCGCTGGTATGTGAACGGCGAGCATCGCATGACAGTTCGTCTTGCGGAACTGGACGGAAAGAAAAAATTGCAACCGCTTCCCGACGGCGAAAAGGAACTGGCGAATTTGCTCAAAGCTTTTCTCACGCAAAAGTCGAAGACCATCGGCACGGCCAAAGATTTGGCCGAACGCATGGCGGGCATGACGCGAATTATCCGCGACCAAATTATCAACGGGCTTAAATTTGAACCTGAACCCGGTAGCTTGCACGGCTGGCTCGCCGCTTTCCGTGAATCACTCATTCCCGACCTTGATGAACACAAGTTCGCGGATATGTTCGCGCAAACGCTCGCTTATGGTTTATTCGCCGCGCGTATTCATGCTCCGGCAAATCAGGAATTCAACCGGGAAAATGCGCCGTTCTGTTTGCCTGCAACCAATCCGTTTCTACAACAGTTTTTTTATCAGGCGTGCGGGATGAATTTGCACACATCCGTTGCTTGGGCTGTTGATGACATCGTTGAATTGCTCAATCACACGGACATGGCTGCGGTGCTAAAAGATTTCGGCAAGGGCAAAGGCAAAGACGATCCGATTGTTCATTTCTATGAGACGTTTCTGTCGGCTTATGATCCAAAAATGCGCGAAGTGCGCGGCGTTTATTACACACCTGATTCAGTTGTGGACTTCATCGTGCGCGGTGTGGATTCGCTTTTACAAAAACACTTCGACATTAAACCCGGCATCGCCGAGCCAAGCGTTCTGGTTTTGGACATTGCAACCGGCACTGGAACTTTTCTTCACAAAGTTATCGAGCAAGTTTATCAAAAGTATCCGTTGAGCAAGTTCACTTGGAATTCCCACGTTTCTGAAAAATTGCTGAAGCGGATTTTCGGCTTTGAAATTCTCATGGCTCCGTATGCCATTGCTCATTTGAACCTGGCGCATTTGCTGAAACAGCAAGGAGCGCTTCTTGGTGACGGGCAACGCTTGGGCATTTACCTGACCAACACTTTAGAAATCGCCGCGCGCAAAAGCGAATTGTTGCTGGCACAATTTGTATCCAAGGAAGCCAACGAAGCCGCCGAAGTTAAATCCGACAAACCAATCATGGTGGTCATCGGCAATCCGCCTTATGCCAACTTTGGGATGATGAACAAGGGCGAATGGATTTTACAACTGCTGGAGGATTACAAAACCGACCTGAATGAAACCAAGCTGAACCTTGATGATGATTTCATCAAGTTCATCCGCTTCGCCCAATGGCGGATTGATACAAATAAAGAAGGCATCGTGGGATTGGTGACGAACAACACTTATCTTGATGGCCTGACTCACCGGCGGATGCGGGAATGCCTGATGGAAAGTTTCACGGACATTTACGTTCTTAATTTGCATGGCAGTTCAAAGAAAAAAGAAGTCTGCCCGGACGGCACGAAGGATGAGAATGTTTTCGACATCACCGTGGGCGTCTCGATTACGTTGTTTGTCAAAGAGCCGGGCAAAACCAATTGCCGCGTTCACTATGCAGACTTGTGGGGTCAGCGTGAGAGTAAATATGAAGCTCTCGGCAAAATGTCGGTGGACACAATTCGTTGGAAGACACTCACGCCAAACGCTCCACATTTCTTTTTTGTTCCAAGAGATCTTAAATCGAGCCGTGAATATGAGAATGGCTGGAGTGTGAGAGATATGTTCGGAGTCAGCGGCAACGGTGTCAAAACCGAGCGCGACCGGGTTACGATTCAATTTGACCGTAAGGAAATTGAAACCGTGGTGAATAATTTCCGGGTGTTGGATGAAACAACGCTACGGTTCAAATACGACCAGCAAGAGGACAGCCGTGATTGGAAAGTTGCCAGCGCAAAGTTGGATGTTCAGCAGAACAAATCCAAAGAACTTTTTCGCCGGATTCTCTACCGACCTTTTGATGTTCGCCATACATGGTTTAGCGGCGTTTCAAAGGGCTTTATCGGCACACCCGCTGCAAAACTCATGCACAATATGCTGGCGGGCGACAACCTTGCGATGCTCGCGTGTCGCCAACAAGCAATCACCGGCTTCCAGCATATTTTGTGTTCGCGCGGATTGATCGAGTGCGCTGCCGTGTCGCTTCGCACACGCGAAATAACTTCAGTATTCCCACTCTATATTTATGACGACCCCGAAGCTGAAAACAAGAAACGCGGCGGCGGCACGATGCTCATGGCATTATTTGAATCGTCGCCCGGTTATTCGGTGCGCCGCGCGAATCTGAATCCCAAATTCATCCAAGACTTCACGCAGCGGCTCGGCTTGAAATGGCTGCCTGTGGATTCTGGCGACTTGAAGAAAACCGTCGGGCCGGAAGATTTTTTCAATTATGCTTACGCGGTTTTTCATTCGCCAACTTACCGCGAGCGTTACGCAGAATTTTTGAAAATTGATTTCCCGCGCCTGCCGCTGACCGGCGATTTGAAATTGTTCCGCGCACTCGCCGCCAAAGGCGCGGAGCTGGTTGCGTTGCATCTCATGGAATCACCCAAGCTCGATAATTTCATTACCGAATTCAACGTGAAGGGCAGTAATGAGGTTGAGAAAGTCCAATACACGGACAATGACCAGCGGGTTTGGATCAATCCAAAGCAGTTCTTTGCCGGCGTGCCGAAAGCAGTCTGGAAATTTCATGTCGGCGGCTACCAAGTCTGCGAGAAATGGCTGAAAGACCGCAAAGACCGCAAGCTTACCTACGAAGACATCCAGCACTATCAAAAGACCGTCGTTGCCTTGAGCGAAACCATTCGCCTGATGACGGAGATAGACAAAGCAATTCCCGATTGGCCAATTACATGAAACGCAAACCCTCACTCCTCGTCATTTTTCTTTCCGTCTTCATTGACCTGATCGGCTTCGGCATCGTGCTGCCGCTGCTGCCCGGCTACGCGGAAGATAATTTCAGCCCGGCGTTCAGCCAGAAAGGCCTGGTCATCGGCGGCATCATCGCGTCGTTTTCGCTCATGCAATTTCTCTTCGCGCCCGCGTGGGGAAAATTGTCCGACCGCATCGGCCGCCGCCCCGTCATGCTCGTCAGCAATCTCGGCGCCGCCGGTTCCTACGCGCTCTTCGCCATCGCGTGCGGCATGAACGGCACGACGGGTCTAATTTGGATTCTGATTTCGCGGATGTTTGCGGGAATTTGCGGTGCGAATCTGTCCGTCGCCTCCGCCTACATCGCGGACATTTCGCCGCCGGAAAAACGTTCCGCGCGCATGGGTTTGATTGGAATGGCTTTTGGCCTCGGATTTATTTTAGGTCCCGCGCTCGGCGCATTTTCGATTGAAATTTTTCACAGCAAAGAAGCCGCCGGTTGGGTCGCTGCGTGTTTCTGCGCCGGAAATTTTATTCTCGGCTGGTTCATTTTAGGTGAAAGCCGCAAACCGAATTCCGAACACGTTGTTGCGCGCCCAAAACTGAACCAATGGTCGCACACGCTCGCACAGCCGAAGCTCGGATTACTCGTCTGCGTTTTCTTTTTTGCGACATTTTGCTTCACCTGTTTTGAATCCACGTTTCCTTTGATTGCAAAAGATATTTTTGCAAAATACATACCCTTTTTTAGCGGAGAAAAATATCTCCGCCACGTTGGTTATCTATTCACTTATGCAGGTCTTTGGGCTGCGGCTGTCCAAGGCGTCATCGGCAAGCTCGTAAAAAAATTCGGCGAACCGAAATTGATTTTTAGCAGCCTGATTGTTTTTGCCATCGGCCTCGCCGGACTGCCGTTTGCAAAAACCCTGCCGGAAATTTTAATTGTCCTCGCGCTGCTCGCCATCGGCTCCGGCCTGAACCGCCCGCCTGTTTTCGGTATGATCTCGCTGGCTTCCTCGCCGCACGAACAAGGTGCGAATCTCGGTGTCGCGCAAAGTTTCGGAAGCCTCGCGCGGATCCTCGGCCCGATTTTCGCCAGCACGCTGTTCTTTCTGCATCCGTCGCTGCCTTATTTGATTTGCGGAGGCATTGCCTTGCTGACTTCATTCTTCGCCTGGAAATTTCTTTGCGTTAAAAGTTCTCCGCCAGCAGCCGGGCCAAAAAAATAGCGCGGACTGTTTCCAATCCGCCGCTCGCTTTCACGCGAACAGAATTTTACTGGTCGCCTGGAAGCGGGCCGCTCGGCGCGGCGTTGTTGTCCTGTTGATCGCCGGGAGGCGGGCCGCGCGGACGGCCATTGCCGGAGTCAGGGCCGCCATCCATTGGCGGACGCGGCGGGCGCAATTCATCTTGCGTCAATTGTCCATCGCCGTTTTTGTCCAGCGTCTTCAATTCGGCGCTTGCGTTGGCCATTTCATTCGAGTCAATCACGCCGTCATGGTTCACGTCCAGCGCCTGCATCAACGGCGGCGGGCGATGTCCCATCATGCCACCCCGTCCGCCCTGGTCAGCGGGGCCGCCACCCGGCGGCGGCATATTGTTATCCTGTGCGCTGGCCACGAATGCCGACGCGCCGAGCGCGACCACCGCCAGTGCGATTGCGATTTTATTTTTCATGCTGTTCCTTTTTCATTTTCATTTCAGGCGCCGACGCCCGCATCATCCGATGCAAATATTTCCGGTCACGGCTGGTGAAGTTCCGCTGATGTTTGAATCTTCATGGCGTCAATCTACGCGAGGCAACCTTAAGCAATCGTGAAGCAGGAAAGATTTTTCAAAAAAAATTTCCTGCGCGCGCGGAAAAATTCTTCATCTCCGCTTAAGGTTGCCTGTGCAAGAATTTCCGCGAACTGGCGCAGGAAGTTTTTTCCTGATAAAACTCCGCCGGCCCGAAATGAGAATCCTGATTGTCGAAGACGAACCCGACCTGCTCCGCAGCATCGCGCAGGCATTGCGCGAGGAAGGCTACGCCGTGGACACCGCGCCCGATGGCGAGGACGGATTTTACAAGGCCGAAAATTACGACTACGACGCCATCGTCCTCGACGTGATGCTGCCGAAAATGGACGGCTGGGAAATTTTGAAACGCCTTCGCAAAATAAAAAAAACGCCCGTGCTCATGCTCACCGCGCGCGACCAGGCGCGCGACCGCGTGCGCGGCCTCGACACCGGCGCAGACGATTATCTCGTAAAACCATTTGATTTGGACGAACTCTTTGCACGATTACGCGCAATCATCCGCCGCAGCGCGAACAAGACGACGAACATAATTGAAATCGGCGAAACCAAAATTGACACCGCGCTGCGAAATGTTTCGCTGAAAGAAAAACCTGTTGAACTCACCGCGCGCGAATATGCGCTCGTGGAATTTCTTGCGCTGCATCGCGGCGAAGTCGTCACGCGCACGCAGCTTTACGAGCATCTGTTCGACGAAAACGAATGCTCGCTTTCCAATCTTTTGGACGTTCACGTCTCCAACGTCCGCAAAAAGCTCGGTGCGGATTTCATCGTCACGCGGCGCGGTCACGGCTATTGCATCGAATGAAAATTTTCAACTCCATCAAATGGCGGCTGCAAATCTGGTATGGCCTGATTCTCGTCGTCGTTCTGGCGGGATTCGGCTTCACGGCGTATCAGCTTGAGCGCAATAGACAATTTCGCCGGATTGACGACGAACTGCAACGGCGTGTTGAATTTATAGCTAAAGGAATGCACCGTCCGCCACCACAGCGCGGATCGAACGATGGCGAACATCCTTTTGATCAACCACCGCCGGAACGGTTTTCAGACAATGGTTCCTCCGAACAAAATCAGAAGGCACTGCGCGATTTTCTTGATTCGCCGCAGGCACAAGCATTGTTTGATAATAACAATCCAAATCAATTTAGTTATGCAATATATCCGCGTGGCGGGATTGAGAACGCCATTGAACCGCAACATCGAGCTGGTTGGTGGACTGTAGACATGGATGTGGATGACGGGAAGTCAATTCGGGTTGTCCAAGCCAATACTTTGCCGGATTTAGGTAAATTAGGAACGCCTCAAACTATTGGAGATTTTCGTGGAATTGTCCGAAGATTACCAACAGGCGAAGCAATTCAGGTCCATTGCACCATTGCACCGGAATTGAAGGAACTTCGGCTAACTGCATTGAAACTCGCAGGCTTCGGCGGAATTATTTTGTTTTTGGGTCTTGCGGGCGGCTGGTGGTTTGTTTCGCGCGCGTTGCGTCCCATTGAAAATATCAGCGCCGCCGCCGTGAAGATTTCCGCCGGAGATTTGTCGCAGCGCATCAACGTCGCCGAGACTGAAAGCGAACTCGGCCAGCTCGCCGCCGTCCTGAATTCCACGTTCGCGCGCCTCGAATCCGCGTTCGCGCAGCAAAAACAATTCGCCTCCGACGCCGCGCACGAACTCCGCACGCCCGTTTCCGTGATGCTCACGCAGGCGCAGACCGCGCTGAACCGCGAACGCACAGCGCCCGAATACCGCGAGACCGTCGAGACCTGCCAGCGCGCCGCGCAACGGATGCGGAAATTGATCGAATCGCTGCTCGCGCTCGCCCGCCTCGACGCCGGGCAGGAAGTTTTGAAGCGGCTGCCATTTGATTTCTCAAAAGCGGTTTCCGATTGCGTCGAACAGTTGAAACCAATTGCCGAAGAACGCGGCGTGAAAATTATTTCCGAACTTTCGCCGCTCGAAATCACCGGCGATTCCGAGCGTCTCGCGCAAGTCGTCACGAATCTGCTGACCAACGCGATTCAATACAACCTGCCGGACGGCGAGGTGCGCGTGAAATTGGAATCGCAAAACGGCCTCGCCGTTCTTACGGTGAGCGACACCGGCGCTGGAATTTCTGCGGAAGATCTGCCGCGCGTGTTTGAAAGGTTTTATCGCGCGGACAAATCGCGTTCCACCGGGGGCAACGGACTTGGCCTCGCCATTGCCAAGGCGATTGTCGAGGCGCACGGCGGGATGATTGAAGTTGCCAGCGAGGAAAATGCCGGGACGACTTTTAGGGTGAGGTTGCCAATGACGTAGGACAGGCGTCGCGCCTGTCTCCATTTTCGAAAATTCAAATTAGAAACAGGCGCGACGCCTGTCCTACATTTCAACGCAGAAACATTTCCGCCACCGAATCCGCGAAACGAAGTCCTTGATGCGTGAGCCGGAATTTTTCATCGTCACGCGAAGCCCAGCCGCGCATTGCTAATTGATCCATTTCCGACGACCACTCGTTCCGTAAATCGAAATCTGTTGCGCGCTGGAATTCCGCGAACGGCCAGCCCGCGTTCATCCGCAAACCGAACGCGGCGATTTCGCCGGCGCGGCGCAGCGGCGGAAGTTCCTCAATGGATTCAATTGCGCGTTTGCCTTTCTCCAACTGCTCGCAGTAAAGCTGCGTGTTCGACCAATTCTTCGTCCGCACGCCGCGAACATAGCCGGTCGCGCTTGGGCCAAGCCCGTAATAATTTCCGCCGCGCCAGTAATTCACGTTGTGTTTGCAGGCGTGACTCGGAATCTTTTCGCTGTTGAATTCTCCGCGTGCGAAATTTGCGATCTCATATTGGTGAAAACCTCCACGCGCTGCGGACGAAATCAATTCCTCATACATTTCGCACGCGAGGTTTTCGTCCACGGAAAATTCACCGGCCTTGAGCTGTTCAAAGAGCGGGGTGTCGTCCTCGTAAATGACTTCGTAGCTGGAAAGGTGTTCGCTTTGCATCGCCATCGCTTCGTTCAAGGTCGCACGCCAGATTTCCATGGTCTGTGTTGGAATAGCGAACATCAAATCGAGATTGATGTTTTCAAAACCGGCGTGCCGCAGAATGTCGAACGATTTGAAAACCATGTCGCGCGAATGGATTCGTCCGAGCCGGTCCAGCAATTTTTCATCGAGCGACTGCACGCCCATGGAAATGCGGTTCACGCCAAAGTCGCGGAACAGCTTCGCCTTGTCCGCCGAGACGGTGGCGGGATTGCACTCGACGGTGAATTCTTCCGCACCGGGCAAATTCAATTTTTCCATCGTGCGAAGGATTTGCTCCCATTGGCGCAGGTTCAAAAGCGACGGTGTGCCGCCGCCGAAGAAAATGGTTTTAGGTTTGAGATCGCCGGCGACAATTTCCATTTCGCGGACGAGTGCGGCGACGTAGCGGCCGATCAATTCACCGGACGAGGCTTCGGAATAAAAGGCGCAATACGCGCATTTCTGCGCGCAGAACGGGACGTGAACGTAAAGGCTGCTGACGCGGGTCGCGGCTGGAGTCGCCATGATTAAGGATAACAACCGTCCTCGCCGCTGGCGAATAAAAATGCTCGCGCACGCCGCTGCTTTTCCTGATTTTCCCTGCGCATCTTAATCCCTTGTTGCCACCAGGCGGTTTGTTGCTATCATGCCTGCCGGCTGTCGCGGACAACCAGCCATGAACAAACACCGCATGAACGCAGAACTTTCCAGCTTCGCCGCCCGCCTTCGCTTTGCCGCGTCGCGGCGGGCGCAAGACCGCCGGTTTGAGGAACTGGCGCTTGAACTGTTCGCGCTTCAATTCAAGCACAATTCCGCGTATCGAAAAATTTGCGAAGCGCGCGGACGGACGCCCAAAGACGTCGGGCATTGGACGCACATACCCGCCGTGCCGGCCGCCGCGTTCAAGGAACTGGATTTGACCAGCCTCTCGCCGGACGAACGCACATCGGTTTTTTATTCCAGCGGCACGACGGTGCAAAAGGCCGGCCGCCATTTTCACAACGCCGAATCGCTGGCGGTTTATGAAGCGTCGGCATGGGCTTGGTTTGGGCAAAATATTTTTAAGAATCCGGAATCCGGAATCCAGAATCCGGAATTGCTGGCCTTGACGCCGCCGCCGTCGCAAGCGCCGCAATCTTCGCTCGTCCATATGTTTGAAACGGTGCGCCAAAAAATGGACGCGCCAGAATCGGCCTTTGCCGGCAAACTGGCTGCGGACGGCGCATGGACTTTGGATTTCGAGGCAACCGTAGCCGTGTTGCGCGGCAATTCGAAACTAAAAACTCAAATTCCAAAGCTCATTTTAGGCATCGCGTTTTCCTTCGTGCACTTGCTGGATTATCTGGCGGAGAACAATCTGCAATTCCGTCTGCCGGAAAACTCGCGCGTCATGGAGACCGGCGGCTACAAAAACCGGTCCCGGAGCCTGCCAAAATCTGAATTGCACGCGCTCATCACGGAGCGGCTGGGGATCGCGCCGGGGAAAATCATCTGCGAATACGGCATGAGCGAATTGAGTTCGCAGGCGTATGACAGCAGAAGTCAGAAGTTAGAAGTTGGAAGCCAGAAGTCGGAAGCCAGAAGTTTTCACTTTCCGCCGTGGGCGCGTGTCCAGATAATCTCGCCGGAAATAAATCACGAAGTTGCCGAGGGCGAAACCGGTTTGATCCGCGTTTTTGATCTGGCCAACATTTTTTCCGTGGCCGCCGTTCAAACGGAAGATTTGGGAATCCGCCGTGCCGACGGATTTGAACTGGTTGGCCGCGCGCAACTGGCCGGGCCGCGCGGCTGTTCCCTGCTGGCGGCGTGAAATCGCAAATCCAAAATCGCAAACCGAAAATTTTGTGAACCTGCCAAACTATTTTCTAGCCGATCTGCCGCCGGAAGCGGCGCTTTCGCCGGCCATGATTGCCGAAGCGTGCCAGACGTTGAAACGCAACCGCGAGCTGTATCTGGCGAATCGCTCCACGCAAAGCCTCGTGAACATTTTAAGCGATATTTCGGAAAGCTGGCTTGAGCCGGAATTTCCCTTTCGCAAATTTGTTTTGGAAAACGCGGTGAAAGCCGGCTTTTCGCGCGCGACTTTGCAGCGCGGCCTCGACAATTTTTTCGGGCAACTCACGCGCGAAAACTTTCACGCGCTGCTCGCCCAGGAATTCGGCGACTCGAAGCGGCCCGATTCCATGACCGCAACGACGACCGGACAAAGGCAAAACCGCATGGCGATTGTCAACGCGCCGGAGTTTCAAGTCCACATCGCGGCGGGCAACATTCCAAACCCGGTGCTGACGAGCATCGTTTTCGGCCTGCTCACGCGCTCGGCGCAATTTGTGAAATGCGCGGGCGGCTCGACATTTTTGCCGCGCCTGTTCGCCCATTCGATTTACGAAGCGGACGGCAAACTCGGCGCGTGCCTGGAAATTGCCGGGTGGCGCGGCGGAAATGCCGCCCTGGAATCCGCGCTGTTTGCCGAAGCCGATTGCGTGACGGCGACCGGCGGCGATGAAACGCTCGCGGCAATCCGCGCGCAGTTGCCGGTGAAAACCCGTTTCCTCGGCCATGGCCATCACGTGAGTTTTGGTTTTGCGGCAGGCGAAGTTTTGCATGGCTCACGCGCAAAAAAAATCGTAGCGGCGGCGGCGGATGACGTGGTGGCTTGGAACCAGCTCGGTTGTTTGTCGCCGCACGTCATTTATGTCCAGATCGGAGGAGAGGTTTCGCCGGAACATTTCGCGCAACTGCTCGCGGAGGAATTGGAACGGCGCGAACAAATTGAGCCGCGCGGCGAACTGCCGCCGGAACACGCGGCGGCCATCGCCTCACGCAGGGCGATTTATGAAATCCGCGCGGCGCATTCGCCGGAAAGCACGCGGCACTGGTGCAGCAAGGATTCAACGGCGTGGACGGTGGTTTTTGAAGCGGACGCGCGTTTTCAACTTTCGTGCCTGAACCGTTTCATTTACGTCAAGGGCGTCGCGGACTTGAAAACGGCTTTGGAAGGCGCCGACGACGTTCGCGGAAAAGTTTCGACGGTCGGAATCGCCGCGCCGGAGGAAAAAATTCAGGAAATTGCAACGCAACTGGCGCGCTGGGGCGCGACGCGGATTTGTCCGCTTGGCCAGATGCAAAATCCGCCGCTGCTGTGGCGGCATGATGGAAGACCGGCGCTCGGCGATTTGGTGACGTGGACGGATTTGGAAATGTAAGAGTCAGCAGTTCGTAGTCAATGGTCCGCAGTCAAGCCACGAAGCGCCTGACTGCTGACCATTGACCACTGGCTAAAAACATGAAAATGGAATTACGAAAATCGTTTCAGTTCGAAGCGGCGCATCTGCTGCCGCATTTGCCGAAATCGCACAAATGCCGGCGGCTGCACGGCCACAGTTTCAAAGTGGAAATCGTCGTGGCGGGCGGGTGCGATGAAAACCTCGGCTGGCTGATGGATTACGCGGACATCTCGGCGGCGTTCAAGCCAGTCTGGAAAAAGCTGGATCACAACTATCTGAACAAAATCCACGGCCTGGAAAATCCGACCAGCGAGATTGTCGCAGTCTGGATTTGGAAACGGTTGAAACCGAAACTGCCGCTGCTCACGGAAGTTGTCGTGGCGGAAACCTGCACGGCGCGGGCGGTTTATCGCGGCGAATAAACCGTGTTCGCGCTGGTGGCCGGGTCTTGCGAAAAGATTTGAGAGAATGACTTCATGTTCGCCCGCGCACATCGGGATTGTCAGCGCGTCGCGTCGTCATCGTCCGACAGCCGGGCGAAGTAAAAACAGCCGGAAGCGATGATTACTGAAACGGCTGCGATGATGACGGCCTGCGTGCCGGGTTGTTTCAAATCGTTCGACCAGTCCTCGATCAACTCACCGGACTTGCCGTAAAGAATTTCCATCTGCCGTTCTTCCGGCTTGTTAAATCCAGCCATTGAAGCGTCGCCCGACAAATCCGCGTCGCGCGTTCCCAGCCAGTGAACAATTCCCGCGCCGGCAATTCCCAGCACCAGAATGGCGACGCCAGCGGTTTTCAACCGTCGCGCCCGCTGCTTGTCCGGTGAAACTGTATTGTCAGTTTTGTCGTTCATGGGCGGGCGGCGTTGCCCCGAATTGGCGGACGTTATTTCTGAAACACGCTCACGCGCGCGGGCGGCAGGTTGAGCCAGACGATTTTTGAGGCGCGCAGCCGGAAAGTGGACGCGCCGCGCGGGCGCAGTTTGTGGATGCGGTAGGTGAACTGGACCCAGTTGCCGTCCGGTTCAAGCACGGCGCGGATTTTTTGCGCGAGCGCCCTGGCCTGTTCCTCCGAAAAATTCAGCAGCGGCAGGCTGGAAATCACCGCGCCGACGCTTTCAACCGGTTCGCGCAGACCCCGCAGCAAATCGTCCAGTTGCCAGGCGTCGCCGGTGATGATCCGGGCGCGCGGAAATTTTTCGCGCAACAAGTCCGCCATTTTTGGATTGTGTTCGATGGCGACCAGTTTTTCCTCGCGCAGGCCGCGTTTGAGCAGCGCGTCGGTGACGGGGCCGGTGCCGGGGCCGAGTTCGAGCACGAAACTTTCAGGGTCGGCTGGAAGCCAGCGCGCCATGGCTGCGGCGAGTTGCGGCGAACTGGGCGCGACCGAGCCGGTGCGCTGCGGGTTGGCAAGCCATTCGCGCAGGAAAACCGTCGAGTCGCTCAACGCGGCAATGAAATTTTTGGCCATGATGCTTTTGGCTGTCCAACCAGGATTTATCAGGCGGAGAATAATCCGCGCGTGCGGCCGCTGCAAAACTTTTATTTTGGCGTCACGGGCTGCTTTTGGGCGGTTTCACCGGCGCGGGAGCTTCTTCAAGTTTCTTGCGCGCGGCGGCGCGGCGCATTGTCCAGTCGTCCCAGCTTTGCTCCCATTTTTCACCGGTGAATTTTTTTTGCGCCTTTGGCCAGAGCGCGTCGAGGGCGTCCAGTTCCTGTTTCGCGTCGGCGCTTTCGTGCCATTGCAGAAAAGATTCGGCGAGGTTCAGGTGGTTTTCGGGGTAATCAGGCGCGAGTTTTTCAGCCTGATCCAGATAATTTTTCGCCTTGCGCCTGCTGCCGATGCTCGCCGGCCAGCCGGGCGCGTCGCGGTAAAGCAGGCCGAGGTTCCGCTCCGGCCCGGCAAAGTCAAACTGCGCGTCCAGGCCCGCCGCAGTCTTGAATTCACGCTCCATTTCCTTGACCAGCTTGAGCGCGCCGAGGAGTTCGGTGCGCGCGAGCTGGCCGAGGTTCATCGCCAGATAATAAAGCACCGGGGCGGAATTGGTTTCGCGCGCGGGCGACTGGCGGCAGGCGGCGATCCCCTGCTCCGCAATCGCAGCGCGCCCGGCGTCGTTCGTCGCGAAGTCGGCGAAATTGTAGCAGGCGCGGGCGAACTGCCAGACATTCGTGGAATTGTTCGTGTCCGACTGGAACCGGATTTGCGCGCGCTGGAATTCCGCTTCCGCGCGGGCGGCGAAGATTTTATTTTGCGCTTCATCCGCAAAAACAATTCCGGCGGCGAGGGAAAAAATCGCGGCGGCCAGTCCGCATTTCATGGCACGCCGGGCTTGGGAATTAAAAGTTGCCATTGTGTCGGGCTAATTTATACTAGCCACGGTGAAATTAAATTGGAATTTCATGTTATTCGCGCTGCTGGCGGCGACGGCTTTGTCCGCCGCCGGTTGCAGCGGCATCAACTCCAGCCAGAGCGTTTCGCCGGCGAGTTTCTTTTTGCCGGGACTGCTCAAGGCCGATCCGCCGCACACCAGTCCGCTGATTTTGCCGGTTGAACCGCCCAAACAAATTGCCCTAGCCCGATAATCCTATGCGATTTCCATTTGCTCTGACGAAAAAAATCGCCAGTCACATCATCAAGCACAAGCTCCGCAAGACGCCGAAGTTTGCGATGGTCTTGCAGCTCGAACCACTGCACACCTGCAACTTGACCTGCACCGGCTGCGGGCGCATCCGCGAGTATTCCACGTCGCTCAAAGACATGGTGCCGTTGGAACAATGCCTTCAGGCGGCGGTAGAATGCGATGCGCCGATGGTCTCCATTTGCGGCGGCGAACCGCTGATCTATCCGAAAATTGAGGAATTGATCAACGGCCTGCTCGAGCAAGGCCGCGTGCTTTACATCTGCACGAACGGAATGTTCATGCGCAAAAAGATGCGCGATTACCTCGCCGCGATTTACTCGCCCGCCGTCGAGCCGAAGCTGAAAAAATTACTCGACCAGAAATTGATTTCCGAAAAGGACGCCGAAGTCATCCGCAAATCCGACGACGCGGCGAAAAAGAAAATCGTCATCCGTCCGACGAAATGGATGTATTGGAACGTCCACGTGGACGGCTTGGAATTTACTCACGATTTGATTGTCGAGCGCGAAGGCGTTTTCAAGGAATGTGTCGAGGCCATCAAAATGGCAAAAATCATCGGCTATCAAGTCGCGACGAACACGACGGTTTATCGCGAGACCGACGTGCAGGAAATCGAGGACATGTTCAAGTATTTGAGTTCGCTCGAAGTGGACGGCCACACGATTTCGCCCGGCTACGATTACGATGCGGCCAAAAAAGACATGGTCAAACGCCTCGGCAAAGACCCGAAACAATTTTTCCTCACGCGCGACATGACGCGGCAGAAATTCGCCAAGATTCAGGACTGGGGAAAAGCATTCACGATTTTCGGCACGCCGGTTTATCAGGAATTTCTCGCGGGCAAGCGCGAACTCACCTGCACCGCCTGGGCCATTCCGACGTTTAACGTCAAGGGCTGGAAAGCGCCGTGCTACTTGATGACCGACGGCCATTACGGCGGCTATCAGGAAATGCTCACGAAAGTGCAGTGGGAAAAATACGGCGTCGTCAACGGCGTGGCGCGCGACCCGCGCTGCGAGCATTGCATGGTGCATTGCGGCTACGATCCGAGCGGCGCGCTGGGCACGAATTATCAGAGCGGCGACAACTGGAAAAACATCAAATATAACTTCGGCTCGAAACCAAAGGCATTTCCGTCATCGCCGGAACTGGCGAAGCGCGCGTTCAACGGCGTGACCATCGGCAAAGGCCATCTGGCCGAGGCGAAGGCGATCATCAATTCGCCCGCCGCCGGTGCGCGCGGCGCGTTCGCGAACGAAGTTCATCATGATCATCAGGCGCACGTCGGCAGTTCCTGCGGCACGGGCGACACGACCGAACGCGATGACTTGCTGGCGAAGATCAAGGACGCGAAGAAAACGGATTAAGATTGGAAATAAAAACACAAACCATAACACAAAAAAGGAAAATTAATTAGATGCCATTTGTATCAGCAACTGCCGATAGGAAAAAACTCACAGTCACTTACGTGGATGACAAAGGAGCAATCACCATTTACACGGATGGAACCCGTGCTTGGAGAAATAACAACATGGGCAATATGGATAAAGGGGCGTTTGCAAGCCGCCACGGTTCGATTGGAGATGACGGAACATTCGCAATTTTTCCAGATGAAGCGACGGGACGATCTGCCGAGAGTGCTTTGCTTGCAGGTCCTAAATACAGTGTAATGAGCATTGCCGATGCAGTAGCTAAATTGACGCCAAAAACCGAAAATAATACTGCAAAATATATTGCAATGCTTAAGAAGATGACGGGGCTTGATGTTACAAGAAAAATTAGTGATTTGAAGCCGGCAGAAATAGGATCAGTATTAGATGCCATCAAGCAGTTGGAGGGATGGAATGAAGACACTGTGACGACTCCAAAAAAAGTCACCGCAGTAAAAAAGAATAAGGATGGCGACATTATTTCTTATCAATTGGAAGGCAGTTCAACTTTTATCTTAAAGGCTGATGCGGTGCAAATGGCCGAGGACGGCGAAATTTATGCAGTCGTGGTAGAGCCCAAAAAAGGTGATGCTTATTTAAGAGCATTCCCAGATGCTTCCTCCGGCGATAATTTTGATTCAATCGCTGTATAATCTCGTCCGGTATGTTTTCGCCCAAGACGATCGTGACTTTGATAGCAATGGCTGTGTTTAGCCTGACCGGTTGTCAAAGCATTCCCAGAGATGACATTGCGGGCGACAAAAAGGTGCAGGTTTGTGGTCACATTATTCGGCAAACTTTCCCCGGCCCACCGAATTACGAAAGTGTTGCGGCAGGAGACGAGCCGCTGAATTATTGGATTCTGGCCACCGACCAGCCTGTCACCAATATGTATCCGTGCGGGTTTTCCCGGCCCATTACATTGGAAGAAGCAAGCAAGCTGCAACTTGTATTCATGGCTCAAGATAGGGATGAATATAAGCAGTATGCCCCTTTAGTCGGGCAGCACGTTGAAGTTCGCGGCATTTGTTTTTGGGCGCATTCAGGTTTTCACTGCACGCCATTGTTGATTGAGGTCAAAAGCATTCGCCTGTGCGAGAAACAAAAATAATTTTCAAAAGCCGCAAACAACAAACAACAAACCAAAACCCATGAACACAAAAAACATTCTTACCCAACGCAAAATTTCCCGCTACGGCTGGCAGCCGGATTTGCCGGATCATCGCGACCATCTTTACGCCGCGCCCATGGAAATGATCGGCGCGATTCCCGCCAGCGTGGATTTGCGCGCGCAATGTCCGCCGGTTTATGATCAGGGACAATTGGGAAGTTGCACGGCCAACGCCATCGCCGGCGCGCTGGAATTTGACCGGCTCAAGCAGAAAATTTCCGA
>Ga0207933_1000589_pt1 | contig 34431 bp, 33 predicted proteins | sample NGESurdeep092012_4_FD_184488 | JGI IMG/M metagenome (GOLD analysis project Ga0207933, IMG submission 184488) | Arctic peat soil microbial communities from Barrow, Alaska - NGEE Surface sample F53-3 deep-092012 (SPAdes) | ecosystem: Environmental > Terrestrial > Soil > Wetlands > Peat ... | reverse complement strand
CGTCAGGCCGTGCTCGGCGTCAACCTGCAACGTGCCTAGCGCCTCGCGCAGCAGCGTCAGACGCCCTACAGGCATGGAAGCATAGATTCGTTGATACATCGCCTCAGGATCAACGCCAGCCGCCAGTAACTGTCCCGCAACGGCGTGACACCGGGGCGACGTATTGCTGTAGCGGAATCCGCCGGTGTCTGTAACGATTGCGACGTAGAGAGAATTGGCAATCTCCGCGGTGATGTCGAATCCAAGCACCTGAGCGAAATCGTACACCAGCTCCCCTGTCGCACACGCTGACGTATCCGTCAATATTTCCGCGCTGGGTGGATCATCGCTCGGTACGTGATGATCAATGACGAGCTTCGGCACATCGACTGACCGAACGACTTCAGCAAGTTTGCCTAGCCGACCGAGGTCCGCGATATCGAGCACGACGATGACGTCGGCGCTACGCATCACCTCCGCACCACCATCCGCCAACGCGACCATCCGGATGTCGTCGCCGAGAAGAAAACGAAACATCTCCGGCCACGGAGTCGGGTTCACAATGGTGACCGTCATACCGCGCTGTGCCAGCATGCGCGCCAGAGCGGTCTCCGAACCACAGCCGTCGCCGTCGGAGTTGATATGGGTGGATAATACAATCGAGCGTCCCGCGCGCAGTTCGCGCGCGAGACGCTCGATTGCCGTCCGGCGTCCGGCCGGAACGACTAGTAGATCACGCACCAGCTTTTTCTGCGCGACCAAGTTTAGAGTGGCGCTTTCCGTACGAGAAGTAGATCACCAATCCGATCACGAGCCACACGATGAGCCGGTCCCAGGTTTCCCGCGGCAGACCAGTCATGATGTAACCGCAGATCAGGATGCCCAGAATCGGCACGAGAGGCACGAACGGCGTGCGGAACGGCCTCTCGATATTCGGGTTCACGTACCGGAGTACTATTATGCCAGCGCAAACGATCACGAACGCAAGCAGCGTACCGATGTTCACAAGCTCAGCCAGAGTGCCCACGTCGAACAGACCCGCAACGATCGCGGCGATGCTGCCTGTGAGAATCGTGGTGACGTACGGAGTCTGAAATTTTGGATGGACCTTCCCGAACACAGCAGGAAGCAGCCCATCGCGCGCCATCGAGAAAAAGATTCGCGGTTGGCCCATCAGCATGACTAACACGACTGAAGCCAGACCGAGAATCGCACCGATGTTGACGATCGGCTGCAGCCAGAGCAGCGCCGGGCCGGCCGCCGCGACTGCGACGAACACTGGGTGTGGAACGTTGAGCGTCTTGTAGTTGGTAAGACCCGTGAGGACGAGCGCCATCAGGATGTAGAGCACGGTGCAAATCGCAAGCGAGCTCAGAATGCCGATCGGCATGTCTCGTTGTGGATTCTTCGCCTCCTGCGCCGCGGTCGAGACGGCGTCGAACCCTATGTACGCGAAGAAGACAACTCCTGCTCCGCGCAGAACGCCGCTCCAACCAAAGTGTCCGTACTCGCCCGTATTCGGCGGCAGGAACGGATGCCAATTGGCGCGATTCACGTACGCGAAGCCGAAACCGATCACGAGGAGCACGATCGCGATCTTGAGGATCACTATGAAGTTATTGAACGTCGCCGACTCTTTAATACCTACAACGAGCAGAATCGTCATCAACAGGACAAGAACCAACGCGGGAACGTTGAACACGGCACCTGTTCGCGCGAAGCCGACGCCATCAACGTAGGCAAGCGGTGCAGATGACATACTCTTAGACAAAGTCAGGCCGATCTCGTTCATGAACGCGCCGAAGTAGCCGCTCCAGCCCACCGCAACGGTCGCAGCGCCGAACATGTACTCGAGAATGAGATCCCAGCCGATGATCCAGGCTATGAACTCGCCAAGAGTGGCGTAACCGTAAGTGTAGGCACTGCCGGCTATTGGAATCATCGCGGCGAACTCCGCGTAGCACAGTCCGGCAAAGAGACAGCCAAGACCCGCGAAAATGAACGAGAATACGATGCCTGGGCCAGCGTATTGCGCCGCTGCCGTTCCAGTCAGCACAAAAATTCCGGCACCGATGATGGCACCGATACCCAGCGTGGTCAGGTTGAGGGCGCCGAGCGCCCGCCGAAGCGTTTGCCCCTCAACTCCGACGCCGCTGGCTTCAGCTTGCAATTGCGCGATGTTCTTTGTTGACCAGAGTCCCATGTAATTCCTCGACGAGTTGCTGCATCCGGGGCCACACACGCGAACAGACGCGGCGGCACCCCGAATCGCGTGTGACGCTATCCAGAGCCCTGCCTACATTAACCCTTTACTACGACAAAACAGCACCCAGCGTTGCCAGAGTTCCGGGCTTACTCCCTGAAACCCGGCACGCGCGCCGTCCAGCACTCGCTCAAACCGAATAGTTGGGTGCCTCTCGCGTTATCACCACATCGTGCGGGTGCGACTCACGCAATCCCGCCGCGGTGATGCGAACAAATTCGGTCTTGGTCCGGAGTTCGTCAATAGTCCCGCACCCAGCATAGCCCATTCCAGCACGCAATCCTCCAACCATCTGGAAAATCACGTCGGCTGCCGCCCCTTTATAAGGGACCCGCCCCTCGATCCCTTCTGGAACGAGCTTTTTGGCCGACATCTCGCCCTCCTGGAAATACCTGTCCGCGCTTCCATCCTGCATCGCGGCCACGCTGCCCATTCCCCGAATCGTCTTGAAACGGCGACCCTCCATCAGAATTGATTCACCCGGACTTTCCTCTGTTCCCGCCAGCATCGAGCCCATCATGACGCTCGATGCGCCCGCAGACAGCGCCTTCACTATATCACCGGAGTACTTGATCCCACCGTCAGCAATCACCGGCACGTCGCCAGCCCCTGCCACTGCATCCATCACTGCGGTGAGTTGCGGAACTCCAATCCCGGTAACGACCCGAGTGGTGCAGATCGAGCCTGGCCCGACTCCAACCTTGATTGCGTCGACCCCACGCTCGGCCAGCGCACGTGCGCCAGACTGGGTCGCAATGTTACCCGCCACGAGTTGGACATCCGGAAACCGATTACGCACGTCAGCAGTCGCCTTCAGCACTCCTTCGGAGTGTCCGTGCGCCGTATCGATGATCAGCACGTCGACGCCAGCGTCGACGAGAGCGGCGGCACGAGCCGTGTAATTGGTTGAGCCGATGGCCGCAGCTACCCGCAAACGCCCATGCTGATCCTTGTTTGCATTCGGAAATTCGCGCCGCTTGTGAATGTCTTTCACGGTGATCAATCCGCGAAGATTCCCATCTCCGTCCACCACCGGCAGCTTCTCGATTCGGTGGGTGCCGAGTATCTGCTCGGCCTCGTCCAGCGTAGTGCCGACCGGCGCGGTAACGAGGTTCTTCTTGGTCATCGCGTCGCGCAGGGGCCGATCCAGGTTGGACTCGAACTGAAGATCGCGATTGGTGATTATCCCGACCAGCCTCCCGGCATCCACAATCGGAACACCGGAAATCTTGAATCGACTCATCAACGCAACTGCTTCGCGCAACGACGCCGCTGGTGACAGTGTGATCGGATCCAGGATCATACCGCTCTCCGATCGTTTTACACGATCCACTTCGGCCGCCTGACGGTCGATCGACATGTTCTTGTGGATCACGCCTATTCCACCGGCGCGAGCCATCACGATCGCCATCTCGGATTCCGTTACGGTATCCATCGCCGCCGAAACGAGCGGAACATTAAGGGTGATGCCGCGTGTAAAGCGCGACGCTGTCACCACATCGCGCGGATGCACTGGAGAATGCGCGGGAAGGAGTAGGACGTCGTCGAAGGTAAGAGCAGGTTCGGAGCGGATCCTGGAGTAGCCGCTCGGCACTGTCTCTTCCTGCCCAATAGACAAAGGCCCGCCGCCGGATCGAACCGGACGGACGGGCCTGATTTTTTGCGAAGTGTGTGTCGCCATGGACCAATGTATCACAGTCTACCGATCGTCCGCAAACGGCGGCGCATTCGACGCGGAAGGAAAAAGGCACTCGCCGCCAGAATACTCTCCAGATTGAGCTCGTCCAGCTCGTCCGGATGTCCCATCCAGTGTTCCGCCATTATCTCGTGCCCGGCGCTCTTCATGAGATGCCGGATGGCCAGCACCAGCACGAAAACGTCGTCTACCTCGCCCACCAATGGTATGAAATCCGGGAAGATGTCCTCCGGAAGCAGCACATACGCGACGGCACCAGCAACGAGCAGCTTGTCCACGAGTTCCACTCTCGGGTCAGTAATCAGACCGTAGAGAAGCCGAAGGAAGTTGGGTAATTCGCGAACGGCACCCACCACGGTCCGTTTCCGGCCCGTTGCGGGCTGAGGGTTGCGCGGCTGAGGATCGCGCGGCTGAGGATCGCGCGGCTGAGGATTGCGCGGCGAGCGCCGGCGCCTCGATTTGGGTGTGCTGGACTCCATGGCTTCCTGCGTCAGTAGATGTAAACCGCCGTCCCTACGGGGACCATCGGGTAGAGCTGCTCCACGTCCTCGTTCAGCATGCGTACGCAACCGTGACTGACTGACCGGCCGATCGACTTTGGTTCGTCTGTACCGTGAATCCCATAACCATCTCCAAGGTCGAGTCGCCGGGTTCCCAGGGTGCCCATGTAGCGCCGCTGAGCGGTGCCAAACGGCGGCACGATCAGATTGCCATTGGCCACCAGCTCATGACCTTCCGTGGGCGGTGGTGCGGCTTGGCCATTCGGCTCGATGACATTCGCCCCCTGCACAGTGAAGCCTGCGTAACTCTTGCTGCGCTCCAGATGCACCAGGCCCAAACCGCGAGCTCGAGCCTGCTCCACATAATGCCAGTCGGGCGGCACCCACGCAGGATTCGAATCTTTCGACTGCACGACCAGCCGACCGCGCGGCGTCTCGAACCGCCAGTGCTGGCCGCTTCCACCCGCCACAAGCTCCTTGCCGCTCGCAGTAGCTACCGGCGCCGTGAACAGAACACTGTCGCCCTGTTTGTACCAGAGACGATGATCCGCAATGCTGATCACAATGTACGGCGCGTTCGCGGCGGGATTCGCATCCTCAAGCACCTGGTTGACACTGTCGCTCTCAATACCAGCCTGCGCGCGCAACTGATTCAACAGATCGAGGTTGTCGTTGAACACCATGCGGTTGACGTCGCGATCGAAACGCAGCTCTGCGGTATCCTGCAACAGTTTGACACTCAGCAATATCGCTATGACGATCCCGAGAATCAGCAACCACGCTATCGCAACTCCGTGCCGTAAGAATTTCACCATCAGTAGAAATACACGGTCATGCCCGCGCTCACATTAGGAAGAATCGCGCGCAAGTCTGCGGCGGCAACACGGACGTCACCGGCAGCGACAGCACCGGAGTCATCGCCAGCATAAATGCGGGCGTCCCCGTTGAGTATGAGCGCGAGCGAATCGCCGTCAACTACTTGTTGCACTGTGCGCTGCCCGCGCGGCAGGGTGGCGGCAGACGTATCGCCCTTGACAGTCTTGAATCCCGGGACCCTCGCGGGCGCAAGCGCGACCCGCATGACTCGCAACAGCGCGCCGTCCCGCTCCAGATACATCACCCCACTGTCAACGGCGATGGAGAGATGCAGGCGCGGATCGAAATGCGCCTGGCGTTTGGCGAGCTCAACCGCCAGACGCACTTTATCCTGCTCCGATTGCGTGACCAGATCGCTCTTCTTGCGCTCAGCGTCCGTCATGCTGGCACGAAGCGTCGATATGTCCTGGCGGTATGCCTGACGACGGTAAAACAGCCACATATCGCCTGCAATCAGCAGAAGAAAAACAACCGCAATGATCTTCAGGAACGTAGGATACGCGTCCCGAAAGGCGGTCCAGCCCTCACGCCTTCGGTCGGCGCCCCGGGATGTTGAGCGCCTGTCGTTGGGATCTTCCGGCTGAGTCATCTAGTGCGGCGTATGGTTTGAATGTCAAGGATGGGAATTCCAACGGGATCACTTTTGCCATCACGCACCCGCGCGGTCACTGTAATACGCTCCAGCGGCTGCAATGCACGAGCCGTGCCCAGCAGCGAAGGCGGAACAACGAGATACGACAACGCGTTTTCCATATTCGGCCCCTTGGCGAGTATGTAGGGCTCCCCATCCTCCAAGCCATGACGCAGCGGATCGGCCGTCTGAAGCGCGAGAAACTGCACATTCCACACTACGGTCTTTCCGCGAGCCGACGCTGGATCTGCACGAAGATCTGCTGCACTCAACCCGGCGCGAAATGTCGTGTCGGCAGGAGCCAGCAACGAGTCAGGAACCCATCCCTCGAGTCGAACTCGCGTCCACCCGTGATCGCGGGCTATCACACTCACGGTCGTTGCCTTCTGCACCGCACCGATAATCGCCGAAGACGGCGCGGCGCGCAATGCAACAAGCGACTCAACGATATACTGATCGTCGGTGGCGGCCTGAGAATCCGGCGTCGGCGGCGCTGCTACGCGTCCAGTTGCCTTTGCGTGCGACGTCGGCGGCTTGACAGCACCACTCTGTGCGTACAGAGGGATCGCGCTCGCGAACGCGATCACCACGGTTAACGCGACACGACTGATACACACACGTTGGAATGCTCTTGATCGGCACGCGGACGATTCGTATCTGCAGCCAATGGATGAAAGGTGACGCATGGGCTTTAGGCGCTATAGATTAGACGGTTTCGAAGCTACTGCTTTTACACTAAACGAGCGAACATGGCGCACCTTGGACGGTCTGAAAAGTCTGGAGGGCCGGTCGCCCTCATCGTCCTGGACGGTTGGGGATATCGTTCCGAGCGCGAGGGGAACGCGATTGCGCTGGCGAAAACACCCACTTGGGATGCTCTCTGGAGCCTCCAGTCCCGCTCACTTCTGGAAGCGTCCGGCCTACGTGTGGGACTACCCGCCGGCCAGATGGGTAACAGCGAGGTCGGCCATCTCAACCTCGGCGCTGGGCGCGTCGTAATGCAGGACCTGGTGCGCATTTCCGCAGCGATTGAAGATGGATCGTTTTTTCGCAACCCCGCCCTGCTGACTGCATGCAACGCCGCCAAACGTGGCGGAACGCTGCACGTGATGGGACTACTTGGCGGAGGTGGCGTCCACGCAATTGATGCTCACCTTTACGCCGTGATTGACATGGCGGATCGCCTCGGCGTTCCTCAAGTCGCCTTGCATCTTTTGACAGACGGCCGCGACACCTTGCCACAATCCGCGCTGGGATACCTTCGCAAACTTCTCGAATACGCCCGCGGGCGGGCACGCGTCGCCAGCATTGGCGGTCGGTACTACGGTATGGATCGTGACAAACGCTGGCAGCGAACAGAGCTTTTCTATCGTGCTTCAGTCGACGGTTCCGGTCCTGCCAACACGGACCCGATTGCGGTTATACAGCAATCTTATGACAACGGTGTCACCGATGAGTTCATAATTCCTGCGGTAATCACCCAGGACGGTGCTCCCGTTGGAGCCATGCACGATGGCGACGCAGTCATCTGCTTCAACTACCGATCTGACCGCATGCGCCAGATCGTCCGCGCCATGATCGACCCGTCGTTCGACGGTTTCGACATTTCCAGCCGACCGTCGCTAACGGTCACGACGCTCACTCAGTACGATGCAACCTTCGACGTCAACGTCGCATTCGCGCCTTTCTCGATGTCGCGAATCGTAGCAGAGGTTGTGTCGGAGGCCGGCAAGACAATGCTCAAGACCGCCGAGACCGAGAAGTACCCGCATGTTACGTATTTCTTCAACGGCGGACTGGAACCGCCATACCCGGGCGAGGATCGCCGACTGGTACCCAGTCAAAAAGTTGCCACGTACGACCTCGCGCCGCAGATGAGCGCCAGTGGAATCGCCGACATCCTGTGCAAGTCCATGGACGCGAGAGAACACGATTTCACGCTGTGCAATTTCGCGAACGCCGACATGGTTGGGCATACCGGATCGATACCGGCGACCATCGTTGCCGTCGAGACTGTCGACCAATGTCTCGGCCGGATTGTCAATAGCGCACGTAAGTCGGGAACACGGCTGATCATCACGGCTGATCACGGGAACGCCGAAATGATGGTCGACCCATCGACCGGCGGCCCGCACACCGCTCACACCAGCAACCCCGTACCCATCGTCTTTTTCAACCCGGACGGCGAGGAACCGACGATTCGCGGAGGGGGCGCTCTGTGTGACGTGGGACCAACCATCCTCGGGATGCTGGGGATCGCGACGCCGCCCGAGATGACGGGCGTAGATCTTTTCCGCGTGGCGTGAATACCCCCGTTAGAATTACGTACATGTCAAAGCTTACTAGCGCTGTCTCGCTGTCTGTCGCGGTCGTCGCTGTCGTCGCTCTCGCCGTCGCGCCCGTCGCGGTCTCAGGCCAGGTCGTGGTCGGCCACACCCCTGAGAGCAGCCCGTTCCACGATATCGACGCAAATCAGCGGATCACCCTTTTTGGCGGCTACATGCAGGCGCAGGGAGACGGCCTGAGCACCACTCCCCAGAGCGGCCCCTCATTCGGGCTGCGCTACGACCTTCCAGTGGCGGGTCCTGCGGATTTCTATGTTCGATTCCAACGGGTGAATTCGAACCGGGACGCCTTCAACCCCGCGCTGATTGGCAATGCCCGCGCGCTAGGCCAGCAGAGCCTGGCTATGTACTCCGGCGACCTCGGATTCGCGCTCAATCTCACCGGGCGACGGACCTGGCACGGTTTCATTCCGAACCTGAATTTCGGGCTCGGTATCGTCAGCGCCGCGGGTACCACTAAAGACGACCCGTACGACTTCGGCACCCAGTTCGCGTTCAATACCGGGATCGGACTCCGGTACAATCCCGCTAATTCGTACGAGATTCGATTGGACGCCGGTCCAACCTTCTATCAGAATCACTTTCCGCCGGCATACTACACGGGGACTGCGCCGCTCCTGGCCAACACGGTATCACGGAGCGGTTACCAGCATAGCATGAACTTCACGGCTGGACTCTCGATTCCGATCTTCCGCTAATCGGCTGGGCATCGGCCTTGCACGGTGTGCCCAATGGAGGCACACCATGCAACGTGATTTTGAAGACATTTTCGATGTGGACGATCTCGACCCGGATGAACTGAGGCACCTTGTCCACGAAACGCTTCGGAGCAATCGATCGATTGATCCGAGCGAGATTGCAGTCCACGTCCAGTCCGGCAAGGTAATTCTCGCGGGTCGAGTGGGTACCGACTCCGAAAAACGAATCGCGGAACGGGTGGTTGGCGATCGGATCGGTCTCACCAATCTGGAAAGTCGATTGATCGTGGACCCGCTCCGTAGAGCAGTGAGCCCTGAAGCGGCGGATGAAAACATCAGCGAAGAGCAGGAAAACGAAGGACTCCTTCTTGGCGATGCCCCGCGCTCCCACACCGACACTACGGACCACCTCGCGTCCCACGCTGAGGACGATCTATTCGGAACTGTCGACAGGACTGAGGCGATCGAGGAGGGCATCCCCTGGATACCGCCCGAGAGCCCAACGCCCGAGGGAACTGACGAGCAGGGATTCCCGCCGCGAGACGCCGAACTGGATTCGTTTTAATCGGGCGCAGGATGCAGATTTCATGACGTATGCCTACCTGCTCTCTAACGCGCCGCGTGAAATTCGCCGCGGCGCACCGTTATCGTCGTCCCGAGTGGAACGACGCGCGCAATGTCGCCACCTTTGGCCCCTGTGCCTGGCCTAACTATCACGGACACGGTTACACGTGCGACGTAACTGTCAGCGGCCACATTGATCCCGTTACCGGGTTCATTGTAGACCTCGGTGCACTTGACGCTGCGCTCGGTCGGCAGGTCATCCAGAAATTTGATCACCGCAATATAAATCTTGACATACCGGAGTTCGCCGACGGCAAGCTGGTGCCATCCGGCGAAAATCTTTCGCGATATATACTGGAACGGTTGCAGGAAGATCTTGGTGCTGAAACACGCGTGCTGAGCGTGACGGTAGCTGAGGACGACACGTTGTCTTCCACATACACAGCGGACTGAGAGGTCAGTGTACAGCCAGCCGTGGAACAAGATCACACGTAGCTTTCGGCAATATCACCGCCTGGCTGCTGTCGTGGCCGCCGTTGCTGTCGCGTGTGCTCCGATGCCATCGACAAGTGTCAGCCCGAAGCGCGATGCCCTCATGACGCTGCGCACGCATATCGACTCGCTCATCGAACGACCAGACTTCCGTACCGCTGAGTGGGCCATACTCGCCGTCGACCCGGCGTCGAGCGATACGCTTTATGCACACAATGCGGCCAGGCTCATGGTCCCGGCTTCAAACATGAAGATCATAACTTCCTCCGTCGCGCTTGCCCAACTCGGCGGCGATTTTCGATTTACTACAACATTTTCCGCGCGCGGAACCATCTCGAATGGTGTTCTGAATGGAGATCTCGTAGTCACGGGGCGGGGCGACCCGACTCTGAGCGACCATATCCGAGGAAGTGCGCGAGCCGCGATGGATACGCTCGCAGATTCTATCATCGCGCACGGAATCCGCTCCATTACGGGCCACATCTATTCAGGTGCAGACAACTTTCCCGGTGCACACGTTGGTGAAGGATGGAACTGGGATGACCTCGACCAGACATACGGAGCCGGTGTCGATGAACTGCTGTTCAACGAGGGCGTCGGCCGCGTAGTCGTACACACTGCAAATGGAGACAGCCTCGTTAAATCTGCCCCTGCCGCTGACCCAACGGCCGACTACCTCAGTGAGCTCGCGTCAGCGCTCAAGTCACGCGGCGTACGCATCGACGTCGGCGTCTTTGAATCCGTCGTGCCCAACGACGGGGTTCGACTCGACACGCTCTTCGTAACGCATTCGATTCCGATCCGCGCCATTCTCCCGTACTTCCTCAAGCCGTCTCAGAACCAGATTGGCGAAGTTCTAATTCGAGCAATTGGCCTGGAGCGGACAGGCGTTGGCACCGCTGACAGCGGCATCGCCGTCGCCAGTCGACAGCTCCACGCTTGGGGAATTCCACGCGACGGTTACGAATTGCACGACGGAAGCGGGATGGCACGTGCCGATCTTATATCGCCCGAAACAATAGTCAGCGTACTAAGTCGCATGCAGTTCAGTCCAGACTTCGCAGCGTTCTACAATGCGCTTCCGGTGGCAGGTGTAGATGGGACCATCGCGCAACGAATGCGCGGCACCCGCGCTCAGGGCAATGCCCACGCGAAAACCGGATCGCTGCAGTGGGTGCGATCCCTGTCTGGCTATGTCACGGACGACGACGGTAAACGGATTGTCTTCAGCATTCTCGCGAACAAATGGACCACCCCCTCAAGCGTTGTGACGGCGACTGCGGACTCGATCGCTGCAACGCTGGCATCGTACCGTAAACAATGAGTGGACCGATCAGTGGGGCGCAGGCTTCGCAACTGATTCTCGACTCGGTTGAGCACATGCCAGTCGAACGCGTCCCACTTGCGGCTGCGGTGGACAAGGTTCTTGCAGAGACCATCATAGCAAGCGTCAGCATTCCGCCATGGCGAAGCGCCTCGATGGATGGGTACGCCGTGAGGGCCGCAGACATTGCGACAGTACCCTGCACCATGCGTGTTTCCGGGGACATCTCCGCCGGCGGCGTCAAACCGCCGCCGCTTGTTGATGGAACTGCGTTCAGGATCATGACCGGCGCACCCGTACCCGCTGGGGCAGACACAGTGATTCGGGTGGAGGACACCGACAATGGAACGCACTCGGTCGAGATCCGGGACGCGCGTGATTCGCGCCGGAACGTGCGCCCACTCGGCGAGGACTTCCGCGCTGGCGACGTCCTTCTCTCAGCGGGCGAACGAGTCGGAGCTGCGGCACTTGGCGTTCTTGCCTCCAGCGGTTATGCGACCGTTGCCGTTCATCGCGCCCCGACCGTAGCAATAGTTGCGTCCGGTGATGAACTGGTGCGCGCGGACGACTTCGCGGGAGTCATGAACGCAGAACGCATAGTTTCGTCCAACAGCTATTCACTCCCGGCACTTGTACGTGACGCTGGCGGCCTCCCGCGCGACGGCGGGATAACGCGCGACGACCCTCAGGCGCTAAGAGCCGCAATCGAAGAAGTGATGGCATGCGACCTGTTGATCACCACCGGCGGCGTATCCGTCGGTGAGCGTGATTTTACACGCCGCGTGATGAGCGAGTTGGGAGCAGATATCAAATTCTGGCGCGTGCGCATCCGACCCGGTGGGCCTCTCGTCTTTGGCACGCTGGACGGGCTGCCCTGGATCGGCTTGCCGGGCAATCCCGTCTCCGCCATGGTGACATTCGAGCTTTTCGTCCGCCCTGCGATTCGGAAGATGCTCGGCCAGAGTCTCGTCTTCCCGGTTCCACAAATCGTCACGCTCGACGAGCATGTGAAGCTGGGTACCGGTCTCACGCATTATTTACGCGTAATCGTGCACCAGACCGATGACGGGCTTCACGCTCGCCTCACCGGAAGCCAGAGCTCGGGCGTGCTTACATCCATGATGCGCGCGAACGCTCTCCTGATCGTTCCCGAAGGCAAACGCGAGTGTCAACCGGGCGAGCAGCTCCGCGCGCTCCTCTTGCGTGGATCGATGCTCCGCTGCGACACGTTTCCCGCGTGACACACTCACTTGTCGGCAACCGGCTCGTGAAGAGTCTGGAGCGACGTTTCGTTACAGTCAACGACGACGTCCGAGTCGGGGACCGCAATCTGAATATCATTCGTCCCCGCAGCGCAGATGATCTGATAAGTGAGAGCGATTTCGAACGTGACGAGCGTTTGCCTTACTGGGCCGAACTCTGGCCGTCGTCCACAATTCTCGCCAACTTCGTCGTGAGCGACCCGCGACCCCGCGGTCGTCTGATCGAACTTGGCGCCGGCATCGGCCTCGTCAGCATCGCTGCAGCGATTGCAGGATACGATGTAACCGCGTCCGACTACTACGAAGACGCACTTGCCTTCGCGAGAGCTAACTCGTTTCGTAATCTTGGATACGAAATTGCGACAGCACTGATCGACTGGCGCTCGGTCGCACCCGACGTTCCCCAATTCGACGTGGTGCTGGCATCCGACGTACTCTATGAATCCCGCTACGCACCGCTCGTCGCAGGCGTGATTGACCGGTTACTCGCGCCAACGGGGGTCGCATTCATCGCTGATCCCGGTCGCGTCGCTGCCAATGCATTCACTGATGCCTGCGCCGAGCGACACCTGCACGTAAAGGCTCGCACCCGCCGTCCCTATCAGGCTGGAACGATCCGGCAGAATATCACCGTATACGAGTTATCGCGAGTCTGATAACTCCTGTACGGTTAGCTTTGGTTCCCCAATTGTTGCGCTATCACTTCGGAAATATCGAGTACGGGCACGCTTGAGCCCTGGGACTTTACGCCATCACCGATCATAGTCATGCAGAACGGGCACGCAACCGCGAGCACGTCCGCACCAGTCGCAAGCAGTTCTTCCGTGCGTTCCACGTTGATGCGCTTGCCAACGGTCTCTTCCATCCACATGCGGCCGCCGCCAGCGCCGCAGCAGAGTCCCTTGCTCCGGTTACGCGGCGGCTCGACGAGTGTCATCATCGGGAGTGCACGCTTCATTGTCTCACGGGGCGCCTCGTAAATGCCGTTGTAGCGACCCAGGTAGCAGGAATCGTGGTACGCAACCGTAAGCGCCTTCCCCTCGCCGTTCAGCGGGAGGCGATTCTCATCCATCAATTTCTCGATATAGGTCGAATGGTGGATGACTTCATAATTACCGCCCAGCTGTGGATACTCGTTTCCTATCTGGTGGAAACAGTGCGGGCAGTTCGTAACGATCGTCTCGACTCCGTAGCGGTCCAGTGTCTCGATATTGTCACGCGCCAGCATCTGATACAGGTATTCATTGCCCATGCGCCGCGCCGGGTCACCGTTGCATTTTTCTTCCTGCCCGAGTATCGCAAATTTCACCTTTGCGGCCTGCAGCACGCGTGCGAATGCAACGGCGATCTTCTTGGCGCGGTCGTCGAACGAACCCATGCAGCCAACCCAGAACAACACCTCGGGCCGTTCGCCGCGCTCCACCATCTCTGCCATGGTCGGTATGTCCATCCCTTCGGCCCATTTCGCCCGGTCGCCAGGATCGAACGCCCATGGTGAACCGTTCTTCTCGAGAGATTCGAATGCGGGCTGAATCTCAGGTGGGAATCTGGATTCCATCAATACCAGATCACGGCGCAACTCGTTGATGATATCGAGCTGGTCGATCGATACCGGGCATTCCTCGACGCACGCACGGCAACTCGTGCATGCCCACAATTCTTCTTCGGTGATGTAGTTGTCGAGTAGCGTGTTCCCAAGTGCGGCCGAAGCGCTCGCGTCGCCGGCGTCCCCACCCTCACCCGCCACTAGCGTGTGATGCTCGAATTCGCCAAAGTCACCCGTCGCGAGAGGAGCAAGTTCCATCAACCGCTGGCGCGTGTTGATCATGATCTTGCGTGGGCTCAGAAGCTTTCCGGTGATGTTAGCTGGACAGACCGCCGTACAGCGCCCACACTCTGTGCAGGAATAACTGTCCAACAGGCTCTTCCAACCCAACTGAGTTACATCCGACGCACCGAACTGCTCCGCTCCCTCGGCTTCGAGATCCATGTAGCTCATCGCCCCCTTCACACCCGGTCCGCTCGTGTTGGCCAGGTAGGTGTTCGGCAACGATGTCAGCACGTGCAGATGCTTGGAGTACGGCAGGTAGTTCAGGAAAACGAGAATCAGCAGCGCGTGAAACCACCAGCTGGTCTCGCGTCCTGCCTCCAGAGTCCCCGCGGAAAGTCCACCGAATACATGAGATAGCGCCAGCGATACCGGCTGAAATATCGTGCTGCTATCGGGGTGCAGCGCAAAGCCGAATGCCCCAAGCGTGATCAGGCTGACCATCAAGGCGCCGATCATCGACAGAATCAGGATGGCATCGCCGGAGTGCACCTTGTCACCCTGTAATCGCTTTGGTTTCACGACAATACGCCGGTACAGCAGCACTGCGACCGCCGCGAGTACGAGGACAGCGAACAGCTCCTGCGACAGGATGTAGAACTCGTACAGTGGCACCGGCAGAATCGCTGCGTACGTGAATCCCGGAAACAGCCCCTGCACTATGATCTCTGCCGTCCCGATTGTCAGGACTACAAATCCCCAGAACACCGAGGCGTGCAGCGGTCCTGCCACCGCATCACGCAGAATCTTCTTCTGCGCCAGTCCAATAATGAAGAGATTCTTGATCCGCGTTAGCGGATGGTCAGTCCGGTTTTCCGGCTGACCGATGGACATCATGTATCGGACCAGGCGCTGGGCGTTGTAGGAGAAGAACGACAACGACAACACCACAATCAGTATGAAAATGCCGTGCCCAACAGTCATAGCGCGTGCTCCCTCAGTGCAGTCGACCCAGCAAGCCTCACCCGTGCGACTTTGCTTCCTTCACCGCCGCGGTAAGTACCGGAACAATCTCAAACAGATCACCCACAATTCCGTAGTCGGCGATCTTGAAAATCGGTGCTTCCTTGTCCTTGTTGATCGCGACGATCGTGCGCGACGTACGCATGCCGGCAAGATGTTGAATCGCTCCCGATATTCCCACCGCGACGTACAATTGTGGGCTTACGAGTCGGCCTGTCTGCCCAATCTGGTCGCTATGCGGACGCCATCCTTCATCGGTTACGACACGCGTTGCACCGATCGCAGCGTTGCCAAATGCAGCGGCGAGATCTTCGAGAAGCTTGAAGTTCTCGGGACCCTTCAGTCCCCGACCGCCACTCACGATTACGGGAGCCTCGCCCAGATCGAGCTTCGCACTACTGCCGAGTTTCACCTCTTTCACCACAACTCGCGATGCGGATGGGTCACCGACGGGCTCTGCTCTCTCTACGGCCCCCGCACGCGGATTTTCCACTGGGGTAAACATGTTCGGGCGAATTCCGATCAGCGCCGGCTGAGACGTCATCTTTACAGTCGCCATGACCTTCCCGATGTTCACCGGATGCTGCACTATGACCGCATCGCCATCAAGATTGACCGCTGTGACATCCGTGACAAGCCCAACTCCCAGCTTGGCCGCAACGCGCGGTGCCAGGTCGCTGCCAAGGGCGGATGTCGGAAAAATCGCAATGCGATAGGCGCCACCGCGTATGCGTTCCGCAACTGTCGCGGCGAGCGCTTCAGGATTGTATTTCTCGAGCCCAGCGTGCTCCACGACGATGACCGTATCAGCCCCATATTTCGCGAGCTGTTCTGCGTGTGCACCTACGCCCGGCGCTCCCGCTATGAATGCGTCAACCTTGCCACCCGTTTCATCGGCGATTTTGCGCGCCGCAGTTACGGCTTCGAGGCCAATTTTGCGCAGTTCTCCGTTTCGCGTCTCAGCGAATGCAAAAACGTTTGCCATTTCTATAGTACCTTGGCTTCTGTCTGAAGCAGTCCCACCAGTTCAGGAACAGCCGACGCACCTTCACCGATTATCCGCCCCGCCGGTCGCTCCGGCGGAAGTTCCATCTTTGTGACGCTGACAGATTGTTCACCGAGTTGCGCTGGCCTTACATCAAGTGGCTTCTTCTTCGCCGCCATGATCCCCTTGAGCGCGGGATACCGAGCGGTGTTCAATCCCTGATCGATCGTCAGTACGGCGGGCAGCGGGAATTCAACAAACTCCTGCCCTCCTTCAATCTCCCTCTTCGCAGAACCGGTAGCACCAGCAAGCTCCAGCTTGGAGATAGCGGTGACAACTGGCAAGCCGAGAAGCTCACCGACCATTGCACCGACTGCACCGTTCGATGAGTCCGCCGACTGCTTGCCAAAAAGAATCAAGTCGAAGCCGCCACCCTTGAGCTCGGCGGCAAGCGCATGCGCGATCGCAAGACCGTCGAATGGAATTCGTGCAACCTTGAGCTCGACGCCGCGATCTGCCCCCATCGCAAGAGCTTTTCGTATTGTCTCCTGCACAGAGTCGGAGCCAAGGGAAACGATTACGACTTCCGTAGCCGAGTCCTTGTCCTTGATCTGCAGCGCCGCTTCCACGGCCCAGGAATCAAAATCGTTGATATCGAACTTCAGACCAGCCTCGTCCACCGCATTGCCGATGGGGGCGATCTTGAACCGGACATCCATATCCGGGACGCGTTTGATGCACACGGCGATTTTCACCGCGGATAATCTCCTGAACGTTTTGGTGTAAGGGAATCTCCTACCACGCCAACCGACGATACACGTAATGTAACGGGCGCGATGTCGCGAATATTCGGGCGACTATTCAAACGCTGCAAGCCCGGTCACAGCCTGACCCACGATGAGAGTATGAATGTCGTGCGTCCCCTCGTATGTATACACACTCTCGAGGTTGGCCATGTGACGCATGGCGCCGTACTCCGCCAGGATGCCGTTTCCCCCGAGCAATCGACGCGCCTCACGCGCAATATCACACGCCACGTTCACATTGTTCCGCTTGGCAAGGGACACCTGCTGCGGTGTCAGCTTTCCAGCATCCTTGAGCCTGCCAAGATGCACCACGAGAAGCCTGCCCTTGGCAATTTCAGTCGCCATATCGGCCAATCTCGCCTGCTGTAACTGGAATCCGGTGATTGGTCGACCAAACATGACGCGATTGGAGCCATACGATAACGCTTCTTCAAAGCAATACATCGCGGCACCGATCGCTCCCCACGCGATTCCATACCGCGCTTGCGTGAGGCACATGAGCGGACTCTTCAGCCCCGCGGATTTCGGCAATATCGCGTCAGCGGGTATGTGCACGTCCTGGAACGAAAGCTCTGACGTGTCAGAGGCACGCAGTGAAAGCTTGCCCTTCTGATTCTTCGCAGAAAAACCCGGCGTGCTTGTCGGCACCACAAAGCCGCGGATCGAATGGCCGTCGTCATCACCATCCTCGGTCTTGGCCCACACAATTGCCACGTGCGCCATGGACCCGTTCGTAATCCACATCTTGGCGCCGTTGAGTATCCAGGAACCGTCGCTCTGTAGCCGCGCGCGCGTAATCATTCCGGCCGGATTGGAGCCATAATCCGGCTCGGTTAACCCAAAGCAGCCGATGATCTCCGCTTTCGCCATCGCTGGCAAAAGCCGCGACTTCTGCTCGTCAGAACCAAAGGCGAACACCGGGTACATCACCAGCGCGCCCTGAACCGAGGCAAATGACCTGACACCCGAGTCGCCACGCTCCAACTCCTGCATGATCAGACCGTATGCGACGTTGTTCAGGCCGGCGCAGCCGTACTCCTCGGGGAGATTCGCGCCCAGCACGCCAAGTTCAGCCATCCCCGTGATTATCTCGCGCGGAAAATGGCCTTCGACGTAAGCGTCACCGATGATCGGGAGAACCTGGTCGTTGACGAAGGATCGGACAGAATCACGGACCGCACGTTCGTCTTCCGACAGGAGCGAGTCTACATCACATAGATCGAGAGGGTTGTTCGTAGCCATCCCGAAAGATACCGCGATAGTGCCCCCCGTCCCACCCACGGAATGCGGTCAGACCGGCGAAGGTCCCCGACACGGGATATACCCGTATTCAGGGCTGGCTTCGATTCCCAGACCTCGCGGCCAGTCGCGGCTGCGCCACCGGATTTGCCGGTCGCGTTGCCCGGGCACTTATCCCGACAGCCCGCGCCTTGGCTCGAAATGCCTGGCCGTGGTCCAGCGGCATCCCGTGCTGATCCTGCCACTGGTGCACCATCTCGTGAACGAGGGTGTGAAGCACGTCGTCCCATGGATCTCGCTCAAGATGCCTCAGTGAAAGTGCGATCTCCGCGCTCTGACCTCCTCCGGCGACCATGTAGTGGCCAAGACGATGTTTCATTCGTCGCGAAATCCGCATTCGAATCTCGCCGAGCTCGCCAGAGAAAAGCGCGGAATTATACTCGCTGTGCGCCAACTGGAGGCGCGCAATTACCTGGGAGTCGCAGGACCGGACACGCTGAGGTTGTCTTGGTTTCTGCCTTGCCGGAGGAGGTGCGCGGCGCGGAGGTGCAGTTGGCGTCGGTTCACCCCGCGCCGGTATCACGTCAAACAGGTCGCACTGCGTCCAGAGTTGGCGCAGACGCTCCAATCGAAGTTTCTCCCTCAGCGTTCGAAACAACGCTGCGGCCCCGAGACGAAATCCCCTTCTCCATCCCAGACAAATGTTGCGACGGTGATGCTCTGAGCTTCAATCGTTATCACATTGTACGACGACGGACGCCCACCCCGCGATCGGTTCGACACCGTGCCAGCGGTCGATACGATGACATCCCTGCGCGGATGCTCAATGAAGTTCACGGCTTCCTGGTGATCGTGCCCGCACAGCACAAGCTCCACCCCCATCTCCGCAAATGTGTTGAGAATTCGCGACGAATGCTTAAGACCAAAACGCTGCGACAGTTCGCCAGCGACTGGATTGTGATGCATCACAATCACTTTGACGTCGCCGGAAGGCGCAGCTTCAAATTTCCGCCCCGCTGCGTCAATTTGGCTGGGCGTCAGATCCCCAATTATCGAGATGTCTCTGGGATTGAGCGTCAGCGTCCGAGCCGTCACCCCGTGCGCTGTGTTGACACCAACAAAATACGCGCCCGGCACCTGCATGGTCGGTTCGAGATCCTCGGAGATGTAGCCACGGTAATTCTCATATACCTTGCGCTCGTCCCCAATGCCGACTGGGGCAAACCACCACGCGACATCGTGATTGCCGGGAACGGTGATTACAGGGCAGAACTTCCTGACATCGCGAAGGAACGCAGCCGCACGTTGAAACTCGCCAGCGCGCGCGCGTTGCGAAAAATCTCCCGACGCTGCAACAGCATCAAACGATCGCTTCGCAATCGCAGCCTCGATAGCGTCGATCTGCTCGAGCACCGCCGGGCGACCGAAGTGTAGATCAGAAACGTGGAGGATTCTGGTCATGCGCCTTGAGCCAATTCCGTTACGGCACCGGCGCTGCGATCAGGTCCGCGAGACGCGACGCAATATCTGCCGCGATCGCCGGCGAAAACTTCGTCTGATCCGAGCCGCCAAGATCGCCAGACCATTGCACCTGCGAACGCCGAGCATCTATGATGACCAGATGCAACATGGCATGCCCGACACCGTGCGATCCAACCAGCCGCATTTCTACTGGAAAGAGAATGTACCGCGCGTCGGTGAGTGCAACGAGTGTGCGCAGCTGGGACGCAAGCGGCTCTTGCAGTTGCCAGCCGGTGTCCTTCTGTCCCCAGCGAATCTCGTCGGCCGTAAGCGAGCGCGGGTCCGGCGCGTACCCGGGGTTGCGCTCCACTGATCTGATAATGTCGGAAGGAAGTGTCCACCGACCCTTGAGCCCACGTTGCTTCAAGGCGAATCCAATCTCGTCGTCAACCGTATTGAGATACGCGCGGGAAGATGGCGCTCCCTGCGACCAACCGAGTGAGTCGGCAAACGTCAGATACTGCACCGGCAGTACAAGCATCTGTTCGGACGCCAACCGTTCCAGCGGACGCGACTGGGCTGGCGGTGCTGTTTGCCCCACCTGCGCAGTCAGCCGCGACGCAGGAAGGCCAGTAACCAGAAACGCAGCGACCGAAATAAGAGCGAACTTCATTGCACAAAAGCTAACATCGAACCAATTTCAGCGCCGACCACGCGACTGCCGTCATGGGATTCAGCCATCATTGCTACTTGGACCCCACCAGTGCTGAAAGCTGAATGTCCAACCCTCGTGCCACCACCAACCCGATTCTTCCATCGATGCGCAACACGACCGTCTTTCTGACCACGCTGGCCCTCGCGATGCCGGCCCCACTCATGGCACAATCAGCCGCGCCATTTGACTTCTCCATCAAGAACATCATGCGTGGCCCCGAATTGTACGGTACTGCGCCCGCGAACGTGCGCTGGTCCGCAGACAGCCGATGGATTTACTTCTCCTGGATAGAGCCTGGTAGCAGCTGGAACACGCCGCCGTCCGAATACCGCGTGCGTGCTGTGGCCGGTGCCACGCCAGAAAAGCTGACTCCGGCGCAGGTCGATTCCGCCGCCCCCTATACCACCGACGCAATCGCGTCAAGCGACGGGAAACTTGGAGCCGAAGACGTCGGCGGCGATATCTATCTGATTGACTTCAAGACAGCTGCCTTACGCCGACTCACCCGGACCGACGCGAGAGAATCCAACGCGGTTCTCAGCAACGACAGCAAGCTCTTGTACTTCGTCCGGGACGGCAACGCGTTCTCAATGAATCTCGCCTCGGGATTGACCACGCAACTCACGGATCTTCGCCCGGGTTCGAAGCCCGTAGACTCGACAGGACACAAGTCGGCCCAGAAAACACGCCTCGAGATGCAGCAACGCGTTCTCTTTGAATCCGTGCGCGAACACCTCGAGGCTGATAGCGCGACCAAGGCGCAGCGGGCTGTCATGAGCGCTTTGCGTGGACCATCCCCGATTTATGTTGGCCGAGATCGCGCGATTCAGTCAATAAGCATCTCGCCCAGCGGCCGGGGAGCACTCATAACGCTCCGCACACCATCAAAAGCCACGCCAGTCGAGATCCCCTACTGGGTCACCGCCAGCGGCTACACCGAACCGCAAAAAGGGCGGTCTGTCGTGGGAGATGACCAACCACGCGTGGTAATGCTGTACGTGTCATTTCCAACTATGACCGTTAAAAAACTGCACCTCTTCTCCAACGACTCACTCGCCAGCTACGTGGTCGTCAATGGATGGAACACGACCGGCACCAACGCACTGCTCTCGGCGTTCAGTCCGGACAATAAGCAGCGCATCACCTACAGCTTGTCGTCCGAAGACGGCGCGCTTCACAACATTGAGACCCTCACCGACACCGCGTGGGTCGGCGGCCCCTGCGCAAGGTGCGGCGGATGGTACGACGCGGGCAAGCGTGTCTGGTATGTCTCCGAGGCGACCGGTTACGCGCACCTCTACACAGCGGCAGCGCAGGGTGGAGATGTCCATCAACTCACCAACGGTAAATGGGAAGTCCTCGGCGTATCCCTCTCGCCCGATGGCCGTACTTTCGACCTCACCACGAACGATCCGTCACCCTTTGATGAGCATCTCTTCTCTCTGCCAGTCACAGGCGGCAGTCTCACCCGCTTGACGACGACGCCGGGCCGACACACTGCAACGATATCACCAGATCGCAAACTCGTCGCTGATGTGTACTCGTACGTCAATCGTCCGCCGGATCTGTATGTCATGCAGAACAAGGCAGGCGCCGCGGAATCGCAACTCACGCTCTCACCGAGCGCCGAGTTCCTCAAGCAGAAGTGGATCGCACCAAAGATTGTATTGGTCACCGCGTCCGATGGAGTACACGTGCCGGCCCACATATATCGCCCTGAAGACATGGGCGCGAAATCGAACGGTGCGGCGGTAATCTTCGTGCACGGCGCAGGATATCTGCACAACGTCGGCAACTTCTGGTCCGAGTATCCACGCGAATACATGTTCAATCAGCTTCTCGCGAAAAACGGTTACACCGTCATGGATGCAGATTACCGTGCCTCCTCAGGTTACGGCCGCGACTGGCGCACCGCGATCTATCGCCACATGGGCGGTCGCGACCTGGAGGACGAAGTCGATGTTTCCAAGTATCTGACCGCAACGTACGGCATACCTGCGAGCCGCATCGGAATTTACGGCGGCAGCTACGGCGGCTTCATGACGTTGATGGCGCTCTTCACAGCGCCAGATTATTTCGGTGCAGGCGCCGCACTCAGAAGCGTTACCGACTGGGCGCATTACAATCACGGCTACACCGCCGCAATCCTCAATCTTCCGCAGGACGATACGCTCGCCTACCATCAGTCGTCCCCGATCTACTATGCGCAGGGGCTCCGCGCGCCACTCCTGATGGCGCACGGAATGGTCGATACGAACGTCAATTATGAGGACATCGTTCGCCTCAGCGAACGTCTAATCGAACTCGGCAAGACAAACTGGGAACTCGCTTCATATCCGGTTGAAAGTCACGGCTTTCTGCGTCCCGACTCGTGGACAGACGAATACACCCGCATCTTCAGTCTATTCCAGCGCACAATCGGAAACCCGGGCTACGCGCCCGTTCAACTGCCTCAGTAGCGCACTGGCGTTCTGTTAATCGCAGCGGTGTCACGGTTCCACACGTGCACCGCTGCGGACGTTGACGAATATCATTCCGAGCGATGCAGCCAGAGCAATTGCCGCACCGAACATGAACGCCCTCGGCGCACCGGCACTGTCCCAGATTGCACCAAACAGGAGCGACGCTGGCAACGCGCCTATTCCTATTGCGAGATTGTACCACCCAAGAGCGGTCCCCTTTCGCTGAGACGGAACAAGATCCACCACCAACGCCTTCTCCGTTCCTTCGGTCATTCCATAGAACACACCATACACGGCGAAGAGCACCCAGGCCTGCCACGCGGAGTGCGCCAACCCAAACGCGAGATAGACGGCCGCGTAGACCATCCAGCCTCCAATTATCAACGGTTTCCGGCCTATACGATCCGACAGTCCGCCGCCATAAGTCCCCGTGATCGATTTGATGAAATTCAGGAGCGCCCACAGAACGGGCGCCAGTGCTATCGCGACACCAAGCTGTCGAGCGCGAAGCAACAGGAATGCATCAGTCGAATTGCCAAGCGTGAAGGTGAACACGACGGCCAGATAGCCCCAGAAACGACTCGACAGATCGGTCCCCAGCATCTGTGGGCGATTCCCCGCCGACGTCGCATGTGGAATGTCCTTCACGAATATCCATAGCACCAGAACGGCAAGCGCACCGGGTATCGCTGTGAGCCAGAAAACCGTGCGCAACGGCGTGTGCCACTCATACAACACGCCGAAAGCGATGAGCGGTCCCACGACCGCGCCAGCATTGTCAGCCGCTGCATGAAAGCCGAACGCGCGGCCCCGGATCGACGGGTCCACCGACTCCGCAATCAAGGCGTCGCGCGGCGTGGACCGGATTCCCTTGCCGATGCGATCGGTGACTCTGATGCCGAGCACCTGGCTCGCAGTGTGTGTCGCCGCCGTAAAGGGTCGCACTACCGACGCAAGCACATATCCCGCGACGACGAGCCCCTTTCGCGACTTCACACGATCGGACCACCATCCGCTCGCAAGCTTGAGCAGTGCGGCCACCGACTCTGCAGCGCCCTCTATTACCCCGATGAAACTCGCACTCGCTCCAAGCACGGACGCAAGAAATACTGGCAGCAAAGGGTACATCATTTCCGACGCGACATCGGTGAAAAAACTCACCGCGCCAAGAGAGATCACGTTCCGACCGAGCCGCTTGCTATGCTGCCTCATAAGAGATTTTGCTCATCCGATGAAAAAAGGGAAGCGCTCGCTTCCCTTCAGGTTTCCGTCCTTGGTTGCGCCCTACAACAGGGTCATCATCCCTGCAAACCGCGCAACGTCGCGCGCACCTCGGAGTGATCGCCAATCGTGATCTCACCTGATACTCCCGATACAACCGTGTGATGCCCGATTAAAGAGCGTATCAGCGTAGATCCTGTGATGCTCGTGAATGTTTCGATAATGGAATCGGAAAGGGTCGATCCGTCGATTTCGCACCCCTCTCCAATCGAAACATTCGGCCCGACTATCGAGTTACGAATCGTCACCCCGTCCTCGACGTACACAGGGTCGATTATCGTCGAGTTCTCAATTGATTTGGGCTGCCGCGCACGACCCCGCTCGAGCATCGCCCGGTTCGTAGCAAGTAGCGTGTCGATCTTGCCAGCGTCATACCATCCAGCCACATCGACAACTCGGATCTTCGCACCGTGGTCGATCATGTACTGGAATGCGTCTGTCAAATACCACTCGCCCTTGTGCGGCGCCTGCTTGAGTACAGCCGCAATGCCCTCATACAGCAATTTCCAGTTCTTGATGTAGTAGAGGCCGATATTCGCGCGCTTCGAAATGGGCGTCGATGGCTTCTCCACGATCTTCGTCATGAATCCGTCCTCGCCAGTCACCACGACGCCAAACCGCTGATAGTCCTCGACTTCCTTGGTCCAGATTATACCGTCTGCATCGGACGACGATATGATCGAGAGATCCGCATCGAAAATCGTGTCGACAAAGATGATGAGTACTGGCTGGTCGACGTACTCGCGCGCCAGCGCGACTGCGCCAGCGGTGCCGTCCTGAACCTTCTGCTCTACAAAGACCGATGGAATGTCGGTACAGCCACGCGCAAATTCCTCAACCTTCTCCTTCAAGTGCCCGGTGATATAGATGATCTGCTGCACATCCGGCAGTTCCTTCACATCGTCGAGGACATACTCCATCACCGGTTTTCCCGCCACTCGCAGCATCGGCTTCGGCGTCACATACGTGTGCGGCCGTAGCCGCGTTCCCTTGCCTGCAAGCGGGATTATCACTTTCATCAAGCCAATCTCCCATCGGGGTGGACTGAACTCCTCCTGGCAGACCCCCGTGCCTGCCTCACCAGCAGCGCCTTCCGATCTCGACAATGTCGATTGCTCTGTGCAGCGCTAAGGCGCGCTGGTCCCCTCTCTTCCATAGCGATCTTTCAACCGTACGACATCGTCAAGGTGCGGTGTTGACGCCTCGAGTACGTCACAGTCCGTTACCGCCTCCATCTGATGCACCGTGCCGGGTTCGTTCCTGAAAGACTCGCCTGCCTTCAGCGAAATCTCCTTCAGTTCACTGCCACCCACCTCGCCAACACGATAGATCATCTCGCCGCTCAGGAGATAGATCGTTTCGTCCTTCTGCTCATGATACTGCACCGATAATGCCTGGCCAGCCTTGATATGCAAAATCTTGCCCACGTAGAGCGGCGTGTGAGCCCAGATCACTTCGTGACCCCAGGGCTTCTCGACAAACCTCACGCTCTCCTTACCGCTCATCGCACCCTACGCAGTCGCCCGCATACGTGCGGCGAGTTTGCCGAGGCGACGTCTCACCGATCCGTCCATTACCGTATTGCCGATCTTGACGATCACACCGCCCATTATCGCTGGGTCAACACTCACCTGCGGTGTCACCGACCGGCCGAGTATCCGTGTCAGCTCAGCTCCAATTCCAGCGGTCTCCGCGCTGGTCGTCGGGCGTGCGACCGTAACGTCAGCGTGCACCCGACCCTCTTCCGCGTCCAGTAGCGCTTCGTACTCCGTTGCAATCTCGGGAATCATCATCTGTCGGCGATTGTGCACCATCGTCTGTAGAAACAGCAAAAAGACGCGCGGAACTCGATCCGCAAATGCCTGCGCAAGAATCTGGTTCTTCCGCTCATAGGAGACTCTGGGCGATTCGAGAAACAGCCGAACAGTCGGATCCTGGCCAATCGCGTTTGCGACGTCGCGAATCATCACACCAAACCCTTCACGGTTGTCCGCTTTGGTCGCCAGCGCCAACAGCGCTTCCGCGTAGTTACGCGACACCGGGTTCGAGCGATTCTCCATTACATTCCTGCCTTGGAGGCCAACTTGGAACTCGGCACAGATGCCAGGAAGCTCTGCACAAGCTGACGGTTCGACTGATCGTCAAGATTCTTGCCGATCACACGCGACGCACCGGCAATCGCAAGATCAATTGCCTCGAGACGAAGATCCGCGATCGCACGATCCCGCTCTGCGCCAATCTCACGCCGAGCTCGTTCAAGCAGCTCGCCAGTCTCACCATGCGCCTGTTCGATCAACTTCCCGCGCACCTGCTCGGCCGCAGCACGAGCATCGGCAATGATCTTCTGCGCCTCATCCCGCGCCGCAGCAATCTGCTCGCGCTGATCCTGCAACAGACGATTGGCATCGTCTCGGTCACGCTGAGCCGCTTCGATCGCGTCTGCCAGCGCCTTTTCGCGCTCTTCCACAGCCTTTGTAATCGGCTTGAAAGCGTATTTGGAGAGAACCAGCAACAGGACGATGAAGATCACGAGCGTCCAGACCATCACGCCACCGTTCGGTGACAGAAGTCCGCCCGACACAGCCTCGTCCGCATGCTGAGCGGCTTCCTGCAAAAGGAAAAAATGCATGAGTAACACTATTCAGTGGAGTTCCGGATGACGGCCGATTGTCGTGCCGTCATCCGAACACTCTCGCAATTTGAAGTCAGCTTCGAATCAGACTAGAACGAGAACTTGTTTTGGATCACGAACGAGACGACGATCGCGAACAGCGCAACACCTTCAACAAGCGCGGCAAAAATAAGAGCTGCAGTCTGAATCTGACCAGCGCGCTCTGGCTGACGGGCCATTCCGTCCATGGCCTGGCCGCCGACCCGGCCGATACCGATGCCAGCGCCGATAACCGCGAGCCCTGCCCCGATGCCAGCACCCATCATTCCCCACGCGCCAGCGTATTCCTTGGTCGCGCCAACCGCCGCCTGAAGCAAAGGAAACATCATTCGATCAAACTCCTGATGAAGCGTATGACCGGATTCTCAACGCGCTCCGGTTTGGCGCCACCCGTCAACGGGAAATCCTCCCAACGGGCTCCCCGGGCGTGAGCCCGGTACAACAACCGCACCTGCCAACCCAAATCTCACCGCAGACTTTCCAGCTCACCGCCGACCTTGTGAAGCCGCTAGTGAGTCGCCGTACGAATCTGCCCAATGAACACCGCCGAGAGCAGAGCAAAGATGAACGCCTGCAACAGCGATACGAAAATCTCCAGGAGCGAGATCGCAACCGCCATCGCAACTGGGGCCGGCGCCACGATGTAGCTCTGGAAAGTGAATATCAGACCTATCAATGCCAGCAACACCACGTGTCCTGCCGTCATGTTCGCGAACAGTCGAATCGCCAGCGCGAACGGCTTCGCGAGCTTTCCGGCGATCTCCACCGGCGTCATGATAAACGTCATGAACGACTTGACGCCCACCGGAACATCGTGCGGCCAGTAGACGATCGTGCTCATGTAGCCCCGGCCCTGCTCCCTCATTCCCGCTATCTCGACGACGACGAAGGTGATCAGCGCGAGCGTAGCCGTCACGCCGATGTTTCCCGTTGCCGTAGAACCATAGGGAATCAGCCCGCAAAGATTGGCGAAAAGGATGAAGAAGAACAGGGTAAGGATGAAAGGCACGAACTTGTCACCCTTTGGCCCGACATTCGGAATCACCACCTCGTTCCGAAGAAAGAGGACGAATGCCTCCATCCCGTTCCCAAAGCCCGAGGGGGCCCGCTGGCCACCAAAGGTCGTTCTGGCATGAGCCCGGGCAGCCATCAGCATCGTGATGAGGCACAGGATCGCAGCGATTCCGAGCCACACAACGTGCTTGGTAGGCGACATGTCTATCGCCACCGGCCCGAGATGGATCGGCGCCCACCTGGGCAACGCCATCTCGCAAACGAATCCCGTATGCAGACACGGATAGTCGATCGCGTGCGCGTCCGTGATGTGCGGCGTGATGATGTCGATTGCAGGACCGGCTTGAAGCATCTATCTCGTAAGCAAAAAGGGTTCGAAAAGCGTCGTCACAAACAGAATTACCACCAGCGATATCAGTGCGGGCCCGAGAGGAAGCCCCAGCGCTGGTATGATCGCAAAGCCATACACCAGCACCGCCAGGAGCCTGATCAAAGCCCCCATTCCCCACCCAATCATCAGCCGCTCCTTCCCGAACGACCGCCCCACTACCAGCGTCAGGACCTGAACCACAACCGCGACCCCTACCGACGTCCAGATCGCCCGACCCATTTCCCCGCTCAAGACTTCGGTCCGTCCTGCTTTTCCTGCGATGCCATGAGCTTCCGATACATGCTGTAAAAGGAGCCGCCAGCCCCGAGAAACGCCCCGACGATCAGGAACAGCGGCCCCGTCCCCAGCCGCCTGTCCACCCACTGCCCGGCAAAAACGAACAGCACGATCGAAACCGCGAACTGAAGTCCGATTCCGGCGAGGTCCGACGCCGATGGCGTACTCCCTTTATCCCCCACGTTCCAGAAATTTAACGCGCTTGTGAAAAAAAGTTCAAGCGGGGGACAGAGTCCCGTCTCGCGACGGATGTTTAACATTCCGGCAACCCGTTCCTCGATTTGTGATCCACGCGTAACTGCCGATACTCCAATCAGTTATCCGTAACCTCCCGCTTGCTCCATCGTCATTCAGTTGATAACTTTGGCTCTCGCGACGACCGCCCAACAACCGCTCTCCAGCGTCGCTATTCGTATGGAAAACCGCCTCATCATTTCAACACTTTGTGCCGCAGCGCTCGTCTACGCCTGCGGCCCTTGGGTGCATTCGCAAACAGCCGATTCAGACCCGGTTAATCGAGCCAACCAATCGTTTCGCGCGTCTACAACTCGAAAAACTCCCGCAACCGTCGCAACCGAACTCGATCTTGCACGTAACGGGTCGCGCGTTGACTTTGCACTCCGCGTTACCAACAACACGAAGAAGACGGTCGAGTTGCGCTTTCCAGATGCGCGTACACACGACATCGCAGTGCTCGACTCGACAGGCAAAACGGTTTGGCGTGCAAGCGCTGGACGTCTCTTCACGCAAACCATGCAGGCGCTCACCGTCCGCTCAAGCGATACGCTTACAATGCAGGACAGCTGGGACTCTCACGGCGCGCACGGTGCGTATACAGCTGTTGCGCTACTCGCAACAGTCACGGATCCTGTTGAACGACGCGTAACGTTCACGCTGCCGTAATCGGCCGGCGCGCGATGCTACCGCGTACCGTAGCAATCTCCGTTGCACTCTCTACCCTCGCAACTCTCTGCGTGCAGGGCTGCGCCAGCAACACAATCGTCCCCGGCTCCCAAGGGGTGACGACGCGCGAAAGCATGATCGTCGCAGGAATAAAGCGCACGTATCTGCTCCACATCCCCGCGCATTACGATACAATCCGCCGGGCGCCACTCGTCATCGTTCTGCACGGTCACGGCGAAAGTGCAGAAAACTTCGAGAAGTACACTGGCATGAGCGACAAGGCCGATGCCGAAGGTTTCATCGCTGTCTATCCGCAAGCACTCGGCGATCCGAGTGACTGGCATACCGCAGTTGATGGCCCGCGCAAACGCGACGACATCAACTTCGTCCGCAACATCATCAATCTTCTCGAACGCAAGTATCGCATCGATCCGCGCCGCGTATTTGCCGCCGGCCATTCCAACGGCGGTATCATGACGTACCGCCTCGCATCAACTCTATCCGACAAGATTGCTGCAATCGGCGTAACCGCAGGGTCGATCGGAATGATTGATGAAACCGGAGACACAATTCGCTTTGCAACGCCAGTGCATCCGGTTTCAGTCATTCATTTTCATGGACTTGCTGACACCGATGTTCCATATCACGGCGGCGCAGAGTCCGACGGTCCCGACAATATCGTCTCTGTCAAAAACACCATTTCGTTCTGGCTGACCGCCGACCACTGCCCAACCGCACCGACATCCCGGACCGTCTCGGACGATCGAAATGTCATCGTCGATAACTACACCCCGTGCGCAAAGGGTACCGCCGTGACCCTCTACACGATCATAGACGGAACCCACCGCTGGCCCGGTGACGACGTCCCCTGGTACACATTCCCCGGACGAGATGACTCCGACATCGTCGCCACCGACGTCATGTGGGATTTCTTCGCAGCACACCCGCGCGTTAACTGAGAACGCCGGTGCCTCCTCTCCGGTCATCCTGAGCCGACAGCACGAGCGTCCGGCCTCGATACGCCACAGAGTTGGCCTCCTCGCCCGACCCTTGCATGTGTGGTCCACATGACCAGAGACCAACGCAACACCATCGAGGCCCGCCTCCTCCAGGAGCGCGAGCAGATTACCAAACTCCTCGGCCGCTACGCCGAACAGCATGAAGAAGAGGACGAGCAGGAACAATCCGGCGACGTCACCAAGATGCCCCTCCATATGGCCGACCAGGGCACCGACACCATGCAGCAGGAACTCGACGCCGTCATGGCCGACAGGGAAACCGCTACCCTCGCCGAGATAGACGCTGCCCTGGAGCGGCTCTACCACGACGCCGACCACTTCGGCATCTGCGAACGGACCGGCAAGGCAATCCCCTTTGCACGACTCGAAATCGTCCCCTGGGCCAGGACCTGCTAGAAGGCGGAACTGCAACGCTCGGCATAGCCAGCTCCGAACACCTGCGAATCCTCCAAGCCGGCGCGTCCCAGGAGATATTCCCAGGGTTCGAAATCCAACGGTGAGAAAATCAACCGTTTGATAATCATCGGTGTGATATCGAACGATGGTACAGCAACTTAATTTTCGGGTTCCTACAGCCCGGGAAGTTCCATTTGATCGAGTTCCACGCCCTTGGCCAGTGCCTGATCCGCACGGGGATCACCTCGATCACCCCGCGCGCGGACATGTGCTTCGCACTCGCCTCCTACCTCACACGCGAGCGTGGAACCCGCGTGTCCCGGCGGACCATCGAGAACTTCTTCTGGCCCACCATGCGCCCTGCAGATGCCGCGCACTCGCTCAGTGAGCTGATTCATAAGCTCCGAAGGAAGGGCGTCATGATCCAGCGCGATGACGCCTCCTGCATCTGGCTGCCCCGCGACGCGGCTTCCATGGATATTGACTCGCTTTCGCGGGAACCGCATCGGCTCATGGCGGAAAAGGATCTCTCGATCCTTCCTGGCTATGCCCCTCGCTCCTCAGCCGCCTTCAACGACTGGGTCGACGAGTGGCGCGATCAACTACGCCTTCGTGTCCTCAAGGACGTAGTCGCCGCGGCGAACGCCGCAGCTACGCAGCAGGACTGGAGCCTGGCGTTGGCCCTTGCGAATCAGGTGTTGAAACTCGACCCGACGGACGAAACTGCTCTCAGAATCCGCGCGCGCTCCGCAGACCATCTCTCCCGCGAGCCCGTCGTCACACCCATCCCTTCTATTCGGATCGGCCCCGGTTCAGCGGTTGCTCAGCGGCTCCAGGAGTCAGCAATGATTCCCGGATGGCGAACCCGAGCCTCGATGTCGGCTGCACAACAGGACACGGCCATGGTCGGCCGCGAACTCCCCGTGCAGCGGCTCAGAAGCAACGCGAAAAGCACACTGCAGGGTGAGGTGTGTGCCGCCTATGTATCGGCGCCAGCGGGATTTGGGAAGAGCCGTTTGGTCCGCGAGATCGCAGCTTGGATGAGCGAGCACGGCGCCGCCGTTTGCGTGGCCCCATGCGATCGTCAGGACAGTCACCGCCCATTATCGGTTTTCATTCAGGCCGTGCCGATTTTACAATCGCTGCCCGGTGCCGCTGGCTGTGACCCGAACACACTCGAATGTCTAAGCCGGGTCACGCATTTCACCGCGGAGTCGACCGACTTGGACTCGCGCGATAGTGCAGCACAGTTGACGGCATCCATCCGAGCCGCTGTAATCGACCTTATCGACGCTGTGGCCGACGAACAACCGCTACTACTTGTTATTGAAGACGTTCACTGGATCGACCCCGCTTCATGGTCTCTCCTGCGTACGATCATCGACAGGGCACAGCGATCGGTACTCCTTCTCTGCACGTCGCGGTTGGGCTGGCAATACGGTACTTGGGGGCCGCCAGAAGGCTTCAGACTTGACGAACTGTTGGCGCTCGACGGTGATGCGTCAGGAGCCCACGCCTCCAACTATCTCGCGAGGCTGAATCGCAAGGCAGATGATGCATACCTCGCGTGGTGCGTCGACACCGCCAATGGCAACCCGTACTTCATTGAAGAGCTCATCAACTATTGGGTGACCACCGGCGAACAGTATTCCGCACCGCCATCACTTGTCGCGCTGGTGGAGGCTCGGCTTGCGCACATCCGGCCAGACGCCCTCCGCGTGATTCAGGCGGCCGCGACACTAGGCAAGTACAGCACGGTCGATTTGCTGCAGCAAGTCCTGGAATTCCCAACGTACACTCTGTTTTCATCGATTGAAGAATTGGGGGAGGCTGGGCTGTTGACAGTTTCAGGCGCAGAAGGGGCAGCAACGGCACCTGTCATCTGTCGTCACGACCTCATCGGTCGCGCCGCTACCCGGTCCCTCTCGGCACAAGGGCGCGCGCTTCTGCATCATGCCGCCGCACGCGCCATGGAATCTGCAAATGCCGAAGGCCAATCCGCAGAACGACTGTGGGATTGTGCCGAACACTGGCACGCCGCGGGCCAGGCAGAGCGCTCCATTAGCGCCGCCATCGCATGTGCGCGCCACCTGCATGACATGGGGCTCATTGCGGACGCGATCACGCGCTGTGAGGTGACGTTAGCGAAATGCACGACGCATAGTTCCATGGTACGGGTCCTCAGAGTCGTGGCGGAGGCACAATTTAGCGCTCACGAATGGCGTGCATGCTGTGAGACGGTAAAGCAAATTCGGATTTTGAACGTTGAGGAACGTACTGCGACACTTATACACGATGATATTGAGCTCCTGGAGTTGCGCGCCTCGCGTAATCTCCAGCGGAACTGGGCGAGTGCGTTGGAATCCGCGACGCGGTGCGTCCGTTCGGCAACAGCGGATCCTCGCCACAGGGTGAGAGCCTCCATCATTGCACTGAAGATCGCAACGAACGTCGGTGCAATGGATGATATGGACGTCATTTATAGAGACGCTGCGTTGCTTGTCGCCGATGAGAGGGTGACGCCGATTGATCGTTTGACACTCCACATGGTCTACCACGCCATTCGTGGGAAACCAGGCATTGGCGCGCATGCTGCTCGTGAGCTTCTCGCACACGTTGAGCAGACGGTTCCCCAGCGCCACCGACTTGAAATCATGATGGATTGCGGTGGGGCACTTCGTCGAGGAGCCCCTTTTCCTGAGGCAGCGACGATATACGACTCAGTCTTTCGAACGGCGGTCAAATTGCGCTGTTTCGACACGGCAGCCGACGCATGCCACAGGCTTATCGAAATAAACTGTGACGCTTGGCAGATTAATGAAGCGAGTGCATGGGTAGCTCGCTACCGACAACTGCGAAGACCCAGAATGGAATTGCGTCGTGCGAGAAATCTTCGGGTCGCAATTGCGCGCGTTCACCTATGGCGGGAAGAGTGGAATGCAGCCGCCGCGGTATTGGAGTTCCCGAAGCACGACGCATTATGGGAGGACTCAGTTGCCATGTTCAGTGGCGGGGCGCTCGCGGCGAAGATCCGGCTCGACATCGGTCGGGCTCACGGCAAGCCGAAGATTGCGCAATGGATCGCGAAGCTGACGCCGCTTAACGATCGCATGCGCACTAGCGGAACTCAGGACTACGAGACTTACTCGCTCTATCTAGCCCATCGCTATGTAGGCCACAAAGAGGTCGCAGAGGTGCTGCTCAGGAACTACGTCAGCCACGAACGCAGGGACCACGCACCGCTCTCCCCAGAGATTGCTGCCGAGCTTGAACGTCTCGCGGCTACGCCTGCGAGGCAAGACGCAAACGCGGTACTTCCTGCGTGTGCGACAGCGACTGATGAGACGCGTGCTTGAAGAGCTCATTGAATCGGCCGCTGCTCAACAACGCG
>Ga0207933_1000587_pt1 | contig 34466 bp, 25 predicted proteins | sample NGESurdeep092012_4_FD_184488 | JGI IMG/M metagenome (GOLD analysis project Ga0207933, IMG submission 184488) | Arctic peat soil microbial communities from Barrow, Alaska - NGEE Surface sample F53-3 deep-092012 (SPAdes) | ecosystem: Environmental > Terrestrial > Soil > Wetlands > Peat ... | reverse complement strand
ATTGATACGACGCTCGAGTTCACTGGTGTGGAGCGCGGGTATGTCTTTCTGAAGGATGCGGCCGGTGAGCTCAACCTTGTCGCGGGCCGGAGTGCAAGCGGTGAGAGACTCGAGGACCGCTCTACGCTCTCGCGCACGGCGATTCAGCAGGCGATCGAGGGTGGGCAGGAGTTCATTGTTACGGACACGCTCTCCGCCGAAGCGGCAGCGCCTTCCGAGAGCATCGTTCTGCAGAACATTCGCGCGATCCTCTGCATTCCGCTCCATAAGCGCGGGACGGAGGCTCAGGTGCTGGGAGTGCTCTATCTCGATAGCCGGCTGCACCGGAGCGATCTCACGCGGCTGGATAGTGAGCTTCTGCGCACCATCGCGGTGGAGGCGGCGCTGCTGGTGGAGAATGCCGCGCTGGCCGAGGAGGAGCTGGCTGCGAGGCAGTATCGCGAAGAGCTTCGGATCGCCTCGGAGATTCAGCAGAGCCTTATGTCGGTAAGGGTTCCGCAGCTTTCGTTTGCCGAGGTCGAGGCCAACAGCATTCCGTGCAGAGGCATTGGTGGGGATTTTTACGATGTCCTATGCCATGAGGATGCGTTGTATGTCGTCGTGGCTGATATTTCGGGCAAGGGCCTTTCGGCCGCCGTTCTGGCCTCTACGCTGCAGGGGTTAATTCATGGCCAAATACTCTCCGGTCTCCCTTTGCCGGAGATTGCGCTTTTTGCAAACCGGTACATTTGCCACAAGAATGTGCGCAAGTATGCCACGATGATTCTTCTGCGGCTTACGGAGGATGGCGTCGCGGAGTACATCAACTGCGGTCACGTGCAGCCTCTGCTTCATGCTCCCGGTGGGAGCCTTATGCGACCTGCCAACTGCAACCTTCCCGTCGGGCTGTTCCCTGATGCCGTGTATGAGTCTGAGCGGCTGCAACTGACGCCGGGGCACCGGATCTTGTGCCTGACGGACGGTATCACTGAGGCCGAGGATCCTTCGGCCTCTGAGTTTGGCGCGGGGCCTCTGCAATCGCTGGTTGTTGCGGGCGCTACATCAGAACAAATTTTCGCGCAAATTGCCGCGTTCACTGAAGGGACGCCTCTTGAGGACGACTGCACCATGCTGGAAGTTCGCTACTATCCCAACGCGGCTCCGGCAGGATGACGGAAGCGGTCAACATCTAGGTAGTTCGACTGTTTGCGGCATTAGCTCCCGAAATTACTTTGAGGCCTGTTGAAGGGGGCTAGCTTTATTCCAGAACGTGACACGCGGAATGGACCAGTGGATCAACTGGAATACCATCCTGCTAACGACCATCTAGCCGATTCGTTAGTCGTCTCTGAAATGGGTAGAAGTATCTGCTTCGTGGCACAGGCTTCGTTTCAATCTTCTTGCCCAGCATCTGACATAGATCCGCGCCTGGCTGATAAGGCGGCCATGCGGGCAAACCCGGAGTATTGGGATTCCCTGTTTTCACAAAGCTAATCCAATAACCGATGATCGCAGCCGAGAGTTGCGCGTCGTAAGGGCTGCTGACCCAGCTTGTCCAAAACTTCTTGCTGAGGAACATGCTTTCTTCGCTATGAAATGCGCCCAGGGACGCGAAGGCTCCCTGGCCTGTGAAGGTGAAGTGATAGAGGAACGCCTGCTGGTGGGCGCGGGCCATCTCGCTTGCGAGCAACTGCGCACCGAAGCCAAAATCGTAGTCCGTGTCCATCGTGTTGAAGGCGGCAGCAACCTCGGCGTCGGACCGGGCGGGATAGTCTGCGAAGACGCGGCCTGAGTCCGACTGGAATTTGAGGCTGAGCCAATGCTGGTATTCGGCAACAGTCTTAGGTCGATAGGAATGCCCGCCCACCAAAGGGCTCGCAAAAATCGAAACCTCGTTCTCATTGCTTCCCACAAGGACCGGTACTTTCGCCTGGGCGCCGCGCGCGAAGGCCGCAGCGGGCTGCTCGGGCAGGAACCAGCCGTCGACAACGGGTTCGAGATCAAGGGCCTGATCTTTCGCTTCTGCCTGGAGAAGTTGTTCGGATGGCATGGCTCTCAGGTTCGCCAGTAACTGAGCACGGCTCATGGAGCCGGATGTGCCTGGCATGCCGAGAAGTTTTGTGAAGGCAGCGCCACTCGTCTCTGCCTTGTTGGCGACGGGGAAGATTGAATCCACACAGACGCCGCTTTGGAGGATCGCGCGTTGAAACAGACCGGCTGCCAGTGGTGATGCCAGCAGGTTGCAGATATCGAGCGATCCCGACGAGGCGCCGGCGACTGTGACCTGATGAGGGTCGCCACCGAAGCGGTTAATATTTGTGCGCACCCACTGCAAGGCTGCAACCTGATCGAGCTGGCCGTAGTCTCCGGAGATGTGATGAGGCGATTCCGCGGACAAGGCCGGGTGGGCGAAGAAGCCAAAGATGCCGAGCCGATAATTGATGCTGACGACGACTACACCTTCGCGGGCGAGCGTCTCACCGAGCGGTGGCCACTCGCCTGAATCCTCGACATTGCCGCCGCCATGAATCCAAACCAGTACCGGCAGGTTGCCCGTACGGCGCAGGTTGGGTGTCCATACATTTAGATAGAGGCAAGCCTCGTCGGTGGCCATTTGTTTGCGGCCCAACATCTCTGGCAACCACGGGCTGGGCGTTTGCGGACACGCCGGTCCGTAGGCGATAGTCTTTTTCACTCCTTTCCATGGTTGCGGAGTTTGCGGCAGTTTCCATCGCAGATTACCCACCGGCTGTGCCGCATAGGGAATTCCAAGGAAGGCGCCTCCGTGTGGGAGCGAGGGAAGTGAGAGACCCTCAAGCGCGCCGTCAGCGATGCCAACCATGGGTAGATGGACTTGAGCCGCACTGCGGCGCGCAGTGGCCGATGCAATCGGAACAAGGATAAGGAGAGCGAGGATTGATCGCAAAGGAGAGAGTCGCTTTCGGCGAAAGTGATCGAGTTCGCGTTCCAACATGTTCTCCAGATCTGCCCGTTCAGGAAACAATTGCGGGGTGTACGCAGTTGGTCAATCAACGATACCAACTGTATTCATCTTCAGTTCTGAAAAACGGCGGATCAAGAGCGAGCCGCTCGATCTCTGGTGTAGCCGAGGCTCTGCGAGATCTCCAGAGCCGCACGCTTGACGGCATCTGCAATCGCAGAGGTTCGCGTGCGGGACATACGGGTGACCGGGCCCGAGACGCTGATGGCGGCCGCCACGTAGCCGGATGAGTCGAGCACGGCCGCAGCGACGCAACGGGCTCCAAGTTCGACCTCCTCATCGTCCAGGGCGTATCCGCGCCGCTGGATGCGGCCTAGCTCGGCGATAAGCTCGGCACGGCGAGTGATGCTGTGCGGAGTCAGCTTCTCGAGTTTTGTAGCGGCGAGCATCTCGTCGCGAAGGCTGGTGGACTGCCGCGCAAGGATGGCTTTTCCCAGGCCTGTGCAGTGCAGCGGACGGCGCATGCCAATCTGTGAGACCAGGCGAAAGCTGTGCGCGCTCTCCAGCACATCGAGGTAGAGGACCTCCCTTCCGTCGAGCACCGCGAGGTTTACGGTCTCGCCTGTTCCACGCCAAAGCGCGTCGAGAATGGGACGGCTCACCTTGCGAATGGTGGATTGATACGTGTTGCCCGAGCCGAGATGAACAAGACGTGGGCCGAGAAGATAGGCCCCCGTACTGTCGCGTATGAGATAACCGGCACTCTCGAGGTGAGCGAGAAAGCGGTAGGCGGTGCTCTTGTTGAGCTTGGTTTGCTCGGCGATGAAGCGAAGCTGGAGTCCGTCAGGGGAATGGTCGAGCAGGTCGAAGATCGAGAGCACCTTGGTGAGGACCCCAACGGGAGCGGGGCTGGACTTGCGCGCTTTCATTGGAGCAACTCCGCTTCGCGATCGACAATATCGTCATCGTAGCAGAGGATTCATAAGTTCATATATTGAAATATTGATTTCATAATCTTCGTAGAGTAGTTTGATCACTATAGGCTGCATAGCCTGGATTGCGCGGTAGGCAGTTGCTGGCTGTTGCGCCGCATACGACGGAAAAATTGGAGCGAGGTAATTCAAGATGGACATCAGGTTGTCGCGTCGGGAGTTGTTGAAGGGCACGGGAGCTTCGCTGGCGATGCTCGGCGTGCCGCAGACGTTGGCGCAACAGAACGGCGTTCCAACGGCCGCGCCACTAACTGCGACGGATGCCATGCAGGAACGCACACGGGTGCAGAGAATGCAGTGGTGGCACGCCGCACGCTTCGGCATGTTTGTGCACTTCGGCGTCTACAGCACCATCGGACGGCACGAGTGGGTGATGGAAGATGAGGCGTGGCCGATTGGGCCGTACACGGCGCACGCGAAGATCTTTCACCCGGCTCCCAACTGTCCGCGCACATGGGCCAAGCTGGCCAAGGCTGCCGGCATGAAGTACATGGTGATGACCACCAAGCATCATGAAGGCTTCTGCAACTTCGATTCGAAGCTGACGAACTATTGTGCATCGAAGCAGGGACCGGGACGCGATGTGGTACGCGAATACGTTGAGGCCGCTCGAGCGGAAGGGTTGCGCGTCGCGTTTTATTACTCCTTGATGGATTGGCACCATCCGGATGGAGCACGTTGCGCGACTGACGAAGGCGCGCGCGGTCGCTTTGTGGAGTACACGCATGGATTGATACGCGAGATCATGACGAACTACGGCAAGGTGGATGTGCTGTGGTATGACGTGGCATGGCCGCTCGATGCGCAGGGCTGGGAGTCGGAGCGGATGAATGAGATGGTCTTCCAGCTGCAGCCGGAGATTATTGTGAACAACCGCAACAAGCTGCAGGGAGATTTCTCAACACCCGAGCAGAAGATCTTGGCGGAGAAGAATGGGCGTGCGTGGGAGTCGTGCATGACGCTGAACGATAGCTGGGGCTATCAGCGCGCGGACGACGACTGGAAGTCGTCGCGAACGGTGATTCGAAACCTGATCTCGTGCGTTCGCGATGGAGGCAATTATCTGTTGAATATCGGTCCGAAGCCGGATGGATCGATCCCGAAGGAGTCTGTGCGGGTTCTGAATGAGGTGGGCAGATGGATGGATACGAACGGCCATACGATCTATGAGTCGGACCTGTGCCAGGTGCGGCGTTCGAACTATGCGAGTTTTACGCGGACAGGCAACACGCTTTATATGCATGTTCATTTCTGGCCGGGCGAGTATGTCGCGCTGAGCGGTCTGCGCACGCGGGTGAAGTCGGCGCACATCTTGAAGAGCGGTGTCGCGGTGAAGTTCACCCAGGACGACTTCCAGACGAAACTCCTCGGGTTGCCAGAGAAGGCGCCCGATTGGCCCATTACGACGATCGCGATCGAGTGCGAGTCTGAGCCGTTGCAGGATACGGATTACGTCCGGATCAATAAGCCACGCGACTCCGTGTAAGGTGTTGCGATGGGAGCGTTGAGACGAACGATTTCCCTGGAAGAGAGGCTTTTCTGTGATGGAGAATTTCCGGCTGGATGGCAAGACGGCAGTCGTAACAGGAGCCGGCAGCGGTATCGGGCAGGCGATCGCCAAGCGCTTTGCCGGGAATGGAGCGAAGGTCTATCTACTTGACCTTCGAGGAGAAGGCGCGGAAGGTACGGCGCGCCAGATTATTAATGACGGCGGCGTAGAGCCCGTCGTTGTGCAATGCGACGTAACAGAGCACGCTGCGACGAAGTCTGCCTTTGCAGAGGTTGTGAAGCAGCGGCGTATCGACATCCTGGTAAACAGCGCGGGCATCTCCCACATTGGGAATCTCGAGGTTACGTCCGAGGAGGACTTCGAGCGCATCTTTCGCGTGAACGTGAAGGGTGTTTACCTGTGCATGCAGGCCGCGATCGAACCAATGAAACGCAGCGGCGGGGGCGTGATTCTGAACCTTGCGTCGATTGCGGCTACGTCGGGTCTGAGCGATCGCTTCGCGTACTCGATGAGCAAAGGCGCCGTGCTGGCTATGACGTTCTCGGTGGCGAAGGACTATCTTGCAGACAATATCCGTTGCAATGCGATTTCGCCTGCGCGTATTCACACGCCGTTTGTGGATGCCTTTCTGAAGCAGCACTACCCGGGACATGAGGATGAGATGTTCGCGAAGCTATCGCAATCGCAACCGCTGGGCCGGATGGGGCTGCCCGACGAGGTGGCTTCGCTGGCCTTGTTTTTATGCTCGGACGCTGCGGCATTTCTGACTGGAGCGGATATTCCGCTGGACGGCGGATTTCTCAATCTGCGTGGATAGCGTCTGGATACGCGGTCACACAGTGAAGCGGTGAAGCGCAATCACTCAGGGCTCGCCGGATAACGTGAAGCCTGCCCAATAGACTGGCGACGGTGGCAGCGCCACCGTGCCTCGCAGCGTTTCGATGTGGAGGCGGCTGCGGCGAAGGTCATTGAGCATAGAGAGCTGAGCGGTGCGGAGGGCCTCGCTGGGCGTCTGGTTGTGCTGGAGGGCCGAGTAAAAGCGCGGCAGCATCATCGCTGTAGGGCGATCGGCGATGTCCCACAGCGTCGTGAGCACGGAGGCGGAGCCGGCATAGAAGAACGCGCGGCTGAGGCCGGCGACGCCGTCTCCGCTGATCTCGCCCAGGCCTGTGCTGCACGCGCTGAGCACGACGAGGCGCGCATGAAGATGGAGAGCGTAGATGTCGTCGAGTGTGAGGCTTCTGGAATGGACAATCAAGCCAGAAACGAAACTACCATGTGAATTGTCCTGATCTGCTTCAGGAACGTAAACTTCGCGCGCATGTCGCCACGGTGACAGTAAAGGGTCGCCGACCGCCGTGCCGGAATCAACGACCCCAATCAAGGGATAGTCCGTGCCCGCTTCCGGCAGCGGAAAGTCTTCTGGGACGGCGCTGCGGACCGGGACGGCGGCGGATCTTACAGGTTGATACATGGGAAACGGCCCAACACTTTGCGTTCCCATGTAAATACTCAACGCCTGGACTAGTTCAGGCTGGCGAAGCTCCAGCTTATAGATTTTAAGTCCGCGTCCGTAACGAAGCTCACGGGGCTCACGGATGCCGAAGCCCCGCAGCATTTGGTAAAAACTCTCTTCGACAGCCGCATCGAAATCAGGATTGTTGTGGCGGAATAGCTTCACCTTGGCTATGCGGTCTGCCGGCATTTCGACCGATGGCTGATAAGCCTCGAATGACTCTAGGGTTGAGAGGTTTGCGATCCCGACCTGCGTTTTGTCAGTCTCAATGGCGCGGGCGAGATTTTCAAGCCCTCGCGGCGTCACACTGAGTAGAAGTTCGCCCAATCCTTCCGCGCCGATGATTGGGCACGTTTTTGTCGAAAGCACCTTGAGGGGACGATGGCTCTTCGCGACGGCGTCCGACCTGACCTTCGCACGGGCCACAGCAGGAACAGCCGGGAAAGCCTTGAAGGCTGCTACGAAATGATCGCGGACCTCGATTACCTGAGAGGAAAGCATGGCACGAAAGTCGGCATCGACGGGCGTGAATATCTTCTTCGCGCCTCCGCCCACATGAGGCCTGTAAAAATCACGCTCCAGAGGGGGAACAACTTTCAGGGGAAGTTTGGAGCCTTCACTCATGACTGGCCTCCTTCAATCTTTTCAGGATGTGTGTGACATTGCCGGGGCTCATCTGAAACGCCGCAGCCAAAACCCTGTGCGTGAATACATCGGGGTTTTGTTCTTTCGCCTTTGAAATAAGCTCGGGTATCGACATGCTTTCATCGTTCCTAATCAGCAGGCGACGGAGGATGTCTGATTCGGAAAGTTCGCTTCGACCTTCTATGACTGCCGCTCGGCGAGCGCTCTCACACAGCTGACGAATGTCAGAGCCAGACAGTCCTTCCGAGGCCTTTGCGTAGCGCTGAAGCGAACGCTGCTGCGTGGGATGGCCGAGAAATTTCTCGAACATATGCAGTCGTGCGTCCACGGTTGGAAGTTCAATGTGTACGCGATAGGCGAAACGACGCCAGATCGCCGGATCGAGAAGGTGTTCATGATTCGTGGCCGCGAGAATGACAGTCTGACCTTCAACTGAATCTAGATTTTGTAAGAGGCTGACAACAACACGCTTGAGTTCACCGAGTTCTTGCTTGTCGTCCCGCAGTTTTGCGAGTGCATCGAATTCATCAAGAAACAGAACGCAGGGGCGTCCCGAGACGTGGTCGAAGAGTAGACGAAGATTCTTCGACGTGCTGCCAAGGAATGAGGAGATCAAGGTATCGATGCGGGCTGTCACCAACGGCATTTTTAGCTGCGCGGCTATATGCCGGGCAAGTTCCGTCTTGCCGCAACCAGGCGGACCATACATCAAAAGCGAAGGCGCGATGCCTATACCTTCCTCGACCAGTTTGTCCGACGCGGCGACATAGCGAACGAACTCATCGACCGCTGCGGCAACGTGCGGCTCCAAAAACACCTGCGTATCTTCCGGTTTAACGAAGCTTTCGTCAGCCAGAGACAATCGGGATTCTGAATCGACGGGCAGTCGCTCTTGTAACGCAGACATGCCAGTCGCCGAAACAGCCGATAGGGGGTTCAAGACGACAGTACGGCGAACCCGATCAGCGGCTTTGCTCTGTCCGCTCGCCTCAAGCTTATCGGCCAGCAGTTGAGCGTATGAAGCGCCCTTCTTGCGGTCGCCGTTGACGGCGGCTTCGACGAGATTCAAGATTTCAGTCAAATATTGCATAGTCCCCTAAACGCTTCGTTGATATTTCCACACTAACACACTTCCAAATTAAACGAAATGATGTTATTACTAAACAGACTCAACCAGCAAGAGGGTGATTCAAGGGGCCGCCAGGAGGTGCCCAAGCATGGAAAATGAACAAATTGAAGTGATTATCATTGAAATTGTCGAGTTGGAAGAGCACGTCAAACACCACCACGACAAGCCGGCCCCCCACGCCAAACACTACGCGTTTCGCGTAGATAAGGAGCGGATCGTCGTCGATACCCCAGAAATCAGCGGCAAAGACATTCTGGAAAAGGTCGGGAAGACCCCGCAAGGCTTCAAACTGTACCAGCATCGGCGGGGACATCAACCGAAACTGATTGCGCCTGACCACGTCGTCAATCTCCGGGAGCCGGGCGTAGAGCGCTTTACGACCATGCCCAAAGACACAACGGAAGGCCAAGGCGGCCCTTGTATCCGGCAGGATTTCCGGCTGCCGGAAGCCGACGAAAGCTACATGACGGGCCTTGGGCTCACTTGGGAGGCGCTGCTTGACGGTGCCACCCGGTGGCTCATCATCCACGATTGGAAAGTGCCTGTTGGTTACAACCGCACTCAGGCCACGCTCGCGCTGCTGATTCCGGCCAACTATTCGGACAGCCCTTTGGACATGGTGTACTTCAAGGAAGCTTTGGCTCGGACAGATGGCCGGCCAATTGGTGCATTGGCCGCGCAGGTAATTGCTGGGGTACAGTGGCAGCGTTGGTCTCGGCATCGGTCGGCGGCAAATCCCTGGCGCATAGGTGTTGATGATATTGCCAGCCACCTGGCTATGGTCGACGAGTGGTTGAACCGCGAGTTCGCAAAGGCCGCATGAAATACTCACTCCGCATGACGCAGGCGCAGCACGCTGCGCTTCAATCTCACTTGTTTCCCGGTGACGGCAATGAAGCCGTTGCACTGCTACTCTGCGGCCGGAGGCGCGGTCGCGACCGCCAAGTCCTAACGGTTCGTAAGGTTGTGGTCATCCCCTACGACGCTTGTGACCGTCGCCCAGACAGTGTGACTTGGCCGACCGACTATGTCGACCCGCTCGTCGGAGAAGCGTTCGGACGCGGCTACGCTATCGTCAAGGTTCACTGCCACGGCGGTGACTACCGGCAGTTTTCGGCGACGGACGATCGATCGGACAAAGCACTATTCACGGCTATTACCAGCCTTCTGAATGATGATCTTCCGCATGCGAGCATCATTATGCTTCCCGACGGTGAGGTGTTCGGGCGCATCGTGGGAGAAAACGGTGTTATCCTTTCCGCGCTTGCATCCGTAATGGTGGTAGGGGACGACCTCCGGCTCTGGACAGAGCAGCGCGGCTTCCTCCCTGGCTTTGCTATCCGTCATGCGCAGGCTTTTGGAAGCGGCACCACCGAAATATTGCGCTCGCTGTCTGTTGCCGTGGTCGGCTGTTCCGGCACTGGTAGCGTCGTTGTGGAACAGCTCGCTCGGTTAGGTGTGGGTCGTCTCGTCCTGATCGATCCTGATGTTGTGGAGGAGAAAAATCTGAACCGCATTTTGAATAGCGGAAAGGAGGATGCATACCTGTCGCGTCCGAAAGTGCATGTCTTGGCGTCGGCAATTGCCCGTATGGGCCTTGGGCAGGAAGTCATTCCCCTACAACTGAATCTGCTAAGCCCCGACGCTGTACGCGCCGTCGCCGAATGTGATGTTGTGTTTGGCTGCATGGATGGCGTGGAAGGTCGCCACATTTTGAACCGGCTTGCGACCTTTTATCTCATGCCTTATTTTGATGTCGGCGTTCGGCTAGCCGCAGACGGGGCGGGAGGCATCGATAGCATTGTGGGCGCAGTTCACTATCTCCAACCCGGACGATCAAGCTTGTTTAGTCGTGAAGTCTACGATATGAAGCGGGTTGATGCTGAAGCAATCCGCAGAACAGATCCGGATATGTACTGCCGGCTCGTCAAGGAAGGCTATCTACGAGGTGTTGACGAAGACCGGCCCGCTGTCGTTAGCATCAATACGTTCTTCGCAGCACTGTGCGTTAACGAATTTCTGGCCCGGCTCCACCCTTATCGAAATCAGCAGAACAAGGAATTTGCTTATGTCGGCGGCAACTTGTCTGAGATGCAGTTTTACACCGAAGCTGAAGCCGCACCCTGTTCTGCGTTGGAGCGGCACGTGGGGAGGGGTGATGTCATCCCACTGTTAGAAAGGCCCGCACTCTCTTGAGAAAACTCTTTCAGAAAGCTACCGCTGCAATCCGTCGAGGTCTCGCTTGGTGGAAATACCGTGACCGCATCCACAGCATTGCTGTGAACGAGATGCCCGACACTCTGATCCCGCGACGCTTGTACCTGATCGGCAGCAATGGAATGCCCTGGTCGGCGGCTATCCTATGCCCGTGTGGTTGTGGCGAAGCGATCCAGCTCAGTCTTCTGAATGATGATTCGCCCAGCTGGACTTTCAAAGCAGACCGGCACAATCTGCCTGTTCTCTCGCCGTCTGTATGGCGGACCAAAGGCTGCCGTTCACATTTTTTTCTGCGGCACGGCATGATTGAATGGTGCGGCAATGATAACCGGCAACCGCATAATCATTGAGGCCGCTGGCTGGCCGCTAATTTAGCGGCTGGATTGGACTTTGTGACAACCGTTATGACAAAGGATGATCGCAAACGACCGTCTCTTTTACGTAAGAAACATTATCACTTCCGCTTATGGCACAAAACGGAATCCGCTGCGTCTTTAGACCCGGCCAATCCCGATCAACGATATCAGGCCAATGCACTCATCGAGGGAGGAGGATTCCTCCCTGTCTGCGGCCCGTCGGGCCTCCACCACCTACCTCAGATGGGATGAGAGTGCTGCCGAGTCCAGTGGCAGACTGGAGTGGCAGGTTCACATCACAGGGAGGACGCATGAAGGCAGCGAAGAAGGTGAAGGCAGTCACGAAGACGGCGGTACTGGAAGCGGTTGGAGCAGTGGGCATCGATCTGGGCGATCGATGGAGCCATTGGTGCGTCCTGTCCACGGCAGGTGAAGTGATGGATCGCGGACGTGTGAAGACATCGGCCGAGGCGCTGTCTGACCTATCTGCGGGATGGACCAAGATCCCGGTGGCGATTGAGAACGGAACACATTCCGGGTGGGTCAGTCGGACCCTGAAGAAGGCGGGCTGCTCGGTCTCGGTAGCGAACCCCTCACGCTGGCGCGGCACAGCACATTCGTCCAAGAACGATGCTAACGATGCGGAAGCGCTTGCTCGCGTAGTCCGGCTAGATCCGAAGCTGTTGTATCCGATCACGCATCGTACACAGCAACAGCAGGAGGATCTTTCCGTGATTCGAGTTCGCGCTCAGCTCGTGAAGGCCAGGACTCTCCTAGTGAACACCGCACGAGGTGCCGTGAAGAGTGTCGGTGCACGCTTGCCGGCGACCGATGCAGATGCCTTCCACAACACGAGCTGGAAGTTTGTGCCAGAGGCACTGCGGGAAGCATTGCGCCCGCTCTACCAGTCGCTCGCTACGATCACCGAGCAGGTCCGCGCTCTGGACCGTCAGATTGAGAAGCTCTCTAAAGAAAGGTATCAAGCGACAGCTCTGCTCCGCAGCGTTCCTGGTGTTGGACCCCTCACGGCTCTGACGTATGTTCTTACCGTCGCAGATACCGCGCGCTTCGCTTCCAGCCGTGAGGTCGGTGCCTTTCTCGGCCTCCGACCTCGGCAGCGACAGAGTGGATCGCGCAACCCAGAGCTTGGCATCGCGAAGAACGGCGATCACTACCTGCGCAGTCTGCTCGTGGAGTGCGCTCACTACGTTCTGAGTCGTGCTCCGGATTCGGCTTTGAAGCGTTGGGGGCTTGGACTTGCACAGAGTGGTCCACCTGCGAAGCGCAGAGCACTCGTTGCCATTGCACGAAAGCTAGCCGTCCTCCTTCATTGCTTGTGGAGTAACGGTGAACTATATTGCCCGTTCCCAGCCGATAGTTCCGTTGCAGCTTGAGTCCCTTCGCAACTTAACAGCTTCACCAGTATGACGATGTGTGGTGACTGCGTCGGCCCGCTTGGTCTCTTAGACCGCTCCTCAGCCTGCAGCACCAGACAAGATTTGGGAGACGCACCCCATTTTGCACCCAGTCTTTCGACTGATCAGAGTGCGCATGGAAGCGGGTCAGCAACTCTTAAGTCTTGACAAGAAGCAGCACTCTCATGGAAGCGGGCCTTTCCCGCCCGCAACGCCCACCCCGAAAAATTCCCGCACTTCGCGCTGAATAAGGAAGACAAGCCTCGCTAAGGGGTGAGTGTACCGGGACATGCGTTACGCTGTGGACCTGAGACATCCGTTACAAGCCCCTTGCGGCGACTATGGTTCGAGTTGAGTGGCACGAAAAGACATATATCCAGTCGTAGAGACCGTGGGAATGTGGGAATCCCGAAGGGATTTCCAAAGAGTGTGGGAAGGGTGGGAAGCCGGCATCATGGCTTTCCAAGCTTTCCATACTCTGTCATTTCCATGGCCTGCTTTTCGCCCGGCAATGCTGGACAAACCGCTACGCCATCCAGCGCAGTGCGCCGCACCCGCCACGAAATGCTTGTCGTGATCGGTTGTCAATAAGTACACTGGCGATTTAGTGCTCGTTGAGATGGGCGAGATCACCGGTGTGCCGAGCGCTTCATGGGTCGCTTCGAGTAACGCAGTGCATCGAATTTATTGAATTTGGCGTCGGCTCCAACTTGTGGGGGGCTCCGCGCCTTTTGAATTACTGTTCCAGTTCGCCTGGGACGATGCCATCCTGCAAGGTGAACTTTGAACCGACGCTGGCTACAAGCGCGGCCCTGCGGCTGAGTCCCATACGTTTCCGCAAGTGGTATACGGCCTCGATTCCAGTGCAGTGGGCACCCAGCACATTCTCGACTCCGAACGACTTCATTTTGTCGCTCGTCCAGTCCAGTTGCGCGTCAGTCTGGCGAAAGAGATGGAGGCCGCCCACCACGCCGAAGACACGCTGATCTCCAAACTTGTCCGCCGTCTGAGAGAGGATGTTTACAATTCCGGCATGACCGCACCCGGTGATGACGACTAACCCCCGGCTGGTGTTCAGCACGAGGGACATATCCTCCGGAATCGTATCCTCCACCAGACCCGCCGGCGTCATGACCTTGCCGAGATCGCTCCAGTTCTTCTCCGGATATTTTCGCGTAATCGGACCGGTAAGCCACGCTCCTGGAAAAAGCTCTTGCCAACCGGGCACCTCGATAAATTTGCCGCCGGTGGCTTCATATGCGGGCCGGACCGCGATCATCGAATTCTCTTCACCACTCTTTGAGGGGCGGCTCCAAAAGATTCCGGGCCCGACATAGACACGCGATATCGCTTCAGGATTTTGCTTGCTCAACACGCGGCGCAGGGTCAGCAGGCCACTCGTGTGGTCGTCATGATTGTGCGTGAGGATGACATCGCGAACTCCTGATAAGTCGACGCCGAGCTCTTGAGCGTTCTTCAAAACGGTTTCCGGAGCGGCGCCCGTGTCGATGAGTATCTGGTGACCATCTGCTTGCACCAGGGCGGAGAATCCCCACTCGCCGGTCCCCCCCTGCGTGCTGACGAGCATCGTCGACAGGATCGTAATTTTCAGATCTTGAATCTTCGTGTCGGCGATTCTTTGCTGGGCCACGGAACGGGCCGCGAACGAACCGATCGCCAGCAAGAGGCATAGGGCAATCCTGCGAGAACGTATGCGGGATGCATCTCTGCGAGATGGCGAAGGATTCGTCTGCGGCATGCCGACCAGTCTTTCAGGAACGGGGCAGGATCACAAGGACCGAGGCTGGACGGCGAGGCGATAAGCAGCTTGAGTTTGCTCTCGATACATCGGATTGTGTTAGCGGGTTGGCGGCGCCGCGAATCTCGACTGGTGACTCCAGGCCAAATCGCGTTTCCACAGAGTCGCCGCCTTTAGCCCTGGAAACGCGCATCGGCGATCTCGCATAAACGAGCACAAAGAGCGCCAACTTTCGAATTGCCGACAACACGACCTCGGCCGTCAGCTCCAGCCTGGAGTCCCCTATGAGTCCTTGTTTTGCCAGCCGGAGCGCGAGGTGCCCTTTATAATTTCAGCCTGTTTCAGAGGGGGCGACATGACGTTGCAACTGACACTGCAGGAAAATGCGAAGGCATTCCCCGGCCGGATATGGTTGCGCTACGAAGGCGCGCAATGCAGCTATGCGGACGGAGACATCATCACCAGGCGGATCGCCGCCGGGCCCATCGAGCTTGGCATAAAGCCGGGCGACCGGGTCGCCTTGCTATTCACCAACTGCCCCGAGTTAGTGTTCGGCTTTTTCGCCTGCTTCAGCATCGGTGCTGTGGCGGTCCCCATCAATACCCGCTTTCAGGCCGCCGAACTGATCTATGTGATCAATCATTCCGGAGCTGTGCTGCTGCTGGGTCAACAGGATCTTTGCGAGCCGTTGTTCGCGGCTTGCGGGGAACTGCCGCATTTGGCGGAGATACTTGTTGCCGGCACGGAACGCTTCGCTGCGTTGTCTCGCACCCAGCCCGTCGCTCTGCCCATGGTGGACGACAACCAGTTGGCCGTGCTGATGTACACGTCAGGCACCACGGCCAAGCCCAAAGGTGTCATGCACTCTCACGCCACGCTCAAACGCCAGAGCGCGAACTATCTTGCCGTCCTGGGCGCGGCCGTATTTGAGCAAACGCTGGTCTCTTTGCCCCTCTGTCACATTGCCGCTTTCAGTGTGCTTCTGCTGTCCGCGACGGTGGCCGGCGGCACCGTCACCATTCTGCCCCGCTTTGAACCCGGGGCAGTACTGCGCAGCATTGCGGAGAACCGCATCACCTATGCGGGTGGCCTGCCCGTGATGGTGAATGCGCTGGTCAACTATCCCGACGCCGGAACGTACGATCTTAGTTCGCTCCGGATGTTTGCCGCGGGCGGGGACTACGTACCGGTGGAACTGCAGAACCGCTTCCGCGAGTTGTTCGGCATCGTGGTGGACGAGCTGTGCGGGATGACGGAGGTCATGTACTGCAACCAGCCGTTCAATGAGGGCCAGCGCCGCTCGGGGTCGATTGGCAGGCCCTTTGGTGATGTGCGCATTCGCCTGGAAGACCCCGACGGCAACGAGGTGCCGACCGGCGAAGTGGGCGAAATCGTGGTCCACAGTGGAGCGGTGACACTGGGCTACTGGAACGATCCAGAAAACACCCAGCTGGCACTTAGAGGCGGCGGGATGCATACGGGTGACCTTGCATGGCGCGATGCCGACGGCTTCCTCTGGTTTGCCGGCCGCAGTAAGGACATCATCATTCGTGGCGGCTCGAATATCTCTCCCGGCGAAGTGGAGGATGTGCTGTACTCTCATCCCGCCGTCTATGAGGCCGGAGTGGTGGGCGTGCCGTGCCCGGAGATGGGCCAACGGGTGCGAGCGTATGTGGCGCTCAAGTCAGACGCGAAGGCGACCGATAGAGACCTGATCGATTGGGTGGCCCGGAAAATCGCCGCCTACAAGGTCCCCGAGAGCATCGTTTTGCTCGCCACTCTGCCCAAGGGGCCCACGGGGAAGGTTCTCAGAAGGGACCTCCGGTACCTGGCTTCCAACGAGCAAAGTCAGAAGCGAAACAGTTCTGCCCGAGTCTGGGGAGATTGATCCTGATTATCGAGGACTGGCGATGGGCCAATGCATACGGCGACCCCGGCTGCTGGTGCCTCGTAAAGATAGATCTTCCAAGGACTGGATTTCGGGCAAACCGGAGGTAGAGTGTCGGCTGTCGCCTCCAGGGCGATGCACGTTTCGAGGTCAGTTAGCGCTCGAAATGCGCATTGGCGATTACGCGCTAATTAATGCCCCGAATGATGTTGCAGAACCAAGCCTCCTTTCGCTATCCAGAGCTCGCAGGCCTCGCGTTTGCGAACATGCTCGATGATCTGAACATCGAGAACGGGCGAAGCTCCGAATACCCGCAGCCGATCACCACAATGTGCAAAAATGAATTCATCGCTCAATCACATTGCTGAATGTTTTCTGACTGACAAGGGAGACAAAGCGGGTGCACATCCATACAACCGCATCTTGGCCAGCGCGCGAAGATCGCCGGGCAGCGCTGGTCTGGCTCGCCATCTTTTGGATCTTCGTGGGCGTCGGATTCGGATTCGATCTGCACAACTACCTCCATGAGCATCCCGCCGTACCCAAGATCGTCCACGTCCACGCCATCGCCACTACGCTTTGGCTGCTCACTGCCACGGCGCTGGTACTCATGGTCGAAACGGGCAACGTCCGCTTGCATCGCCGTTTCGGCTGGTTTGCGGCCGGTTACGCCGCTCTTGTGATTGTGATCGCCCCTTGGTCCGAACTCAGTTGGCAGGCCTTGAACCTGCAGACTCCCGGCACTCTTCCTCCTGAATTCCTTTCCATCGCCTTCAGCGGAGTCATTTGCATGGCCGTGCTCCTGCCCTGGGGCGTTCTCATGCGCGGCAACTCCGCCGCCCATCGGCGCGTGCTCATTCTGGCCACGATCTGCATCAGCGATGCGGGTTTTTCCCGGATGGTGGGCCTCTTTCTGCCTCCACCGACGACCTTTCTCGGCACCTACCTCTTTTACGAGGGCGGCAATCTGTTCCTCATCGTTCTCATGTTTCTCTGGGACTGGAAACGCAACCGGATCATGAAACAGTTCCTATGGGCAGCCTTCCTCGTTATTGCTGTGGGCCTGACAGCCACAGGCCTCTACTTCAATGAGACATGGAAATCGATCTCACACTCATGGCTGGAGAGCTGGGCGCGGAACATGCTTTAAAGCCAGGCGTCTCGATGCGAATCTACACTCGCTCACTGAATGCGTGGGAGAGCAGGTATCCGCAGCCGGTTCCGCCCCAAGCTCAACTGGCGATAACAACAGGCCGAGTCACTGATAGCGCATGGGTTTGAGTTGATCTCGGACATGAGTCCTGAAAAACGCCCTTGCGTCCACCATCCTCTGATCGAATTTGCCCGAAACAACGCCCTCGCGCCGGTCACTGATTCGACAGTAGCTGCTACAAATGCCTGCGAAGCCTGTACACTGGCGCACGCGAACGTGCGCGGAGGCGATGCGGCGATGAATCGGAGAGAGCTTGTCGGTTTGATGGGGCTGTCGGCGGGGAATTTTGCGCTTGCTCAGCCAGGTGTGCGTGGCAGCCTTACTGGCGTGTGGACTCTGCAAAGCTGTGTGCGGACGGTCCCCGATGGACATAAGGAATATCCCTTCGGCGAGAAACCAGTAGGGCGCATTGAGTACGACAAGGAAGGCCGGATGTTTGCGCTGCTTATGCGTTCGGGGCGGCGATCGACAGTGGCTCCGGGGCTGGAGTTGGATGCTGCGAGCGCAGCAGAAATACGCGAAGCGGTGACGGGTTTTGTGGCATATTTCGGCACCTACGAGGTGGATGATGCGTCACAGACAGTGACCCACCACGTGGAGGCGAGCCTGGAGCCGAGTTGGGTAGGGACCTCTTTGAAGAGGCGCTTCCGCTGGGACGGAGCGCGGCTGGTGCTGACACGTGCTGTGCCGGGCACGACGGATGAATTGGTGTGGGAGCGGGCTTAAGACGCCTTTGGTTCCGCTGTATGCGTACGATGATGTCAATTGTCGACAACAGACCAATGCACTCAGCGAACCAATGGTATTAACGACTTCAGTATATTAGCCCTGCTAATGCGTTAGCCGTACTAAATGCGATTCTGGGAAGTGAACCTTCTTCAGTTCCCGGATGGTCGCCTATGCGCAAATGGGAGGCGGGCCGAATAGCCCAGTTTCCGTATTGCCGGTCACTCGCCCGGAATCCTGTCGATGAGTGCATTGGCGATGATGCGTAAGCCGGATTTGCAGATCTCAAGTATCGAACGGCGAGATGTTCGTTTATCGATTTCACGGACGACCTCATCACCTTGCTATCTTCTGGGGGCCTGAAGGGGGAGAAGCCGCTTAAAACATCCAAGACAGCGGGGCGGTCGTGTAGACTGGCTCCGAACTGAGACCGCCAAAAATGGGAATCCCCGGATGACTCCAACGGCAGCCGAGGTCCAAGACGAACCATTCTGCTTTTGTTCGCGCGGAATGGAACGTCGCATTGCCCTGGCCGCGCTGATCGTCTGCGTGGTGGCCCTCCCATTGCTCCGCTATGCCTTCCTGCGCGCCAACAGCACAACTTTCGACGAGCTCACCCACCTGCAAGCGGGCTACCGTTATTGGCAATGTGGGGAGTTCGCTAACAACCCGGAGCATCCGCCGTTGGTGAAGCTGCTGGCCGCGTTTCCAATCCGGCATTGGAAAATCTCCGGCTATCCGGGCCCATGCGGCGCGCAGGTTATCAAGAGCCGGCAAACGGACTTACCGATCGCTATCGCCATCTACCGGTCTGCTTACGGATCGGAGATTCTTTGGAAGGCGCGGTCGGTGCTGATTCTCTTCCCCTTCCTCCTGCTGTTTGCGATCTTCTTTGCCGTCCGCAGCTGGTTCGGCGATCTCGCGGCCGCGGTTGCGGTGCTGCTCTTCACCTTCGAGCCCAATCTCCTCTCCAACGGCTCTTTGGTCACCACGGACATGGCGGCCAGCGCTTTCATGTTCATCAGCGTCGGGGCCGCGATTGAATTTACCAGGCGTCCTTCCTGGCTGCGTATGCTGGGCGTGTCACTGGCTATGGGGCTGGCGCTCGCCTCCAAACACTCCGCTGTGCTGCTCCCGGTGATACTGCTGGCGACCATGCTGGTCGCGCAGATCGTGCCTGGCGGCCAGTCGCGGGCTTCTTACTGGAGAATCGCCGGCTCCTGGGTGCTGATGTGCGTGATCGGCGTGGGAGTCCTGTGGGCGTCTTACGGCTTCCGTTATGCAGCTCTGCCGCATGAACAGCAGCCGTCCTATGATCTTGCCGCCACCTTCGCCGCCGAGCACATGGGGCACTCTGTCAAAGCTACTGCGGTTCTTTTCGCTGCACATCATCGCCTGCTTCCCGAGGCTTACCTCGCAGGTCTTACCGATATCTTCACCAGCGACTCCCGTCCCACGTATTTCTTTGGACAACGGCACCCCGCCGGCTTCTGGTATTACTTTCCGATCGCGCTCGCGATCAAGTTGACCATCGGCATGATGGCGCTGTGCGTGCTGGCGCTTTGCATTCCAGCAGTCTGGAAAAGGTACGGCGGCATCGTGGCGCCGCTTCTTGTGTTTCCTGCAATCTACCTTGCGATTGCGATGACAGGTAAGCTGAATATCGGCGTGCGCCATGTGCTGCCGGTCATTCCGTTTCTGGTCGTTCTCGCCGGATTGGGAGGCGCGATGCTATTGAGGAAGTCCCGCGGATCCGCGCTTGTGGCTGTGGCGCTGATCGCCTTTTTTCTGGTCTCGGCGCTGCGGTCCGCTCCCCATCAGCTCTCCTATGCCAATGAAATCTTCGGCGGGCCAAACCACCTTCACCGTTACCTTGGCGACTCCAATGTGGATTGGGGACAATCCAGCGACGCTCTGCTGTCCTATTTGCAGGCGCAGCATTTAGAAGGCGGGTGCGCCGTCGCTTCGGGAATTGTTGAGCACAAGCCCTTCCCGTGCGTGGAACTGCCTACTTTAATCGGGGACATGCTGTCGCCCAACCTTCCCCCCATTCTTCCCGACGGGTTTACGGGTGCCTTGATCGTGCAACCGCTCGCAGTCACCTGGAGCGATGTTTATGTTCCGTTTGTGGCTGGCAAGCCGGATGAGGTCCGCGGTGCCGGGACCTTCCTGATCTATCACGGCAGCTTCGACCTGAAGAAGTTAGCCGCGCTTCGCCGCCTGGATCGCGGCATGTACATGCTTGTGTGGATGCACGATCCCCGTCATGCATTGGACGAGTTCACCGCAGCCAAGCAAGACTGCCCAGACTCCGACCGGGCGCGGCTGAACACGTTGTTTGCAGCGGCTCGCGCGCAATTGCAGGCCGTAGACTCGAAGTGACCGGCGGGCCGCCGGTGAAAGCGGCGTCATATTTTTCGCCGCTTTTGTGCGTGCGAAGGAAGAGTGGCATAGCGTCGGAAGCAGAATCGGTATCGGTGTTAAAAATGCTAATCCACCGCCCCTAACCCTTCCTGCGGCAGTACGTTCAGCCAGAACGGATCGGTCCCGGAAATCGACCCGTGCTAGCTGATCGTGAGCCCATCGAAGTCTTGACTGGAGACTCCAGGCCAATGCACTCATCGACAGGCTTAGACCACTCTTCGTGCAGCTCTGAAGCGAAGCTCTTCGACATTGAGTTCTCCGATCTCCATGTCTCGAAAGAAGACCCTGTAGAACTCGGGTGTGACCAACTCAAAAGCCAGCTCTTCGAAGCGGAATACTTCGCTGATAAAGATTCGGGTTTTGTGCCAGCTGATATCGCCGCTATTGTTCACCCTTCGGAGAAGAACACCCTTCGGGTACGTGTACTCAGGCAGCTTGCGCGGCATTCTAACGGAGCTGGGAATGTAAACACTTGCTGGAACTTGGTTGTTCAAACCCTCAAGGCCACGAACCCCAACATCGACGGTCTTACCGGCACCGAGTCCAACCCCGACACCACCGGCGCTCAAATCACAGTCCAGCCGCTCGCCGAGTACCAGAGCCAGCTAGACCCCGACCCAAACCATCACTTCGCGGCCGTCAACCTGCAGATATTCAACAGCACTCAGCACGGTCCGCCACTGCCCGCCACCATGCAGGGCTTCATCGCCAGTTACTTCAACCAGCAGCAGAACACGCAGCATTCCCAGGACATCCTCTACTACTTCACGCCGGACAAGCTGCCCGTGCTGACCACGCTTGCCACACAGTACCGCGTCTTCAATCGCTGGTTCGCGTCCATCCCCGGCCCAACCATCTGCAATCGCGCCTTCGCTCACTATGGCACGTCCTTCGGCCAGGTCAGCATGGACGTTTTCTACGAAGGCAAGGATATTCAGGACATCTATACCCGGCTGCTCGCTGCCGGGCACACCACAAAGCTCTTCTATTACGACGAAGCCAGCTCCACCATGGAGGTCGTCAACCTCCTCCAGAATGAGCCTGCCATCTTCGGCACCTTTCCCGACTTCCTCGCCGCCTGCCAGCAGAACGCCTTGCCCGACTACTGCTTCATCGAGCCCAACTACACCGACCATCCCGCGCCCAATGGCAGCGGCGAAGCCATCGCCTGCGACCAGCATCCAGACCACGACGTTCGCGCCGGCGAGCAGTTCATCGCGCAGGTCTACAATGCCATCCGCACCAATCCCGCGCTCTGGCCCAACACCGCGCTGCTTGTGGTCTACGACGAACACGGCGGCATCTACGATCACGTCCCGCCGCCGGCATGCTCGCCCGACGCTCCCTTCGTCGCTCAGCCCGCCGACACCGGAACACTCGACCCCTTCGCCTTCGATCGGCTGGGCGTCCGGGTGCCGGCCATCCTTATCTCACCCTGGGTCGCCGCCGGGGTCGTCATCGACGATACCTTCGACCACGCCAGCATCCCCGCCACCGTCTCCGACTTCCTGCAACTTCCTGCGGTCAATCGCTCCGCCCGCGAACAGAACGCCAACACCTTCCTCGGCTACCTCACCCTCACTGCCATGCGCGCCGATGACGAGTGCCCCACCTTTGTCCTTCAGCCCCCCAACTCGTAGCAGGAGGTCGTTTCGTGGATCCCATCTCAGTTCCCGCGCCGCCCCGCTCCGCGTACAACCAGAACCGCCGCGTCTCCGACCTGCTGCTCAACCAGCTCAAGCACTTCCAGCATGTCGAGATGAAGCGCGGCGACCTTGGCATTGATCCTGGGATCGCCCGCGATATTTATACCGAAGGCGGCGCCGCCAAATACATCGCTGCCGTCACCATAGCCCTGCGCGGCGAGACGTCGGCCACCGCCGCTGCTCCTTCAAAACTCACCCTCGTTCCCACGCGCAAGCCCGCGAAGAAGGCGTTGAATTCCGTGCCTCTTTCCATCGCCGCAGCTACCGGCAAAACTACGTCTGCGGCCCCAAAGAAGACTCCCGCGAAGAAGGCCGCCACCAAGAGGCCTCCTGCCAAACCCACGCCGAAACCTACAGCCAAATCGACCAAGGGGAAGCATTGAAGCCCTGCCCGCTCATCCTCGCCGCGCTCCTTCTCGCGCTCTGCGTCTCTGCTGCCTTCGCCCAGGGTGGCGACGAAAGCCGCATCCACTCCGACTTCCGCCGCGAGTGGATCGAACTCCATCCCTGCCAACAGCAACTCGTCAAACCTTGCTCCGAGTTCACACCCGGCCATCTCGTCGACATCGGACAGACCCTCGTCACCGGCCAACCGCTTCACATCGCCCTCGGCAGCCTCGCCCCGCAAAACGGCTTTGCTCCCGGCCTCGCCTTCGTTGAGCACAAGGACTTCGCCAGCGAGCGCCGTCTCACCTTCGACACTGACGCCGTTGTCAGCACCAATCTCTCCTGGCGCGCAGGATCTTACCTTACGACCTACAAGCTCCCGCAATCCAACCAGACCATCGGCGTCGTCATGGGCACACCCACCGCGAAGACAAAGACGCCGTCCGTCCAGGTCGCGCCCGTCTTCAACCTCTACGCAGAAGCCACCTCGCTCAACCGCCTTTACTTCTACGGCCTCGGCCCCAACACTCTTCCGGCCGGAAAGTCTGCCTTCGGCCTCACCCAGATCATCGCCGGCACTAGCGCCATCCTGCCACTCAATCGCTACGGCATCTCCTTCACCGCCGAGTTCAACGGCCGCGTCCCGCAACTCCGTCCCGATACGAGCGAGTCCGTCCCAACCATCGGCGCGCTGTACACCGAAACCACTGCTCCCGGTCTCACCCGCTCTGCCGCCTTCCTACAGCCCGGCGTCGGCATTCAGCTCCAGCCTAACCTCTTCGAGAACCGCCTGCGCCTGCACTACCTCGCCAACGTCCAGTACTTCCGCTCTCTTAGCGCCCCCTACAGTTTCCGCCGCTGGACCGCCGACATCGGTCAGGAGTTCGCACTCAATCGCAAGGTCACCCTCATTGCCGCCAATCCTCACAACGGTCCCGATTCCTGCGCCTCCGTCGGTACCGACTGCCCACACATCTCCACCACTATCAATAACGAAGGCTCCATCGGCCTCCGCCTGCTGCTCACCGGCTCCGCCGCCGGTGCCGGGAACGCCGTCCCCTTCTACTTCGATCCCACCGCCGGCGGCTCCAACATCGACGGCAACCCTATCCTTGCCAGCTACCCTGACTATCGCTTCCGCTCCCCCAACGTTGTTTTATTCCGCGGAACTATCGAGCATTCCCTGCCCAAACTCCCCCTCGGCGTCTACTTCTCTGCCGACGCCGCCAAGTCGCCACTCACGCGCAGCGACATCGATTTCACCAATCTCCGCACCAGCTACTCAGTAGGCCTCACCGTCCGCGCAGGTGGCCTCCCCGTCGTCTATCTGCTTTTTGCCTGGGGCGGCAACGAAGGTACACATACCACCTTCTCCATTAGCAACACACTTCTCGGCGGTGCACCACGTCCTTCGCTGTTCTAGGAGGTCGGTTGCGCCCCTGTACGTGTCTTTCAGCCCTCAGATTCTCAAGTCGGAGACCAGCACTCCTACCTCACCCTTTTCTTGTCCAGGTTGAGCCTGAGTTTTTGATAACAGACCTTTGCACGTTTCCAGGTCCGACCTCCCTCGAATCGCGCAATGGCGATTTCGTATGAATCGAGGAACGCCCTGGCCGAGATCACAGGTTCCTACGGCGTTTTTCGGGACCGATCCCGTGGTCAGCGTCGGCGAGCACGGTTACCATAACGCTGCTACTTTGCCTTCGAGCCAGACTGCTTGTTGTCCTTGCGTGCGTCTATTAGCACGACATTCTTATTTCCTGCCAGTGATAGTCTCTTGAGAATTCTCTCGACGCGTCTTTTTTCGGCCACGCTGAAGTGAACGATGACCTTAATCGTTAGTTTTGCGTCGCTAGCCTTCTCATATATCTCGGCTTGCTTCTTGAGGTTGCGCTCAAGCTGTGTATTCTTAGCAAGTTTGAATTCGACAAGTGTTTTATCCGAGCTACCCCGAGAAATCTTGTAGTCGGCGGGGCCACGACCGTCGTTGGCTTCACGCGTCACGTCGGAGGGCGTAGCGAACCACGCCATGCGATAAAGAATATGGAGGTCCTCCTCACGCTCCAAAGGCTTACCGCCGACGTAGAATATTCGGTGGCCGCCCTTGTTTTCGATGACGTCCTTAAGGAACATGACGCGCTGATATGCCTCTTCATAAGTGTTGCCGGGCGTAGCGTAGAAACTGGTCCTTCGCAGGAGCAGTTGCGTGAGTTCTCGAAACTGTTCAAGGTAAAGCTGTTGTGACAACGCAACGTGTTGACTAGCAACATTTTCTGCTTTGTCCCCGGTCTCTTCCTTGTGCTTGATGTAGAAGTCAATCAATTCCGGGAAGTGCTCAACCGTCCGAAAGGCTGCTTCGCGCTCGTCCTTTCGGAGCGGCGAACGCGGGAGCATCTTCTTAAAGTAATTGTTGACCTGGCTACGCAACTGCTGGTTCGGAATTGCGTCGGGGATCGCATCAAAATTATCGATGAGGTCAGTTTTATTGATCCACGTGTCGTCTTTGGTCAGGAGGTCTTTCGGCGTCAACAGCACGTAATCGTCGAGATACCAAGGCAGACTATATTCACCGCTCTCCCATGTTTCAGTGTCGAAGTTGAAACGAACCTTGCGAACGAGGATTGTTCGTCGAAGCGATGGGGGAACATGGCGAAGGGCGAATTTCTGCGTGTAGTCGAGCAGAAATTCGTGAATGAGATTGTTGGTAAAATCGCTAATGCTGTCTCTTCCTACCTTGTCGCGGATAAGGCAGAGTTTCTCTAGGTGGCTTCCGCGCGTCACCTTTTCTGTTCCAAATGAGCCAAATATCTTGCCAAGGCTGACATGGAGCGCATCTGCGAACGTCTTTCCCAGGCCACGGCCGCGATTACCGTTGGCAGAGAATCCTAGCCAGTTCTGTTCGACCTCCGGAAACATGTACCAAGCGTCAAGCAACCCTTGATCTAAGTCTGGATCGTCTACAGACTTGTCCTTCAAGAAGCGGAGATAGTCAATCATGCCGTCGTGAAGACCGCGGTAAATCGGCTTTTTGCTATTGAACAGAAGGAACGGATCGACGAAAAGTGGAAGGTCAGCAAGGAGTGAAATATTGAAGGCCCCGTACTTCTCCAACGCAGATCTGGTCACTCCAAAGAAATCGGAGAAAAGGATTTTCATTTCGCGCGCAACTGGAGAGTTCGTTCGTGCAGCCATTGCGGAAGATACCCCCCCTCTTCCCTACGCTTCGAGCGTGAAAATTCCGAATCCGTCGGTGGCAAACCTAAAGCTCACTATTCTATCGATAGTAAACCCCTGCAGAGCTAAATTGAGGGTTGTAGAGTTGCTTTACAGATGGTTCACAGCATTGGTCTCTGACAATAGAGGTGCACATGAATCCGCAGGCTCTGCTCTTGAGTTCCGATGGGAGCCTACTGGAGGGAGCGCCATCTCCAATACTCCTTTCGCTCGCGGATTGGTAACCGCAAGTCGGCCAGTGTCCCGGGATCACATAGTCGTGTCGAGGCAGGAAAATTGGACACTGCGGCGTTTGTCGGGACACTGTGTGTGGGCTCACTCCCGTCCGCAACCCGCGGGTGGACGACTTTATTCGGCCATATATCGATTGTTGAACTCACCGGTCACCAGATACCTAAAATAAGGGATAAGTAACTCGTTTAATTCGTAGAAGTCATCGGCGAGAAATTGCGGCCTGGCCTCGGCCCCGAAGCGATTGTCAGGGTGGATGGCGCGAATGCGGTTCTCGTAGTCCTCTTCAAAGAATTTCTCCCACGGAGTTTCAAATCCGGCAATCTCATCGAAGTGGTCCGAGGCGTCCTTCGAGGTCGGGTTTTGAACCCCAGACTCCCGCAGTTTTTGGAGCGTGAGGCTATGGGCCGCATCAAGAGCGATCCAAAGGTAGATGCACGCTGCGTCAGCGAATTCCCCATGCCTCCATGCCATCTGAGCCTTGATGAGAGAAGCGATCCCGCGCAGCATAACGGGACTCGCGGTATCCAGAAGGGCTATGCAATCGCGAACCCTCTCCGTGAGCCCTCCGTAGTCATACAAGTCGTAGGCTCTGCCGCCGAGAATCGGGGGGCGGTGAACGATCGCAGCGGGCCCTTCATGGGCCTTCTGTTCTTCGAGTGCTATCAATAGATGTTGACGACACTCTGCGATGCACCCAGGAGTTAGCGCTTCGTGTGTCTGAGACTCCAGAGTAGCGCCGCTAAAGGGATACGGATAACCGGCGCCGGAGAGGATAAGGCCCCCAAACAATGGGATATCTAATGGAGCGAGCGAATCGACTTCGGAAAATCCCCAGTCCTCCTTCACAATGCGAACTATCGAAAAGCAAAGCTCGGGCGATACGATGAACGCAGCATCGGCGAGTATGATGCTGCGATCCGGATAGACCCCGAGCGGCGACATCAGTCTGATATGGAAGCCAGACGCCACGGGTTTATAGGACTGCTTCACTTGACCATAATAACCATCCATACAGAGAAATGAGGTATCCAAGTGCCCAAGTTGAACGTAGAGATTAGCCGGTACTCAGGCGCCGACTATGAGTATGCGTATATTCAGGTCAACAAGCTGGACGAGCAAGTAATTGCTAGCTACTGTCGTTCTCTTCGGAGCCGGCTGAGCAACATTCCGCTCACCAGCGAGCAATCAGAGATATGGATTGTGCGGGCATACGTCTCATTGAAGTACCTATTGGCAGCATCTCTGATGCTTGTCTCGGCCGAGTTCGCTACCAAGCAAAATCTCAAGATTGTGCAGCCATATTTGCTCTATTACGCGTTATTCAACGCGTCACACGCCTTCCTATTGATGGTGCCGGAGCAAGAGTGGCGAGATGGAGCGATCTTGGACGATGTGACTCATCAGAAGGCGCAGAATGTAGTGGCAGACTATGTCCGATATCTTTCGCCCGATATGGCCCAGCGGTTCAAGGATGTTAGCGGTAGAGCGATGGCGACGCGAGAGATGCTGTCCTACAAGTTCCCCGCTCTTGGACTCACTGGCGATCTGGGTGAGGTCATGCCGAAGCTTGAGGAAATTGTGGATGTATGTCAGTTCTTAGCCGAGGCGGCGCAGCTCAACAGTGAGTGCATTCAGGCCGTGTTTGAGGGGGTGCCTGACGGAACACTATCGCCGGACTCTGCAATACTCAAGCGATTCTTCGTATACGAGCATAAGGCCATACCCGGCTTCGCCGATTCCGAAGACTGGTATCGGCTTTGGCAGTTCGGGAGGCACTCTAATAAGCCCCTGTCGCTACACCTGACGGCCCGGCCTGGTCTTGTCGACGATTTCGTAGGAGCGTGGTGTCCTGACGGCGATGAAACACCCGAGCGTACCGTGTTCGATCCCGACGATGCCGACATGCGTCTGATTTTTGACTTAAATTAGCAACGTGAAGTCGGCCAGTGTTCAGCGATCCGCTAGGTTGCAGCCGATCTCAAATGGCGAGACCACGCCTTAGCGCGAACTGAGGATCGAAGTTCCCGAGATGCGGGGCGTTTTGAGCAAGTTCGACGCACTGAGCTAGGTGCCCGGTTGGCGGTCACCGAGTCTACTGCCTGGACTATTGCAAGGGCTCCTCGGTGATGTCGATCGCGTAGCGACGATGGAGTTTCATTCCAGCTGCCCCCAGCAAGGTACGGATAGACCTGGCGTTTCGTCCTTGCTTACCGATCAGCTTGCCGGTGTCATCCGGGTGCGCGCCTATGGTGAAGGTCGCGCCCTCTTCTTCAGCGTGCGTCTTGATGACAACGAATTCGGGCCGGTCAACTAACGCGCAGACAATCTTGTGCAACAGCTTACAGATCGCGGCGTCTCGTGGGTCAGCCATTAGGGCTCCCGAAAGTAGACGCTGCCGACGCAGGAACGTCCGCGCTTACCCATTTTTCTCGCGGCGTCTGCCTCGTTGGCGAAGAATAAATATCTCTGTTCCATTTGAGTCACAACAGCAGCGTCCCGGCGCGGATCGAGTTGAACCTTCCTTGATTCGACTCTTCCACCCATGGTTTGAGCTTACTACTCTGGAGATCTGGCGTAGGTGTCGTAGCGCACATGGATCGTGAACCTCTACCAATACGGCGCTCCGGCAACTTCGATTGCCCCGGACTTCAAACTAACCCACCACCGTTTCGCGGGTATAATTACCAACGAAGCGGGAGTAGCTCAATGGTAGAGTAGCGGCTTCCCAAGCCGTTGGTTGCGGGTTCGATCCCCGTCTCCCGCTCCAGATTTAGAAGCGGGAAAACCTATAGCTTTCCAAATGTGGACAGTATGGACAGTAAGGTTTTTAGAGCAGGAGAACCCGCAGCTTCCCAAGTTCAAACCTCATGGCAGTCCGCAAAAGTCCTTACTGTCCATACTGTCCAGAAAAGCATGAAACGTAGGGTAGTATATGCAAATTGCCGTAATATATGCACTCTGAGCAATCGCCCCATACTGTTGAGCATGAAGGGCTTGCGCCATGAGTGATTGATTTGCAAAGAGATCGGAAGAATGGACAGAAGGAACGTCAGCTTCCCAAGCTGAATGTCGCCGGTTCGATCCCGGTCTCCCGCTCCATGCGCCTCCCACTTCGAATTCCACACAGATAACTTGCGGTCTCAGGCGCCCTCATCTGTGGTTGTGTCGCGGACGGCGAGCGGAAGCTTCAGAGACATGGTTGTTCCTCTGCCGAGGCCCTCGCTGGCGGCGGTCACCTCGCCGCCGTGCTGGCGTGCGATGATGCGCACGAGAAACAGCCCCAGCCCTGTGCCCTTGATCTTCACACGATCATTGGAAGAGGCGCGGTAGAAGCGCTTGAAGATGCGGCGCAGCTCGTTCGGCGGAATTCCGAGGCCGGTGTCGCTGATGGAGAGCACCGCCCAGGTGTATTGCTCGATGCTGAGGCGGCAGCGCACATGGACGCCCTGCGGCGAATACTTGACGGCGTTGTCGAGCAGATTCAGGATGGCAGTGCGCAGGTCTTCAGGATTGGCGGAGACGAAGAGACGTACGTCGCCGGGGATCTCGGCGAGCTGGATCGCCTCCGCGCTGAGGTGGTTTCGAGTGAGCACGGTAGCGATGCACTCCGCGACGAGTGGCCGAAGCTCGATGCGGCTGCGCTGCTGTATACGCCGCCGTTGGCCGAGCTCGCCTGCCTTCAAGACCTGCTCGACCGTAGTGAGCAGGCGGTCGGTGTCGGAGCGCATGGTTGCGTAGAAACGCTGGCGCTGCGGCTCGTCGACAGGGTGACGCTCGAGCGTGTCGAGATAGAGGCGGATGCTGGCGATCGGCGTCTTCAGCTCGTGCGTAACGGCGTTGAGGAAAGAGTCCTGGCGCTCGTTACGGCGGATCTCGCGAACAAGGAATACCGTGTTGAGCACGACGCCCGCGATGAGAATGGCGAACAGGAAGACACCCAGCACATCGAGCGCTATGCGACGCCCGTTGATGTGGACCCACGTAACGTTCAGCACCACCGCGAGCGCGGTGAGGCAGACGCCCAGCGTGATGAAAAACGCGATAGCTCCGCGGCGGCGCGTCAGGTTCATGTCTTGAACAGGAGTATACGGGCTGCGCGTGCGGTCGGACCGGCCCGGAAAACAGCGAGGCCGCCCGCTGACGGGCGGCCTGCAGGATTTGTCGTGATGGGTCTACATGCCGGCTGGCTTGGGATTGTGCGGATCGAACTTCGCGATCTGCACCCTCTTGGCGAGGCCCAGCCTTTCCATGAGCCAGATGCCGTAGTAGTTGATGTCGAACTCATACCAGGCAAGACCGTGGCGCGCGCTGACAGGATGCGCGTGATGGTTGTTGTGCCATCCTTCGCCGCCGGTAAGAATGGCGACCCACCAGTTGTTGCGCGAGTCGTCGCGAGTCTCAAAGCGGCGCTTGCCCCAGAGGTGAGTGGCGGAGTTGACCAGCCAGGTTGCGTGCAGGCCGAGAGTGGTGCGGAGGAAGGTTCCCCACAGCAGCATGCCGACGGCTCCGACAATGCGGTCGCCGGCGGGTGCAATCGCGGCGCCGATAGCAAGCTGCAGCATGGCGGCGACGGTCAGGGGCAGCCAGTGGTACTTCGAGAGCCAGACCTGAACACGATCGCGGGTGAGGTCGGGAGCGTAGCGGCCAAGCAGAGCTGTCTCGGAGTGCAGAGCGCGGCCGGAGAGAATCCAGCCGGCGTGCGCCCACCATGTGCCATCATGCGGCGTATGCGGATCGCCTTCCTGATCGGAGTTCTGATGATGGACGCGATGCGTGGCGACCCAGAAGATCGGTCCGCCTTCGAGCGCCATCGTCCCGCAGGCAGTCAGGAAATACTCAAGCCACTTCGGCACTCGATAGCCACGATGCGTCAGCAGGCGATGGTAGGCCATCCCGATGCCGACGTTGATGGCGAAGAAATACATGATGACCGCGGCAAGCAGGTTCTGCCACGAGAAGAAGAACAGGGCAGCGATAGCACCCAGGTGAAAAACGCCCATGAAGATGCTGGTGATCCAGTTGATGCGGCCTTGCTGGAACTCGCGGCCCATGCGCAGGTCCTGCTTCAGCCGCTGCTGCGTGTTCTGCACAACGGCTGTGAAGCGGTCAGGCGAACCGGAAATACCTGGTGCGGAGGCGGGGGCCGAACTTTCTTTCTGCTCTGGTGCAATGGTATCGATCAACGTACACGTCCTTAAGGGTGTTCCCATTAACGACCATACATCTCACCATTCAGCGCGCGTGTAAGACTTTTGTAAGCGACTCCTGAACGCGTACCACCTGCGTTGCAGTGCTATCGCATGTGCTGGTGATACCAGTGGTTTCGCGGGTTATGGCTGCAAGATGGCTGCCGGATGAACAAAGAGGATCAGCGCAGAAAGACACTCAGCTCGGCGGCGGCGGCGCGCAGATGAGGCAGAAAGCGGCTCTGCATCTCGAGCATGGGCATTCGGGGCGCATGGCCGCTGAGGTTCACCGTCGCGATGACTCGTCCGTTGGGTGCCTGAACGGGGACGGCGATCGAGCGCAGGCCGACCTCGAACTCCTGATCGCAGAGCGCGTACCCGTTGCGGCGAACGTTGCGCAGCGCCAGCCTGAGCTTGTCAACCGAGGTGATCGTCTTGGGCGTGTACTGGACCATGTTCACGCGCGCCAGGTACTGCTCAAGCTGATCCTGCGGCAGGTAGGCGAGCAGCACACGGCCCATGCTGGTGCAGAAGGCGGGCAGGCGCGAACCGATATGCAAGTCGACCGACATCACGCGCGTGACGGTGGTGCGAGCGATGTAGACGATGTCTTCGCCATCGAGCGTGGCTACAGAAAAACTTTCGCCCAGCTGCGCGGACATGCGCTCGAGGATGGGTTGGGCGGCGTTCGCCAGTGTGCTCGATGCGGTGTAGGTGTTGGCCAGCGTCAGCATCTTCGGCCGCAGCGAGTAGCGCTGCGCCTCGTCCGTGCCTGCGAAGCCCAGCTTGCACAGTGTGTAGAGGCAGCGTCGAACCGCGGCGCGCGAAAGGCCGGTGCGCAGACTTAACTGCGAGATCGTCATCTGCGGCATCTGCGGTGTAAAGGCCTGAATGACGACGAGGCCGCGCGCGAGGGACGCCATGAAGTTCGGATCACCGGCGTAGACCTCCAGCGCGACGGCTGGAGAGACCTTGACCTTAGCCGCATGGGGCGTGGTTGGCGGTGGAGCGGAGGAAAGCGTGGAGGTAGGCATAAAGCTGGCGAGCGAGGGAGAACGATAGCCGCTCTGCTCTAACGATAAACGCACAACGGCCAGAACCGCAAGAGATGGCGGCAAAATTCTGTGTCTACACTTGCCATGGCAGCCGCCAAATTATTTGCGGGCGCGGTAGCGCTGGATCAGGTTATTGGTGGAGCTGTCGTGGCTCAGCTGGGGCGTGCCGGGCGATTCAATCTCGGCGACGATGCGCTGCGCAAGCACCTTGCCCAGCTCAACGCCCCATTGGTCGAACGAGTCGATGCTCCAGATCACCCCCTGGGTGAAGACGGAGTGCTCGTAGAGGGCGATGAGCTTTCCCAGTACCTCGGGGGTGAGGGACTCGGCGAGGATCGTGTTGGAGGGGCGGTTGCCCTCGAAGACCTTATGCGGAACGAGCCAGTCGGGCGTGCCTTCGGCCTTGACCTGCTCGGCCGTCTTGCCGAAGGCGAGCGCCTCGCCCTGCGCGAAGACATTGGCCATCAAAATGTCGTGATGGCGGCCCAGCGGATTCAGGCCGTGGCAGAAGCCGATGAAGTCGCAGGGAATGAGGCGCGTCCCCTGATGGATGAGCTGATAAAAGCTGTGCTGCCCATTCGTGCCGGGCTCGCCCCAGTAGATGGGGCAGGTCTCGTAGGTGACGTGCTTGCCGTCGAGCGTGACATGCTTGCCGTTGGACTCCATCGTGAGCTGCTGAAGATAAGCAGGGAATCGCTTGAGGTACTGTTCGTAGGGCAGGATGGCGACGGTCTGCGCGTCGAAGAAGTCGGTGTACCAGACAGTGAGCAGGCCAAGCAGCGCGGGCAGATTGCGCTCGAAGGGCGTGGTGCGGAAGTGGTGGTCCATGACGTGGAAGCCGTGCAGCATGGCGCGGAAGTTCTCGGGGCCAATGGCGATCATTGTAGAGAGGCCGATCGCGGAGTCCATCGAGTAGCGTCCGCCGACCCAGTCCCAGAAGCCGAACATATTTTCGGTGTCGATGCCGAACTTCGCGACCTCCTTCTCGTTGGTGGAGATCGCGACGAAGTGCCTTGCGATGGCCTTCTCGTCGCCGCCGAGGCCCTTGAGCGCCCACTCGCGCGCGGTGTGGGCGTTGGTCATGGTCTCAAGCGTCGTAAAGGTCTTCGACGCAACGAGGAAGAGCGTCTCGTCGGCGTGCAGGTCGCGCACCGCCTCGGCGAAGTCGGTCCCATCGACGTTCGAGACGAAGCGGAAGGTGAGATTGCGGTCGGTGTAGTGCTTGAGCGCTTCATAGGCCATGACCGGACCGAGATCGGAGCCGCCGATGCCGATGTTGATGATGTTGCGAATATGTTTGCCGGTGTGGCCGAGCCATTGGCCGGTGCGGACCCGGTGGGCGAAGGCGGACATCTTAAAGAGAACCTTATGGACCTCGGGAACGACGTCTTCGCCGTCGACGAAGATGTGCTCGGACTTGGGCGCGCGCAGAGCGACGTGGAGCACGGCGCGTTGCTCGGTGACGTTGATCTTCTCGCCGGTGAACATCGCTTCAATGCGCTGCTTCAGGCCGGATTGTTCGGCCAGCTCAAGAAGCAGCTTGAGTGTTTCGTCAGTGATGCGGTTCTTGGAGTAGTCGAGAAAGAGGCCTTCGGCATCAGCGGTAAAGCGAGTTCCGCGCTCTTGATCGGCGCTGAAGAGCTGCTTGAGGGTCTGGCTGCGCATCGCGTCGGCGTGCGTCTTCAGGGACTTCCAGGCTGGCCGATCGACCAAAGGAACTGCTTGCTCACTCATCTTGACTCTCCTGTGAGGGATTGACATCACTTCTGTGCGATGCGCCTTTGGAGATTAGAACATCCGAAGATGAGATTGCCGCCGAAGGGGTCAGGGTGCGTCCCGCTCCTTTGTTTTTGGGGCTGTACCAGATAACTATTTCATAGTGTTTTTAACTAATTGAAGTAATTGGTTTTGTTGTTGTTTTGGGCTGGGGGTATTGAATCTCCACTCGCACTCG
>Ga0207933_1000586_pt1 | contig 34495 bp, 34 predicted proteins | sample NGESurdeep092012_4_FD_184488 | JGI IMG/M metagenome (GOLD analysis project Ga0207933, IMG submission 184488) | Arctic peat soil microbial communities from Barrow, Alaska - NGEE Surface sample F53-3 deep-092012 (SPAdes) | ecosystem: Environmental > Terrestrial > Soil > Wetlands > Peat ... | reverse complement strand
AACCATCATGATGCCATCCACGGATTCATCAGCGATGTCTTTTAATTGCAGAGCCGTGTCTTGATCAATGCCGACGGCGTTGATGTCCTGCGCTCGAAGAAAACGGGTCGTCTCACCCTGGCCGCAGCCAAAATCAATCACTTGTTCCGGGAAGCGTCCCAATGCCGTCACCAGCCGTTGCAAACGGATCGCATCCTGATTTTTATCGTGACGCGATGAACTGCCATTGTTTTCAGTAAGCAGAAGATTTGACTCGATGTTCGGCGTGAAGACGCAGCCGCATGCCGGGCAAAGATGATATTCTTTTCCTTTTTTGGCCACGCCCACGGGAGCGGCGGAGCGGCAAACGGGGCAGGCTGCAAAACTGGACTGGCCGGTCTGATCGGCGTCGAGCGGCGAATTGTGTTTGCTTTCCATAAGTGTGTGCATGGATGTTCCCATTCAAATCATGTCTGACTTGCCGTCCAATTTTGTTGCCGGCTTGGCAGTTGCTCCGGCTAGTTTGGGCAACGGCAAAGTTTGTTTCGTCATTGCCTCCTGATTGCTGCGCTGGATTTCTTCGTAAACTTCCTGGCGATGCACCGGCACGGACGCGGGCGCTTCGATGCCAATCTTCACAACGTCGCCATCCACGCGCATGATTTTCACGCGGATGTTCCCGTCAATCACAATGCTTTCGCCCAATTTTCGCGACAGGATAAGCATGGCGAAAATTTAGACGGCAACTTCGGCAAGCGGCAGCGGGTGTTGCACCGAATAATCGCCGGCGTTCGCGATGATGACCTGTTTGCCGGTGTGCGTGTGGCGGTTGATGACGATCGGCCCTTTCAAATTCATCGTGGCGCGGCTTTGGCCATGGACCGTTACGATGCCCAGCATGAGCGCGTCGCCCGCGACTTTTAATTCCAGAAAATCCACGTCTGACTGCGGGATGTCCGGCTGGTAATTTGGTAAAATTACAAACGGGTCAATCACCACGAACGCGAGCGACGCGTTTTCGGTCACGCGCAACCAGGCAAAAGGTTTTTCGGCGGGGTTCGCGAGCAGCGCATAATTTTTAATCTGCTCAAATCCCAAAATGCCCAGCGGCAAATGGATTTGATTCGTAGTTGGCGCGGCGGGCGTTTCCATTTCAATCGTGTCGGCGTGGTTCATGGCGGATAATTTTATTGCAGGAAGTTTAGGATGGAGAGCTGCATGATGGCGGCGCTGCTTTCGAGCGCGGCCTGATACGCGGTTTGCGCCTGCGTCAATTGCGTCATCGTCGTCGCCAGGTCGGCGCTCGACGCGTTGGAAATCAATCCGGTCAGCGAATTGGACTGGCTCGTGGCGAACGACGACGCGGTGTTCAATCGCGTCTGGACATTTCCGTTGTAAGCGACCTGATACGTCAGGTTATTTTCGTCATTCTGCAGATTCGCGGTGTCCGTGCCGGAAACCGCAGTCGTATTGCCGGCCAGCAAATCGTTTTGCAGCGATATGAGATGGTTGAACAAGTCCGCGCCCGTCCGGCTGTCCGTGATCAAACCCTGCGCGCCCGAACCGGAAGTGTTTTCACCGGGCACGTCCACGGAAACAGCGCTGCCTGACGCGATTTCCGTTTGGTTCACCGAGGAATTTCCCGAATACGTCACGCCGGTGACATTTCCATTTGCGTCGGTCGTGACCGTGAACGGCTGCTGGCCGGAATTTGTGCCGCCAAAAAGATATTGTCCCGTCGCCGGGTCTTTGGTGTTCACCAATTGCACGGCCTGCTGGATCAACGAAGTGACTTCGCCGGCGTAATGGTTCAAATTCGTCTGCGAATTCGTCGCGCTGCTGGCGGACGTGGCGATTTCGCCGACGCGATTGGAAATCGTTTGGAGCGATTGCAGAACGCTGTAAATGAAATTTGCCTTCGATTGAACCGTGGAAATGTTGCTGCTGAATTGCTGCTGCGCCGCCTGGCTGGACAAATCGTCCAAAGTGGTTTCCATCGCCGCAGGATCGTCCGACGGCGCCGAAATGCTTAATCCCGTGGACACTTCGTTTTGCAGTTTGTCCTGCTGTGATTTCAGCACGCTGAACTGGTCAATCATCGTGTCCGTATAAGAATTGGTGCCAATGCGCATTGATCAATTCAGTTAAGAAGTTTTCATCGCCAAAACGTCTCCCAGCATCGTGTTCAACGTCGTCACCAGCTGCGCGGACGCTTCATACGCCCTTTGAAAACTCATCAAGTTCGTCATCTCCTCGTCCACGTTCACGCCGCTGACGGAACCGCGCTGCGTCGAAAGCATATTCGTCACGGCCGTCTGATTGTTCACTTGGTCGTTGGCTGTTTGCAGCGAATCGCCAAGCGCGGCAACGGTCTGGCCATACGAATCACTGAAAGTCTGGTTGTTCAAACCTGACTGCGCGGTGGACGCCAAATCCGCCAGTTGTCGCGCGACCGAATTGTCGCTGTTCGCCGTCGCCGAGCCAGACGCTTGAAACAATGACGGATTGCTCGCGAGCGCCGCGTTGACCGTGATGGTCGCCGCGTCCGAGCCGTTGAAAAAATTTGCGCCGTTGGTTCCGGTAAGATTAAAACCGCCGCTGTGGATCGTGTTGACCTGCGTGATGAGCGTCGAGGCGAGTGTGTTGATGCTGCTTTGCATCGTCGCCAGCTCGCCGTCGCGCGCGTCAATCGTGCCTTGCATCGAACCGCCCGTCAGCGTCAAGTTCACGCCGCCCGTCGCGGTTTGCACAAGCAATTGTCCGCCGCCGGCGTCGTAAGTTTGGATCGTGTCTAAAACTTGATTACCAGAAACCAGCGACTGTCCGCCAATGCTCACGTCCACCGCGCCGTTCGTTCCCGTGCTCGTCGTGATGTTCGTGAGGTTTGACAAATTTTCCAGATCCTGTTCGCGCTCATCGAGCAAATCATTCGGCGTCGCGCCGTTGAAATCAGCGGTGGAAATCTGCTTGTTCAAATCGGCGATTCCAGAAAGTAATTTATTCGCTGAATCAACGTCATTGCCCAGCGACGTATTAAGCGTCGTGCGCGAGGTGTCGAGTTGCGTGTTGATCTGGTTGAAAGTCGCCGCCAAAGTTTGCGCGTCGCTGATCAATTGCTGCCGCGCGGAAATGGAAGTCGGCGAAGTTGCGACGCTTTGAAAATCGGCGAACAAACTGCTCAACTGGCCGGACAACCCCGTGTCCGTCGTGCTGTTGGTGGAGGACGAAGTTGCGCTGCCCGTGCCGTTGAGAAATTCATTAAGGCTCGTCTGCGCGCTTTGCAAGGCCGTTTGCTGCGCGCTCCAATAACCGCTCGTGCTTTGCTGGCTTTGGATTTGATTGTTCAAAATCGCGTTGACGACCTGCTGGATCGCCACCGCGTTCGCGCCGGTTCCTTCCGGCCCGATGGTCGTCGAAATGTCCGGGCTGGTTTGGATCTCAACCGACTGGCGCGTGTAGCCAGTCGTGTTGATGTTGGCGAGATTTTGTCCCGCCACCTCCACGCCGGTCATCTGCGTTTGCAGCGAGCGTGAAGCCAGATTTAATGTGCCAAGTAGTCCTAGCATAAATTTATTCAGCCGACGCGTTCATAAAGCGAATGTTGCGGCAAATGATTCACGGGCAACCTTCCGGCCTGGTCGTAAGTCTTCGGACTTCCGCCGGGAAAAATCGCGTTGATCAATTGCTGCATCAGCTCGACGGCGTGGCTCAACAGCAAATGGTTTTGCCGCGTGCGCTGCTGGATGCGGGCGAGCAATTCATTATTTTCCTGCACTAACGCCTGCACGAGCGGACGATAATCCGCCGGCAACAGCGGCAAGATGACCGCAAAGCCCGCGTTTTCATCCAGATCCAAATGCCGCGCCACATGGCGTTGGTGTTGTTCCCGTTCGCGGCGCACGGCGGCGATGACGTTCGCCTGCGAATTGATGTTGGCGACGTTTTGCAAAAGGTCGCTGGTCTGGCGCTGCACGACGGAAGTTTGCTGCTGTTCCAGCACGGCGAGCATCTCGCCGTATTGCTTCAATTCTTCGCGCAAAGCTTCGATCAGGTTGGAAAGCGGATCATTCATGGCGTGTGGCCGAAAGCGGCATATTATTTTTCCCCGAAAAATTCATGGTCGTGGTCGCGGTAGATTTTTCCGCGTTGGTTTTGGCGGCGGGATGGCTCAATTGTTGTTCAAACACTTTGGCAAATCCAAACGTGCCAGCTTTTGAGATGCTGTCCGCCAGCGTGTTGGTGATGTAATCCTGATAAATCCCGGCAGCCGTGGAATTATCCGTGAACTCCGACGTGATGACCGGTTTTTGTGATTCGGACAAAATCTGCCGCAACATGATCGCCTCAAATTGCCGGCTCGCCTCGGCGACTTTTTGCTGCTCCGTCAAATGTTTGTTCGCCGCCAAATTCTCCGGCGCGATGTTCGCGGTATCAACGGCGGATTGGATGGGTGAAACATTCATGTCAGCGGATGATGAGCTCGGCCTGCAACGCGCCGGCCTGTTTCATGGCTTGAAAGATCGCCATCATGTCGCGCGGCGTCACGCCCAGCGTGTTCAGCGCCGCCGCCACTTTTTCCACCGTCGGCAATTCCGGCAGCGTTACGAACGACGCCTTGTTTTCCGTCACTTCCGTCGTCGTATGCGGCGTCACGACGGTCTGCCCGGTTTTGCTGAACGGTCCCGGCTGCGAAACGTCCAGCGTCGAAGCGATGTTGATGGTGATGTTGCCGCAAGCGACGGCGCAGCTTGAGATTTGCACGTTCGCCGTGGCGACAATTGTGCCAGTGCGTTCGTTGATGATGATGCGCGCGGGCATGTCCGGCGTGATCTCAATGTTTTCCAGCGCCGCGATGAAATCCACCGGATTATTTTCCGCGCCTTCGGGCATCCGCACTTGCACGGAAGTCGAATCCATCGCGTGCGCCGCATTGGTAAAGACTTCGTTGATGGCGTCGGCCATGAGCGCGGTGGAAATAAAACTCGGTTCGCGCAACAAAAGTTCAACGCTGTTGTCGCGCACAATTGTCGCCGGAATTTCGCGCTCCACAATTGCGCCGTCAATGATTTGCGCGACGGTCGGATGATTTTTCGTCACGGACGCGCCGCCGCCGCCGCCGCCCGTGCCGACGGAAAATCCACCCACCGAGATCGGCCCTTGCGCCACGGCGTAAACTTTATTGTCCGCGCCGAGCAGCGGCGTTTGCAACAGCACGCCGCCTTGCAAAGATTTCGCGTCGCCCATCGAAGAAACCTGCACGTCAATCCGCGCGCCTTGTTTCACAAACGCCGGAATGTCTGCCGTGACCATCACCACGGCAACATTTTTCGCGGACAACGTCGTGGCTGGAACATTGATGCCGTAACGCCGCAACATATTCGCAATCGTTTGTTGCGTATAAACCGGGTCTTTATCGCCATCGCCCGCCAGTCCGACGACGAGACCATAACCGACCAACTGATTGTCGCGCGCACCGGCCACCATGACAAGATCGCGCAAGCGCACATCGCCGGCGGACGCAGCAAATGCAAATGTCATGAGCAATAGCAGCGCGATTGAAATCGGGCTGGTAAAATTTATTTTGCAAAAAATTTTGCGAAAGTTTTTCTCTGCTGTGGTCGCTGGTGTCTGATTTTCCGGCGCGCGCAGACCAGATGGAAACGCATTTGCGCCACAGGTGCGGCGAAAATGAGGATTCAAATTTCTTGGAACCAATGGCATTGATCAAAATGGATTAAGTTTGTCCCAGATGCGGTTGAACCATCCTTTGTGCTGGCTGTCCGTCACCGTGCCTTTGCCGATGATTTGAATCGTCGCATCGGCGACGTTGTAACTCAAAACCGTGTTGTCACCGGCTACGTCATCGGCGCGCACCACGCCGCGCAAGATGATCGTTTGATGTTCACCGCTGAACGATGTTTCCCGTTTGCCTTCGACCACTAAATTTCTATTGGGCAGCACGTCCACGATGCGAACGGCGACGTGCGCGACGATGGATTCGGAATCATTGATCGCCCCGCTGCCGTCGTGTTTATGATCCGAATTGTAAGCCAACGCCGGCAACGTGCCGCCTTTCGTCAGCAAACCGCTCGCGCCCGGACTGTAAAGAAACGATGTGATGGCCGCGCTCAAACTGGATTGCCGTTCGGTTTTCGTCTCGTTGTTTTTATTGGCCGTCGTGTTTTCCTGGACGACGATGGTCAAAATATCGCCGACGTTCGAGCCGCGTTTGTAAGACACTTTGGCGTCGTCGAGCGCGGCGACGACTTTCGCGGCTTCCGCGTCCGAAAGTCCGCCGTAAAGCAGACCGTAATCGGCGTGCGACGACCAAAACACGAGCGCGCCCAATCCGGCGACCAAAACCAGAGTCGCGGCGGCGACGTTGAGACGCTGGCTCGCGCCGAGTTGCGCCCAGATGTCGCGCAGTTGGGCGAAAAGTTTGGAAAGGTTGTTGTTCATCAAATTTGCATCCGCATGATTTCCTGATACGAATCGAGCAGCCGGTTGCGCACTTCAACCATGAGTTGAAAGGAAACATTCGCTTCTTCCATCGCAATGACGGCTTGATGCAATGGCACGGTCTGGCCGCTTTGCAACGCGCTCACGGCTTGCGCGGAAATGCGTTCACGTCGGAAACCATGTTGCCGAGCATGGACGCAAACGAATCGGCGGGTTGCGCGGACGTGACGCCTTGCGTCGTTCCCAATTCCGACGGCATTTCGATGCCCGTCGCGGGCAACGGCGTCACCGCTGGCGGCAGCATGTCCACGTTCGGCATCAGGCCAGACACGGTTGGGTTGATCGCCGGGATGGGTGACATTATTTATTTTTGGTCGCGATAAAATCAATGTTTGCCGATGGCCAAAGTTTCCATCGCCATCGAGCGGGCGTTTTTGACGACGGCCAGATTCGCTTCAAACGTGCGCGACGCCGAAATCAAATCGGCCATTTCTTCCTGAATATCCACGTTCGGCATCGCCACCATGCCGCTGGCGTCCGCGTCGGGATTGCCCGGATCGTAAATGTGAATCGGCGGACTCGAATCCTTTTCGACGCGCGCAACTTGAATCGGCGCCATTTGCATGCTGCCGTCGCCGTTCATCGCCTGTTGCAACGCCGTGTCAAACACGACGACCTGCCGCTGGTAAGGCTTGCCGTCGGCGCCGTGAGTCGTGTGCGCGTTGGCGATATTTTCCGAAATGACATCGAGCCGCGTCTGCTCCGCCGTGAGCGCGGCGGAAGTGTTTTGAATGCCGGAAAGAATTTGAATCATAGCGTCAATCTTTGCCGGTGATGGCCATTTGCATCCGCGACAACATGCCGCTGACAAGTTGCGTTTCGAGCGCGTGCGTCATGGCGTTTTGATTCATCTGCATCAATTCATTTTCCAAATGCACCGTGTTGCCGTCGCGGCTGCCCGGCACGGCGGTCGTGTCCACGGCCAGCGTCGGTTGCAATGCGCTGATCTGCTGCGGATCGCGCGACGCCGTGGCGCGTTCCAGTTCCGTTTCAAAACTCGGCGCGAGATCAACGCGCTTGTAACCCGGCGTTTCCAGATTGGCGATGTTGTTGGCGATGGCTCCTTCGCGCAGGACCACCGCGTCCAACGCCTTTTTCGCCGTCAGATAATTCGGCTGATTAAACAAAGCCTCAATCATGCAAAGTATCCCGCGCCTCACTAGCAATGATAATGCCAGTGGAAAAAACCCTGTAAATTTGGTCTTTTTTGGAAATTAAACTCCCGAAGATAGGAAAATGTTACCCGTCCGCCCCGCGCGCTAGGCAACTTTGTCAGCTAAAAATCTGACCAGGCTAACCTGCCGTATTGAATCAAATACAAATTCATTCTCCTGCCGAATAGGAAAACCCCGCAATTTGCCGCAAAACGCATATCCATTTGCAGAATGCTGCTTTGATAACCCTGAATCATCCTTCCAAACCGTTGAAAATCAATAAAATCAACTCTGGCATCGTCAAAGCTAAAGTTAAATACGGGCTTTTTTATGAAAACTTGTTTATTTGATTCTTTTCGAGGAATGGTTAATGACATTCCCGTCAAAGGCATTCCCCGCGCCATTCAACTGGAACATGGGATGGTGGAAAGGGATCTGCTTTATAAAAGGGCGGTGGATATGGAAGAAGCCGAATCAGTTTTAAGTTTTTGCAAATTTTTTGAAGCGGTCACTCATGGCGCTACCATTCTTCCCACGCGATTGCCATTACAGCATGTGGCTTTTTATCGCGAGGTGGTGGTGCGTTTGATTGAAGCGGGCGAACTGCCGCTCAAGGCAAAATCACAATTTGACCGCACTTTTTCTGCTGATTTCTTAAAGGCGCTGGCTAACAACTAAAGTTGTGGAAATTTTTTAAGTAGAACACACGCACGTCTTAACCGCCGGCGGGCGTTTTGACTTCATAAAAGCTTGGGGGCCGACTGAAAATTCCTGAATCCGTCGTTTGAATCGTTCCGTTGGTGGCGGTCAAGCTCAAATTGGTTCTCACCAAAATATTCCAGATGTTCGCCGTCAGATTGCTGCTCCATTGCACTTGATACGGGCATCGGCAGGAGATTGATTCAATACAATCATACCAGCTTACCATTTCTACCGGCGGGTTGTGGCCTTTGAATTTTGAAGGATTACTTCGCATTACCTCAATCCACTCTTTTTGAGTTACCTCATATTCGCCGATATGAAAGCTCGATATGATTACATCCTTTCCGTAGTAGTTGGTGGACTTTTGTTCATAAAAGTGCCGCCTTTGACTACACACAGCTCGGAATGTTCACCTGCGTCTCATCCGGTGCAAGCTTTGATCCATCAATCAAACGTCACGTTGTTTGCCAATTTGATGTCCCTTGAAGACGATCCCACATCAATTTTGAACGGGCCGGTTTCCCCCGTCCAATTTTTTGTCTGCGGATTCCAAAATAAGAAAGCATCGGTTCCAAGTTGGACTGTCACATCTTTGGTTTCGCCGGGAAGTAAATGCACGCGGACAAATCCTTTTAATTTTTTCTTCGGCTGCGGCACATCCTTTTGCGGAAACTCGACATACACTTCGGCAACTTCATCGCCGGCCACTCTGCCGACGTTGGCAACACTGAAACTTACAGTCGCCGCAGGCGCTCCGTTTTTTGCAACGACATTCAAATCCGAATAAGCAAACTTTGTATATGAAAGTCCGAATCCAAAAGGAAAGCGCGGCTCAATATTTTTTTCGTCATACCAACGGTAACCCATGAAGATGCCTTCTTTGTATTTGAGATCATAAGTATAAAACCTGTCCTTTCCTTGCCGTTCTACAAAGTCACTCCACCGGGATTCGCCGGCGCGGTTGGCGAGTTCCTTCGGATTGACAAAAATTATACCGTGGTTGACAAGTTCGTCGTCTTCGGCGGCGCACGAATCTTCAAAATGCCCTTCAATCGTGAAGGGCAATTTGCCGGATGGATTGACTTTGCCCGTTAAAATATCCAGCAGCGCATCCGGTCCAGTTTGGCCTCCGTAAAATGCCAGAACAATGGCCGCCGACTGATTGGCCCAATCCATTTGCGCGCCCCCGCCGCAAATCAGGTTGACGATGGTATGCGAATTCAATGTGGTGCAATGCGCAATTAGAGCATCATCAGGCAATGCAAAAGGATGGTTGGAACCTTCGCCTTCGTATCCGCTGCCGGGCGGGCGACCAGAAAAAAGCAGGACCAGTTTAGCGGATTGGATTTCGGCGTCCGTTGGATTTTCCAAATAAACAACATTGCTGATTCCGAAAGTCTTTTGAACGGCTTCGAGGTAAGTGTTCAAGTGGTAACCGACGACATGGCCGGAGCCGCCGCCGCTCAATTCTTTCAACGTCGCGGCATTTCCGCTGACAATAATTTTTCCATTCAATTTCGGTTCGAGCGGCAGTAACCCATTGTTTGCGAGCAGCACAATTCCTTCGTCATTGACATGTTCGGCGAATTTTTCATGTGCCGGATATTTATCCCGCCATTCCGGCTTTGCAAATTCTCCTTTGCCTTCCAACCCATAAATACCCGAAGCAATGCCGGTTTTAAGAATATCCACCACCATGCGGTCAATATTTGTGCTGCCAAAAACTTTGTCGCGATCCTTTTTCAAAGCATCACCGGTCGGCTCTTCCAGATCGGTTCCCGATTCCGCCAGCCGGTCACCAAACCATGTCGAACCCCAATCAGTCATCGTCATATATTTGAATCCAAGTTGATGGCGCAAGAGTTCCGTGCCGACAAATTTATTTTCTCCAGCCCATTCGCCGTTAATCAGATTGTAAGAAGTCATCACCGCCCAAGCGCCTGCGTCAATGCCAGCCTTGAAAGGCGGCAGATAAATTTCATGGAGTGTCCGGTCGTCCACGATTGAGTTTTCGGCGCGACGATGATTTTCAGTGTCGTTCAAAATGAAATGTTTCAAAGTCGTGCCGACATTGACACTCTGCGCCCCGCGAACATACGCGGCAACAACCCGGCTCGCGAGGAATGGGTCTTCGCCCAGAAATTCAAAACTCCGGCCATCCTTGGAATTGCGATATAAATTCATTCCCGGCCCGAGAATGAAATCTCTTCCGTTCGCGCGAAATTCCTCGCCGACGGATTTCCCATATTCATGAAACGCATCAGTGTCCCAAGTTGCCGCCAGCAAAAGCGTGCAAGGAAAAGCCGTGGCGATCTGTTTTCCCATCGGATCAGTGGCGATTCGCAAACCGCAACTCGCGTCGCCAAAGTGAAGTTCCGGAATGCCCAAACGCGGAATTGCCCGGACACCGAAACCATCGCCGCAAACAAATTCAAACCGTTCTTCCGGCGTCATGGCTTTCATTAACTGTCGCGCCTGAATTTCAGCCTGCTGTAACGTTGCGGGTTTTTGAAGTAGCGTAACATACTCCGCCGCCGAATCGCTCCCCAAAGTGACAAGGGGAATACAGGCAAACGATACGAGTATAGAAATAATTTTGTTCAACACAAAAACATCAATGACTAAATGCCCGCTTATCGCGAATCTTGCTTGAATAAGCCTCCTGACAAGAAAAATGCGGCGATTTTACTTTGCCGTGGTTCTATCCAAAATCCAGGTCAAGTCTTGGGAATTAGGATCGCAAGGATAGGAATATTGCGCATTCGAGACATGCAGCATTTTATTATCCGTCCATTTTTTGATTTCCGCATGTCCATCCGCGAAAGAAATACCGCCTGCCTTGTCATGATAGCTGGCCGGCGTATCAACCCAGGTCGTCGGTTGGTTTGGATCCTGAACAATATATCCGTCATTGATCGTGTTTGGATTTTCATCTACGCAAACAAAAATCCGGCTGGCGCCCGGCACAGCAAGTTGCGCCGCCTTTCGATAAACGCGGTAACCTCCAGAATTGTTGATGGCGCTATTATCAACCGGACTCAACCAGCAATTCATGGACATGCTGCGCGTCCTCGGCTTTCCATAGCTGGTATTAGGCGGATAGACACTATGATCTGCGGGGCAACGGTAGATACTCACCGTTTTAACATAAGGATAGATCAACCCTGCTTCGACGAAGTTCGGATCAATGGCACTAAGAGTAGTCATATCACCGGGGCACCATTGGGCATATTTGCCGCCTGATTGAAGGTTGGGATCCGTGGGGGATGCCGCCTGCTGGCTTTTTCCGCCGTTTGGAACAAGCCTGTCATTATTATCATCGAAATACATGATCCAGGCCAATGTCAATTGCTTTTGATTATTCATACATTGGATCGCTTGCGCTCTCACTTTGGCCTTGGCCAAAGCCGGCAACAACATCGCCGCCAGAATAGCAATGATGGCGATGACCACTAACAATTCAATCAAAGTAAATCCACCTCTACCGTTTTTATCTTTTAAGCCGCACCTGTCCTGTCTATTTGCTTTTAAAATCCAAAATTTCTTTTCTGCCATAGTTACTTTCATATTCACGTTGTCCGCGGCAGCGCGCCTCGACTTCGTCTTTAATGAAGCGGATGGTATTGCTTAAGGACTCCCGCCCGCCTAAACAATGTCATACTTTAATTTTATTAATCTAATTTTTTTGTCTTTCTGAAATTTTTGAGGGCTGGCGCGACGCCAGCCCTCATGATGAAACTTTTTATTTCCTGTTATTGAGTTTCCACCTTATAGAACCGCGCTTGATCAGTCAGCGGGTCGGGAAAAGTGGCCGTATAACCATCGCCAACAATGCCATTTGTCAGCACGTTCCAGGAGATGTCATTAAGATTCGTCTTGTAGAGAATGGAATATACAGACGCGCCTTGAGTTTTGAATGACAGGTTAACATTATTGCCACTGAGGGACGCAGTCAAATTCGTCACCGGCGACACCTGATACAGCGCCATGTCATCCCAGAATATGGAGCCGCCTGTCGGCCCGACGCCGCCATAATAGACTTGATAATTAATGGTCGCGCTTCCCGGCGGAGCCGTAAAGTTTGACACGAAGTTGGTGGGTATATCCGAGTTATCCACCACATTGGTTATGGGCAAATAGACCCAAGTATCGCGCGGGAAATCAAGCGAGTCAGAATAACCCAATCCTAAAACCTTGTAGGATTCATAAACGGGGCCGATTCGCCCTCCGCCGGAATTTTTGAACCAGACTTGAAGCCGGCAGGTATTGCTGCTGCTAAGATTATCCGGGCCGGAAGTGACATAAGCCCAACCGGAACCTTTCCAAACAGAGCCGGGCGGAGCGCTGATCGTGCCTGTATAATAGAAACCATTGTCCGTGGCCGCTCGATAAATGTGCGCAACCCATTTGCCGTCGAGCACGTCAATAGGATCAGACGTTTGATAATAGTCGTTGTTCGTGCTGTATAAACTATTACCGCCGAATGGATGCCACGGCGTCCAGTTAGGAGCCTGTTCAAAGCCGGCATTGAGACCCAGGACATTCGCTGCCGCCACGGGACTAATGACTGTCAATGGAACGGGAACACTGCGAATAGAACCATTGGAATCGGTAATAATCACGCTATAATTGCCCGCGTCACCTGCAACACACTCGGCTATGGTCAAAGTCGAGGTTGTCGCGCCAGAAATCCGGCCATCATCAACCAAGGCATTGGTGCCATTCTGCCATTGATAAGACAACGTTGATGAACCAGTGCCTGCGACAGTGAAAGTCGCCGTCTGGCCGCCAATAACTGTCTGTGCGGACGGCGTGCTTGTGATGTCAGGATCTGGGGCGATTACTTTGTCTAAATCGCAATCATCCCAAAAAACAGAGCCGGCAGGCCCGCCGCCGTCAAACTCCAATTGATAGCGCACGAAAGCCGTTCCTTCAGGTGCGATTAAATTGGTTTCCCCCGTGCCCGATGGATTCCAGTTTAATTCAGAAGCCGGATCGCCGGTATAAAGGTTTGTCGCCTGAAGAAACAACCAGCCGTCAATGTTAGTCGCCGGAGGCGGATACATTATGAACGGGAATGGAGGAGGATTATAGGAAGGGTCAAGAATATCCGATCCATAGACCGCCAGCGCATTTGTCCCCGAACTATCATAAAAGACAACCTGCATGTGCGCCGTGCTTCCGGAGCTGATATAATCCTGCGCGTGAGAGTAGGCGCGGACGCTTCCAGACCATTGCGAACCCGCCGACGCGGCAATATCCTGATACATCATTGTGCGGGCATAAGAAGTATTGTATGTCTTAAATACCCAGCCGCCCGTCCAGGACATCACGTTTGATGCGCCTGTGGAATTACCGCCATTAACTAAAAAGCTGTTCGTTGAAACAGCGCTGCCCGAATTGAAAACGGTCCAACCCGTAGTGTCGCCCGTTTCCGCGCCGGGATTAACCAGAACATTGTCCGCTTTCATTGAAATGGCTGGCAAAAACAAGCCGGCAACTGCGGCGGCGCAGACCCAATGACGCAAACCTTTCCGTTTTGCATCGGATGCAAACCATTTGTGCAATCGAGTTTTATATTGAGAAATATTCACGGTATCCTTTTTTATTATTTGTTAAACCATACATCGTATCAACTATTTTTCGATGAACAATTACAGAATAAAGCTTTCTCAATAATTGTTGTAGTCAGCAAAACTGCCGATGAAACGGCGGCGGAATTTCAGACGCCCAGATATTTAGCCACCGCCTGCGCGCGGGAACGCACGTGCAATTTATGATAAATATGTTCGATGTGCGTATGCACGGTGCTATAGCTGATGCCGATTTGCTCGGCGGTTTCTTTATAGCTGTAGCCTTTGGCCAGATACTCCAAAATTTCCCGTTCGCGCGGGGATAAATCATCCGTTCCACCGCGCGCGGGTTTGGCATGTTTGAACGATTGAACCACTTTGCGCGCGATGCTGCTGGTCATCGGCGCGCCGCCGGCGTAAACATTCTTCACCGCCGCCAGCAATTCCGCCGCGCGAACGGGTTTGAGAAGATACCCGGAAGCTCCCGCCGACAAGGATTCAAAAATAAAATCCGTGTCCTCGTGAACGGTCAGCATGAGAATTTGCGGGGACGAATCCCATTGAAGCATTTGCCGCACGCATTCCACGCCATCCATTCCCGGCAGATTGATGTCCATTAAAACCACGGTAGGGTTCAATTGCGGAATGGCGCTCAACGCTTCTTCGGCATTTCCATAAGCGCCGACGCAACGGCAGTCCGGCGCGCGCTCAATAATGCCGCAAAAACTTTCGCGCAATCCGGCGTCATCCTCGATGATGGCGACAGTAATGGGTGTCTGTTTGGTTGTGACCATTTTTTTCAATCTAGCAATTCTGGACATACGACAACAATCGGCAATTCTGCTGAAGGGCTAATTCGCGTTTCCATTGATTGGCGCCGTGAAGGTAATGCGCGTGCCGCTTCCGGGCTGGCTGATTTGTTCAAAATGGCCGCCGATTTCTTCCATTCGATAACGCAAATTAATCAAACCATCCTCGCCATTCTTCGGAACGGTATTGGTTTCAAAGCCACGGCCATTGTCTTCCACGGTAAAAATAATTGCGTTGGATGCCATCGCCAGACGTAGCCAGACTTCGGTGGCGTTCGCATGTTTGACGATATTATGCAAAGATTCTTTGAAACTCAGATAAAGTTGATGCCGAACATTCGCGGAAAGTTGAACGGACGGCAAATCCATCGGCATATCCAGACGACAACGGATGCCCGCAGTGCGCAGAAATTCCGGCGCAAACTGGCAAACGTGCCCGACAAAGCGATCCAGCGTGTCATTTTTCGGGCTGACTTCCCAAATAATTTCATCGAGCGAACGGGTGATCAAACGCGCGGTGCGAAAAATTTCGTCAATGTGCGTTCTGGCTTGCGCGGGTTTTTCCAGGTCGGTTTGCGCCAGTTCACTTAACATGCCGATTTGACTTAAATGCGCGCCCAGGTCGTCGTGTAAATCTTTGGCGATGCGCGCGCGATCTTTTTGAACAGCCGATTCCTGTTCCAAATGCCACAATTTGCGATGCAGCCGTCGAAGCGAAATGTAGTAAATAATCGCAATCAAGATAGCCGTAAATGTCAGCGACGCTCCCACGCGAAACCACCACGTCTGCCAGAAGAAAGGTTTGACTATAAAACTGATGGCGGCGCCGGTTTGATTCCAAATGCCGGAATTATTGCACGCGGTGACGTGAAATTGATAATGACCGGGAGGCACTTGCGAGTAAGTCACGCTGCGATGGATTGTCTCAACCGGTTGCGGGTCATAACCCATCAATTGATAACGCAAACGAACATTTTGCGGCGCGGTAAAAGTCAGGGCGTCGAAGTCAATTTCCAGTTCGCGATACTGTGGTGAAATTTCTAAAGTATGTTTGGATGGAACGGCGTTGGACGTGGCCAGTTCGCTTTCCAATAATTGATTATGGCCGGGAAAATCCATTTCCTGATTATCAACGCGAACGCTTTCGATCAAAACCGGAGGTGGAACTTTATTGAAAGAAACCTTGTCCGGCGCAACTACAGCCAAACCTGTCAGCATGGAAAGACCTATCCGGCCATCCTGCATTTTCACGGCTGACGGCCAATAACCGAAATTAGCCTGCAAGCTGGGCAATCCCTCATTTTTGCCAAAAAGCGTCGGATGGATATGATCGAGCCGGCCGTTAATGACTCCTTCCAGTTCATGTTGTTCCACTTCAAAAATACCCTGGTTGCCGGCGAACCAAAGCCTGCCGAAATTGTCCGGCACAATTTGAGAAATAAAATCATCCGGCAATCCCTGTTCCGTTCCAATTTGCGCGAACTGTTTATTTTTAAGCCGGCCAATTCCGTCACCGGCATAACCAATCCATAAACTGCCGTCGTCAGTCGTTTGCAAACATCGAATTGGCACCGGCCTTGTCAACGTGCGGGATGTTTCGTCAATCAGCGTCTTATTTTCGACTTTCAAAAGCCTGCCGTCTTCAGTGCCCATCCAGATAGTGTGCGCCGTATCTTCGGCTATGGCTCTGACAATACGGCTGCCCGCCGGAAGATCAAATCGTTGAAACTTTCCGGCGCGCAAACGTTCCATGCAATTCGGGCTGCTTAACGAAACCCATAAGTCATTTGTAGAATCCATCATTAACGTCCAGACTTTATCGCTCGGCAAATCATAGGATTTGCGAATGACAACATATCTGCCGTCCACCCATTGATAGAGTCCGTTATTAACCGTGCCGATCCAAACCGCGCCCCGCTTGTCCGCCGCCACGCAAGAAGCCTGTCCGCCAGGCCAATCTGTATTAGTGTTGGCGACCAGCCAATTTCCATTCGCGTGATGGATTAAGAATCCATTTTGAGTCACGATCCATAAGTTGCCGCGAGTATCTTCGCAGACAGACTGTATAGGCTCAAACGGCAGGCCGCGCTCCATTCCGTATAATTGCAGCACGCGGGGAGATAAACGGTTCAAGCCGTCGCCGCTGGTTCCCGTCCAAATGTTTCCTTCGCGATCTTCAGTAATACTGCGGATTTCTCCGCGTGACGTTTCAATATGAACGATGTTGGTTCCATCAAAGCGAAACAAACCTTTCGCCACCGTGCCAATCCAAACCGCTTTACTATGATCTTCAAATAACGTCAACGGTTCCACAACGCCACCAGCCGAAGGTAATTCACTGACTTCTTCTAACTTGCCACCTTCTTTATATGTGAACAGTTTTTTGCCGGAGCAAATCCATAATCCGCCGCTACTGTTTGCAGCAATCGTCGCCGTTCGTCCGGGCACGATGATCAATGAATGAAATTTTCCATCTCTAAAAATGCCGACATGATTTCCTTCGGCAAACCATAACTGTTTTTTTGCGTCTGCCGCCAATGAACAGAACCCGGTGAAAGGCAATCCATCTTTGTTGGTAAATCGTTTGACTTTATTATCCGCAATGCGGCACGCCGTATCATCCCAATATCCGACCCAGACAGCGCCGTCCGCATCTTCCGTAATGGACGCAGGCCGGACAACTGGCAAACCATCGGCGGAGGTATAGGTTTTTGTTTCATGCGGTCCGGCGGAAACCACCACCCCGCCTTCCAAAGCCAGCCACAGATGATCTCCGTTGCAAACCGTCAGCGCGCGGATCATTTCAATTTGCGTTCCCGAAACAGCCGGAAGCGAAACTCTTTTGAATTGAACACCGTCAAACCGGACCAATCCGCCTTGAGTCGCCACCCAAAGATAACCGTCGGATGTTTGCGCCACGCCTGTCACATTGTTGTCCGGCAATCCGTCATCCGATTGCCACGCGCGCGCGAACCAATCGGAATTTTCTGCGCACATTGGAAATGGACTTAAGACAAAGAACCACGCCATCCACAAAAGAAGAGAAAAAGACTTGTGGAAAATGGCGAACATTTTTGAATTCTAATTCTGTAACTCTAAATGAAAATTTGCTTTATGAAAACTATTTTTTCAGTTAATACGTCTTGGGTGGGATGAAGCGCAAAAAGTCTTGGCCGCAAGTGCCGGAATGTTAGCCAGTAAACAGATTCATAATGCATCGAATGGATCCAAAAAAAATGATGCCGTGATACGGTTTTTACGTCACAAGAGTTGCTCGGCAATCCTGATTGTGATTTCCAAGTTTTGTGCCACAACACGGTTCCTTTTTTCAAGTATTGAAAGAATGCGGTCGGTGATTTGATCATAAACACTAGCGTGTTAGCACGACGTTCCTACAATGGCGAAAGTTGCTTTTTGCCCGCCAAATTGCATAATTTCTCTCGAGGCTCAAAATAACCCGTTACAGCACATGGCTTTTTATCGCGAGGTGGTGGTGCGTTTGATTGAAGCGGGCGAACTGCCGTCCAAGGCAAAATCACAATTTGACCGCACTTTTTCTGCTGGTTTCTTAAAGGCACTGGCTAACAACTAAACTGGCTGTAATTTTCTAAAGCAGCTTTTCGTCGGTGTTCATGTGTCGTGTCCCCAGCTCACACAATCACACATCTTCTGTCCACCAAATCGGGGCAACGCCACTTATTTAATTCGCGTTAATTCGTGAAATTCGCGTCAAAAAAACTTCGCGCGACATTTTCATTTGAACAAACTCAAAATCGCTGCCGCCGCGCGTCCCGCCGCGCCGGGTTCGCCGAGCGAGGAAACGATTCTGGCGAGTTGCGATTTGATTTTCGTCCGGCGCGATGCGTCCTGCAACAATTCCAGCGCCGCGCGCGAAATGTTTTCCGGCGTCGCGTCGCCTTGGACGAATTCAGGATAAATCTCTTCGCCCACCAGAATGTTCGGCATCGTCAGCGATTTCACGGTCACGATGCGCTTGGCGATTTGGTAGGTGAACCACGACGTTTTGTAGAGCGTCACCGTCGGCACGCCGAAGAACGCGCATTCCATCGTCACCGTGCCCGTCGAGGCGATGGCGATATCCGTTTCGGCCAATGCCCACGGCAATTCACCGATTTGAATTTCCACATTTGCCCCGAGCGATTTCGCCAGTTGCAACAGCGTTTGATTCGGCAAAACCATTTTGGCTTTCGCGGACGGCAATTTTTCCTGAATCATTTTCAGCGTGTCCAGCATCACGGGCAAATGCCGCTGCAATTCACTTTTGCGACTGCCGGGCAGCAGCAAAATCTTTGGTTCGTAGGAGACGACGTGAGGAGTCCCTAATTTTTCTTTAGTTTGAGTCTCGTCACCTCGACTCCTACCAGTTTCAGATTCACGGCGCGTAAATCGTAAATCGTCATTCGCAAATCGCCCAATCATGGGGTGTCCGACAAACTCCACTCTCAATTTCGGCACGCGCTGCGCATACCAATCCTGCTCGAACGGAAAAATGCTCAATAGCAGATCGTAATCCGCCGCCAGCAGATTCGCGCGTCCCGGACGCGACGCCCAGACCTGCGGCGAGACGAACTGGACGATCTTCGGATTCCATTTTGAGAACGGATTGTTGCGGACGTATTCCTTGACCGCGTGGCCGAAGCGCAGGTTGAACCCGCCGTAATCCACGCCGATGACGACGTCCGGCTTGCGTTCGATGGCGAGCGCAAGCAGTTGGTTGAACAGCCGCCGAAACTTGAAATAATTTTTCAGCACGTCGGAAATGCCGATGACCGAATGTTGCGTCAGGTCAAACGCCAGTTCGACTCCGGCGGCGGACATCTTCGCGCCGCCCGCGCCGAAGAATTGTGGAGCGCGCCCGTCTTCGCCTTGCTTCGACGCGGCCAGCAGTGCGGAAACCAGTTCCGCCGCGAGCAAATCCCCGCTCGCCTCACCGGCGATGAGCATGAAGTTTTTTGGTTTCAATCAGCTTTGTCCCCGGCGACAAGTTGTTCGTAAAGTTCGCGGCTTAAACGGAAGCGATAATTCTGCATCAACCGGTCAATCAACGGCTTGATTTTTTCCAACTGGCCGCACTCCCGCGCGGCGGCGAAGATTCCCACCGTGCCGATAATTGTCAGCCCCAGACGGCGCGCTTCCAATCGTCCATCGGTTTCATCCAACAGGACAATTGCGGGCTTGAGTTCGCACGCCAGCGCGATTGCCTCCGCTTCGCCGGGATCGAGGTCGGCAAACAATTGATCCAAGATTTTGCCCGGCTTCGGCTCTTGAACGACGAGCCAGCCGGATTTTTGCGCCAAGTCCGCCGCTGCCGTGCCGGGCAGGTTGGCGGCGGCATGAAGCTCGCGCCACACGGCGGGCGGAACGTAAATTTTTCCGAATTGGACGCGCAGCAATTCCGCCTGGCCGACAGCGGCGAGATAATTGATGACCGAAGTGTCACTGACGACTGCGGGCATAAGCGAGGTCTTCGTCCAGTTCCTTTTGACCGTAGTGCATCGGAATCTCGCGCTCCGCCAGCACGTCATTAAAGTCCAGCCGGCTCATGCCCGCGAGTTCCGCCGCCTTGCCGAGGCCCAGCGCATTCTGCGCGTAAAGCGCCACGGCGAGTTCCAGCTTAAGGCGCGGTTCGGCCTCGGCGGCCGTGACATGCAACGCCTCGTGGATGTTGTTCGGAATGTCGAGCGTGATGCTCATGGCTATCTTTTACACCCGTTCCGCCGATTAGTAAAGCCGCCCGCCGCACCGGCGATGAGCAGGATGGTTTTTGGTTTCACGGTTTGTATTACCGCAGAGACGCAGAGGCGCAAAAAAATAATTTCGAGATCAAAAATTCGCGCAACCGGCGTTTTGGCGATTCAGCCACGGAGTGGCGCACGATAGTAGCCCACAGCGATAGCTGTGGGAAAACGTCCAACAAAATCCCAGTCCCGGCAGGGGGCGAAAGAAAATTCATTCCCACAAAAACCTTTCGTCGTATTCAATTTCATGTTTTTTGAGGAACGCCACAAATTCTTCCTGAAACGAAACCTTTCGGTGATGTTCCTCCTGATTGGCGATATATTTTTCAACCTCGACCAAACTGGAATGGCTCACACTGAACGCGCCATAACCAATCTGCCACGCAAACATTTTTTGGTTCGGAAAATTTTTGTGAATCCAGCCGGACGAATCCGCCTTCAACTCGCGCATCAAAGCGGACAATGAATGTTTTGCAGCGAGCGATGCCAAAATATGAACGTGATCCGCCGGGCCGTTGATGATGAGTGCTTTGCCATCGTGCGCGCGGATGATGCCGCCGAGATACGGGAATAGGCGCGATTTTAATTCCGCGTCGAGCAATGGCTGGCGATCTTTCGTGCTGAAAACAATGTGTGTCAGCAAATGGGTGAAGGTGTGCGCCATAAAATCATGTGCAGAACGGTTTTTGTTTCAGTCACGGAGTGGCGCGCGATAGTAGCCCACGGTGAAACCGTGGGAATAATGTCGGCGAAATAATTCAAGCCCCGGATGGGGCGGAAGAAATGGGTTGTTGAATGGTGGTTTTCTGTCGCCCCTGCCGGGGCTTGGAAAATCTGTGGACGACTAAACCCATAGCTGGCGCTATGGGCTACTACCGTGCGCTGCTCCGCAGCTAAAGCGCCGGCGATGAGCGTGAAGGTTTTCGGTTTCACGATTTTATTTTAACGCAGAGCCGCAGAGGCGCGGAGATTTGCAATCAATTCTTTCAATTCAAAAACAGTCAAAGCCGGAGTTTTGCGATGCAGCATGGCGTGACAATTGGGACAAACCGGCAGCAAATCATTTATTGGATCAACGGTGTATTCTTCGCCGATTTCAGCCAAAGGCTTGATGTGATGGACGTGAATAAATTCGCGTCCTAGTTCGCCATAATTTTTTTCAAAATCGAAATTGCAAGCCGAACAAACAAAGCCATGATGACGCAGGCAGGCGGTTCGCGCCTTTTGATTTCGCTCAAAAATATTCACCGCAATTAACTGCGCGTTGCCTTCGACGAATTCTTCAGTCGTGGCTTGCTCTTCGGGATTGAGAAAAAAAGTTTGATACTGCGGTTCGCGTGCCCAGCCAAGTTGTCTGATCGCTTCAACCAAGTTTGGGCGCATTACCCAAATCCAAACATCTCCATTATGATAGCCTTCTGAAATTGTTGACTGCCATTGACCTGATGGGGGTTTGCTGGCTTCCAACGCGTCGCAAACTAAATGAGCCGTGCGTCCATAAGAAAGATTTGCTTTGGAAAAATTTCGGTATCCTTTTACGCGCGCAAGTTCTCCGGCGGAAAATTCATGCCGTGGCTGTTGAAATTGGATGACAAGAATTTCCCGGCACCACTCTGGCAAATTTTTCAAAGCCTTGATGTAATCTTCGACCCTGAAATCTTCCGTTTCCAAAACAGCGTTTTCATTTTCAGCAATTTCGCTCAATTTTTTCAAAGCCTGCGCATCGTGAATTTGGTTGAATCCATGACTGAAATTTCCTTGCTCCGCTTTAAGGCGCGAAAACCATTTTAGCTTTGAAAGCTCAATCATCGGCAAAAATGATTTTCCCAAACCAATCACATCGAATCCGCCAATTGGTCGCGGACGAATTTTTTCAGAAGTATATTTTCCTGCCAGAAAATAAACCGTCCGCTTTTGGGCAGGCTTGCCAACAATTACCCAGACATTGCAGCCGATTGATTTGCGGAGAAAGGCTTCACTTTTGCCGCTGTAAAAATTCAAATTTTCATCCGGCGAATATTCTCCCCATTTTTCGACACTGTGATAAGCGATATAATCACTCATAAAATTTTCTCTGCGTCTCTGCGTCTCTGCGGTTAATTTTATTTTATCTGCTGAATCTGCCGCGTGATCTCAAACGCCAAATCCAGCGCGCGTTTGGCGGATTCGCCGCTGACCATCGGCGTCAATTTTTCGCGGACGCATTCGACGAAATGTTGCAGTTCGAGCTTGAGCGGTTCGTCCTTCGCGATGGGCACGGGTTCGCGCACGATTTTTTTTCCGGCAAACTGGCTGACGATGGCGGAGTCTTTGCCGATGCCGAGCTTGGCGGCGAGAACTTTTTTCAGCAGCGAACTTTCTTCCTCGCCATCGCGGGCGACGCGGTAGATGAATCCTTCCTGCACGCGGTAATCGAGGGAGATGTAGCAGGGATTGGTCGGGCCGCTGAAGACGCGGATTTTGCGCATCCGCTCCGGGCTGACGCGGCTGGCGGTGAGGTTGGCGACGCAGCCGTTGGCGAAACGCAGGCGCACGTTGGCGATGTCCTCGCTCTTGCTCAAAACGGGAATGCCCACGGCGTCTATGCTGGTCACGGGCGATTTCACGAACGCAAGAATCACGTCGAGATCATGAATCATTAAATCCAGCACTACGCCGATGTCGGTGCTGCGCGCGGGAAACGGCGACAGGCGATGGCACTCGATAAACTTCGGTTCGGTGGCGACGGTTTGGAGAAAAGTGAAAACGGGATTGAATCGCTCGACGTGGCCGACTTGCAAAACGAGATTTTTTTTCTGCGCAATTTGAATCAGCTCGGCGGCTTGCGCGGAATTATCAGTCATTGGTTTTTCGACGAGGACGTGTTTGCCTTGCGCGAGCAATTGTTTGGCGATGTCGAAATGTGTCGTGGTGGGCGTCACGATATTGAGCGCGTCGGAATTCGCGGCGGCCTCGGCGATGGAATTGAAAACGTGCGCTGAAAATTTTTGCCCGGTTTTTTTTGCCGTTTCAGCATGCGCATCAAAGATTCCGGTGAATTGAATTTCGCCGACTTTTTCCAGTTCGGAATAAATGCGCGCGTGATGTTGACCGAGCGAGCCGACGCCCAAAACAGCCACCTTGATCTTTGATACCATGCGCGCAGTGTGCTGCCGCAACTTTCAACTTTCAACTTTCAACTTTCAACCGTTAGACTGTCGCCGTGCCAGTTCTTGCTTACATCGTCGTCGCGCTCGCGGCGTATTTGCTCGGTTCGATTCCGGCGGGGTTTCTCGTCGCGCGCGCGAAGGGCATTGATATTCGCAAAGTGGGCAGCGGAAATATCGGCGCGACTAACGCGATGCGCGTGCTGGGAAAACCAGCGGGAATTTTTGTGTTGGTCATGGACTTGTTGAAAGGTTTTGCCGCCATCGCGTGGCTGACAGTTTTGGTTTTGAAAATTTTCAATGGGACGACAACCGATTTGGAAACGCTGAAGATTGTCGCCGGAATTTTTGTCGTGCTCGGCCATAATTACACCTGCTGGCTGAAATTCAAAGGCGGCAAAGGCATCGCGACGACAGCGGGAGTTTATCTCGCGCTCGCGCCGCTCGCGCTGGGAATCGCGCTCGTCGTTTTCATTTTGACCGTGCTGTTGACGCGCTTCGTTTCACTCGGCTCCATTGTCGCGGCGGTGGCGTTGCCGATTGCAGTTTGGTTCACGCGTGACAATTTGACTTTGAGAATTATGACGATTGCACTCGGCGCACTGGCGATTTTCAAACACCGAAAAAACATGCGACGAATCATGGCCGGAACGGAAAATCGCCTCGGCAAAAAATCTTCGACGGAGGCGGCGAAATGAAAACCACAATTTTGGGCGCGGGCGCATGGGGAACGGCGCTGGCCAAAGTGCTGCACGAAAACGGAAATGCCGTGACCCTTTGGGACCAGGATATTGATTTGCTCAAGGAACTTCAGCGCGGCAGCAATGAAAAATATTTGCCGAAAATAGAATTGCCCACGGATTGGAAAGCGGAGCCGGATTTTCAAAAGGCAATTAGGGAAGCCGAATGCGCCGTGATTGCAATTCCGTCGCAGGCGTTTCGGCAGGTCGCGGCGAAATTAAAAAATTGTCCGGCGATTTTGGTCAGCGTCACGAAAGGAATCGAATTTGAAACCGGCGAGACCATGAGCCAGCTTTTGCGCGAGCACGCCCCGGCAAATCGTGTGGCCGCGCTTTCCGGTCCAAGTTTTGCGCGCGAAGTGGCGCTCGGAATCCCGACGACCGTTGTTTGCGCGAGCGAGAGCGAGGCGACGGCGAAAGCCGCGCAGGAACTTTTTCATCGGCCTGAATTTCGCATTTATCGCAGCCAGGACATTTTGGGAGTGGAATACGGCGGCGCGCTGAAAAATATCATCGCCATTGCGGCGGGCGTGGGCGATGGCCTCGGTTTTGGCGACAACACGAAAGCCGGACTCGTCACGCGCGCGTTGTCGGAAATGCGGCGGCTCGGCGTGGCGTGCGGCGCGCAGGCGGAAACGTTTGCCGGCTTGAGCGGCCTCGGCGATTTGATGCTGACCTGTTTTTCAAAGCAAAGCCGTAATCGCGATTTGGGCGAGCGAATCGGTCGCGGCGAAAGCCTTGAAAAAATTCAGGCCTCGCATCCGAAATTGGCGGAAGGTTATCCGACGACGCGATCAGCGCACAAATTGGCGCGCGAGAAAAATGTTTCCACCCCGATCATTGATGAAGTGAACGCGATGCTTTACGAAAATAAAAATCCGAAGCAGGCGGTGCGCGATTTGATTTCACGGGAATTCAAAGCTGAAGATTAAATCATTGATTGCTAGATTTCAGGATATTTGACGGCAAGCGGAATCTATCTTTTGCAAAAAATTTCAGTGCCAGCGCGCCAGGCCAATCACACCGGCAACGGCAATCATCGCGCCGCAAAGCGAACGCATCCCGATTTTTTCACCATCCGTAATTCGCGTCATCGGCAGCAAAACGATGGGGGTCGTGGCGACGACGGCCGTGACAATGGCCGCCGGCGTTTTTTCGACCGCCCATTGAAAACAGGTCATGCCCAAAGTCTGGCCGGCCAAACTGTTGCCTAAAACCCACGGCCAGATCCGCCGCCATTTTTCGCGCGAGACCCGCCAAGTTTTTTGTTCAAACATTTTTCCCTGCGCCTTCGCCGAGCGCCCTTTCACGGCGAGCAAAATGATGGCCGGAATAAAAATGCCGCCGAGCACGCGTTGATAGCTGGTCGTGCCGGGATCGGGAAATTGGCCGGCGTCGTGCACCACCGCGTAAGCCTTCCGGCTCATCACCGAGCCAAGCGCGTTGCAGAACGCGGCAAAAAATCCGAAGGAAATGCCCCAAATCAGTTGGCGCGCGGGAATTTTCAGATGATCGCCGGGCGCGAGCGCGAGCGCGACGCCCATCACAATCACGGCGATGCAAAAAATTTCCTGAAGGTTTAATTTCGTGCCGAGCCAAAGCCATTCAATCACTGCGGCGAAAGGCGCGGTGAAACATTGCACGATCAAAACGGCGCGGCGCGTGCCGATGCGCGGCAACGCCTGAAAATAGCCGGTGTCGCCGAGGCCAACGCCGATGAACCCGCTCGCCAAAAAAAAGGGAGAAGCGTCGCCGGAAATTCCGCCGCCAAAAATGTTGGCCCAGAGCGCGAGAAAAAAAGCGGCGCAGGCGATGCGCCAGAAATTCGCCTCCGCGCCGCCAATTTGAGTCGAAGAACGGTAGCCGCAAATCGCGGAGATGGAAAACAGCAGCGTGCTAAGAAGCGCGGCGAGCATTTATAATTGCTCGTAGTATTCGTCCGGTGCCACGCCCTCGCCGCCGCTTTCCACGCCTTCCACCGGCACGCCGCTTTCCTGCAAAATTTTTGCGATTTCCGGCGAGACCCAGCGTTTGGTTTTATCTTTGCGCGGCACAGGTTTGACACGATAACGCCCCGTCGTGTCACTTTCCACCAGACCGCGTTCCTGCATCCGCATCAACAACGGCTTGGCCCATTCGGGATTATCATGAAACTTTTTTTTACCCGCCGCGCGCCGGGCAATTTCCTTCGTGCTGACATATTCCTGGCCCCACGTTTTCAAAAAATAAAAAATTTCGCGCTCGTCCGCATCCATGCCTGAATCTCGCAGACAAAACCGCCGTCGTCGAGAAATTAAAGTTTCGTCCCGATGAATTTTTCCAGCTTCACCGCATCAGCATTAAATAAGCGAATTCCTTCCGAAGTTTTTTCCGTCGCCATCGCATTTTCATTGAGCAGCCACCGGAATTTTTTTTCATCCAGCGACAACTTTTCGACGTTGCTTTCGCGCGCCATTTCGGGACTCAATTTGCGCGGCAACGGCGCTTCGCTCTTTTGCAATTCCGCCATCAACGGCGGGCTGATCGTCAGCAAATCGCAGCCGGCGAGTTCCTGGATTTCGCCCACGTTGCGGAAACTCGCGCCCATGACTTCGGTCGGGTAGCCGAATTTTTTGTAATACGCGTAAATTTCTTTGACCGACAAAACGCCGGGATCTTCCGCCGGTTCAAATTCTTTTTTTTCTTTCGCTTTATACCAATCCATGATGCGCCCGACGAATGGCGAAATTAATTTTGCCTTTGCTTCTGCCGCGGCGACTGCTTGCGCCAGCGAAAAAAGCAATGTCATATTGCAATTGATGCCTTCGCGCTGGAGTATTTCCGCCGCGCGAATGCCTTCCCAGGTTGAAGCCAGCTTGATGAGAATGCGTTCGCGCCCGATGCCGTGATTTTTGTAAAGCTCGATGAACCGGTGCGCTTTGGCGACGAGCGCTTCCGTATCGAAAGAAAGATTTGCGTCCGTCTCGGTCGAAACGCGGCCCGGCAAAATTTTCAAGATTTCGCAGCCAAATAGAATCAGCAAATGTTCCATGACTGCGGACAATAATTTCTCGCCGCTCGCGCCGGATTTTTTTGCGTCGGCAATCGCCTTGTCCAGAATGTAACTATATTCGGATTTGTCGGCGACTTTCAAAATCAGCGAAGGATTGGTCGTGGCGTCGCGCGGCGCGAATTGTTTGAGAGTGCCAAAGTCGCCGGTGTCGGCGACGACGGTGGTGAATTTTTTCAGTTGATCGAGTTGATTTTCAGCGGTGGCCATAATTTTTTGTTCGTTAATTATCCTCACCATCGCGCAAATCTAGCGGCATGGCAATTCCCAATCTTTTTGACGCGCGTTTAGGCGCCGCGTAAGATGCCGTGCTCATGGAAAAGCAAAATTCAATTCCCGGCTTCCGCGCCGTTCCGCGCACGGGCGTTATTTACGTCACGCACGAGGCGACGCGCCACGGATTTTCCTACTCAAATCCAGACTGGGCGAATCTAGGCCAAGGCTCGCCCGAAACTGGCGACATTCCCGGCGCGCCGCCGCGCGTCACGGAAGTAACTATTTCCGAAGCGAGCCGACAATACAGTCCCGTTGCCGGAAATAAATTTCTTTGCCGGGCCGTCGCCGATTTTTACAACGCCACTTATCGGCGCGGAAAAAAATCCAAATACACCGCCGAAAATGTCAGCATCGCCAGCGGCGGACGTCTCGCGCTCACGCGCCTTGCCAGCGCGCTCGGCAATATCAACATGGGGCATTTCATTCCCGACTACACGGCGTATGAAGAACTTTTGAGCGTGTTCAAAGCCTTCACGCCCATTCCGATTTTGTTGCGCGCCGAGACTGGTTACAAAATTTCACCATCCGATTTGAAAGAAGAAATTCTTGGACGCGGCTTGAGTGCGTTGCTCGCCAGCAATCCATCCAATCCCACCGGCCAACTCATCGAAGGAAAAGAATTGTCCGCGTGGTGCGCCATCGCGCGCGAATGCCAATGTTCGATGATCTTCGACGAATTTTATTCGCACTATATTTATTCAAATAAAAAATCCGAAATCCGAAATCCGAAATCCGAAATTCCCAAGATGGTTTCCGCCGCTGAATTTGTCGAGGACATTGACCAAGATCCGATTATCGTCGTGGACGGGCTGACAAAAAATTGGCGTTATCCCGGCTGGCGCATCAGTTGGACGCTTGGTCCAAAAGCTGTCATCGAAGCGATTGCCAGCGCCGGCTCATTTTTAGACGGCGGCGCGAATCATCCGTTTCAAAATGCCGCGCTGCCGTTGCTTGATCCAAAAAATGCCGCTGCCGAAACGCTGGCGATCCAAAAACATTTTGACAAAAAGCGCGAACTGCTTTTGTCACGACTGAAAAAAATGAGCATCAACGCCGACGCGAAACCGGCGGGAGCATTTTACGTCTGGGCGAATCTGGCAAAACTGCCGCCGCCGCTCGACGACGGCATGAATTTTTTCCGCGAATGTTTGAAAGAAAAAGTAATTGTCGTGCCCGGCGTTTTTTTTGACGTGAACCCCGGCAACCGCCGCACGACGGCGCGTTACAAAAATTATTGCCGCATCAGCTTCGGCCCCGAAATCGAAAAGCTTGAACTTGGTCTGGACGCCATTGGGCGAGTCATTTCGAAATTCAAATAATTTTTTTTGGCACAAAATTTGCAAAGGACGGTGCCTTATGTTGATTCATAAAAAAATATTTTCCGTCGCAACACTTTTGGTTTTTGCCGCATTTCTGCTGGGCGGCTGCACGACGACCAAAACTACGGACACGGCGCGTTCGGCCACGGAACAATTACTTTTGAGCACGGCAACGGATCATGCGTTGCAATCCGCAAACTTCAGCCTGTTTGCCAATCAAAAAGTTTTTTTGGATACAACTTATTTTGACAGCTACGATTCCAAATATGCCGTCGGCACCGTCCGCGATGCCTTGAGCCGTGCCGGTGCAATTTTAGAGGACAATCCCACTAACAGCGACATCATCATCGAGGCGCGCAGCGGCGCTTTGGCCACGGATAATTCGCAATCGCTTTTTGGCATTCCAAGTTTGGGCGCGCCAATTCCGCTGACCGGCATTGTCGCGATTCCTGAAATTGCATTTTACAAAGCGGACAAACAACGGTCGGTCGCGAAAATTGCCCTGCTCGCTTTTGCCCGCGAATCGCGCAAACATGTTTATTCGAGCGGGCCGCTGGACGGAAAATCTTACGACAAGCATTATCGGTTTTTGTTTATCGCCTGGATTCATACCGATATTCCAGAAAAAAATCAGAGCGAAAAAAAGGCGGCGCAATATCAAACATGGTTTCCGCAATATGATGCGGTGAACCTGCCTGCCACGAACGCGCCGATGACCCATTTGCCGCCGGCGAGCAGGTCGGCCACCAACAGTTTGCCGCAAACAAATTTGCCTCCGGCGAATCCAACTTGGACCAATGCGCCGCCGCTGACCTCTATGGATACCAACACCGCTGGAATGGGATCGCAAATTTCGACGAATGGAATTTAATTTGTGGTTTGCAAAAAAACTTGAAGGCGTTGGGCCGCGTGGTCGCCGGATAGGATGGAATCGCCGAGCGAAATGCCGTCGCGAAAACTTCCGGCAAAAAATAATCCGGGCATTTTCGATTCGGCTTCCACGAGCAAATTTTTAAATTTTCCATAGCCAACATTGTATTGGGGAATCGCTTTGGGAAAAAGGGTGACGTGTTGAAATGCCGGTTCGCCATGTGCGCCGAGCAAAATCGCCAAATCCTCTCGGGTCACGGCAACCAATTCTGCGGGCGATTTCAAGGCAAGCTGCGGCTGACGTTCGCCGCCGAGGTAAGTTGTCAGCGTGACAAAATTTTCCGGCGCGCGATTCGGAAACAGCGACGACGAAAAAATTGTTCCCAGAATTTTGAAGTTTTCGATTTTCGGAACCAAAACCCCAAAACCATCGAGCGGATGAGCGACGGCTGCGCGGGGAAATCCCAAAACCACGCTGGCGACGGGCGGATGGCGAATTTCAGAAAAAGGCGAAAAATCAATCAAAGGCGGCGATTCAATTTTTAATTCGGCGAGTTTGAAAGCCGTTCCGCAAAAAATGACGGCGGAATGTTCAGCCACATTTTTACGGCCATTTTCGTCCAGTTGCATGGTCCAGCCATTCGCAGTTGCCGAAATTTTTTCGACGGAACTATTCAAGCGAATAGAATCGCCGGGTTGCTCGCGCAAAGCGTCGGTCAAAACTTGCAAGCCTTCGTCAAAGGAAAACATTCGGGCGCCGCGCCGTGAAATTTCGCCATTTTCTTTTTGTTGCGCCGCGCCAAAAAGCTGGCCTTTGATGAGTGAACCGTGTTTTTGCTCCGCTTCAAGCAGTTTGGGAAAGGCGTGTTGCAGGGAAAGTTTTTGCGGGTCGCCGGCATAAATCCCGGCGATAAATGGATCAATCGCGCGATCTAAAAATTCCTGGTTTAACCGGCGCAAAAAAAATTCGGCGACACTTTCTTCCACGCCGTCACGGCGCGGCGGCACGAACGGTTCGCGCGCCAGCGCAAATTTTGCGCGCGCGGAAAAAAGTTTGGTCGTCAAAAATTCCGCCTGCGACGAAGGCAGGGCGATCAGTTTTTGGTCGCGAACGACGTAACGATTTTTGGCCGCCGCGTTTGCATAAATTTTTCGCGGTTCCAGCTTCAAGTCGCGGATGAGTTCGGAAATTTTCGAGGACGTTTCAAGGATTGAATTGGGCCCGAATTCAGCGAGAAAATCATTTTGCCGCACCGATTGAATGACGCCGCCGACGCGATTATGCGCCTCATAAATCGTCACGGAAACGCCTTTGCGTTTGAGATAAAACGCAGCGGATAGTCCGGTAATGCCTGCGCCAATGATGGCGACGGATTTCATTTGCGTTTAAAGTTAAAGGAAAATTTCAAAATTGCGAAGCGCAAGAATTTCGTGGGAGCAAATTGCAATCTGCATTGGCAATTCAGTTTTTACTTTAAGTTTACACATAAAAAGCAATTTTTTCTTCACGGCACAGCTTCCGCTAAAGAACATTGCGAATTTTGTGAAAATAAAAAATTGAAAATATGAAAATGACCTTAAATAAAATCGTTCTTACCACCGGAATTTCCATGTTGGCCATTGCCGCTTTCGCGGATGACGGCAATTGGAAGAGTGACTCCATGGATTCAACCAACGGCAGTATGAACATGCCGGTAACGCCGCAGCATTTTGTGTGGAAAGCTGGAACGGCGAATCTCAAGGAGGTGCGCTTGAGTGAATTGGCGCTGGATAAAAGCCAGAATAGCGACGTGAAAAGTTTTGCGCGGCGCATGATTCGCGATCACACGGCGGCGAATAAAAAATTGATGAAGACCGCCGAAAAGCAGGGTTACAATTTCCCCAATACTAATATGTTCGCCGCCAATTCATCTTGGAACGAAAATCATAATTACAATTCAAGCTGGCATTCCGATTCGAACAATGGGAACGGAACGAATGAAATGAACGGACTGGATAACACGAACACTGCGCAAACCGACAGCAGCGCCGGCATCGGCCATCAAAATTATAAAGGCGCGGAATTGCTGGAATTGGCCGATGAGACTGGATCTGTCTCGAATGATTTTACGACCGTGCAAAGCCTCGAAACATTGTCCGGATCACAATTCGACCAGGCTTATTGCAACATAATGTATCATGATCACGTCAAGGCGATCAATATGTTCCAGAATGCCGCCGCGAATTTACAAGATAAGCAATTGAAAAAATATGCGGAAAAAACTTTGCCGACTTTGCGCGAACATTACGACATGGTTTTGAATCTTCAAAAGAAAATGGGAATGCAAAACGACAATTCGTCGCAATAAACGTCAGTTAGATGTTTTTAACGTCCGTGCCTAAAGCGCGGACGTTATTTTTTTGCCGGGGGACATTTCAATTTCATACAGTTTGAATGTTTTCAAGGTTGCGAATGGACGTGGTAACGGAATTAAATTATTGGTTATATAGCGGTTCAAATCAACCTTGGCACATTCAGGCCAACGGCCTGAACCATCGTAGCCGAGGGCATCGCCCTCGGAATAAATATCCAATGTTCCTGCGCCCTGAAAGGGCGATCCCTATCCCAACCCCGTGTTTGGTTTGCCCTTACAGGGCGAACGAAAATCCATTGACGATACCGAGGGCGTTGCCCTCGGCTACGATGGAATAGCCTTTCAGGCTACTTATTTTTTGGGTGTTGTCACCCTGTTGCCGTCGCCAATTGCGCAATGTGCGCCAATGTTATTGTGATTTGCTATAGTTCCTCAGTATTAAACCGGGGAATGGTCGGTTCGTTTGGCTCTCAAGAATTTGAATGTGCCGGATGATGACCGGCGCATCGGTTTGATATGGTCAGCGGCGTAAGCTTGCGATCCAAATGCCGCCCAAAATCATCGTCGCGCGGAGGCGGACATCTTTATTGGTATCATTGAGCAGGTCTATTAAAGGCAGGACAGCATTTGTGCCGCCAGGATGATGACAAAATGGTTTTTGATGTCGGTTTAGTTTTTATTTTGATTTCCAAATTTCTTCGTATTCCTTATGCTGTTCGTCTGCGTTGTTCAGTTCCAATTTTCTCATAAACTCATCCTGCGGAAACGCATTTTGAACCGCCTTGACGAGTTTGTTGTGGGCAAAATCAAAATTTTCCTGTTGCGTGCGACCGTGGTGGGAAACTTCAAGAATGTCACATTCGTAACACAACTGAAATACGACGACATCTTTGCCTCGCGTAAATCGCAGGCGAAGACCAAAATCGGGGCTGCACAGTTTCATTTCTCCCCAGGCATAAGAATTAAAATCAAGCAAGATGCCGGAAAAAGTTTTATCAATTCCGGTTCCGAAAATTCCGGCTCCCAATTTTTTGGGTCCGGCTCTTTCAGGCGGCAAGCCCTTGTCGCGCTGGTCTTCATCAGTGTTGAGCAGCCATGCTTCAACTTTATCGGGAGCGGCAACGGTTTCATAAGCTTCTTTTCCGCCGAGAAGTTCTTCCACGAAATGTCGCGGCGGCGGAAGCGGGCCAAGCAGCCCGGCGGCATTGGTCAATGTCAGCGGCGGCGGCATAAAAAAATCCGTATCTCTGATGTGCAACGCAAGAAGTTCCCTGGTCGTGCCTAGAATTTCCACAAAAACAGCATCCATCCCGCTTGGACGACGCAGCGGTAAAGCCTGGCTTTGACGGTTGGTTCGTAAAAAACCCGCCGAAGGATCGCCCCACCCAATTAAAAATAACGGAAGAACTGCTGCGTTTGAATTCCCCGGCACCATGTTGCCGTTGGAGTCTCTTTGCCGTGCGGAAACTTGAAAAACTCGCGGCGGATATTTTTGTTCCATTTTCGGAACGTTCACGGAAATTTTTTCCAGCCATTGCGTCGCCAGTTGATAGGCGCTGTTCGTATCAAGCAGCGAAGGCTCGTTCGTCAATTCGAGGATGCTTGTGATCGGCGGAGAATTTTTTTCCAGCCATTTTATTTTGCCGACCCCGATTAAATATCCCTTGTCGAATTCAAAATTGTAGTTCGAGATCAAAATCATCCCGCCGATGCCCATCGGCGGCGGCATTACTTCCCGCTTATTTTTATCCGCCAGCATGACTATCGGCAGCGGTTCCTTCAAATCCAATTGCTTCGCGGCAAAGCTGGCCTGCCCAACCATGAGGCGCCACGCGGCCGTTTTATAAGCCGTCGTCGTATAAAGGAATGAAATGATGTTCGTCATCGGTGAGTTTTGTTCCTTGATAGCCGGGGTAGCCGGTTGGTCGGCGGGATGCCAAAAGTTATAAAAGAGCAAACCCAGGATTTCAATGAACACGATCAGGAAAACCAAGCGCCAGATTACCACGGAAATTTTCATTGGGGGTCAAGGCGGAGCAGAATTGGTTTGAATGATAGGCGATGGTTGAAAACGTGTCAGGACATTCGTGCGGAAAAACATTTTGCCGCCCATCCGTTTGCGATAATCCGATTCCAATTCCGGTTGAACACCCACTTTTGGATCAGACTGGAAAAATCTTTTGCTCATCAAAGTCATGCCCACCACCTGCTTGCGCTGCATGTCTATGTCGAACCGGATTTTGTAG
>Ga0207933_1000585_pt1 | contig 34497 bp, 29 predicted proteins | sample NGESurdeep092012_4_FD_184488 | JGI IMG/M metagenome (GOLD analysis project Ga0207933, IMG submission 184488) | Arctic peat soil microbial communities from Barrow, Alaska - NGEE Surface sample F53-3 deep-092012 (SPAdes) | ecosystem: Environmental > Terrestrial > Soil > Wetlands > Peat ... | reverse complement strand
TAATAATTTGAACTGCGTCAATTCAGATACTGGAATCATACTATTTCCTGTCCATTGATTGTCTTTATTGTTATAAAAATGCTTGTTGTACCATTCGTTACGTTCGCACTTGGCAAGCATGTAATGGCATTTGGCTTTTTGCTCGTTATTCTTCGCAGCCTTCAGCGCAAGTAGGTAATACTTTGCAGGAAGTTTCATATTCGTGAGCATACCGCGATAAATGCTATCGATGGCAAAAGGACTATAATGTCCTGATCCCAAAATAGTACATTCATAAAACGCGCGGTCATTTCCGTAGTGCGAGATGTTGTAATAGGCATTTGCCAACAAGATAGAGTTGGTATAAATATCTTTGCCCGCTGCAATCTTAGTTTTCAATTCGTTTAGTTTTTGCAAAAAAGAAAGTTTTGAATATTTTATTTTTTGCGGGGCAGCCTGGTCGTAGTCGTGGCAATCCTGTATACCTCCGTTAAAGGGATTTGCCGGAAGAATTACATTCGCAGCAGAATCGCTTTCGCGCATTAATTTTATGGCACTTTCAGTACTGTCGTTGAAGGCAAGCTGAATGGCCTGGAATTCATAAATGTCACTAAGTTTAATAGCCGAAAGTTGCAGACATAGTTTTTCAAAAGGCGTCTTGGAGGGCTTGTTGAGAAATGCTTTCATCTTCTCTGTGTTGCTTTTGTCGGCATAAAATAAATTACTAGTGTAAAAACATTCGGCTTTTACCAACTCATGCTGAGTTTTATATTTTGACGAAACGGTTTGCTTTAACCATGCTAATGCATCGTTATAGCGAAGATTTGGTTCTGGGTTTGTATCAAGGTCGTTAAGCCAATTCATATCGCTTAAAATATCAGTTTCCAATTTGCTGTCAATGTATTTGGCGCTTCCGATTTTATTTAAAATTTCCAGCAATTTTAGCTGGGCTTTGTCCAAATCATTTGAAGGAATATTTCTTTCAGCCTGTGCATAATAAGAATTGGCGTTGGCATAAAGAGAATCCAGCGTATTCAAATATCCAGCAGCCATGTACCAAACCCAGGGCTGATCTGTGTTACCTGCATCCGCTATTCGGGTGATTAAATTTCTAACAGAGACATTTGTATTTTTCGAAGAAGTATCATCAGGGTTATATGAATAATCGCTTGCATTATACCTAAACTTTTGTTCGTACGAATTGACAGCCCTCGAGAGCAAAAGATCCAACTTGTCGCTTTTAGGGTCCAGCTTATAAATCTGCGCAATGGCTTCTTTTTGGTCACCATAGTAAACACCCAGCATTTGCCAAAGCGTAGCTTGTTCATTTACATTTTTACACAAGACCAACGTGGCTTTCCAATCGCTTTCTTCCTGCGGTTGAAAGCTGAAATGTGCGCCGGGCTTCAGTACATCACACTCGTCATACACGCGGCTGAAATAGTAATTGGCTTTACTGAAATTTTTCAATTTATAATAAGCGCCGGCTGTATAAGAAAGTGTACGATAATAAATCGTATTTCGCGGCATGTCATTTTCGTATTGATCAAATACATTTATTGCGTCTTCGGGGCTGTCATTAAAAAAACCAGATCGTACCAGCTGAAACCAATATCTTTCTTTCATGAAAACATCTGTTGACTTATCAAACCCAATTTTAAGGTCTTTATTGATGGATGTAGCATCAAAATTTTTCGCATTCTTTTTCACATTATCATAATCCCATCTATCAGCAATTTCATTAACGGAAAACTTTTCGCACATTTTTGCAAGCAATAGATAGCGCAGAAAGCTGGTCACTTTCTCATTCTTTTTAGATGTAAAGACCTCAAAAGAGCGCATGCTATCCGGAAGCGATTTGGCATTCATGTTATAAAATAATACAGCACTGTCTATCGCACCTGCTGAAGCATTTTCCAGGAAATAATGCAATTGAGGAACTGTAATCTTTTGATCTAAGTAGCGCGACCATTCAGCTACATTGTCATCATTGAAACGTGTATTCTGATTATCATCGTACCCGATTTTGTAATAATAATTATAGGAAAAAAAGAAAGGGCTGTAAGCACTGTCTACAAATACTTCCGGTGCAAAATTAGAAACACCATATTCCGCATATTCGTCGCCCCATCCGCCTCCACATGCATAAGCAATGCCGGCAGTGATGCCACAACTAATTAAGGCGATCCACCATCTTTTTAAAAATATTTTTATCATAAAGGTCGAGGTTTGATTGGTCGAGGTCATAAAAAATAAGCTGATCAATGTGGCCTGAAGATTCCCTGTTTAACTGGTCAATCATTTCCATTAAATCGGCTTCGGGTACCTGCTCTATTTTTACTTCGTCGTTTTGTTTGAAATAATAGCCGCCGTGAAAATTGCTGTGCTTTACTCCAAAACGATTTTTAAATATTAAGATGAAATTGGAGTCATTGACAAAATCGTTGTAATTCATCCCGTTCAGCAACTTCACAACTTTGTCTCCACTTATCAGTTGACCCCATGCGAAAATAGGCAACGCCGCTTTTAATTTTAGCGGATAAGATTTGATAAAAGAATTGTATTTATCGGCAATTGATCTTTCATAAATGGAAGAGGTTTCGTCTGTGCCAATCTTTCCCATATTGTAGTACATTAGCACACCTGAATCCACCGGCGGAATTCCTGTAATGTCAGGATATTTAATTTGGTGCAATCGAATAGTCGTTGATATTATCGTCTTTGAAAGTGCCTTGTAACGGCGAAGAAAAAGGAAATATTTATCTTTTGTAGTTACTGTCCAGTCGCAATCAAATTGTACTTCTACCGGACTCTTATGAATTGATTTATTGATCGCGGTTACCATTTTAAAAACGTTGTCGCAAAGCATTGGAATATCTGTGCTGTCAAGCTTTACGAAACCCCGGTTCTTAATATAAACAACAGGTGTTACCTGGAAAAAAAGTCGCGTGGTATCAAAAGTGACAGGTGCCACAGGCTTTGGCGTGGCATCTTCGGGCGCCATATCGATATCAAAATAACGTACATAAAGTGTAGTTACTTTATTATTTCTAATTGTATTTATTTCCTGCGGGGTTAAATGAAACGAAGTTTTCCAATAATAAAATGAAATCGATTTTTCTCTCTTATGACAGGAACATAAAAGAATGACAGATAGTAATGAAACAAAAAAAGAAGATTTTAAAATCAAAAGGAAATTTTTAGCAAATCTATTTTTTTGTTTTTTAAAATTAAAAGAGAAGAGCTAACGCGTTTCGGCTGAACAGTAAACAAACTTTTTCTAAAGATTTCTATTTTATTTCGTACCGTACTTGAGAGCGTTTGCGCGACAAGATAAATGTGATTAAAGGAAAATTCAATTTTAAAAAAAATTGCTTATTCTTATCCGTTATTTTCCGAGAAATACCTATGGAAATAAGGTATCGTTTCTATGCCTTTATTAAAATTTTCAATTCCGTATTTTTCGTTCGGCGAATGAAGGTTATCACTATCAAGCCCAAAGCCCATAAAAATTATTTTTACACCCAATTCTTTTTCAAGAATGGTGCAAATAGGAATACTGCCACCGCCTCGCACCGGTACAGGCGTTTTCCCAAATGTAGTTTCGATTGCTTTTTTCGCAGCTTTGTATCCTTTACTGCCTATAGGTGTAAGATAAGGTTCACCGCCATGATGCTCAAATGCTTTTACGGTAACTGACGATGGCGCTATGGATGTGAAATAATCAAGTAATATCTTGGTCATTTTTGCTGAGCTTTGATTGGGTACTAACCTGGCTGAAATTTTTGCAGTAGCTTTTGATGGCAAGACTGTTTTAGCTCCTTCCCCCTCGTAACCGCCCCAGATTCCATTTATCTCAAGCGTAGGCCTGATGCCGGTTCTTTCGATGGTAGTAAATCCTTTTTCGCCCCATAATTCTTTGGAACCTGTTTCATTTTCATATTCATTTTCGTCAAACGGCGCCTGATTCATCAGCTCCCTTTCTTTTACAGGAACTTCCAAAACATCATCGTAAAAACCCGGAATAGTGATGTGGTTATTTTCATCGTGGCAGCTTGCGATCATTTTTGCCAGAATGGTAATAGGATTGGCAACAGCGCCTCCGTAAGTTCCACTATGCAAGTCCCGTGCAGGCCCTGTCACTTCTACTTCAATATAGGACAGCCCACGAACGCCGACATCCAATGAAGGAGTTTCCAAACTAAGCATTGAGCTATCGCTAATTAAAATAACGTCCGCCTTTAAAAGTTCTTTATGTTCTTCTACAAATTTTCCAAGATTGGGCGAACCAATCTCTTCTTCACCCTCAATTAAAAATTTAATATTGGTACTCATGGTATTTGTTTTCACCATTGTTTCCAACGCTTTTACATGCATAAAGAACTGGCCTTTATCGTCAGCAGAACCGCGGGCATACACTTTCCCGTCTTTTATCACCGGTTCAAACGGTTTGCTGTGCCACAGTTCCAGGGGGTCGGCCGGCTGCACATCATAATGTCCGTAAACCAGTACCGTAGGCTTATTTTTATCTATTATTTTTTCAGCATATACCACAGGAAAGCCATTCGTTTGCATCACTTCCGCTTTATCAGCTCCTGCATCAAGAAGACTTTTTTTGACTGCCTGGGCGCAGTCAACCATATCCTGTTTATGCTCGCTTTTAGCGCTTACAGATGGGATCTGGAGCAGGTACATCATTTCTTTTAAAAATCTTTCTTTGTTATTTTCCTGGTATTGTTTCCATGTTTCCATATACAATTATTTTGACGTGGGATGAAAGCGAATATAAAACTTTTTAGAGGATTAAGCCATCTCTTAAAAATAACCTAATTCGTAAATTTTAAACCGAAAACTTTGGTTTAAAATGGAAGTATGTCTTAAATTTGCGCCAGATTGCTTTTCAATTTATCAGCCTTTGTAGTAGTTGTATCTTACGGAAACCTCTATTGCAAAGGCTGAGTCAATTTAATAAGGTAACGATAATGAGAACAAGCTTCGCAAGCAAACAAACAATAAATTAAAACTCATATTTCAGCTATTTGCCGAAATATTTTCCTTCTTCCCAAAAATGCCGGCAAGCCGCTTTGCTGTCAGCCGCCATTTTCTGAAAACTCGATAGTAATATTCTTTACTGAAGAGCTGCGAATCGTGCATCGCCTTATAAGTTAGAAAAAATCCAATAGGCGTAAGAACGATAACCGGCAACCACATTCCTACGATTGGAATGAGCACATGATCTTTTGTAAACTTTTCTCCAAAAATAGCCAAAAGGTAAAAAATCATGAAAAATACCAATGCCATTACCAAGGGAGTGCCCAAGCCGCCTTTTCTGATTATTGACCCGAGTGGTGCACCAATGAAAAATAATACCAGGCAGGCTATAGAAAGCGACAACTTCTTATGCCACTCTATCAGATGTTGCGTATAGTCATCGCGCTGAGTTTTGTAATCATTGCCGGCCATGTCTAAAAGATTGCGCACATTGGCTGCGTCGGTCAACGTCTGTGAGTAAACCACATCCTTTAAACTATCAGGAATAAGCGCGTCAAAAGAAGTTATTTTTTTTTCGGGTACGTGCTCAAGTGCCACCTTCATTTTCTGTTTAGTGGCCGTACTATCTTTATAGTTTGAATACTTAACATAAACGCCCAATTGCTTTTCGTCCCTTTTGAAAAGGGAATCAGGTTCTTTTTTCAGCATAGCAATATCTACATTGATCTGCCGCATATTTTTCATCTTTATATTATTCATAAAAAGACTATCGGATGACTTTTGCAGGTTCAGTTGGCTCAGATCGAATAATTTCGTGTATTCTTTGAATCCCAACTGATAAAATTCGTTTTTACTAGAATTGTAGCCACCTTTCTCCTGGTACCTATTCCCATTTTTTAACTGGAATTCAAGATATTTTTTGTCATCGCTCATGGTCATTTTTCCGCTCTCGGAAATGGTGGTATTGTCCTGTAGGCTGTTACTCTGGTCGTAAATTAACACGCCGATGAGGTTATCTTTATTTTTGGAATCTACCTTGATCGAATATCCACGGAATCCATCATAAAAAATGCCGGGCTTTAAATCAAATGCGGGACTCTTTTCATAAATATCGTGGTAGATCGTAGCAAATTTCAAATTAGCTACCGGCGCTATATAATTGGCAAATAGAAATGCTACTCCTGACAGTAATAAGGTAATTAAAAACAGGGGGCGCATAAATCGCAATAAAGAAATTCCTGATGATTTAATAGCCACCAACTCAAAATTTTCACCCAATTTCCCGAACGTCATGATGGAAGACAGCAAAATGGAAATAGGCATTGCCAGGGTAACCAACGTAGCGCTTGCGTAAATCAGGAATTCTATCAAGGTGATCACATCCAGACCCTTACCTACAAGGTCGTCAATATATTTCCATAGTATCTGCATTACAAATACAAACAATGTGATAAAAAATGTGGCTACAAAAGGCCACACAAAAGCTTTTAATATTAATTTGTCAAGTTTTTTAAACATCTAAAATCGTCAGAATCAATTTATCTGTTTTGTTGTAAATTTAAAAATATGAGCGAAGAAGCAAAAATACACCTTTCAACATTTGAAACAGAACTTGTGAATGAGACTCAGTGGATTTTCACAAAACAAATCATTATCGAAAAAGTTTCCCGGCTATTGGGCGCGCTACAGGTGCGATATAAGAATTTGTTAGAAAATAATAAAGACGTGCCGGAAGAACTTCTGTTACGACAAGGCGCTAAAATATCAAAAGGTGAAAATTATAATGGCTTGCCGTATCTTATTCTTGATTATCCCGCAATTTTTGGAAAAGAAAATGTTTGTGCTGTCAGGACTATGTTTTGGTGGGCAAATTATTTTAGTATTTCACTTCATCTTTCCGGCAGATTTTTTGTTGGTCAAAAGAATCTTGACGAATGGCTTCTGTTTTTAAAAGGAAATAACTTTTTTGTTTGTATAAACGAAAATGAATGGGAACATCATTTTTCCGCTTTGAATTATTTAAACGCAAATGAGCTGACCGATCTACAGATTACACAGCTACACGAAAAATCATTTTTTAAGGTAGGGAAAAAGATAGCATTAACGCAGTGGGAATCGGCCCCCGAATTTTTAGAAAAGACTTTCAAAGAGATGATCGCTTTATTAACCTTAGCTACCTAAACGATGAAATAATTCTTTGACCTGTGTTTCCCAAAGTTGGCTTTGATCCTTAACATCTTTTTTATCAGCAAAATCATGAATCACAAGAATTGTCTGATTGGTCACTTCCGAACTTTCAATATTGAATTCAAAGAATTCGTCTTTTGGAGAATCAACCCAATGAAAACGGACCATCTTATTTTCTTCATTTTCCAGCATCTCAGCTTCCTCCGCTGCGCCCCCCGACCAGGAAAAATTAAATATACCATCCTCATCTTCCACTTTATCAGCAAACCATTCCTGCAATCCCGAAGAGGTAGAAAGGAATCCATACAAAATGCCAGGAGAACATCTCACAGGATATTCGACAGTATATTTTATTTTCTTACTCATCTTATTCATTATACAATAATCATTATCTGCAATAATAGAAAATAAATTAACTACCCGAACATATTTATTTTATTTTTTTTATAATTTATTCCCAAACGAAGGATTTTAATACTAAAAACCAAATTATTGTTAATGAAAAATAAAATATATTTTTTAACGACATACTTTATAGAATATAATGGTCGTTTCTATTGGCAGAAAAGATTTTAAAAAATTTTAATTAATCTCTACAAACCACTTTTAACTTACCAGCTATGGGCATGCGTCAACTAAAGATTTCCAAATCGATTACCAACCGTGAAAGTGAGAGTCTAGAAAAATATTTACAGGAGATTGGGAAAGTGGAATTAATAACTCCAGAGGAAGAAGTAAAGCTGGCCCGCCTAATCAGGCAAGGCGATCAAAAAGCGCTGGACAGGCTTACTAAAGCCAATCTTCGCTTTGTAATTTCCGTGGCAAAACAGTATCAAAACCAGGGCCTTACTTTGCCGGATCTTATCAATGAAGGCAATCTTGGACTGATAAAAGCAGCTCAGCGGTTTGATGAAACGCGCGGATTTAAATTTATTTCCTATGGCGTATGGTGGATTCGTCAAAGTATCATGCAGGCCCTTGCCGAGCAGTCGCGCATTGTGAGATTGCCCTTAAATAAAGTTGGATTAACAAACCGCATCGCCAGGGCGTATTCTCACTTGGAACAGGAATATGAGCGCGCACCCACCGTTGAAGAAATAGCCAATTACCTCGAAGCAGATATTGACGAAGTTTCTGCCACCATGAGCATGTCTTCAAGACATGTAAGTATGGATTCACCCCTTGGCGATAGCGAAGAAAGTACTTTAATAGACGTGATGATAAACGTCAACGCCGAAAGCGCCGACAAACAAATAACCTTTGATGACGGGTTGCGCCTGGAAATTCAACGCTCACTCACTTTGCTAACTCCACGCCAAAAAGAAGTAATCTGTTTTTTCTACGGCATTGGCGTAGATCAACCAGTAAGCCTCGAAGAATTAGGAGAAAGATATGGCCTTACAAGGGAACGCGTAAGACAAATAAAAGATAAAGCACTGGAAAAATTAAAAACGTTTACAGGCTCCAACCTGCTGAGGGACTATATGGGTGTATAAATTTGGTCTCTATTTTCATACTTAATAGTTTTTTGTTAGAAGTGAATGTCTTAATTGGTATTCACTTTTTTAGTGCTTATCGCCTGCTGATTGTGCTAAATAGAAATCTCGAATATTTGTCGTTTTACTGACTTTTGTTGTTGTTTGTACCAGAAAGCCGAAGCCGTATGTATTGTTGCAAAAAAATGGGGAACACATTATAGGCCACGTTGCACCGTGATGAAAATGCCCATACGTAAAGGGCATGCGCGAACGCAAAAGTGGGTGCGGGAAGAAAAAAAAGACTAGCGACAAAAAATGGAATTTCCCAAACATAAAAGTCTTAAGAAATACTTTCCTGATCATTTCACTTTTGCAGAAATCATTCTAGAGTTTGGATATAACTCAAGTTTCTTTTCAAGCACGATTTGTGCGTTTTATCAATTTGATTTGATTTAAGATTCCATAGAGAAAGCATCTCACTTTTAGCTATATTTTCAGATAAAGACTTTATTCCCGAAAGTGTTCAACCTAAAACCCCAATTAACTAATAAACCAATAAATCATTTAACTATTTTTGCCTTAATGAATCAATATTTTAAAATTGGCAAATTAGCGGCTACTTTCGGTACGGATGGAGTATTAGTCCTTCAACATCACCTCGGCAAAAAAACCTCACTAAAAGGCCTGGAAACGATCTTTATTGAAGAAAAAAAAGAGTCATTTCTTCCTTATTTTATTTCGGCTACAAAAATAAAAAACGAAAAAGAAATATTCGTTTCTCTTGAAGGCATTCAAACTAAAGAAGCCGCCCGTTTCCTGGTCAAAAAAGAAGTTTGGCTGAGTGAAACTGATTTTAAAAAATTCGCGGCGGCGGCAGCCCCTATTTCGTTCCTTGGATATACAATAATTAGGGATAAAAAAGCGCTGGGCGAAATAGTGGAAGTGATAGAGCAGCCCCACCAGGTATTATGTGCCATAATGCTTGATGGCAAGGAGGCGCTCATTCCAGTACATGAAAATTCCCTGGAAAAAATTGATCAAAAAAACAGGAAATTGTATGTAACTATTCCGGATGGATTATTAGAAATTTATAAAGATGCCTGATGAAATTGAATTTGTAAATTTACATTTTCAACATGCCTGTGTACTCTCCCATAATTGCCCATTTTGATCTCGATTCTTTTTTTGTTTCCGTTGAGATTCTTAAGGATCCTTCTCTGAAAGGAAAGCCTGTAATTGTTGGCGGTCAAAATGAAAGAGGTATTGTGACCACCTGCACTTATGAAGCCAGGAAATTTGGCGTTCATTCGGCCATGCCAATGAAAACTGCCATGCGTATGTGCCCACAGGCAATTGTGGTCTCAGGCACTTATTCGGACTACACTAAATATTCCAAATGGGTAACGGATATCATCGCTTCAAATGCGCCACTTTTTGAAAAAGCATCAATAGACGAATTTTATGTTGACCTGCAGGGAATGGAACGGTTTTTTGATCCTTTAAAATGGACGATAGAACTAAGGGCTTTAATCACGAACGAAACAGGACTGCCTATTTCTTTCGGTATTGCCAAAAACAAAATGGTTGCGAAAATGGCGACCAATGAAGCCAAACCAAATGGATATCTATATGTTCCTTCGGGAAAGGAAAAAGAATTTTTAGCACCGCTTGAAGTTAATAAAATCCCGGGCATTGGTGACCAGGCCAACAAAATACTTACCTATCATAAAATTAAATTTATCCGCGATATCCATAATTCCACACCGGAAAATCTTGAAAAATTACTGGGCAAATGGGGTTATGAGCTGTGGAATAGAGCAAAAGGCACTCACGCCTCCACCATAAGTCAATACAGGGAATCCAAATCAATTTCCAAAGAAAATACTTTTCATGAAAACGTTTCTGATGTAGAATATTTGATGAGTGAAATCGTGCGTATGACAGAGAAAATTTGTTTTGACCTTCGCAAAGAAAAAAAGGTTACAGGGTGCGTTACCATTAAATTGAGATACCCCGATTTTGAAACCACATCACGCCAGTCAAGTATTCCATACACATCAGCCGATGACCAAATTATACCAATTGCAAAAGCGCTCTTTCACCAGCTATACAAAAAAGGGAAACCGGTCCGGCTGTTAGGCGTAAGGCTTAGTAATTTTAGCAACGAAGCATTGCAAGCCAATCTCTTTCACGATACGGAAAGAAAGAACGGACTGTACAAAGCGTTGGACGAAGTAAAAACCAGGTTTGGCAAAAGCAGTGTGGTAAGAGCTTCAGGAAAAATGTAGCTTGGGTGTTGAATTGTTATATTGTTAAGTGGTTGTATTGTTTAACCGCTAGCAAGAGATAATTAAAAAACTCGGCTATTTATTTGTCTACTGTATCCGAAGAATGGTTTTTCTCATTGGCTAATCGACGAATTAGCACATCAGCACATTTGTTTATCATCACATTAATATATCAACTTCATTGTTTATCATATCCGCCATTGTTTTCTTTTCCAAAACCCTCAGTGTAGCGTCTCGCGCTATGATCATCATTTTTCTCATGCCACAAGTGGCTTCATCACAGTCTATGCATTTTTCATAAAAATTCAAACTTACACACGGCAGCAGTGCGATGGGCCCGTTAATGATTCTTATTACGTTTGCCAGGTTAATGTTCTTCGGAGCTATTCTTAAAATATAGCCCCCGCCCTTCCCCTTCTTACTTTCCAGCATTCCGGCATTTTTTAATTCAACCAAAATATTTTCTAAAAATTTTAGAGGAATTTTTTGATTCTTGGAAATATCAGCAATTTTCACTGGCCCTTTTCCATATTGGGTAGCTAGATATTCAAGCGCCTTGAAAGCATATTGTGTCTTTTTTGAAAGCATATTTTTATAGATATATGTTGCTGGACAGAATTGAAAATACAAAGATTTTACAAATTTAAATTAATTCCTACCAATTTTGTAGGATATTCATATATTTGCATCATTATTTACAATAAAAATTTAATCATGAGTTTACAATTAGGCGATACAGCCCCTGATTTTACTGCTGAAACGACAGAAGGTAAAATCAATTTTTACGAATTTTTAGGTGATCACTGGGGAGTAATTTTTTCTCATCCAGCAGATTACACTCCCGTATGCACTACTGAATTAGGCAGAACTGCTGCTTTGCAAAAAGAATTTGACAAACGCGGTGTAAAGATCATTGCTGTGAGTGTTGATCCTCTGGACAAGCATATTGGCTGGAAAAATGATATCAATACTACCCAAAATGTAAATGTCGAGTTTCCAATCATCGCTGATGAAGAAAGAATTGTCTCCAATCTTTATGGTATGATTCATCCTAAAGCATTAGCGACTGCTACAGTACGTTCCTTATTTATTATCGGGCCAGATAAAAAAATAAAATTGATGCTCACTTATCCTGCATCTACCGGAAGAAATTTCACAGAGGTGTTGCGTGTTATTGATTCTCTTCAGCTTACTGCCAAACACAGTGTTTCTACTCCTGTTGACTGGACGTATGAAGAAGACGTAATTATCCCCGCTGCTCTTAGCCTGGAAGAAGCTAACAAGAAATTTCCCAAAGGAATAAAAGTTGTAAATTCCTATTTGCGCTACACTCCACAGCCTGAATTGTCTTAAAAGTTTTTACCCGGTTAATCCTAAATTATCTTACCGGTAGTTTAGGATTATTTTTTTTATAAATACTGTATGGAAGATTTAAAAGAATTAGAAGCATTTTTAAAGAATGTTTCGGTAGAAGATGGCTTAAGAAAAGTGGCGGACACCTTTCGTGGTAAGGTGAAATTTTCAAGCTCGTTAGGGCAGGAAGACCAGGTATTGACTGATATGATTTCACGACACTCCATTGATATTTCCATTTTTACTTTGGATACCGGCAGGTTGTTTAACGAAACTTATGAGTTGATAGAAAAAACAGAAGCCCGTTACAAAAATAAAATTGACATTTATTTTCCAGGAGCAAATGAGGTAGAGGAAATGGTCAATGAAAAAGGGATTAATCTGTTTTATAATTCTGTCGAAGAAAGAAAACTATGCTGCCATATCAGAAAGGTAATACCTCTGAATCGTGCACTCACCGGAACTTCGGTTTGGATAACAGGATTAAGATCCTCGCAAACGTCTATCCGGCAAGATCTGCCAGTAATAGAATGGCTGCCTGAGAAAAATTTATTTAAATACAATCCTCTGCTAAACTGGAGTTACGATGATGTGATGGATTACATTCACACTAATTCGGTACCTTACAATCCGCTACATGATAAAGGATTTGTAAGCATTGGCTGCCTGCCATGCACGCGAGCTATAGAACCCGGTGAAGACCCAAGAGCCGGACGCTGGTGGTGGGAAACTTCACAAAAAGAATGCGGCCTCCACGTTAATAAATAATTCGTTACATACTTACGGATAATTGTTTATCCGAATCTAACTCGTCAAGAAAATAGTAGAGGCAACTTTCAGGATCGAACTGAATATTCATCTTTACGAAAGATGTGTTATACCATGTTAACTAAGCTGCCTTGCGGTGCACAAGTGACAAAAATAGAAAATCTTTTTATGTTTGTTCACTGTTTCAAAAAACATTTGCGGGATAGTAACATCGGTATTATGTTTCTTTATCTTTAGAAGGAGGCCGTCGAAAGGAATAACTTACCGAAAATAAAAAAGCCTCAACAAAATTCTTGTTGAGGCTTTGTACCCGGGATGGGAGTTGAACCCACACGACCATTGCTGATCACAGGATTTTAAGTCCTGTTTTATATGGTCTCATGTGGTTTGACATGTATTCTAAAAGCCTTTACCAGTAAGCATTTAAGGAAAATATCGTTTCAAATCAATTTAGAGGAAACCGCAAATTGTTGTACCTATGTTGTACCAGTTATGTATCTTTACATAAGAAACAATCAATAATTTTTAATCTCTTTCTATGTCAGCCTTAAAAATTGTCTTGCGAAAAAAAGCAGATGAAAATAAAAAAATTCCTGAAGATAAGCCGTTTCCCATAGCCATACGAATCACAAAAGACCGTGTTTCTTCTTATACCTATATAGGGCACAGTGCCACGATAAAACAATGGGATGAAGTCAACCAAAGAGTCAAAAAATCACATCCGAATTCAGCTAGATTGAATAATCTCATTAGTACTAAATATGCGGAAGCAAATAATAAGTTGCTTGACCTTGAAACATTAAAAAATGATGTTTCTTCCAGAGCGATAAAATCGAGCATTACATCTGCCAGACATGCTACTTTTTTCAAACAAGCAGATATCTATTTGGATAACTTAAAGAAACACGGCAAGTTTAACAGACACTCCGCTGATAAGCCAAGAATAGAACGTTTTCGTGAATTTTTGGATGGTGGCGATATTACCTTCACTGAGATCAATCCTTCGCTCCTAAAGCGATTTAAAGCCTATTTAAAGGGCACCAGAAGTATATCAGACAGAACTGTCGTGAATCATCTTGTTGTTATTCGTACGATCTTTAACCAAGCTTTATCTTCAAGTATTGTTGACCGTAAGTACTACCCTTTTGGCAAGGGTAAAATTGTTATTAAATTTCCTGATTCTATAAAGATGGGCTTAGTCGAAAAGGAAGTAAAGGCCATTGAAGATTTAGAACTTCCGTCTGGCTCTCTTATCAATCATGCCCGCAATGTATGGTTGTTCTCTTTCTATTTCGCAGGAATGAGAGTATCTGATGTATTACGTGTAAAGTGGTCGGATTTCCAGGATGACCGAATGTATTATTCAATGGGCAAAAATGACAAAGGAGGTTCATTGAAAGTACCTGAGAAAGCATTAAAAATACTTAATCAATATAAAAGAGATAATCCGATACACGATCTCATATTCCCAGATTTGGAATCAGTACATGATATAAATAATCTATATGCTGTTCAACAACGTATTAATCAGAAAGTAAAAAAAATCAATGAGAAGTTACAAGAAATTGCTAAGGAAATAAAAACTGATAAAAAACTTACAATGCATATTGCCCGGCATACTTTTGGAAATATTTCAGGAGAGAAAATACCGATTCAAATGCTGCAAAAACTTTATAGACATTCATCCATTACAACTACAATAGGATATCAAGCTAATTTTATTCACAAAGATGCTGACGAAGCATTAAATGCCGTAATCGAATTTTAAAATAATCCTTAATGAATTAATACGATTTAAGATTTACAATAAAAAAGCCTGCTAGATTTATTCTAACAAGCTTTATTTTATTAACTTCCAACTTCTTCAGCTACTTCCAACCGTTCATCTTTTACTAATGGCAGATTCAAAATACAATCAACTCCCCTTTGTGCCTGACCACTGGCTTGTACTATAAATCGTTTATCATTCCTCAATTTATTAAGCCAGCCATTAATATAGGCCGCAGAGTTTTGTATCCCTTTGTCAAGAATACCGGTAAAGGAACATAAGTAGGCAGCCCCTAATTCGGCAATCAATTCTTCAATGCTGTACGGCTCACTACCAAACTCATTCATTTCAGTAATTGATTTTCTACCCAAACGTTTTTCTGCACCGGTACTATGTACCAGTTCATGAAAAAGGGTGGAATAGTATGCTTCAATGCTTTTAAAGCTTTTCTTCTTTGGCATATTGATATAATCTTCTCCAATATGATAGAAAGCCCTTTGCTCCATATGCTTAATCACCGGGCAGTCAGGCATAGAATGAATAATACCTTCGCATTCAAGTAAAGTATCATGCTCTTGTGTAACCAATGGTTCGATCATATCTTTTGACAAATCTCTGCATTGTGCAATGTTGAACACTTTATAATATCGAAGCATAGGAACAGTCTTTGGGTGCCCATCTTTACCCAATTCTTCCGGTTGCTTCTTTACATTTTTCCAGAAGATAACAATGTGTCCATGTTCTCCCTGATTGACTGAGCCGCCAATCTTTTTCAATTGATCCCAGGTGAGGAACAAATTGCGTTCATAATTTAGTGAAAGAAGTAGCCAGAGATTAATTCCCCGGTAAGGCCGCTTGCTGATGAGATTCATAGGAACACCAGCATCTGTCCAAGGCTTTTGCCATGGAACGGTACCGGCTTCCAGAAGTTCAATAACGCGGGTAGTAACCATTTCGTAAACATCCAACTTTGTGGATGAAGTGTTTTGTGAATCCATAATTCTAAGTTTTTAATTGTGAAAGAAAATTCTTCACATTTAGTATATCTGCGTATATGCTATACCGTAAGAGAGGGTAAAATGCAAAAAGCAAGGGTGATGATCCGTTGCCTTTATTTTAACTTCGCCATCTCCCAATTTTTCGAAGATAGAGTGTCGCTACACCTACCGCTTCAAACATTTTAAAATAATACTTATTCTTATTCCTCAGTTCCTTTTCATAGTACGGTTCTAATTCCGGAAAGAGTAATACCAATTGTTTCATGAAAACTTTTGAATTTTTCTTTTTGTAACCAGGAATAAAAAGAAGTAAATCTTTTGGAGTGTAAGTAATCACTTCAATATGGCGCATTTGAGCTAATGCGATTATTGCAGTCACAAGTTGTGTAAACTCATTTGTTTGATGACGAGGATGAGGTATTGACAAAGTAATCTTCTGTATGTTATAACCATCTACGCACGATCCCAGGCTAGTAAGTATCATTTCTCTCTTTTGAGGGGTCCATTTCTCTTTGTGAAGCTTTGACGAGTAATCCACAAGTTGATCTAATTTGACAACTGCTAGCCCTAGGTTTCGTGTATTAAAACTAAGACCCATTATGGTTTGAACTTCCATGTTGATTAATTAGAAAGGTAAATAATGCGCCTCTGGATTTACGGATACTAGCTTCAGGCATCGACATTACCTTAGTTAAAATCCGCCTTAAATGGCTTTCCTGATATTTACGGGTATAAGTAAGGAACAATGGTAAAGCATCTCTATCTTTTAATGTTTCAGCAATTTCATTTGCCAACCTGATTTCATGTGGTTCATAATGTTGCATTTTATTGTTAAAGAATTAAACTAATAATTTTTCTCTATTTATTGCATCGACGATATTCGTTTCGATTATTTATCATTCGTTTATCGTTCGATTTTTATATACTTTTTATTTTACTTTTTACCACAGGGCACAGAACACAAACGGTAAAGCACATTACACTGTCCTTTACAATTAATAACGGTGCCCTAAGGCACCTGTTTTCTTATGTTTTCATAAATATTTTTTTGAAAATAAAATTCATAAAATGGAATTCGACCTCATCCCATTCAAAAATTTTATCTCATTTACAAATGAGATATAAGAGAGGGCTAAAAACAAAAACATGCAATTAATAATTACCCTCTACCCTCTCTTATTTTTTTCGTAAAATGAAATATGATACTTGTTATGCCTAAGTATCATAAAAAGCAAGATCTGATAATCTCGCCAATGAGAGTATTAACCCAAGAAGAAATTACTACTGATTCAACGGGAAATGTTTTCCGTCAGGAGGTTATTGATACTATTTCAGAATTAGGTTCCGTATTTCAACAAATACACAATAGACTTACGAGCGAGGGATATAGTATAATAGATGGTAAGCTTATTAATTCTAAAGGGGAAGTAGAATATGAAAGACCTAAAAGATATAAAGAAGAATATCATCAAGGAAATTGAATCCGGTATTTGGAAGAATTATTATTTAGTATACAACAGAAAAAGTACAGATGAACCTGAAAATCAAAAAAACTCGATTGCATACCAAAAATCAGAAAATACCCGTTTTGCTTTTAAGCAAAATTTCCCTATTGCTAAATTAACTATTGAAGGTTTTTGTACTGACGGAATTATTTCTGAAAAGCACTCTGCTTTTAAAGAAGATACCGACATGAATTTCGGAAATAACGGATTAGTACAATATCGTATTGACAGACCTAAATTCTACAAATTAATTCAACTCTTAAATCATGGATATTTCAAGGGTGTCATTGTGTTATGCTGGGATAGAATTTCACGCAATAAAGGAGATGAAACAGTTGTTCGCAAATTAATGAAAACAGGTATTGATTTTAAATTTGTTTTAGCGACTTATGATAAAACAAGTTCTGGTGCATTACACATGGATATTGATGGAATGTTTGCAGAACATCATAGTAGAGTTACAAGTGAAAAGGTATCTCTGAACATTTTTAATCAAAGAGAAAAAGGAATTTGCGTATATAAAGCACCGGTAGGATATCTTAATCCTGGTTCGATGGAGAATAAACCATTTGATCCTGTTCGTGCTCCTATGATAAAAAAATTGTTTGAAATGTACAGTACTGGTAATTGGACTCTTAATGAACTTGCAAAATTTACCACAGAGCAAGGTTTTACTATGCCCGCTTCACGAAGAAAAAGAACCCCAGAAGAAATGCTAATGGAAGAAGAGGATGACATTTTACTTAAAATTGAGCCAGTGAATCATTTAGCTACTTATACTTCGATACAGAAAATATTAACTAACCAATTTTATACCGGAAGAATAATTGGTAACAATAGAAAAATTATAAAAAGCAACAGTCATTTACCATTAATATCAGATGAATTATTTAATAAAGTCCAGGATGTTTTAAGCAAGAAAAAAATCAGTACTCACTACGTTAAAAGAATTGAGTATCCTCTTCGTGGAATTATTCGATGTGGCGGATGCCAAAGACTATACACTCCATATGAGAAAAAAGGCATTTTATATTTTAGTTCACGCTGCGCAAAAAATTGTGCTAATAAGCATAAGTGCTTTAATATTTCTTTTATTACAGCCAAAATATTGAAATTAATGGAGGATCTCCATTTCACTGATAATGAACTGGAAGAGTTTAATAACCGCTTCTCTACTGATATTGCTTTATTTGAAACAAAACGATTTAACCAGCTTGAGATTAATGAAAGACAAAAGAAGAAGCTCCGTGAGGATATGGCCTATTTACGTGAAAACAGGCTCACACTGCTTAAAACAGGCGTATATACACCTGAAGGCTTAGTTGAAGAAGAAAGTACTTTAAACAGCAAAATAGTGGATTTGCAAGAAAAAGAAGTTATATCAGATATTTCAATGCATGAAACATTTAAAGATGTAGTAATTCTTTCCGAACTCATTAAAGATGCTTGTGTATATTACTATAAAGCGAATTCATTTGAAAAACAGGATATAATTAGAATTATCTTTTCCGAACTCACACTTTTCAACAATGAGTTGAAATATAAATGTAGAAACGGATGTGAAGCACTTGAAAGACGTTTTGTTCTCTCTGGTGACCCTAGTGGGTGGCTTTCAGAAATGCCCTCCCTCAGGGAAGAAATAAATGAGAGTATTAATGAGTTAAAAATATATTTAAATACTCACTCCCCTCCCATATGTCTTAACTAATGCAATTTACCCTGCCTTATTTCTTCTTATTAATTTAGTTATATTAAAATCATATGAAAAACACAAAATTTTTACATCCAAATACATTAAAAGAGCATAGATTAAAAGCTGGTCTTACTCAGAGACAGGTTTCTAGTTATATGGGATTTAATAGCGAAGATAGGATCAGTAGATGGGAGCAAGGACAGTCTATACCTAATATCAAAAACCTTTTCAAACTCTCTGAATTATTTAATGCTAATCCAGGAGAATTATACCCAGAATTGTAACAGAAAATCATTAATGAAATTCAAGGCTATACTACTTATCTTAAATTACAATGGCAAGTTCTAATATATCCTTTCGTAATTTATTAATTCCTTTCCAAGCTTCAGGATGGCATCTTCTAATAAAGTCACCTGACTCACAGAAACAGTTTATATGCCCTTTTACGTATTCCTTACTCAGTAACATACGCCGTACATATGGCCACAGCTTCCCATCCCTTTTAAGTCTATATAAGCTACTTTCTATAAACCTCAAATCAACAGTTTTAAAATAAGATTCTAAAACGCCGGTTGTTCCATGCCCGTATTCTCCCCAGGGCCATCTTTTATCATAGGTATCATAATATAATTGTTCATATAAAAAAGGAATAATTAAGTTTTGAAGAAAAGTTTGTATTTGAAATCCCTCTTCCAAATAAAGTTCTTCTTCAATTGGGCCACAGAAACAAGCAGATTTATCAATAACATTAAAGTGCCTTTCAGGACTAAATACAATCTGTCCTTCTTCTAAATATAGACCAGGTAATTTTAAACCAGTAGGATCATCTTTTTTTCTTTCTTTTATTGCTATTTTATAAGATCCTTGTAACACTATCCCGCCAATTTTATTTTCATTTCCGTCAGAAAGAACAATGAAATTATTTAAATCACTATTATAAGTTCCAGTAAAACTTATTACTCCTTTAAGTTCTGTACGATCGTTATTTGGCTTAAGAGTACTATAATGCGTTTTAAGCCAGTCTATTTCGGAATCTGTCAGCATGTTTTAAATACACCAAGGACGACTTGGAATGAAGGGTTGAGGATTATTACTTAAATACGATTTTTCAGGCTGCTCGCAGAACACTTTTTTCCATTCATCTACTCGATCTGTATTTTCAATTTTAGCAAAAGCATCTTTTGCTGCTTGAACTACCATTGCCTTATCAGATGTACTCACAAGGCGAGATACAATGTTATTTGTATTTGCTGGATCATCAAGTTGAATACTTTCAAATCTATCTTTTAACGCTTCTATTATTTTTACAAAGGATGTTTTAAGATTGTCTTTATTTTGAGAACCATTTAAAATTTTTACAATAAAGAGTTCGAGTACAAAAGTTTTAATATTAACATTATTTCGATTACTCCAAATTTTTACTAACCGAATTACTGGAACACATCCACTGTTAGCGATGTGATCAATATGAGTTTTAAGATTTGTTTGCATTCTTTCCTTATCTCCATATGCAACATGCAGGAATACATCCTTTGTATTCTCTATAAAGCGGCCTGGAACCACATCAATATGATACCCCTGAGGTGTCTTGTCATCTTTAAGATTCATTATGCGCTCTGCTGATGCCTTGCTCTGCGTTGCATATTTTGTTCGCAAATGATTGGCAACATCCTCTCTTATATCTTTTAAACTACGTGAGTCGCTACTTGGAAAATAGCAAACAATATCGAGGTCAAAATTGTCTTGTATCATTGTTCCTTTTTCATGTGAACCTGCATATCTTATAACAGGGTCATTGCCAAACTCAACGCGGAGAAAATCGGTAACTTCTTTCTTGTGAGCTTGCAACGTATTTTCCTGATCAGTTGTAAGGTCTTGTGAATTCAATAATTCTTGCAAATATTTTTCGATGTTATTCATGATTTTATATTTAATTAATAGTTAATAATGATATAAACCCTCCTTTCATTTTTTCATGGTCATAAACAATAACCTTTGGGTCTGATTTTGGCAAAATTTCTCTACCGCAAAGAACAGCAATGGGAGCGGGGATGGCCGGAAATAAGTGAATCATAATATCCGGGCCATGATGATTTCTAATCTGACTTAATAATTTTCGATATACTTCTCTAAAAAATTTTAACTGAGATTGTTGGTTTAAAAAGCCCGGATTGGGAGTTTCAATTGAAATTTCATATATATGCGGTTTTCCCTCAAAATTCTTATATACTTCCTCATAGTGTATTTTGCCACTTAAAGATAGTATCAATACAATATTCTTATTATCAGAACCATCAATTTCATGGATGGTATACTCAAAAGGTTCATTACTCTCGGGCTTCCATTTCCAATCTTCGGTATCACGATGCTTTTGAAATAAATCTGCAGGGATTATATTTCCAATAGCATGTCCCAATTTTATTAAAAGAGGAATAGGGCCTAATGCAAATACTGAGATATGGCTTGGACGTGGACGATCATTCCCTGGGGCAAGTTCACGATGTACTTGTGCACCTATTTCATCGAAAAAGGATTCCCAAAAATTTACTTCACCACGGCCAGGCCTATTGGTATAATCCATTAATATACCTTTATCATCAGCTGGAAATCTCGGAAGGATTGCTTGATAAGTATCCTTAAGAGCAATTGCCACAGGCCTCTCTCCAATATTCGCAATAAATCGAAAAACAGTCGTACTAACATTCGGCTGTAAATCTGTTTGTATTCGAATTCTATTTTCGTGAGCCTGTTTGTATTTTTGTAAATCTTCTACTGAATACCCCTCACTATTGCTTCCATCAACAAGTTTTGAATGATCTAAACATACTAGCATAAGGTTATCAAAATCTTTTGCCATTTCTGAAGATAGTAGACTATTACCCCGAGGCCCATTAGAACTCGCTGCAATAATATGTGCCATGTGTGCAAAATTGTCTTCTTTCAATGTAAGACCCTCCCGCCAAACATATTTGTTACAACCTGGAAACTCACAACGTCCGCCAGACAAAACCCACAGTTTCAATTTTATATTTTCTGGTATGTTTGGTCTTCGGGTCATGTTATTTTGAGTTAGGTCTTTTAATAACACTGATTACTTTACCGTTAATACTGAATTCATCATCAGCATGAAGATAAATTGGCTCATAATCGTATGATGAATCTGCCAATAGAACAATTTGATCATTCTCTTTATCTTCAATAAATCTTTTTATAGTTGCCTTATTATCAATTATAGCTAAAACAACATCATTCTTTAATGGACTTTTTTGATTCGAATCAATAATTGCATAATCGCCATCTTCCAATCTTTTTCCTGCAATTTCTGCTCGATTCATTGACGAACCATCTGCCTTGATTGCAAACAATCCATCTGCACTGTTCTTATGAAGTAACCTACTTGATATCCTTAAGAACCCCTCAAAATTAGTTTCCGAAAAAACATTAGCGGGACCACAATTTGCTGTCCCAATAACTGGGATCGATAAAAGAATTGAACCTTCTCCAAGAAGATCATTTTGAAAATCAGTATCACGCCCCATAATACCCTTAAATTTCTCTATCCTAAAAAACCCTTTCTTTTCAAGTTGTGAAAGGTGATGTTTGATTTTCTGTGGTGATTCGTTAGGCATTTCAATAGACTCAGCCATCTTACGAAGACTCATTAAAGAGAGATCTTGAACCTTTGAGAGTAGTAATAATTTTTCTTGTATTGGATGCATAAAGCAAATGTAGCATATTTCCTTAATATACACAAGTCCTTAAAACTTGACAGTTACAATTTTAATAAATATATGCATACAAATAGACCCTTGGTATATATACCATTGGTGGTGACCTATTTGGGTTGTTTTCCGAAATACCCTCCCTTCATGAACTCGTAAAAGAAAGCATACGAAAATTAGAAGTATATATGTTTAAAAGATATTAAGATAAGCATGTTAAAAATTAAAGAGTTAATGCTTATATTTAAGCATAACTAACTTCTGTTTGTATTTTCAATACAGATATATTTTAAAAATGATATAATATAGTAATTATGAAAGAGTACAGTGAATCATTCTTAAAGATTATTACCATTGTTGGTGTTATTGAAACAATTATCCTTCTTTTCTTTTTAATTAGGACTATTGTACTGTGGGTAACTGGAATTTCTCCAGCTCTTTGGCGGCTAGGAAATGGTTTGGCAAAAAGAAAAATTGCAATTTTTGCAAAAGGTGACAATGTTAGTAGTTTAAAAAGTCTCCTTCTAGATTCGAAGCTGTTTAAAGAAAAAAATATATGTGAAATAACAAAGACTGCAGATTTGGAGAAGGCTGAAGAAGCCTCAGTATATTTAGTATTTTGGCATGATTGGGCACAAGATATTGAGAACATCCTCAATAAAAAGCCGGACAAATGCCCCTTAGTCGTGTATGCGCCTTACAATTTAGAAAGAATCCCCAGTGAACAGATGAAAAGTTTGGATGGTAAGCGACATTCTTCTGTGACCAACTTTCGCGGGCGATTATTAAACGATATTGTTACCTCAATGATCACTACTAGCTATGACAGAAAGTGATAATTATCTATTGAGCATATTACAAAAGTATAAGCCACATGATATTTCAATTTATGAGGTTTATTCAATACCGGAATTAAAAGGTATAATAAAAACCTGGGCCAGTAAATGTTTTATAGAAATAACAAATTCTGGATCACGAGCAAAAGGAACAGCTATTTCCATTGCTTCGGATGTTGATTATCTAGTATCATTGTCAAATGATTGTCCTGATACACTAAAAGATATATATAATTCACTTTTTAATACAATTAAATCGCGATATACAATTGTTAGAAAGCAAAATGTTTCTGTACGGGTTAAAGTGAGCGATCTAGAAATTGATATAACTCCTGCTAGAAAACTTCCCGGCAATACCAATAATCATAATCTATATGTTTCCAAACAAGAAACTTGGAAACAGACAAATATTCAAAAGCACATAAATGACGTTTCCCAATCCGGAAGGCTAAACGAAATAAAAATATTGAAAATTTGGAGAGAATTAAACCAATTGGACTTTCCTTCAATTTACCTTGAATATTTACTTATTGATGGCATTCTTTCTGGAAAATCTAAAGACAATGATTATTTGGCGAGAAATGTTTGGTATGTACTTGAGCAACTGTCAAAAGATATGGCTAATCCGCTTTTTTCTCGTATTGTAGATCCAGCGAACTCTGCAAATATTCTGTCCGACCTCTTAGCCCAAACCGAAAAAAACAAAATAATAGCAAAAGCAAAAATTTCAGCGAGTCAGCAATATTGGAGCAATATTATTTGGTAAAATGTTATTTCTAACAATTAATGTGAACCACTCAGAACTTCTAATCGGGCAGATAAATCTCGCAAATGTCCCTCCCTTTATCATCAAAAAAGAAATTGTTAGGATTTGATTATGGAGAATGTAACTAAAATTGGAAAAATTAATTTTCGCAATACAAATCAGGTTTTTGGCATAAAAGATAAGGATAGAGCTGGTCACATTTATTGTATTGGAAAAACAGGAGTTGGAAAAAGCACCTTGTTATTAAACATGGCGATTTCGGACATTCAAAAGGGAAAGGGGTTATGTATCATAGATCCTCATGGCGATATTGCCGAAACTATTTTGGATTATGTACCGAAAGAGAGATTAGAGGATGTTATATACTTCAACCCAAAAGACATTGAATATCCGATTGCCTTTAATCCACTCAAAGGAGTTCATCCTAACCACCACCACTTGGTGGCATCAGGCCTTATTTCCACCTTCAAAAAGATCTGGGCTGATTCCTGGGGGCCGAGGTTAGAGTATATACTTCGCTTTAGCTTACTAACCCTGCTTGAATATCCCGATGCTACCTTACTTGATATTCAACCCCTGTTAACTGATATGTTCTTTAGAAACAGAGTGCTCAGCTATGTAACCAATCAGCACACCCTGTCATTTTGGAAAAACGAGTATGATAAGTATTCTCCGTCATTACGGTCAGAATCTATTACCCCTATACTTAATAAGACCGGAGTATTTCTGACCAGCATTCCACTTAGAAATATTGTTGGACAAAAAACAAGAGGATTCAGAATGCAGGAAGTACTGGATAAAGGGAAAATATTAATTGCCAATTTATCCAAAGGCGAGATAGGAGAAGATGCCTCTTGTTTATTGGGAAGTATTTTAGTTACTTCTATTCAATTAGCTGCCTTATATCGCTCAATACAAAAAGAGCATGAACGCATTCCCTTTTACCTTTATGTTGATGAAATGCATTCTTTTGTATCCTTATCCTTTGTCGATATATTGGCAGAAGCAAGAAAGTACAAATTATCGTTATTTCTAACGCACCAATATATTGAACAGAATCATGAAAAAATCCGGGCTGCCATATTTGGAAATGTAGGTACGATGATCTCTTTTCGAATAGGCGCTGCCGATGCTGAATATTTAGCAAAAGAGTTCTATCCCATTTTTAATGAAGATGATTTAATAAACCTGCCGCGGTATTCAATGTATTTAAAAATGATGATTGATGGTGCTACTTCCAAGCCTTTTAGCGCAATGACATTACCGCTCCAAATAAAGACTGATTCGTTAAGAGAAAAAGTTATTGACATTTCACGAAAGAAATATGGTAAGGAAAGAGCGGTAGTAGAGAAAAGTATATTTGATAGACATCAGAAACCGCCTGAGGAAAATAAAACGAAAAGTTTATTTGATTACCAGCAGATTAATTAAATATAACTATAAAATTCGATAGAAACCCATTTTCAAAATTATCTGAAAAGAAATTAATTTTACCCAACACTGAGAATAGGCTACTTCATTAGCCAAATCAGCCCAACGTTATAATTACATTTTTTTGCATCTTGCGTTGGTTGCACTAAAAATTATATGCAAATGTGTTAATAACTTATGGATTAATATCCCTCTTTGATTGCTAATTTTGAATGAGTTACATAAAATAAATCAACACTAGAACTTGATGTCCCTAAAACTTACATTCTCAGGTCATGAATCATTCCAATGCCGTCAAATGTGGCTAAAGAAAGGATATGATTATGCAAAGAAAAAAAAATCATTTGCTGATAAAGATGCCGTTGTTGAATTAGGCGTGGGGAAAAATATGGTTGCCTCTATCCGCTATTGGATGAAGGCTTTTGACTTATTAACCCAAGAGGATGAACTAACTCTTTTTGCTCACAAGCTTTTAGCTGATGATGGTTACGACCCTTATTTAGAAGATGAAGCTTCCCTTTGGCTTTTGCATTATCACTTAGTCAAAAAAGGCTTATCCTCTATCTATTCTATTGTATTTAATGAACTTCGCAAAGAAAAAATTGAATTCACAAAAGAAACCTTTATCGCTTATGTTAGGCGTAAATCAGAGACGACAAAATCGACAATAAATGAAAAAACTTTAAGCGAAGATTTTGCAGTTCTCACAAAAATGTATTTGCGTTCAGATGCTCAAAGCCTGGATAAGGAAGATAGCTTTTCTGGATTACTTACAGAATTATCCTTATTAAAATCTTATCAGAAAAAAAGACAAATAGAAAAAAAGACGGAAATTATTGACATCTACTCAATAGAAAATAATGAAAGAACGGAAATTCCGGATGAAATAATTCTTTATGCAATACTTAACAACGAAGATTTCGATTTGTCAATTAACTTAAATGCCATTGAACAAAATTATAACAGTGTTGGGGCTATCTTCGCAATTAATAAACCCGGGCTGCAAAGTAAAATTGAGAATCTTACAGAGAAATACAATTTCATTATATTTAATGACCAGGCAGGAATAAAAGAAATACAATTTAAAAAGAAACCAACAGCATTATCAATCCTTGATAAATATTATGCAAACTAAATTCACTACTTCTACAAATATTATTCGTGATGTATCACGGGATTTAAACTATATCCCAACACCGAATGCTGTGAGAGTAGTGAATCAAATTGCAAATGATTTCAAAAAAGGCATTCGGTCTTTCAATATCATTGGTTCTTATGGTACGGGAAAGTCATCATTTCTTTGGGCATTACAACAAAGCCTTTTTGGAAAGAAAAGATTTTTTGACATCAATCTGCTTCAAAACCCAAAAATTGAGGTCATCAATTTTATTGGTGAATACAAATCTATAACAAATGTTTTTGCTGATTATTTTGATGTTACCCATAGCAAAAATCAAACTGAAAATATTCTTTCAGAAATCTTCAATCGCTATCATGAATTAGGGAAGAAAAATCCATTGCTTTTTTTGGTAATTGATGAGTTTGGAAAAATTTTAGAATATGCTTCACAGCATGAGCCTGAAAAAGAATTGTTTTTTATACAGCAGCTATCAGAGTTTATAAATAACCCCGTCCATAACATTATTCTTGTTACAACAGTTCACCAAAACTTTGATGCGTATGCTTTCTCTTTAAGCAATGCACAAAAACAAGAATGGACTAAAGTTAAAGGAAGGTTTCGTGAAATAACCTTTAACGAACCTGTTGAGCAGCTCCTTTTCCTTGCTTCAGAACATTTGAAAGCACACCAAACCGATAGGAAAACAGAAACGGAAATAAATTCAGTTTTAGTAATTGCAAAAAAATCAAGAGCATATAATATAAATCCGGATTATGCTGCGGAGGTTGCTGCAAAACTTTTTCCGCTTGATATGATTGCTGCAAACACCCTCACACTTTCATTACAGAAATACGGACAAAATGAGCGGTCACTTTTTTCTTTCCTTGAATCTACGGACCACACAGGCATTAATAACTTTGATAAGAAAACAAATCCATTCTATAATGCAGCATGTGTATATGATTATTTAATTTTTAATTTTTATTCCTTCATCAACTCCAGGTACAATCCTGATTTTTCTGCCTGGTCAGCAATTAAAAATTCCTTAGAGGAAACAGAAAGGCTGTTTGATGAAAATATAGATAGCTATTCAAAGATTCTCAAAACTATTGGACTGCTTAATATTACTTCCGCGAAAGGGGCTGATTTAGGAAAAGATTTTTTGGTAAAGTATGCTACTGCCTGCTTAGGTATTATAAACGCAGGCAGGTTCATTGACAATCTTGAGAACAGAAAAGTAATTCTATATAGGAATTATACCAAACGCTTCATTCTTGCAGAAGGTACAGATCTTGATATATCATCTGCACTTATTGAAGCAGGCAATAAAGTAAGTGATATTATTGATGTTGTTACGCTTCTCAAAAGAGAATATCAGTTACCACCGGTTTTAGCCAAATCATATTCTTATTTAAACGGAACGCCACGGTTATTTGAATTTAAAATTTCTGACTTCCCTATTTTGGAGGTGCCGCAGGATGAAATTGATGGATTTATAAATCTTGTGTTCAATGAAAGGTTAAATATTGCAGATATAAAGAAAGAATCGGCAGCGCAGAAGGAAGCTATCATTTATGGATTCTATCAAAACTCAAAGACGATAAAGAACCAGCTATTTGAAATTGAAAAGACAAGAAAAGTTATTGATGAATACGGAGATGATAAAATTGCTGTGAAAGAATTAAACAATATTTTGTTGCATCAACAAAATTTGTTGAACCATTATATGCTCAATAATCTTTACGCAAAAAAATCAGACGTGAAATGGATTTTTAGAGGAGAGGAAGTAAAAATTTCAAGTAAGAAAGAGTTTAACAAAAAACTTTCCGGAATATGTTGTGAAATATATCCCAATACACCAAAGTTCAAAAACGAATTAGTAAACAAACACAAAATCTCAAGTTCAATTCACACTGCCAAAAAGAATTATCTCCGTGCCTTAGTGGATAATTGGAATAAACCCGACTTAGGTTTTGAGCGTAGCAAATTCCCGCCTGAAAAAACAATTTATCTGACCCTACTAAAGGAAAATGGAATAGAGCTTTATTCGGATAAAATAAATTTTGCTACAAAGGTTGGAAAGAACTCTTCTTTTATTCCGTTATGGAATTATTCAATTGAATTTTTAAATAGTGCAAAGCTTCATAAAAGAACCATTGCTGATTTTATTGAGCCACTTTCCAGGCGTCCATTCAAACTAAAGCAAGGTTTGATTGACTTTTGGATTGCTTCCTTTTTATTTATTAAACGGGACGATTATGCGTTATTTGGTGAAAGTGGCTACATACCTTACCTAACTAATGAGGTGCTTGAACTAATCATCAAGCTCCCTGAAAAATATGAAGTCAAAACATTTGATATTGAGGGCGTAAAACTTGATATCTTCAATAGTTACCGTGTTTTTCTAAATCAACATTCAAAAGAGAAATTAGATAATCAAACATTCATTGAAACCATAAAGCCATTTCTTGTTTTTTATCGTGGTCTTTCTGATTATTCAAAAAACACAAGACGTTTAAAAAAAGAAACAATTGCAATCCGAGATGCCATAGCAAATTCAAAAGATCCTGAAAAATCTTTCTTTGAAGATTTTCCAATAGCGTTAGGTTATTCCAGTGAAGGCTTACAAAAATCGAAAGATAAATTGCAGGCATACATTATCAAGTTGCAGGATTCAATTCGTGAACTTCGCAGCAGTTATGATAATTTGCTTAATCGCTTTGAGGAATTTCTTTTGGCTGAATTTATAGGAGAGCAATTAGAATTTGATGAATACAAATTGAAATTGCAGAGCCGGTTCAAAAGGCTAAAGAAACACTTGTGCCTTCCGCATCAAAAAACATTTATTCAACGATTAGATTCTGAACTGGATGATAAAAAAGCGTGGTTGAGTTCTATTGCACAGGCTGTTGTTGGCAAATCACTTGAAACAATTAAAGATGAAGAAGAAGTTCTGCTCTATGATAAATTTAAAACCTTAATTTTTGAATTGGATAGCCTGACTAATATTTCAAAAGCTGATTTGGATGAAGAGCATGAAGATATATTGGGTATAGAGATCAGTTCATTTATAGATGGCATTCAAAAAAAATTGGTCCGCTTGCCAAAGACCAAAAAGAAAGAAGTAAGCAAGATTGAAGATTCAATTAAAGCAAACCTTTCTAAAGATAAATCACTTAACATTGCAGCATTAGTCGGCATATTAAAAGACCTTTTGTAAAAAATGAAACGTATCAGACACTTATTGGGTATTTCAGGAGGCAAAGACAGTGCTGCTTTGGCCATTTATATGAAAGACAAATATCCACAATTGGATATTGAGTATTACACTTGTGATACAGGAAAAGAATTGGATGAAACCTACCAATTGATAACCAACTTAGAAATTTTTCTTGGTAAAAAAATCATCAGATTGAAAGCGTTTGAAGGAAGCCCAGAAGACCCTTTTGACCACAAACTAAAAAGCTTAACAGGATTCTTGCCCTCACAGCAATTTCGTTGGTGTACAAAAAGTTTAAAACTCGACCCCTTTGAAAAATTTGTAGGGGCTGACAATGTGATTTCTTATGTCGGTATTAGAGGCGATGAAGAAAGAGACGGCTATATTTCACGCAAACCGAATATTCAAACAATTTTTCCTTTCAGAAAAAATATTTGGAGCGAAGATGTAATTGTAAGATTGTTGTCTAATAATAATTCAGAACAAGTTTTACATTTATACAGCAATATTAAACCTTCAAAAAGCTCTGCAAGATTTAAAGAAGTTCTACAACAACCGGTATCATTAAAATTCAATCAAGTACAAAAGCTAAATTTATTACTTGACATTAATATCAAAGACTTTAATGCATTAGTGTTTTCATTTTTGAAGACTACCAATTACCCTCTATCGAATGAAGAGGGATTTGCTTTGACTGATAATGATGATATTTTAATTCGAGATGATATTTTTCGAATATTAGAAGAAAGTGGAGTAGGTGTACCTAAATATTATAAAAAGATTGATTTTGAAGTGAACGGGAAGAAGGGACAATATTCTAGGAGTCGTTCAGGATGTTATTTCTGTTTCTTTCAACAAAAAATAGAATGGATTTGGCTTTTTGAGCAACATCCAGATAAATTTAAATTGGCTTTGGAATATGAAAAGGAAGGATATACCTGGAATCAAAATGAGAAATTAGCAGATCTCGTTAAACCCGAGAGAATGCAACAGATTAAAGAAGACTATTTGATAAGAGTGGAGAAAAATTCACAAAGCAAATCACCATATTTATTAGATATCCTGAATGAAGCTGAAGAAGAAGGATGTGCAGCTTGCTTTATTTAAAGAAATATGGAACAAGACGAAAACATATTAGAGACAATTTCTTTCAGAGTTGATGCTGGATTAATTGATAGACTTGGAAGAGAACTTGTAGGAAGAGCAGAAACCGCAGTTTCTGAACTTGTAAAAAATTCTTATGATGCAGATGCAACAACTGTTGATGTAAAGTTTATCAATTCAAATGAAGTTGGCGGTACGCTGAAAATTATTGACAATGGTTTAGGAATGACAAGAGCTGAATTGGTAAAAGGATTTATGACCATATCTTCTACTGATAAAATTCACAATCCAAAGTCAGCCCGTTATGAAAGAAGCAAGGCAGGAAGAAAAGGAATTGGAAGATTTGCAACACATAGATTGGGAAGTCAACTAACTATAATTACTCAAACGAAAGCTTCTGAAAAAGCACTCAAACTTTCTATCAATTGGGATGATTATAAAATTGACACCGATTTAATTTCAATAAAAAATTCAATTGAAGAAACAGAAAAAACGCAGGAAGAAGGAACAGAATTAATCATTGACACTCTGAGGGAATGGTGGAGTGAAAGTGAAATAAAAAGAATTTACAGATATGTTTCTGACTTGTTGCAACCTGATTATTTATCTGATAGAAGTCGTGATTTAAAATTAGCCAAGCAAACAGATTCTTCCTTTAAAGTAAAGTTCACTCAAACAATAAATGAAGTTGAACGAGTTATTGCCGACCCTGATCAAATGCTATTTGAAAAAGCATTGGCTGTGATTGAAGGATATGTTGATGCAACCAATGATGGCTTTTGTTCAGTTTCAAGTTTGAGTTTGGATTTGGGAGATAACAACATCATTCCAATTTTGTACGACAAAGAAATTGAAACAGAAGAATTAATTGATGGAGAAAATAAAATTGTAGTTACTAAAGAACCTAAGTACGAGAAATTAACCAATGTTCATTTCAAAGCATATTATTTCATTTACAATAGAGAAGAATATTATACCAATATTTCAAAAATAGAATTGAATAATATTTTGAAAATTTCTTCTGAGCAAGGCGGGATAAAGTTGTACAGAAATGGTTTTAGAGTTTTGCCCTATGGAGAAAGAAACAATGATTGGTTAAACATTGACAGGAGATATTACAATGAATCAGGAACTAATGTTCCTTTTGGTAATCACAACTTGTTTGGGTTTGTTGAGATAATTGATTCAACAGGAGATTTATTTGAAGAGACGGCAAGCCGAGAAGGATTACTTGAAAATGAAGCCTATGTTGAATTAAGGGATTTTGTTTCCAAATCTTTAGAAGCAGGAAGAAACAGAATTCGATTTGCAGTTGAGAAAATAAAAAAAGAAAAGAGAACACCCCAAACAAATACTGGAAATAACATTGTAGAAAAAAATACCATTGACAAACTAAATGAATTAGAGAAGCAAGTCAATGACTTAATTGAAAACAAGGGAGACGAAAAAAATAATCAAGAGTACAAAGAGAATGTAAGAAAGACAGTCAGAGAATTAAAACTTGAATTCCAAACTATCCTTGATGAATTAGGTATGTTAAGAGTTCTTGCAGGGTTAGGATTAACTATTGGAGAATTCACTCATGAAGTAGTACAGTTTTCACCTTCAATGAATGGTGATTTAAGTGTTCTTGGTGAACAGCAACTTGATATTACTGGCATAAATTCATTGGAAAATTTAAAACGAACGATAAAATTATTTACTTCTTACACAGCATATTTTAATGCAACAGTATCTGCAAATGTGAGCAGAGAATTGAAACCACAAGAATTAGATATTGTAGTAAACCGATTCAAAGACATCATTGAAGCAGACCTAAAAAAATTGAATATAGAATTAATTACAGATTTTTTCGGTTACGGATTAATTACAGTTCCAATGCATTCTTCTGAATGGAGTTCAATACTCTTTAACCTTTACACAAATTCAAAGAAAGCAATCAGACGAGCAAATGCTATTGGTAAAATAAAAATAATTGCAGGAGTAGAAGAGAACAAAGTATATCTTGAATTCTTAGATAACGGAGATGGAATTCCAGAGGGTAACAAGGAAAAAATATTTGATGCTTTCTTTACAACTTCTTCACCTGTGGGCTTTGATGCTACACAAGATGAAAGATTGACAGGCACAGGTTTAGGTTTGAAGATAGTTAAAGATATTGTTCAAACTTACGGAGGGACAGTTGAAGTAGTGAAGTCAGAAAAAGATTATGTTACTTGCTTTAGAATTGAAATCCCGACTGCAACTAAAAAACAAAAAGAAGAATATGGCTTGTAATTATATTTACATAGATGATACTTTCAAAGACATTGAGAAGGGAACTATCAATGGGCTTGAAAATGGAGGAGAGATAAAAATTGATTTCCTTAAACCAAATACATGGGAAGAATTATTAAACATATTAATGGGAAAACTTCAAACTTCAAATGGCTTGTTACTTGATTTGCGTTTAGGAGAAATTCCTTTTGAAGGTGAAAAAAGAGCTGAGTATAAAGGTTCAACATTAGCACAAGAACTCAGGACAAGAATTAAAGAAAAGAAAATTATTTCGTTTGACTTTCCAATTGTACTTATTTCTGGTGATGCTTACATAAAGGAATCATTGGACAAAACGAGTTGCGATTTGTTTGATGCAATAATTGAAAAGGAAAAACTTGGCAATGAAATTCAATACTCTGATTTTAAAAAGCAATTGATAAGTCTTGCAACTGGGTATCAAGAATTAAATCGTATTGAAAATATTATTGAAAAAGTATTAAACATTGGAGACACTTCTTTTATAGATATTCGAGTTCTTGATGCTTATAAAAAAATAGAAGCCGAACCGAAGCATATTATTGCAAGATTCCTTTTAAAAGATTTGTTAGCAAAACCATCATTCTTAATTGATGAAAATTTTCTTTCTGCAAGACTTGGAGTAAATCAAAAATCCGAAGATTGGAGTACGCTAAAGAATAAAATTTTAGAACACACAAAATATACTGGAGTGTTCTCTGATTTTTATATTCGTTGGTGGATGCCTCTTCTTGAAATGTGGTGGCAGAAAGAAATTTCCGATAAAGTCTTTTTAAGAAATTCAAGTGCAAAGCAGCGTGTGGAATTATTAAGTGAAAAATTGAAGTTGAAATTAATTCCAGTTGAGAAAACAGAAAAAAGTAAAAGTGATTGCTTTTGGACAGTATGTAAAGCAACATTGAAACCTATTGACACTATTGATGGATTCGTTATTGCGAATCAAGATGACTTATACCCGTGGCAAGAGAAAGAATATGTATGTGTTGACGAGGCT
>Ga0207933_1000584_pt1 | contig 34507 bp, 25 predicted proteins | sample NGESurdeep092012_4_FD_184488 | JGI IMG/M metagenome (GOLD analysis project Ga0207933, IMG submission 184488) | Arctic peat soil microbial communities from Barrow, Alaska - NGEE Surface sample F53-3 deep-092012 (SPAdes) | ecosystem: Environmental > Terrestrial > Soil > Wetlands > Peat ... | reverse complement strand
GCAGGCGCCGGCGCAGCAGCAGCAGCCAGCGCAAGGGGTACAACAACCTAGCTTCGATCACCCCGATCCCGTGCCTCCGGAGGTTCGTGCGCGCATGGACGCGGAACGGTTGAAGATGGCGAACGACGACCGCCATAAGCGGCTGGCCCAGGATGCCGACAAGCTGGTAGCTCTTTCGAACGAGCTGAAGACGGACGTCAGTAAGACAGGTAAGGATGAGCTTTCGATGGATGTGATCCGCAAGGCGGCGGAGATTGAAAAGCTCGCGCACGATGTGCAGAGCCGGATGAAGAACTGACGCTTCTCGATGGCTAAGGAAGTGCCAGCGCGGCGGGCAGGTTCAGCTGGGGTTCGGTTAGGGAGGCGCTGGGTGTGGCGGAGGAGCGGAGCGCGTCGATGAGTTGGGTGGCTGTCCAAGCGGGGTGAGTGGCGCGAAGGATGGCGGCCGCGCCTGCGACGAGCGCGGCCGAGGCGCTGGTGCCCATCGCCTGCGCGTAGGCTGCGTGGCCCTGGTTGAAGCAGCCAAAGCTGGCGCCGTTGGCTGGGAGGCCGTCGGTTGTGTTGGCAAGGCCGCTGGAGCAGGCGCCGGAGATCCAGCCGCTGGCTCCGGTGGCGGATTCTTCCTGCGGGCCTTCGGGATAGCTGCCGCCGGGCGCGGCAATGGCGTCGAGATTTGTGCCGTAGTTACTGTAGAAGGGGCGGGTGATGGGGCCGGGCGCGCAGGTTGCGCCTGCGGTTAAATTTTCGGCGCAGTCGGCGTTGGTGGAGGCGACGACGGGGAGAACGCCGCGGGCCTGGGCGGGAAGCTCGATGAGCGAGCCGCTGGAAAGATTGAGGCTGTCATTGCCGGCGGCGGCGATGAGGACTGCGCCGGATTGGGTGGCGGCGTAGGTGATCTGGTCGAAGGCTGCCTTCCAGCCCGCGCCTTCGCCGGTGCTGAGGTCAACGACAGTGCCGAGCGAGAGATCGATGATGTCGGCTTTTTGCGCGAGTGCGTCTTCGATGCCCTGCAAGACCCAGCTCAGAAGGCCGCCGGGCTGGCCGGCTTCGCAGGCCTGGACGGGGTCGGAGACGCCGCTGGCGGGCAGGCGCTCGAGCACTTTGATGTTGAGCAACGTGGCCTGCGGAGCTATGCCGATAGTCTCGCCGGTGCCCGAGCCGAGCGCTCCCGCGGCGAGCGAGGCGGTCCATGTGCCGTGGCCTTGCTGGTCCTGCGGCGAACCGTCGTCACAGGGGCTGGGGAGTGCGGTTTGGTCGACTTCGGAGAGATTGTAGGCGAGGTTGGGGGCGATGTCGGGGTGGTGCTCATCGACGCCGGTGTCGAGGATGGCGATGCGCACACCTGCGCCGAGGCTCGCATTCCATGGACCTGTCGATGGGCCGCCGGGAATGTTGTCGCCGTAGCCTCCGGCCTGGCGGACGGCCCAGCCTTGCGGCGAGTTGTAGCTGCTGTCGGTGGGGATCGGAGATGGTGCAGCGGATTGAGTTGTGGAGGGTTGGATGGGCGCGTGGAGGAGTCTGTCGCGGAGAGAAGTCGTGGTGTCTTCCGATGCGTGGGACGACGGTTCGAGCGCGGTGGCGCGAAGCAGGAGGGCGGGAGCTGTGATGTAGCGGTCGTGCAGGACAGCGGCTACCTGGGGGTCGGCGGAGAGCGCGGCGATGGTCTGAGGCTCGTCGGCTGGAGAGACTTCAAGGGTGGCGAGGCCGAGGCGCTGGAGATGGGCAACGACGCGGGCACCGGCTGCGGAGGCGAGGCGGTCGGCGTCCGCGGGGATGGAGCTGTCGCGATAGAGGACGATGAGGCGACCGGGGACGGTTTGGGAACCGGCGGCGGGTGCGGTCGGGCGCGCGAGCTGCAAGGGGGCGCAGCCACTTGCCGAGAGTAGCAGCGGAAGTGTAAGAAGCAGGCTGCAGGGTGTGCTGCGGGACACGGGTCTGGACCTCGGGCGCGGTTGCGGCTGCAGAGTGTATCGGCAGAGGACAGTGATTCTTGAGGATCGTGTCGCGATGTGGGACATCCATAGAAGGACGAGTAAAATCGTCGAGGGCTGGGAGGAGACCAGGGTTGGCCGAGAAGACGACGTCAGGAACCAGGCTGGCTGAGCGCTCCGCGGAGGCACCGATTGCGGGCGGCCTGACCGCCGCACAATCCTGTGTGTTTTATAGGGAGTTCTACCGGCTGATGTATCTCTCGCGGCGGACGGACGACCGCGAGATCATGCTGAAGCGGCAGCAGAAGATCTTCTTTCAGGTTTCATGCGCTGGGCATGAGGCGCTGCTGGTGGCGGCGGGGCTGGCGATGAAGCCGGGATACGACTGGTTCTTCCCGTACTATCGCGACCGGGCGATCTGCCTGGCGCTGGGACAGACGGTGGAAGACCAACTGCTGCAGGCGGTGGGCGCGGAGAGCGATCCTTCGAGCGGCGGGCGGCAGATGCCGTCGCACTGGACGAGCGAGCGGCTGAATATCGTGTCGCCGTCGTCGTCTGTGGCGACGCAGTGCCTGCAGGCGGTGGGATGCGCGGAGGCTGGGCGGTACTACCGGCATCACCCCAAGGCGGCGAAGAAGCCTGAGGGCGGCTCGCGCGGAGTGGATTATCGCGAGTTTAAGGATGTGAAGTTCGAGGCCGATGAGGTGGTGTATGTCTCGATCGGCGAGGGCTCGACGAGCCAGGGAGAGTTCTGGGAGTCGCTGAACACGGCTTCGAACAGCAAGCTGCCGGTGTTGTATGTGATCGAGGACAACGCGTACGCGATCTCGACGCCGGTGGAGGCGAATACGCCGGGCGGAAATATCTCGCGGCTGATTGCGAACTTTCCGAACTTCCACTTTGCCGAGGTGGATGGAACGGATGCGATTGCCAGCTATGAGGCGATGATGGAGGCGGTCGCGTACTGCCGCGCGGGGCGTGGGCCGGCGGTGGTGCATGGGCATGTGACGCGGCCTTACTCGCACTCGCTGTCTGACGATGAGCGGCTGTACCGCAGCAAGGACGAGATTGAGGCCGATGCGCTGCGCGATCCGATTGCGCGGATGCAGATGTGGCTGCTGCGCGAGGGTGTGCTCGACGAGGAGGGGATCAACGAGCTGGAGAGCAAGGTCGACGAGGAGATTCAGCGGGCGACGGATCGCGCGCTGGCGGCGGTGCTGCCGAAGCCGGAGAACATTCTGCGCCATGTGTACTCGGAGGACTTGAGCCCGACGGATGCGCGCTTCGACACGAAGCCTGCGGCGACGGCGGATGCGAGCGAGCGTACGATGCTGGATCTGATCAACGCCTGCATGCGGGATGAGATGCGGCGGGATGAGCGCGTCGTCGTCTTTGGCGAGGATGTTGCCGACGCGACGCGCGATGAGCCGTTGCGCAAGGGCCAGATCAAGGGCAAGGGCGGCGTGTTCAAGGTGACGGCGGGCTTGCAGAAAGAGTTCGGCAACGATCGTGTGTGGAACTCGCCGCTGGCCGAGGCGAATATTACGGGGCGTGCGATTGGCATGGCGGTGCGCGGGCTGAAGCCAGTTGTGGAGATTCAGTTCTTCGACTACATCTGGCCGGCGATGCACCAGATGCGCAATGAGTTGAGCGTGATGCGGTGGCGGTCGAATGGACAGTTCAGTTGCCCGCTGGTGATGCGCGTGCCGATTGGCGGCTACCTCACAGGCGGATCGATCTATCATTCGCAGTCGGGCGAGAGCATCTTTACGCATACGCCGGGCGTGCGCGTGGTGATGCCGTCGAATGCGCTGGATGCGTTTGGTCTGCTGCGCACGGCGATTCGTTGCGACGATCCGGTGCTGTTTCTGGAGCACAAGCGGCTGTATCGCGAGACGTTCGGGCGCGGGGCTTATCCGGGGCCGGAGTATGCGGTGCCGTTTGGCAAGGCTCGGATTGTGAAGCCGGGTAAGGACTTGACCGTGGTGACGTACGGCGCGGTGGTTCCGCGGGCGCTGCAGGCGGCGCAGCGGATGGAGCGCGAGCGTGGTGTGGATGTGGAGTTGATCGACCTGCGCAGTTTGAGTCCGTATGACTGGGAGGCGATTGCCGAGTCGGTGCGGAAGACGAGTAAAGTTCTCGTCGCGCATGAGGACATGCTGAGCTGGGGCTATGGCGCGGAGATTGCCGCGCGGATTGGCGACGAGCTTTTCCATGACCTGGATGCGCCGGTGCGGCGGGTAGGGGCCATGGATACGTTTGTGGCCTATCAGCCGCTGCTCGAGGATGTTATCCTGCCGCAGCCGGAGCGGCTGTTTCAGGCGATGAGCGATCTGGCGGCGTTCTAGGCCGGCCGTCGCCGTCTCTCTCGCCTGACGATATTTTTTAGCAAATCATCGCAACTAGAGACGGTTGGGTGGGTTGAAGCAAGGCAAGCCCCTGTTTGGGTTGGCTGGAGCGTGCGATGGCGTTGAGGGCGCGGCAATCCGTGACGGAGACCGTTCGGACAGCGACAACGGGATTGCTCTGCGCGCTGTTGATGGCCCCGCAGGCTTTGGCTGCTATGGGTGCGACGGATCAGCCGGCGGCCCCGGTAAAACTGGCTCCGCTGACGCAGCAGCAGCGAGTGTTGCATGCGCTGAACCGGTTTACCTTTGGTCCGCGGCCGGGAGATGAAGCAGCGGTGAGCCGGATGGGCCTGGAGAAGTGGTTTGAGCAGCAGCTTCATCCGGAGACAATCGACGATTCGGCGTTTGAGGGGAAGATGGACCAGTTCCCGGCGATGCGGTTATCGCGGGAGGACCTGATGCGGCGGTATCCGTTTCCGGGGATGCTGAAGACCATGGAGCGGCAGGATTTGCCTCTGCCGATGGGCAAGGTGGAGCGCGCGATCTATGCGGACAACGAGGCCGCGTACGACGCGAAGATCAAGGGTCAAGCTCAGCAGAATAAAGAGGCGGCCGCGAACGCCGCGAAGCTGGGCGCGGATGCGAAGCCGGATGCACAGCCGATGGCTGCGGCGAACATGAACGATATGACTGCTACGGCCGCTATGACTGATACGGCTGCTGTGGCCGCTACGGACACCGGAAAGAAGGGCAAGCGCAAGAACCTGTCGGCGCCCATGGACGAGGATGGGGTGCAGGCGGTTCTGGAGTTTGCGCCCGACCAGCGGCTGGCCACGCTGGTGTCGATGAAGCCGGCGGAGATGCTGGCCTTTCGCGCAGCGTTACGGCAGCCGCAACGTTTGCAGCTGATGCAAGGGTTGTCGCCGGTCGAGACCGAGGAGGTGGAGGCGCTGGTGACGGCGCCGGAGCGGGTGGTGGCCTCGGAGGCGCTGGAGTCGCGGCTGGAACGCGATGTGTACACGGAGCGTCAGTTGCAGGCGGTGATGACGGACTTCTGGCTGAACCACTTCAGCGTGTATGTGAGGAAGAGCCAGTTTGAGCCGTACTATCTTCCGTCGTATGAGCGCCAGGTGATTCTGCCCAATGCACTGGGCAAGTTTGAGAATCTGCTGGTGGCGACGGCGGCGAGCCCGGCGATGCTGATGTACCTGGACAACTGGGAGAGCGCGGGGGCGCACTCGGTGGAGGCGGAACGGGCGCAGACGATTGACGCGATGCGCGGCAAGGGCGCGAGGTCGCGGCCGGTAGGCATCAACGAGAACTACGGGCGCGAGCTGATGGAGCTGCACACGCTGGGCGTGAACGGCGGCTATACGCAGCAGGATGTGATCGAAGTGGCGAAGTGCTTTACGGGATGGACGATCGACCGGCCCAACCTGGGCGGCGGAGCTGTGTACGATGATAGCCGCCATGAGCCGGGATCGAAGACCGTGCTGGGCTACACCATCAAGCAAGGCGGCGAGAGGGAAGGCCTGGAGGTGCTGCACATCCTGGCGACGAGCCCGTCAACGGCGCACTTCATCAGCGAAAAACTAGCGGAACGGTTTGTGAGCGATACGCCGCCGCCCGCGCTGGTGGACCGCATGACCGCGACATTTTTGAAGAGCGATGGCGATATCAAGGCGGTGTTGACGACGATGTTCCATTCGCCGGAGTTCTGGTCTCCGCAAGTGTATCGCGCGAAGGTGAAGACGCCTGTGGAGTTCATGGCATCGGCGCTGCGTGCGAGCGGAGCGACGGTGGAGAACCCGCTGCCGCTGGTGCAGGCGATGGACAGGCTGGGGATGCCGATCTTTGGGATGCAGACGCCGAACGGATATTCGTGGGAGGCGGCGGACTGGGTGAGCAGCAATGCGCTGATCTCGCGGATGAACTTTGCGCTGGTGTTGAGCAGCGACAGGGTGCCGGGAACGCAGACGGATTGGCCGGCGCTGCTGGGTGAGCAGGATTCGGCGGTGGTGGAAGGCGCGCCGGATGCGGCGACGGAACACAGGCTGGAGATGCTGCTGCTGGGACAGCCGGCCACGGCGCATACGCGGGAGACGGTGCTGGCACAGTTTACGAATCCCACGGCGCAGCACGATGCGGAGGAGAATTTCAAGGCGCGAGCCACCGCACAGAATGAGAGTGATGGGACGGGCGGTGGACGTTTGCTGCGCACCAAAGCTGGGCGGCCCGGGCCGGCCGGGCGCGATGGTCCGATGAACGCGAAGGAAACGCCGCTGGATACGATGGCAGGCTTGCTTCTGGGATCGCCGGAGTTTCAGCGGCGATAGAGGTAGAGAGTAGGAGAGCGTCAAAATGTCGAACAAGATGATCTTTACCGATGCGAGCGACTGGGGATGCGATATGTGCGGGCGCGATGTGGCGCGGCGCAATGGCGTGACGCGGCGCGGGTTTCTGCGCGGCGGGGCTCTGGCGCTCGTGGGCACATCTGTCGTTCCGGCGTTCCTGACGCGCGCGGTGTATGCGGAGGTAGATCGCGCGGCGGCGAGCAGGAAGAAGCTGGTGGTGATCTTCCAGCGCGGCGCTTGTGATGGCTTGAATGTAGTCGTTCCGTATGCGGAGAAGAACTACTACTCGATGCGGCCGACGATTGCGATCCAGAAAAAAGATGTGCTGGATCTGGATGGATTTTTCGGGCTGCATCCGGCGATGAGTGCGATGAAGCCGCTGTTCGACCAGGGGCATCTGGCGATGGTGCATGCGGCGGGATCGCCGGACCCTTCGCGGTCGCACTTCGATGCGCAGGACTATATGGAGTCGGGGACGCCGGGCGTGAAGTCGACGCCGGATGGCTGGTTGAATCGCGCGCTGCAGGTGGAGGCGCTGGATGGGACGCCGTCGCCGTTTCGTGCAGTGGCGATGACGGGCGACGTTCCGCGCACGCTCGAAGGGCGAGTGCCGGCGGTGGCGATCGCGAACCTCGCGGACTTCTCAGTGGGTGGACGCGGGCAGCAGACCTCCCCGGTGTCGAATGCGTTTGAGGCGATGTATGACCAGAGCACGGATTCGGTGCTGCATGGGACGGGCAAAGAGACGTTTGAAGCGGTGAAGATGTTGAAGGCCGCCGATCCGGCGAAGTATCAGCCCGCGGCCGGGGTGGTGTATCCGAAGACGCCGTTTGGCAACAGCTTGAAGCAGGTGGCGCAGTTGATGAAGGCGAACCTTGGCGTGGAAGCGACGTTTTCCGATATCGGCGGATGGGACACGCATCAGAACCAGGGCGCGGCGACGGGGCAATTGGCAAACAGGTTGAAGGAGTTTTCGGAGACGATTGCGGCGTTCTGGAACGACATGGGCGACGAGGCGGAGAATGTGACGCTGGTAACGATGTCGGAGTTTGGAAGAACAGCGAGGCAGAATGGCAACGCTGGAACCGACCATGGGCACGCGAATGTGATGTTCGTGCTGGGCGGGCAGGTGAAAGGCGGCAAGGTGTATGGATCGTGGCCCGGCGTGAGTGATGAGCAGCTGAACGAAGGGCGCGATCTGAAGGTGACGACCGACTTTCGCAATGTGCTGGGTGAGGCGGCGTACAAGACGCTGGGTGCGCGGCGGCTGGATGTTGTGTTTCCGAACGCGCGTTTGCAGCCGGCGAGCTTTCTGAACTTCTTGTAATAGTTTTGTCGCGTGCATGCGGCGAAGTGAGTGGGTCAGCGTGAATTCATGATGAGGTCGCTGCGTTTTGGCCGCATTCTGCGCGGCGATGCGCGTGCCGCGAAGAGTGTTGCCTGTCGTTAGCAGATTGATTCTCCTCGAGGAATCTTCACGCACTAGCAAAACCTTTTGTGCGAAGCTTCGTCTGAACCTATGAACACCGCCGGCCCAGCAGTCCCCACGGCAACCGGCTTCCCCTATCCGCATAACCCTCCCCACCTGTAACCGAGGCTGCCTGAACACCGGCGGCCTTCGCGCCTTTTTGCGCGCTGCTTAAAATGTGGACCTGTGCGTGAGGTAGAGATCGAGGAAGCGATGGATGCCGGTTTGAACTGCGGGGTCGTTGGGGCTCGCAACTTCGATGGTCATCTTCGGGTCGGCCGCGCGTTGGAGAGCGAGCGGCGGTTTGGAGGCGGTGGTGTAGGAGAGGAGGAGCTTGGGTGTGGCGAGCGTGTGAAGTGGGTCGGCGAGCGGGAAGGTTTGATTGAAGAACCAGCGTGTGGCGATGAGACGCGAGCGCGGGTCGGTGCGGGCGCGCTGGGCGAAGTCGCCGTCGGGCGCATCGAGGATCAGCGCGGGAATCTCGGGATGAGTTGCGGCGAGCTGCACAGCGAGTGCGGCGGCGACGCCAGAGGCATAGACGACGATGTCAGGGGGCGCGATGTGTTGCGTAAAGGTGAGGAAGGCGAGCGCGGAGGCGGAGTCGGCCTGCATGGTGGACTCGACGGGATGGCGGCCGGTGCTGCGGCCGTAGCCGCGGTAGTCGAAGAGCAGGACGTTGAGGTGCTCATTGTGGAGAGTGAGCGCGCGGGGAAGCGCGTTGCTCATGGAGCCGTCGCCGCTGTGGAGCATCAGTGTGGTGGGGCCGGTCGAGTTGGCGGGATCGGCGGGAATCCACCAGCCGTCGAGCTGTGGCTGACCGGAGGCAGCGTCGGCGAAGTGGACTTCGGTGAAGCGGAGGCCGAGCGATGCGGGTGTGGCAGTGATGCCGCGCGAAGGATGAAGGACGAGCTGCCACTGCCCCTGCGCGTAGAGGAAGCAGAGGGTAACGTAGGTGAAGATGACAGCGAGCGCGAAGACGAGGCCGAGGGCCTTGAGCAGCCAGCGAGGATCGACGAGCGGGGGAGGTCGCGTGGACTGCGAGCGCAGATGCTGTGCGACGGAAGGTTTGTTGTGGGCGTGCGGGGCGCGTTGGGATCGTTGGGTGCGTTTTGCCATGATGCTCATGATGCTTCCGAGTCTTGGGTTCAATCTTCAGCATCTCACGCCTGGCGGTGCGATCAGGAGTGCGGTGTGAGTGCGTGGGTGAGACTATGCGCGGTGAGCGAAGCTCCGAAGCCGGGTGAGGTGCGGGAGATGGAGGTGAAGGGCGTGGAGGTGTGCCTGGCGAATGTGGGTGGAAGGCTGGCGGCGTTGAACAACGTCTGTCCGCATAGGCAGGGGCCGCTGGGGCAGGGATGGATGGAAGGTGAGACGGTGGTTTGTCCGTGGCACTGCTGGGCGTTCGATACAAGGACGGGAGAGGCGCAAGAACCGGAGCAGGGGAGGGTGGATGTTCTGCCGCTCAGAGTTGAGGGCGAGGACGTGCTGATCGCTTTAGACTAATCGACATGAAATGAGAAGCTTATTTTGCGGGGCAAACCTTTGCGAGTTGCGACACTCTTACAGGCTGTCGGGCGAAACAGTTGATCACAAGCGCCCGCCGACAGGAGAAGAATGATGAAAAGAGTCCTGCTGGGCGTGTTCAGTTTGGTGATGGTTCTGGGGATGGCGGGGAATGCGGAGGCGCAACATCATCGTCATCGGCATTGCCGTTGGCGCCATCATCACCGGGTTTGCCGCTGGGACTGAGGCGGAGGGGTCTTCAGGCCCTGATTTTCCAGGAGCCTGGCGTGAGCCGGGCTCCTGCTGTTTTTGCACCGCGGCCAAGCCTGTTAGGATGGATAGAGTCCACTCCCTAAGGGAGATTCCATGCAGGCAGTTTTAGCGCTCGAAGACGGGCGCATCTTTCGCGGCCGAGCGTTCGGCGCGCCGGTGGAGCGCGCAGGCGAGGTCGTTTTCAATACCTCGCTGACCGGCTACCAGGAAATCTTTACCGACCCATCGTATTCGGGGCAGATCGTCGTCCTGACGAATCCGCACATTGGCAACTATGGGACGTCGCCGAGCGATGCGGAGTCGGCGCGGCCGTATATCGAGGGGCTGGTCGTGCGGGAGTTCTCGCCGGTGGCCTCAAACTGGCGGTCGACAGAAGTCGCGGATGAGTATTTAGAGCGCAGCGGTGTCCCTGTTGTAGCCGAGATCGACACGCGGGCAGTCGTGCGGCATCTGCGCGCGAATGGATGTTTGCGTGGCGTGATCTCGACCGCGACGGACGATGTGGAGGCGCTGGTGGCAAAGGCGCGCGCGCATCGGCGGATGGATGGAACCGATCTCGCCAGCGTTGTAACTACGCGCGAGGCGTATGAGTGGAACGTGGAAGAGGTTCGGAACCAGAGCGGAGATGCGCTGCTGCCAGGAGACGATGCGGCGGCGGCTGAGCTGATGCATGTGGTGGCGTATGACTTCGGCATCAAGCAAAATATTCTGCGCATGCTGGCGAGAGAGAACTGTCGCGTGACGGTGGTTCCGGCGCAGACGAGCGCGGCCGATGTGCTTGCGATGAATCCTGATGGAGTCTTCTTCTCGAACGGGCCGGGTGATCCGGAGCCGCTGGAGTATGCGGTCGAGAATATACGCGAACTGCAAGGCAAGACGCCCATGTTTGGAATTTGTCTGGGGCATCAGCTGTTTGGGCTGGCGCTGGGCGGCAAAACCTACAAGTTGAAGTTTGGGCACCACGGCGGAAATCATCCGATCAAGAATCTTGAGACGGGCAAGGTGGAGATCACCGCGCAGAACCACAACTTCAACGTCGATCCGGCGAGCCTGCCCGAGGATGTGGCTGTAACGCATGTGAATCTGAACGACAACACGCTGGCAGGGCTGAAGCACAAGAGCGATCCGATGTTCAGCGTGCAATATCACCCGGAGGCCAGCCCGGGGCCGCATGATTCGCATTATTTGTTTAGGCAGTTCCGTACAATGATGGAGGATTGGAAGGGAGACGATCATGAACCTACCGTTACGTCCTGATCAGGAAGCGCATCTCGTCAAGCTCTGTGAAGAGATGGGCCGCTCTCCGGAAGATTTTGTGCGCGAAGCAGTGCTGACCTTCATGGAGGACTACGAAGACGGTCGCGATGCGCAGGCGGTGCTGGATCGAAACGAACCAACCTACACATTAGAGGAAGTGGAGAAGCATCTTGCCCTGGACCGTCCGCATCACGAGATCCGCAGAAAGACAGCTTGAGGCACTTGGCAAGCCGGCGGCGCAAAGAATCCGTGATTTTCTCCATGATCGGGTTGAAGGGAACACAAGTCCGTATCGAATAGCAAAGGCGCTTGTCGGAAATAAACAGGGATTCTTTCGTTTCCGAGTGGGCGACTACCGCATTGTTGCCGAACTGCGGCAAGACGAGTTGCTCGTCCTGGTAGTTCAGGCCGGACATCGTAAGGACATATACGACTAAATGCCGCGTAGAGATGACATAGCGAAGATTTTGGTGATTGGCTCGGGGCCGATTGTGATTGGGCAGTCGGCGGAGTTCGACTACTCGGGGACGCAGGCGTGCAAGGCGCTGAAGGCCGAGGGATATGAGGTCGTGCTGGTGAACTCCAACCCGGCGTCGATCATGACCGATCCTGAGGTCGCCGACCGCACCTACATCGAACCGTTGACGCCGGCGTATCTCGAAGAGATACTGCGCGTCGAGAGTGAGAGGATGGGCGAAGACCACGGCAAGTTTGCCGTGCTGCCCACGGTGGGCGGGCAGACGGCGCTCAATCTTGCGGTTGATCTCGCGGATGCGGGGGTGCTGGACCGGTTTGGTGTGGAGCTGATTGGCGCGAAGCTGGAAGCGATTAAAAAAGCTGAGGACCGGCTGCTGTTCAAGGATGCGATGAATCGCATTGGGCTGGACATGCCGAAGTCGAAGCTGGTGAATAACCTTCGCGATGGCCTGGAGTTTGCAAGCGCGCTTGGATTTCCGGTGGTGATCCGGCCAAGTTTTACGCTGGGCGGATCGGGCGGCGGCATTGCGTATAACCGCGAAGAGCTGATGGAGATTCTTTCGCGCGGGCTCGATCTCTCGCCAGTGCATGAGTGCCTGCTCGAAGAAAGCGTACTCGGATGGAAGGAGTATGAGCTCGAGGTTGTTCGCGATCTAAAGGACAACGTCGTGATCATCTGCTCGATTGAGAACTTCGATCCGATGGGCGTGCACACGGGCGATTCGATCACAGTGGCGCCCGCGCAGACGCTGACCGACCGCGAATATCAGCGGATGCGCGATGCTGCGATTGCGGTGATGCGCGAGATTGGCGTCGAGACCGGCGGCAGCAATGTGCAGTTTGCGGTGAATCCGCAGAACGGGCGCATGACCGTGATCGAGATGAATCCTCGCGTATCGCGCAGCTCGGCGCTGGCGTCGAAGGCGACGGGGTTTCCGATTGCGAAGATTGCGGCGCGGCTCGCCGTTGGCTACACGCTGGATGAGTTGCAGAACGACATCACCAAGGCGACGCCCGCGTGTTTCGAGCCGACGATCGACTACGTGGTGGTGAAGATTCCGAAGTGGCAGTTTGAGAAGTTTCCAGGCGCGGACGAGACGCTAGGCCCGCAGATGAAATCTGTGGGCGAGGTCATGGCGATTGGGCGCACCTTCAAAGAGGCGCTGATGAAGGCCGTGCGCTCGCTCGAGACAGGCAAGAAGGGAAGCGGCGATTCGATCGACCCGAGGCGGCTGCGGCAGCGCCTGGTGACGCCGTCGCCGGAGCGGCTGGCATATCTGCGCTATGCGTTTGAGACGGGCATGAGCGTGCGCGAGGCGGCGCGGCTGACGGGGATGGACCCGTGGTTCCTGCATCAGATGAAGTCGATTGCCGACGAGTTGCAGAAGCTGGAGTTTGCGGGCTTCGACGCGCTGGAGGCTTACGACTTGCAGGCGGCCAAGCGCATGGGCTTGTCCGACGAGAGACTCGCAACTGTGCTGGGGCGCGAAGGACGCGAGGGCGCGGCGGAGGTTCGTGCGCTGCGTGAGAAGCTTGGCGTGCGGCCGGTGTTCAAACTTGTAGACACGTGCGCAGCGGAGTTTGAGAGCTTCACGCCGTATCTTTACTCCTGCTACGACGAAGAGGATGAGGCGCAGCCGACGGACCGGAAGAAGATCATCATTCTCGGCTCGGGGCCGAACCGGATCGGGCAGGGGATTGAGTTCGACTACTGCTGCTGCCATGCGGCGTTTGCGCTGCGCGAAGACGGCTACGAGACGATCATGGTCAACTGCAATCCTGAGACCGTCTCGACCGATTACGACACCAGCGACCGCCTGTACTTTGAGCCGCTGACGTTTGAGGACGTGATGGCGGTGTATGAGCACGAGGCGTCCGGTGGCGCGGAGATTGGAATGATCGTGCAGTTCGGCGGACAGACGCCGCTGAATCTTGCGCTGCCATTGAAGGCTGCAGGCGTGCCGATCATCGGGACGTCGCCCGAGTCGATCGATCTTGCTGAAGATCGCAAGCGCTTTGGGAGGTTGATTGAGGAGTTGAAGATTCCGCAGCCGCCGGGCGCGATGGCGACGAATGTGGAGGAGGCGATCGAGGGCGCGCGGCGCGTCGAATATCCGGTGCTGGTGCGCCCGAGCTACGTGCTGGGCGGCCGCGCGATGGTGATTGCGTATGACGATGCCGAGGTGGTGCGGTATATGTCGACGGCGATTGAGTACTCGCAGGAGCGGCCGGTGCTGATCGATCACTTCCTTGAGGATGCGCAGGAGGTCGATGTCGACGCGCTGTGCGATGGCAAGGATGTCGTGATTGCCGGGATCATGCAGCACATCGAAGAGGCCGGCGTGCACTCGGGCGATTCGAGCTGCGTGCTCCCCGCGGTTGACTTGTCGCCGGAGGTGATGGCAACGCTGCGGGCTTACACCCGCAAATTGGCGTTGGCGCTGAAAGTGATTGGGCTGGTGAACTTGCAGTTCGCGGTGCAGCGCGGCAAGGTGTTTGTAATTGAAGTAAATCCTCGGGCGTCGCGCACCGTTCCGTATGTGTCGAAGGCGACGGGCGTGCAGTTGGCGAAGGTGGCGTCGCGGCTGATGACCGGGCGCACATTGAGGGAGCTGCTGCCGGAGGCGGTCGCAAGTGGCGAAGACCTGGGGACTGGCGAACACTTCTTTGTGAAGTCGCCGGTGTTTCCGTGGAACAAGTTTCAGGGTGTGGACCCGGTGCTGGGGCCGGAGATGCGGTCGACCGGCGAGGTGATGGGCGTCGCGACCACCTTTGGCGAGGCGTTTGCCAAGGCGCAGACGGCGGCCGGGCTGCATCTGCCGACCGGCGGCACGGTGTTCTTCAGCGTGAACGACCATGACAAGCGGGCTGTCGCTTCACTCGCCCGGCGGTTTGTCGATATGGGCTTTCGACTGGTGGCGACCTATGGGACGGCCGCTGTGATCGAAGGCTCGGGGCTGCGCGTGGATCGCGTGTATGCGGTGAAGGAAGGGCGGCCGAATGTGGTCGACCTGATCAAGAGCGACAGCATTCAACTCATTGTGAATACGCCGCAGGGCCGCGACCGCGTGTTTGATGAGCAGGCGATTCGAAGAGCTGCCGTGGCAGCGCGCGTGCCGACGATTACGACACTGGCGGCGGCGCGGGCGGCGGCGGATGGAATTGAGGCGCTGCAACGCGGGGAGTATCACGTGAGCTCGCTGCAGGAGCTGCATGCGGCGAGGCAAAGCGCGGAGGCTGTGTCGGCGTAGTGGCCGAGACTGAAAGACGATGCTGCTTGATGGATTATTTCTCCCCCTGACGACGCCGTTTTATGCCGATGGCGCGAGCTATTGGCGCAAGCTGGAGCACAATGTTGCGCGCTACTCGCGCACGCCTGCAGCGGGAATGATCGCGCTCGGACCGTGGAGCGAGGCTGCGGGGCTCAGCGATGAGGAGCGGCGCGAGACCCTGCGCATTGTCAGCGAGACAGCTGCGGCGGAAAAAGTATTGATTGCCTGTGCGGCGGCGGAGAGCGTTCGTAACGCGCTGATGTTGGCGGAGCAGGCGGCTGCGGCGAAGTTCGATGCGGTGTTGCTGCCTGCGCCGATGCAGTGGCAGCGTCTGATGCGCGAAGGATCGTTGAAGCAGGTGGAGATGTTCTTTCGCGCGGTGGCGGATCGCGCGGAGCTGCCGGTTATTCTGTGGAGCGATGCGACTGGGCTTGCGTCAGGAACGGGGTTTGTGATGCCGGTCGAGATGGCGGCGGAACTGGCGGCACACCAGAATGTGATCGGGATCATTGACCCTGGGCTTACAGTGGAGCGGCTCGATAAGATTACGAGCGCGACGCAGAACCTGAAGCGCGAGGTAACAGTGACGACAGTGTTTGCAGCGGTGACGCGGCGGATGCTGAATGCTCCAGGTGACGGGGCTGCGACGTTTGTTTCCGCTGAGGCGTTGAGTGGGGGCGCGTCGGTGGCGGTGGCTCCGCCCAAGCCTGCGATCAAGACGCGCACAAAGATGGTGGGATTCCAGATTGTTTCGGCGGCCGCCGCGAGTGAGATGGCCCCACTGCTGGAGGCCGGCGTCGCGGGAGTGATGCCGGAGTTGGCTGCTTGCGCTCCGCAGGGATGCCATGAGGTCTGGGCAGCGTTCAAGGACGGCGATCCAGCGCTGGCTCGGCTGAAGGCTGCGCGGTTGCGCGAGGCGGATGAGGTCGTGCTTGGGCTGGGGGTTGCGGGCGTGAAGTACGCCTGCGATCTGAATGGATATTTTGGTGGCGTGCCCCGGCTGCCGCGAGTGGGCTTGACGGCGGAGGAGCGGGCGCGGGTGGAGAAGGCGCTCTCTGAGGTGAGGAATTAGGAGCTGCCGCGGCAGCTCCTTCGGATCCCCCGGTACTCGGACGAGTAGATCCGCTTAGCGGCGGGAGACCTGGCTTAGCTTGGCGCGTGCCTGCGCGGCTTCGGGCGAGTTGGGAAAGCGCTGGATGAGGGCGCGGTACTCGCGGACGCCGGCTTCGTTTTGATGCGTGGCGACCAGCGCGTCGGCCTTGTGCAGATGGGCTGCGGGAATCTTCGAGTTGTCAGGATAGTGCTCAAGGACGTGGTCGTAGTCTTTGATGGCGAGGGAGGGTTTGTTGCCGCGCAGGCTCATCTCGCCGATGTAGAAGTAGCCGTTGCCGGAGAGGTTGTCGTCTGGATAGGCCTTGATGAGCTCTTGAAACTCCGAGCTGGCGAGCGGGTACTTGCCGGCGATGTAGTCGCCGTAGGCCGTGCGGTACAGCTCGCCTGCGGAAGGGCCCGCGGTGGGGGCCGGAACCGGAAGGGCCTGCTGGTCGGAGCCGCCGGTGAGCGCGCTGAGCGGTGTGCCGGGTGCGGGCTTACCGGAGTTGTAGACGGGTGCGTTTCCGTTGGGCGGAGGGCCTGCGGGCTGGCCCGAGGATTCTGCGCCGCCTGCACCCTGGGGAAGATTGCTGAGCGCGGCGTTGGTGGTCTGCTGTGCGCTCTGGATGTCGCTGAGGGACTTCTCCATCCGCGCCATGCGCGCCTTCAACTCATCGAGCGAGTCGTTCAGGGATTGAATCTGGCCGGAGAGCTGATCGGACTTCGAAGCAGCGGCGTCCTGCTGGTTCTGCATATGCAGCTGCATGCCGTTGACGACGACAGTCATCTTGTTGACGGAGTCGGCGGTCTGCTGCACCAGGCTCTTGAGCACACCCATGTTCTCGTCGTTGGACTGCTGCAGGCGCGCCAGCGCGTCCTGCAACTGCTGCACCTGGGTCTGCAGCTGGATCATGTCTTTGTTGGCGGCGCGCGCGGGGACCGTGCCGGCGCCTAAGACGAAAAGAACGAGCAGGCCGGCCAGGGCAGAGGGGATGAAGCGTGGGCGGGAGAGCATAGCAGTGACTCCTACAAGGCAAGTCTACAAGGCGAAAGGCCGCGCTGTCTGAGCCTCAGCCCAGGACAGCGCGGCCTCCCGGTGGTTAGCGGTCGACGCTGAACTGCGCGCGACGATTTTGCTGCCAGCAGCTCTCGGTCTCCTCGGTGCAGAACTGCCGCTCCTTGCCGTAGCTCACGACGCGGATGCGGCTGGTGTTGACGCCGGCGGCGACGATGGCCTGTTTGGCGGAGTTGGCGCGGTTCTCGCCGAGCGTGATGTTGTACTCAGCCGAGCCGCGGTCATCGCAGTAGCCGGCGATGAGCACCTTGATGTCGGGATGAGCGTTGAGGTAACTGGCGGCCGCGGTGACAGCGCTGGCATCGGCAGGACGGATGTCATAGCTGTCGTAGTCGAAGTAGAGGTCGTGAACCGCCGCATGGAAGGCTGAGTCGGTGCCCATCTCGTTGTCGGCGGTGCCGGTCATGGCAGGCACCTCGGGCACGCGGACGGTGACGCGAACGTTGGCCTCGGTCGTTCCTCCATCGCCCTTGGCGACGAGATGGAAGTTCGTCGAGCTCGCCGGTGTGACGGTTTGCGTGCCGTTGGTCGCCACGTTGCCGATGCCGTCGATCGAGACGCCGGTGGCATCGGTAGTGCGCCAGTTGAGCACGACGGACTGACCCTGGTCGATGGCCATCGGATCGGCGGTGAGGCTCGCGGTCGGCGCCGGGGCTGTGGCTTCAGGCGGAGCGGCGGCGGGCGGGGGCAGCGTGTTGGCATGCTTGTGGCAGCCGGTTGCTGCGAGCAGCGCGATGGATGCGCTGAGAAGAATTGTCTTCAGGGGAGATTGTCGTGAGATCATCCGTTTCCTCATGTTGCTCGCAACCAAAACGGCCGAGCAAATTCAAGTTTAGGGCCGAAAACAGTTAGCCGCATCCACGGGGGATACAGCGAGGTTACCGCCAGCTCCAGTTCGGCATGTCGGCGCCGGGGCCGGTGAGCGCTCGCTTGCCTGTGCCGTCGGCGAGCATGGACATGATGCGGGTGTGACTGGCGCGGCCATCGGGCGTGTTGGCGTAGACCAGATGACGGCCGTCAGGAGACCAGGCGGGAAAGTCGCAGCGGCCTGAGTCGTGGGTGAGCTGAATCCAACGCTTGGTGGCAATCTCCATCACGTAGATGTCCTGCCCGCCCGGGGCGCCGGGGCCGTATTTGCGATCCCAGGCGAAGGCGACGAACTGGCCGTTGGGCGACCAGGAGGGCGAGGAGGCGTAGCCGCCGTCGGTGAGGCGCTGCACGCCCGAGCCATCGGAGTCCATGATGTAGATCTGGGGCAGGCCGGTGCGGCCGCTGACCCAGGCGATCTGCGCGCCGGTCTTGGGGTTCCATGTGGGCGAGACGTCGGGACCACGGAAGTCGGTGATGCGGCGGGCGAGCGTTCCCTGCGCGTCCGAGACCCAGATCTCAGGATCACCGGTGCGCGAGGACGAGAAGGCAACCTGCTGGCCGTTGGGCGCCCAGGCGGGCGAGACGTTGGTGCCGCCGGCTTCGGCGAAGTTCACCATGCGGTTGAGCAGCAGCGAGTACATCTTGATCTGGAAGCCGTTGCGCGTGAGCTCGCTGAACGCGACGCGCGAGTTGTCGGGTGAGATGCGCGGCGAGATGGAGACGGTGCCGAGATGGGTGATGGCATGCTGATTCGCGCCGTCATAATCCATGGCCCAGATCTCTTTGCTGCCGCCCAGAATCTTGACGTAGTAGATCTTGGTCTCGGCGATGCCGGTGATGCCGCCGCCGAGCCGCGCAATGATCTCGTCGGCAAACTTGTGCGCGATCTGGCGCGCGTTGTTTTCGTTGGCGACATCGGTGTACTGGCGCGCGAAGATCTGCGGATACTGCGCGTTCTTGGCGTCGTCGAGAAAACCGTTGACCAGGATGCGGCCATTGGCGACGGAGAGATTGCCGAAGGCGACCATCGCAGCATTCGCCGGAGCGGCCGACCATTGCGCGAGTTGAATCTCAGCCTGGCTGCCGGGCGTGGACTGTGGCGTCAGGTCTTTCGAGACGAGATCGAAGACGCCGGCGTTGGAGAGATCGGCGGCGAGCGTGGAGTCGAAGGCGGCTTTGTCGGCGCCCGTCGAGGGATCAGAGCCGGTCGGCTTGAAGTTGGCGACGGCGAGACGGAGTTTTCCGGCGCCCGTACTGGTTTCCAGATGGAACCAGTCCTGCGCATGGAGCAGCGAGCAGCTCAGAATGCAGGCGAATAGAAGGGCGAGCTTGCGGAGCTTGGATTGCCAGGACATGGTTTGTCGGGGGACAACTTGCATCGTAATCAGACCTTCTTCTAAGAATAGTAGACGTTATCAAAGCGCGAGCGTGTGGATTCTACGGCTGACGGTAATCAAATGTGTATGACACTGTGATGTGATCTCCGGCGGGCAGGGGGCCAAAGCCGTCGACGCGTTGGATGGCGTGGAGGGCGGAGGAGTCGAGCGAAGGGGAGCCGCTGCTGGTTTCGATCCGGACGTTGACCGGTGTACCGTCGCGGTTAATGTCAAAGATGACAGTGGCGCGCTTGCCCTGCGAGGCGCGTGGATCGGCCTCCTGGGTGATCCAGTTCTGCGCCACAGTGCGGCTGACGATCTGGACGTAGTAGGCGTAGCGGTTGCCGAAGGTGCGGTCCTGCACGGTTGCGGCCGCCGTGCCGTTCTTCACCTGCGTAATGGACTCGGGGATCTGCGTGGCGGCGTCGCCGCTGGCGGCTTTGGTCGTCGGTGGCGTGGGTTGCGGATGCTTGGGCGGCGTGACGGTGAGCGGCGCGACCTTGGCGGGCTTCTCGATCGTCTTCTCTTTGACAAGAATGTCGGTGGGTTTGGGCGGCGCGACGGTCGCTTCCTTGGGCGGAGGCTTGGGTGCGGGGGTTACGTTGTCGCTGGCGAGGACGGAATCTTTGACCGGAGCGACCTTGGTGGGCAGCGGAATGGCCGAGACCATCGAGGCCTGGATCGCCCCAACCGAAGAGGCGTTCTCGCCCCAGTTCTGGTGGTGCTGCGGGGAGTACCAGGCGATGGCCAGGATGATGACGACGGCCAGAACGTGCAGCAGGACCGCCCGGGTCAGGCCGCTGCGAAAGCGGTCGGGGCCGAAGTCGTCTGGGCTGGCGTGGGCGATCATGGCTGGGAAGTCGGTATCTCCTGAGCAAGCGGCGAGCGTTCCCGCTTTTAGGGTTCGATGGGCCGTGTAACGATGCTGATGTTCGAAATGCCTGCCTGTTTTACGGCGTCCATGACCGAGGCGAAGGCGCCGAAGGGGACCTTCTGGTCGGCGCGCACGTAAACCACGCGTTTCGCCGCCGCCGCCGCGGGACCGGTCTGCCGGAGCAGGCGCGGCAGGTCATGGATGTTGACCGGCTTGTCCTGCAAAAAGACGTTCTGGTTCTTGTCGATGGTGACGACCTCGTGCTCTTCGGTGAGCTGGTTGACGGTGCGGGTCTGCGGCACGGCAACCTCGACGCCGGACTGCAGCACCGGCGCGGTGAGCATGAAGATCAGCAGAAGAACGAGAACGACATCGACCAGCGGCGTGATGTTGATGTCGGAGAGTGTGGACTGCATCCGGTCATTTACGGAAAAGGACATGGCTCAGGACCTCCGGCGGGTCTCTTCGTAGGCGGGTGGCTGAGACGGCGGCTGCGAAGGGGCGTGCGCCGCGTTTTCGATGGCGTTGAGCAGTTCGCGGCCGAAGTCGTCCATGCGGGCGGCGAACTCGCGCAGCCGCTGGTTGAGCTGGTTGTAGCCGATGACCGCGGGGATGGCGACGACCAGGCCGGCGGCGGTGGTAATGAGAGCTTCCGAGATGCCGGGAGCGACCGCGCGCAGGGTAGCCGCGCCGGCTGCGCCCAGGCCGTGGAAGGCATCGATGATGCCCATGACCGTGCCGAACAGGCCGACGAAGGGAGCGCACTGCGCGGTGGTGGCGAGCCAGGTGAGGCGGCGTCCCATCACGGTGAGCGATTCGGAAGCTGCGGTCTGGGCGGCGCGCTCGAGCGCCAGCGGATTGGGCGGTGTGCCGCGGCCGCCGGCCTGGCGCTGATACTCGTCGTGGATCTCATGAAACACGGCGACCAGCGGGCTGGGCTTGAACTGGTCGGCGATGGCGGCGATCTCGGACAGGCGGCCGGATTTGCGGAAGGCGCGGATGAAGCGGCGGCCCTGCACGTCGGCGTCGTTGAAGCTGCGCCACTTGGCAATGATGATGGCCCAGGAGACGATGCTGGCGACAAGCAGGATGCCGAGCACGGTGAGCGCCGTGCCGCCGCTGTTGTGCAGCATCTCCACGATGGCGCTGGAGTGAGCGCCGGGTAAAGGCGGTGGAGCGGAGGCGTCTTGCAACAGGAAAAGAGCGAGGGGAAAGAGGCTCATACGCTCTTTTCAGTGTAAATGCCGAAGTGGGCGCAGCATGTTACCAAGGGAATGCGGGTGGATTCCTGCCGGAGCTCCCTGCGAACGTGGCGAGCGCGGGGTGAGAGCGTCGGGGCGGGGCTGCTATTCTCTCCGTGACGAGCCCCTTATGCTGCTGGAACTGCGCGCGGAAAACTATGCGGTGATCGACCACGCTGTGGCGGAGTTTGGCGCTGGGCTGAACCTTCTGACCGGCGAGACGGGCGCGGGAAAATCAATTTTGATCGACGCGCTGGTGCTTCTGCTCGGCGGCAAGGCTTCGAGCGATCTGGTGCGCTTTGGCGCGGAGAAGGCTGTCGTCGGCTGCGTCTTTGAGTCGACTCCCGGCGCGGAGCAGATTCTGGAATCGAACGGAATCGATCCTGAGGGCAGCGAGATTCTGCTGCGCCGCGAGATTGGCGCGGCTGGCAAGGGCCGCGTGTTCGTGAACAACCAGCCCGCCACCGTCGCGGTGCTGCGGCAGCTTGCTCCGGAACTCGCGCTCGTTCACGCGCAGTCGGAGACGCTGATGGCCTTCGATGCCACACAGCAGCGGCTGTTGCTGGATCGCTTTGGCGACTTGAACGCAGACGAGGTGAGTGCGGCGTTCGCGCGATGGAGCGAAATTCGCGACCGCATCGAGGAGCTGCGCGCGGCCGAGCAGGACCGCTTGCGGCTGCTCGATCTTTGGAGTTTCCAAGCACGCGAGATCGAGGCCGCCGCGATCGTCGACGCCGAGGAGGATGCGCGGCTGGAGACGGAGAAGCGCGTGCTCGCCAACGCGGAGCGGCTCTTCACCGGAGCGAATGCGGCGCTGGAGATGCTCTACGAGGCGGAGGTCTCGGCCGAGTCGCTGCTGGGCGGAGCGCAGCGGCATGTGGAGGACCTGGCGCGGTTCGACGAGCGCTTTCGCGAGACGGTTGCGGCGTTGAGCGCGGCCACGGCAAGCGTCGAAGACGCCGCCGCCACGCTGCGCGATTTTGCCGGCCATGTGACGGCCTCGCCGGATCGGCTGGGCGAGATTGAGGACCGGCTGGCGGCGCTGGAGCGTCTGAAGCGGAAGTATGGCGCTGGCTCCGGAACAACTGGCCTCGCGCAGGTGATCGCGTTCGGCGAAGAGGTTGCGGGCAAGCTGAATGAGCTGGAGAATCGCGACGCTCGGCTGAAGGAGCTGGACGCGGAGCTGGAGCAGGCTGCGGCGGCTTATGCGGTTGCAGCCAGGAAGCTGAGCGAGCAGCGCACAGTTGCCGCGCGCAAGCTCGCGAAGCTCGCCGAGAAGCAGATCAATGAGCTGGCGATGAACGCGCGGTTTGCCGTGAACGTTGCCGCAGAGGAGACGAGCTCTGCCTGGACCGCGAACGGTTGGGACCGCGTCGAGTGCCGCATCGCCACCAACCCGGGCGAGCCGCTGAAGCCGCTCGATGAGATCGCCTCCGGTGGCGAGATGAGCCGCGTGATGCTGGCCCTGAAGGTCGCGGTGGAAGAGGGCGCGTCGGATAGTAAGAAGACGGGCAGCAAAAAGCGCAAGGCAGCGGTGCCGCGCACCCTGGTCTTCGACGAGATCGATATTGGCATCGGCGGTCGCGCGGCCGAGGCGGTGGGACAGAAACTGAAATCGTTGGCGCGTGCCCAGCAGGTCCTTTGCGTCACACACCTGCCGCAGATCGCAGCCTTCGCCGATCAACACTTCCTCATCGAGAAGACCGAGCGCCGTGGACGCACGCAGACCGGCGTTCGGCGAATGGAGCAGAAGGAGCGCGTGGAGGAGATTGCGCGCATGCTCTCCGGCGCGAGTCTGACGGAGACTTCGCGCCGCCACGCCGAACAGATGCTCGCGCAGAGCCGCTGAGACCAGGAACCTCCCGCGGACCAGCATTTCAAAGCCGAGATGTGGGGCACCCGCTACTTCGGACGCGATGGGCAACTCGCGGCGAACGTCTGCTGTCTGAAAGCAGAAGGCCGGAGGACCCCCCTATGGCGGACGCTAAGAAGTGCGCACATTCCAACTGCACCTGTATCTGCACGGATGGCAAGAAGTACTGCTCGCAGGACTGCGAGGACAGGGCGAAGACCCAGAGCCTGGCCTGTCATTGTCCCCATCAAAGTTGCAGCGGGCATGTGTAAGGAAATGTCGTCACGATGACGACTCCCGGTCCGGAGGAGCGTTCTCCGCTGGACCGGATCGTGTCCTCGCGAAGGCGTCTGTGGATGGAAAAAGCTCAGCAGGATTGCACCGGTTCTGGTTCACCCCAGGGCGTGCTCTCCGCAGCGAACAGGGGTATACTGGAAGGCGTGACTACTCCTGCCGCCGACCCTGTCGATAGAAGCTCTCCGGCCGCCGATTCCACTGATTCTGTTGACTCCGTTGACTCTCAGGCCAAGCGCATCCTGCTTCTGAAGCCTCGCGGTTTCTGCGCCGGCGTGGTGCGGGCGATCGATATCGTCCGGATCGCTCTTGAGACCTTCGGGGCGCCCATTTACGTCCGCAAGGAGATCGTTCATAACAGCTATGTTGTGAACGATCTGGCCCAGAAGGGCGCAATCTTCGTCAATGAACTGGATGAGGTGCCGGAAGGCGCGAGGGTGATCTACTCCGCGCACGGCGTCTCGCCGGCCGTTCGGGCACGGGCTAAGGAACGCGGCCTGAAGGTGGTGGATGCGACCTGCCCGCTGGTGACCAAGGTCCACGTGGAGGCGATCAAGTTCGCCAAGCAGGGATATTCGCTGATCCTGGTCGGGCATCGGGACCACGAAGAGGTTGAGGGAACGCAGGGCGAGGCGCCCACGGTCACCCAGGTCGTTTCGACCGCCGCCGAAGTGGAGGCTCTGGAGGTTCCGGACCCCAACAAGGTTGCCTATCTGACCCAGACGACGCTCTCGCTGGATGAGGCGGGAACGATGATCAAGGCTTTGAAGAAGCGCTTCCCAAACATCGTCGGGCCCCATGCGCAGGACATCTGCTACGCGACCGAGAACCGCCAGACCGCGGTGAAGAATGTTGCTCATGGAGCGGATGTTGTTCTGGTCGTCGGCTCGCGGAACAGCTCGAACTCGAACCGCCTGGTTGAGGTCTCACGCAACCTGGGAACGAGCTCGTACCTGATCGACAAGGCCGAGGACATCAAGACGGAGTGGCTGGAGGGCGTGGCGACTGTGGCCATTACGGCCGGGGCGTCGGCGCCCGAGATTCTGGTGCTGGATGTCGTGGAGTTTTTGCAGGGCAAGGGCTTCGGTTCGGTCGAAGAGGTGGAGGTCATGCCGGAAAACGTCCGGTTCGGCCTTCCGCCCGAGATTGTGCAAGCCATCGCTGCGGCGCCCCCACTGGCGCCGGCTTCGGTGTAGGTAAGGGTTGAACTAGTACGCGATGCAGCGGTTCGAATTTACCTGGATCCGCCTAACAGTCGAGTAGCTGCCCGGGATTCCGGCTTTCACAGTTTCACTTTTAAGAAGTCACATAAGTTATCCAATGAGTACATCTCCCCGAGATTCCAGAGAGACGCAAAGCCCGGCGCAGCCCCGGTTTGGACGTCTGGATCTGGCGATGGATCGCGTGCGCGACGGCATCCGCCGCTCCGTCGACTGGATGCTCGGCCAGCAGCATGAGGACGGCTACTGGTGCGGCGAGCTGGAGGCGGACTCCATGCTCGAGTCCGACTACATCTTCATGCATACGCTTCTGGGTACGGGCGATCCGGGCAAGATGGAGCGCTGCGTGAATGAGATTCTGCGCCATCAGCACGAAGATGGCGGATGGAGTTTGTATCCCGGCGGCCCCTCCAACGTGAGCTATGGCGTGAAGTGCTATCTCGCGCTCAAGCTGATGGGATGGAAGGCCGGCCACCCTGTGATGGTGAAGGCGCGCGAGAACGTGCTGTCTCTGGGTGGCGTCGTGCAATGCAACACCTTCACCAAGATCTATCTGTGCGCGTTCGGCCAGTATGAGTACGATGCCGTGCCGGCGATTCCGCCCGAGATCGTCCTCTTTCCCAACTGGTTCTACTTCAACATCTATGAGATCAGCTCGTGGTCGCGCGGCATTCTGGTGCCGCTCTCGATCATCTATGCGACCAAGCCCTTCAAGAAGCTCCCGCCCGAGCAGACGATCGACGAGCTCTTCGTGGGTGGCCGCAAGAACGCGAATCTGCACCTGCGCTGGGATAGGAAGCACCGTATCTCCTGGCGCAACTTCTTTCTCTTCTGGGACCGCCTCACCCACCGGCTGGAGAGCGTGCACATCCGGCCGTTGCGCAAGATTGCGTTGAAGGCGGCGGAGAGGTGGATGCTGGAGCGCTTTGAGCGGTCCGACGGCCTGGGCGCGATCTATCCGGCGATGCTGAACTCGATCGTCGCGCTGCGCTGCCTCGGATACTCGCTCGACGATCCGCAGATGATCCGTGCGATGGACGAGTTTGAGAAGCTGGGCATCGACTGCCCCGACGGCGAGCCCGGTTATCCGACGCCGACCTTCAGAATGGTTCCGTGCTTCTCGCCGGTCTGGGATACGGCGCAGGTTCTGTCGACGCTCGGCGAGGCGGGCGTAGCGAAGACCGACCCGCGCATGCTCCGCGCCGCCGACTGGCTGCTGTCCAAAGAAGTACGCCACAAGGGCGACTGGGCCCAGAAGGTCAAGAATGTGGAGCCGGGTGGATGGTACTTCGAGTTCAACAACGAGTTTTACCCCGATGTTGATGACACAGGAGAGGTTCTGCTTGGCCTGAAGGCTGTGCAAAACCCTCGCGAGCGGTACCAGTATGAGGTCGAGCAGCGCGCCATCAACTGGGTCTTCGCCATGCAGTGCAGGAATGGTGGATGGGCCGCGTTCGACAAGGACAACACCAAGTCGATCTTCCAGCACATCCCGTTCGCCGACCATAACGCGATGCTCGATCCCCCCACGGTCGATGTCACCGGGCGCATTTTGGAAATGCTGGCCGCCTACGGCTACACGCGCCGGGACAAGCGCGTCGACAAGGCGGTGCGCTTCATCCTCAAGGAGCAGGAGTCGGACGGCTCGTGGTTCGGGCGCTGGGGTGTCAACTATCTCTACGGCACCTTCCTCGCGCTGCGCGGCCTGCAGGCCATGGAGTACAGCTACCTTGAGCCGGTGGTGCAGCAGGCGGCGGAGTGGATTCGCATGGTGCAGAATTCCGATGGCGGCTGGGGAGAGACCTGCGGGACCTACGACGATCCGAACCAGCGCGGCATCGGCCCCTCGACGCCCTCGCAGACCGCCTGGGCTCTCCTGGGTCTGCTGGCCGCGAACGATACGCGCTCGGACTCGGTGGCCAAGGGCGTTCGCTGGCTGATCGAGCGCCAGCACGAGGATGGAAGCTGGGACGAGCTGATGCCCGGAACCAACGGCGAAAGTTATTACACCGGAACCGGCTTCCCGCGCGTCTTCTATCTGGGATATCACTTGTACAAGCAGTATTTTCCACTGCTCGCCTTGACGACCTATGAGAAGGCGTTGGAGCGCGAACAGCAGCAGGCGGCGGCCTAAGCCGCTGGGAGGGTTTTGAGAGATGGCCGTACCCGTATCGCAGGCATGGACCGTAGCCAGCTACGTGCTGAAGCAGAAGCTCAAGGGGCGCAAGCGGTATCCGCTGGTGCTCATGCTGGAGCCGCTGTTCCGCTGCAACCTGGCATGCGCCGGCTGCGGCAAAATTCAGTATCCCGCGCACATTCTGAAGTCGGAGCTGACGCCGGAGCAGTGCTTCAAGGCAGTCGAGGAGTGCGGCGCGCCGATGGTGTCCATCCCCGGCGGCGAGCCGCTGATGCATCCCCAGATGCCCGAGATTGTCGCCGGTCTGGTGGCGCGCAAAAAGTACGTCTACATGTGCACCAACGCGCTTCTGCTCAAAGAGAAGCTGCACCTCTTCAAGCCATCAAAGTATCTGAGCTTCTCCGTCCACGTCGACGGCGAGCGCGAGCATCACGACTTCAGCGTCTGCCGCGAGGGCGGCTACGACATCGCGATGGAAGGCGTGCGCGCAGCAGTGGCCGCCGGCTTTCGCGTGACGACGAACACCACGCTCTTCGACGGTGCCGATCCCAACTCCGTCCGCCGCCACTTCGATCAACTGATGGCCGCGGGCGTGGAGTCGATGATGGTCTCGCCCGGCTACACCTACGACAAGGCGCCGGACCAGAACCACTTCCTCGGCAAGGCCAAGTCCAAGCGGATGTTCCGCGCCATCCTCTCCAACCGCAAGAAGGAGTGGCAGTTCAACACCCATCCGCTCTTCTCCGAATTCCTCATGGGCAAGCAGGACTTCGAGTGCACGCCCTGGGGCATGCCAACCTACTCGATCTTCGGCTGGCAGAAGCCCTGCTACCTGCTGCAGGACGGATACGCCGACACCTTCGCCGAGCTGATGGAAGCGACCGAGTGGGCGAACTACGGCGCGAAGAGCGGCAATCCGCGCTGCGCGAACTGCATGGTGCACTCCGGCCACGAGGCCTCCGCGGTGGATTACAACTTCAGCTCGCTGAAGGGATTTCTGGTCACCGCGAAGAAGTATATGTTCCCGTCGCTCTATCCCGATGACGGTGCGATGAAGCTGCTGAACGAATGGCAGCCCGAGGGACATGGACCGCTTGTGCAAATTGCAAAGGAAGCGCCGACGCCGGTGGTCGTTACCACATCGGTGAACGAGAACATGACCAGCATGGCGGGAGACTGACGATGTCGACGGCACAGCAGGAGCATCTCAAGATCGAGCAGTTGCAGCATGCGAGCGCAGACGATCTCGAACATATAGCCGGGCGCGAGCGCGAGAACCTGGAAGGATGGGTTCCGGAGCTGGCCTCGGACGCCGAGGTCCGCGAGGTGCTGGAGAAGGCCTTCGACTATCGCGGCGACATTACGGTGACGCGCAAGGACGGGTCGGTGGTCGAAGGCTATCTCTACGACCGTCGCAATGGGTCGACTCTTGTGGACTCAGTGGTGCGCATTATTCCTGTTCCCAAGCCGGGTGCGCCGACGGAGCGCGTGAATATCTCCTACACCGACATTGCTGCGCTGAAGTTCAGCGGGCGCGATACGGCCGCGGGCCGCAGCTTTGACGCCTGGGTGAAGAAGTACTGGGAGAAGAAGGCCGCCGGCGAGAAGAATATCGGGATTGAAGCGGAGAAGCTAGACTAGCGCGCATGCGGCTTTTTCTAACCGGTGCGACGGGTTTTGTCGGCTCGCATATAGCAGCGCTGGCAGCGGAGCAGGGTGCGGATCTTCGACTGCTGACTCGGCGTAGCTCCAACTTATCGAATCTGCCAAAAAATGCGGAGTTGGTGCAGGGAGACCTGCGCGAGCCCTCTGCATTTGCTTCGGCGTTGCGCGGATGCGATGCGCTGATTCATGTCGCCGCCGACTACCGGCTCTGGGTTCCCGATCCCGCCGAGATGTACAAGGCCAACGTCGAGGGCACGCGCGAGCTGCTGCGGCTGGCGCGCGAGGCAGGCGTGCCGCGCGTCGTCTATACCTCGAGCGTAGCCACAATGGGCTTTCGCAAAGATCGCTCGGTCGTCGATGAGCAGACACCCGTCGCCGAAAGCGACATGATCGGCCATTACAAGCGGTCCAAGTGGATGGCCGAACAAGTTGCGATCGAGGCTGCGCGCGCGGGCCAGGAGGTCGTAATTCTGAATCCGACCACGCCCATCGGTTCCATGGATACCAAGCCGACGCCGACGGGAAGAATCGTCGTCGATTTTCTGAATCGCAAATTCCCGGCCTATGTCGAAACCGGATTGAACCTGGTCGATGTCGAGCAGATTGCCCAAATGCATCTCCTGGCGCTGGAGCGCGGCCGGCCGGGCGAGCGATATATTCTCGGCGGCGAAAATCTCACTCTGAAGCAGATTCTGGATAGGCTGGCGGCTATTACCGGACTACCTTCGCCAACGATGAAGGTTCCTCACGCGGTAGCGATGGCATTTGCATTTTTCGATGAGACATTTACGGGCAAGCTGCGCGGCAAAGAGCCTCGCGCGACCATGGAAGCTGTGCGCATGGGGCGGAAGATGATGTGGGCCAGTTCAGCCAAGGCTGAGCGCGAGCTCGGGTGGCGCGTCTTGCCGGTCGAGGATGCGTTGCGCTCGGCATGCCGGTGGTTCGTGGCCAATGGATATGCGCCAACTCCGCCGAAAATGGTCTAGCAACAATTGATGCGCCCGAATAATGCGATAAGAACGCGAAAAGGGAGCCAATTTGGCTCCCTTTTCTTAGCTACCAGCAGACCCTGACTACTTGGATTCTTTTTTCCCAGCTTTGGCTGAAGAAGATTTGCCTGCAGCAGCGCGGCGCTCAGCCCAGCGGCGTTTCATCGCATCGGCGATGCGCTTGCGCCCCTCGGGGCTCAGGTTCCGCTTCCGCCTCTTGGTCGCCGTCTTGTTTACGCTTCCCTTGGGGCGTCCTCGTTTTGCCTTTGCCACTGTTCCACTGCCTGCGATTCCCGTCAACGCGCTGCGTGCCTGCTGCAGCCGTGCGATCTCCGCATCAATCTCAGAAAGTATGCGACCTACGTCCATAATCCATCCTTTATCTACTATGAATGATCGAGCGCTTCTACGGATCTGCCAGCGTCGACGTTTGTGTGATGCAGAGTTTACTGTACGGCTAAGTCAACCTGGCGCGCAAATAAAGTAACTCTTTTCTCTGATGCCCGCCGCCGTTTGGACATGGAAATATTCTGAATAGGACCAAGCCTTCGCTCATCATTCGCTCGGAAGCTGGCCGACATCACGATGGTAGACTCTGGTCGTGCGCAATATTCCATTGAGGCTTTATTGGCTGGCGGCTCTCTCAGCCATTTTGCAAGCAATTCCATTTCCTATCGCCGGTCCGGTACCCATCTGGAGACGCGCTTTCTGCTGGATATGTCTTGTCCCTCTTTTGATGGCGTTACTCGGCAGTCAGCGTTCGGGTAAGCCCCTGCGGCCCACGCAGGCTGCATGGCTCGGCTATCTCTGCGGCATCGTCTGGTATCTGCTGAATTGTTACTGGATTTACCCAACAATGCATTTGTATGGCGGCCTGCCGGAGGCTGCTTCGGTCGGAATCCTTATTCTTTTTTCACTCTACTTAGGCCTGTACCTCGCGCTCTTCGGTTTGGTCCTGGGCGGCCTTCGGCGTTTATGGGGACCGCATGTGGCGCTGCTCAGCGCGCCGGTCTTGTGGGTTGCGGTGGAGTTAGCCCGGGATCGCGTCACAGGCTTTCCATGGGACATGCTGGGTTACACGCAGGTGGATAGCCTGGTGTTGACACGAATAGCCCCATGGACCGGCGTCTTCGGTCTCTCGCTTCTCATCGCGATAGTGAATATGCTGTGGGCGCTCCCGGCCGCGCGGATCACTAAGTGGGTCGCTATTCCGGGCGTCGTGCTCGCGGCATTATTCACGGGTGCGGCAACCTGGGTTGAAATTTATCCTCCGCACGTGGCGCCCGCATCGACAGGCGCTTCGGCAGTGCTGCTTCAGGAGAATCTTTCCGTCGGCGCGGGCACGGAGAAGGGAACCGAGAGCAGGGATGCGATGCTCAAATCTTTCGCAAATCTAAGTCAGCATCCAACATCTCCTGCGACGACATCGGCCTTGGGCACAAAGCCGCAGCTTATCATCTGGCCGGAGTCACCCGCATCCTTTCTCGATTCAGCGCCGGCCTATCGCGATTTTATGGAGCGTCTCGCACACTCAACCTCGACACCTGTGCTCGCCGATGACATAAGCATCGGGTCACGAATGGAGGATGGGAACTATAGCTTGTATAACTCGGTCAGCTTTTTCAACGCGGATGGGAGTTACGGAGGGCGATATGACAAAATTCACCTCGTCCCTTTCGGCGAGTACGTTCCTTATAAGCCGCTCTTCTTTTTCACAGGCCACCTGCTCGACGGCCTTCCCTTCATACCGGGCACGCAGCGCCGTGTATTCCAGGCGGACGGTCATAGCTACGGCGCCTTTATCTGCTATGAGTCGATCTTCGGAAATGAGATCCGCCAATTCGTAGCCGAGGGCGCGCAGGCTCTCGTTAATGTAAGTGACGACGGATGGTACGGCGACACCAGCGCGCCGTGGGAGCATCTGGATATGGCTCGCATGCGCGCGATCGAAAATGATCGCTGGCTATTGCGTGCTACCAATACCGGAATTACGGCCGCCATCGACCCTGAGGGCAGGGTTACGCAATCGATGCCACGCCACATTCGCGGATCGTTGCTGGCTTCTTTCGGCTATAACACGTACGAGACCTTCTATACACGCTACGGCGACTGGCTGGCGTGGATCTGCGCAGCTCTTACGGCATTGCTGCTCTTTGTGGGAATCGCGCGTTCGCAGCGGCGGGCTGCGACCCGATAAGCGCTCGGGCACAGTAGACTAAAAGACATGTTGAACGATCTCGAATTTGCTTACTCCCCGGTCCGCGAGAAGGTGCGCGATCTGCGGGAGTATCTTTGACGCCCCTCGCCTGAAATCCGAACTGGCCTCCCTCGAAACCAAAATCTCCGACCCCTCGGTGTGGGCCGACGCCGCGCGCTCGCAGCCGTTGATGCGCGAGCGCAAGCGGCTGGAGTCTTTGCTTGCCAATGATGCTGAACTTGGCCGGCGCAGCGATGATATTGAGGCTTACTTCGATCTGATGCGCGAGGGCGAAGGTTCGGTCGAGCCGGAGCTGAAGCGCGAGATCGACTCGCTAATTGAATTTACAGAAGCGCTCGAATCGCGCACTATGCTCTCGGAGGAAAACGATCTGCTGAATGCGATCGTTACGGTGCACCCTGGCGCGGGTGGAACCGAGAGCCAGGACTGGGCGGAGATGCTGATGCGCATGTATCTGCGCTGGGCAGAGCGTCAGGGCTTCAAGACGGAGATCAACGAGCTGCAGGATGGCGATGAAGCGGGCATCAAGTCCGCGACTTTCACGGTGACTGGTGAATATGCGTTTGGGCTGCTCTCGGGCGAGACCGGCGTGCACCGCCTTGTGCGCATCTCGCCCTTCGACCAGGCCAAGCGGCGCCACACCAGCTTCGCCAGCGTCTTTGTTTCGCCTGAGATCGACGACTCCATCACCATCGACATCAAGCCGGATGATCTGCGCATCGATACCTACCGCTCCGGCGGCAAGGGCGGCCAGCACGTAAATACGACAGACTCCGCCGTGCGCATTACGCATCTTCCCACCGGCATCGTCGCCGGCTGCCAGAACGAGCGCTCGCAGCATAAGAACAAGGATCGCGCGATGAAGATGCTGCGCTCGCGGCTGTATGAGTATGAGCTCGAAAAGAAACGCGCGATCAGCAGGAAGCTCGAAGATTCGAAGCTGGAGATTAATTTCGGGTCACAGGTCCGCAATTATGTCTTGCAGCCATATCGAATGGCGAAGGACTTGCGCACGCGCGTAGAGGTCGGCGATGTGGACCGCGTGCTTGACGGCGACCTGGAGCCGTTTATCCGCGGCTATCTCAGGATGCGTCGCGAAGGCGGCGTGCCCGTCGTAGTCGGCGAAGAGGACGACCTGAATTAGTAACTCGTCGCTATCTGCTAGTCGTTCCTGCCATCGAGCCAGTGATGCAACCAGCCGGTGTTCATCCCCATGCGGATGGCGGTGTAACTCAGCATCTCGTGCAGCATGCGTTCGGCTGCATCGATATCGTCGATATGTCCCAGCGGAGCCCGCGGCGACGTGTAGACGCTAAGCCCGGCACGATGGCATAGCTCGGCGATGCGGAAGAGGTGGGTTCCGTCGCTGACGACGACAAGTGTTCTGAAGTGCTCACGCGCGGCGATGGCCGCCAGCCGCTGCACCTGTTGCTCCGTATCGGTGGAGTGCGTCTCCGCAATGATCTTGTCGTAGGGCACGCCGTTGGCCAGCAGATAATCGCGACCCACGCCGCCTTCCGTCAGTCCTGAATCTCCGGCCAGTCCGCCGCCCAGCGTAATCACGACCGGAGCGATGCCGTGGTTGTAGAGTGCGACAGCCTTATCCAGTCGCGCATGCAGCACCGGCGAAGGGCGTCCCGCGTACTCCGCCGCACCGAAGACGGCGATAGCATCCGCACGCTGCGCGTTGTCGATGTGCGCGGTCTGCTCAATCTGCCGATAGACCCAGGTAAACCAGAGGGCGGCCGCGATGATCAGCAGCAGCACAATTCGACCCAGCAGACGAACTCCTCTGTGGCGCGGCTCGGTCGCGTTCCGGAATCGTTGGACAGCACTCATCATCAATCAGGCGGATCGGGGAGTTCAGCCCCTAGTATCGCGCGGGCATGCAGCTTGTGCCAGCCTTCCACCAGCAAAGATGCGCGAATTTTGATGCCGAGTCTTTTATCGTTGCAACGTCAGAGCGATCTCATGAGTCGGGATGGCGCCTTCGCGAAGAATCATCCACGAGTTCGGTCCGCCACTCAAGTCGACGATCGTAGTTGCCACCGAGCGCGCCGTCGGCCCGCCATCGACGATCAGCGGAATCTTGTCGCCGAACTGCTCACGCACGCAGCCCGCATAGGTGCACTCGGGCAGGCCGCGAAGATTGGCCGAGGTCGCGGTGATGGGCAGCCCCAGCTCGTGCACAACGCTTCTGCACAGTGTCGCTTCCGGAACGCGCAACGCGACGTTGCCGGTATTCGCCGTGACCCGCAGCGGCAGCTTGCTTCCGGCCTTGACGATGATCGTGAGCGGGCCCGGCCAGAAGCGCTCTGCGAGGCGGTCGAAGGTGCCGTCCAGGCCGCGCGCCAGCTCATAAGCCTGGGCCATGTCTTCGATCAGCAGCGACAGCGGCTTATGCCGTGCGCGCGTCTTCAGGTCGTAGATGCGGTCCACCGCGCGCAGGTTCACGGGGTCCACGGCGAGCCCGTAGAAGGTGTCGGTCGGCAGTGCGACAACCTCGCCCGCCTCCAGCATGCGCGCCACGCGCGCGATCAGGTGTGGCTCCGGCTCGTCCGGCTGAATGCGAAGCATCTCTGCGATCAAGTCCCCGGATCTCCTGCCTTTGACTTTATCGCATTGCGGGCGAATGTATGCGCCCGCGTACACTGAGGGGCGATGACTCTGCCGCCGCCCATCACCAGCCGCAGTAACGCCCGCGTCAAGGCGCTGCGCGCT
>Ga0207933_1000583_pt1 | contig 34522 bp, 34 predicted proteins | sample NGESurdeep092012_4_FD_184488 | JGI IMG/M metagenome (GOLD analysis project Ga0207933, IMG submission 184488) | Arctic peat soil microbial communities from Barrow, Alaska - NGEE Surface sample F53-3 deep-092012 (SPAdes) | ecosystem: Environmental > Terrestrial > Soil > Wetlands > Peat ... | reverse complement strand
TCGGTATTAGCACGTTCGAAAGCAAAGTCACGTCAGTCACCGCACAGGCGGCGTCACTGAACCAGGCGGACGGTGCCTACCGGGCCGCCATCAAGGCCGTAGCCTCCAAGTTGGTGGCACCGGCGTCCCAGTGGGACAACGATGCTTACTCCGAAGCGTGCTACGACGGCGTGATTATCCAGGCGCTTGCCATGGTGGCAGCCAAGTCAGTGCAGCCTTCGGTCTACAACAGTTTCATTCCGAAGGTGTCCACACCTGGAGCCGGTGTTACGACGGTCTACACGTACGCTCAAGGCAAAGCCGCGCTCGCGAAGGGCAAGAGGATTGACTACGTCGGTACCGTGGGCGCCATTGTCTACAACAAGTACCACAACTACTACGGAAATCAGGTAGCGATTTCGTGGCCGACTGGAGTCTTCGCAAGTGAGAAGACCAACTACGTCATCACGGCAAAGTCATTGGGTGCCGCTTGACAAATGAAGTAAGTAATTCGGGAGTCAAGGCTGGGGGCGCTGCGTCTGCAATAGACGACAGCGCCCCCGCTAACCGACCCGTGGCGAAATTGGTCGCCGAAGAAGTCAGTTTTGGCTACGGACCACTAAAGATCGTCAATGGTGCGAGTCTGCAAGTCGGCCAAGGAGAGATCGTTGTTCTCATTGGCCCCAACGGGGCCGGGAAGAGCACGCTCGTCAAGGGAATAAATGGCCAGCTACCGCTCATCGACGGAAATTTGTCGCTGAACGGGACCGATCTATCGCGGATCTCTCCACAGGCCCGTATCCGCCACGGCGTGGGCTACGTACCTCAGTTGAGGGACGTCTTTCCTACGCTCAGCGTGTGGGAGAACCTCGAGATGGGTGGCTACATCCTGTCGAATGCCTCGGTGCGAAGTCGCATCGAGGAAGTGCTGGAGATCTTTCCGGTGCTCGCCCCCATGCGTCACCGCAAGGCTGGCGCGTTGAGTGGTGGCGAGCGCAAGATGCTCGCCATCGCGAGAGCATTAATGGCAGAACCGAGCGTTCTGATTCTCGACGAGCCAACATCCAACCTGGCGCCGAATGTTGCCGCCAAAGTGATCAATGAAGTTGTAGCCGGTCTCGCCTCTGCCGGTCAGGCCGTACTCATGATCGAGCAACGAGTTGAGATGGCGCTCGCGGTGGCGACCTGGGGCTACGTGCTTGTTCAAGGGCAGGTTCGCCTTTCCGGGGCCGCCACCACGTTACGTGAGACGTCTGATCTCGGATCTCTATTTTTCTCCGGCGGAATGTCTATTCCCCCGGCAAGTATCTAGTCAATTTTTTTCAGGTCAAGGGAGTTCATCGATGAATATTTACATTGAGGGGATCGGGTTCGGGGTCATTGCGGCCGCGAGCATTCTCCTCGGCGCGATGGGGTTCACACTCCAGTTCGGTCTGACCAACGTACTGAACATTGGCTACGGGGCGCTCATGACCTTCGGCGCATTCTCGTGCTATCTCTTGCACGTGTGGGGCGTTAACGTCTGGGTTTCGGTCGCTCTCGCCGGCATGGCCACGAGTCTGTTGACGTTACTCGTGGCGAAAACGATTCTCACCGTCTATGTCCGAAGAGGGGCAGCGCTCTTCGAGATGGCCATGATCACTTTCGGTGTCGCGTTAATCCTGGAAAATGGCCTGGCCGCACTCACGCGGAGTAATACGTACATTTTGAATATGGGACTCGAGCACGCCCACACGCTCGGACCGATCCGCTTCACGACCACGCAACTGATACTGGTCATTCTCGCCGTGAGCGTTTTCATCTTGCTCGATACCTTCTTAAACCTCACCAAAGTCGGTAAGGCCCTTCGTGCGACAGCGGTCGATCCCGACCTCGCCCGTACGAGTGGTATCGCTACGAACCGCATTGTCACCATTGCTTGGTTGATTAGTGGGTTCCTCTGTGGGATGGCCGGTGCCGTGTTTACGATTGACATCTTCACGGTGAACGCGTTCACCGGTGACTCGCTGATGCCACTCGTGATCGTGGCCGCGCTGATGGGCAAGGCGGGATCGGTGCGAGGAGCAGTGTTCGCGTCGCTCGTGCTCGGTATCGTCACCCAGGTGGTGAGCATTGCTGGAGCCTCAAGTTACGACAGCGTCGTTGCGTACGGGGCGCTCGCGATCGCATTGCTCGCGAATCCGAAGTTGCTACAGGGTGGCCTCGTGGCCGAAAGAGTCCAAATCACGGTTTAGGACTCATCGTCGTAAACAGAAAATTCACTTCAGACCGTCGTCCTCCCCAATCAAATAGCTAAGGAAGATAATGCAGGACTTTGTTTCAATATCACTGGTGTACCTGGGCATTTACGCGCTCTCGGCGTGGTCGCTCAACTTGCAATTTGGCTACGCGGGAATTATCAACTTCGGGTGGATCGTGTTTCAGTCCATCGGTGCCTACTTTGCGGCGGTGACGTCACTCGGGCCGGTCACCAGCCACTCGTACCAGAGCTACATCTTCGGTTCGAGCCTGAGTTTCCCACTCCCGCTGATTATTGGGACGCTCGCCGGGGCGGTGTTGGCGGCGATACTCGGCTTCATAGTCTTGACGCGGAAGATTCGCTCGGACTTTGTCGCCGTGATCATGTTGGTGGTGGCGATCATCTCGCTCCAGGTGGTGGTGGCCAACGTAAGTCTCTTTAACGGTGCGAACGGCCTGTCTGGCATCCCGCAGCCCTTCAATGGAGTGCTGCATCTCTCGAGGTCGGGGTACCAGTGGTTCTACGTGGGCTGGATGGCCGTCATCTGCGTCATCGTCTACTTCGGTATCGAGTGGCTCTGTCGATCCTCGTGGGGACGCTCTCTTCGAGCGATGCGTGAGGATGAAGTGCTCGCTACTCACCTCGGTATCAACGTTCAGTTTCTTCGCCTCGTCGTCTTCGTGATCGGCGGCGGGCTCGCGGCGTTCAGTGGAGCCCTGCTCGTCGAGTTTCTCGGGGCCTGGTCGCCTGACGCTTGGAGTTTCGTTGAGACGTTCGTGGTCTTCGTCGCCGTATATATAGGTGGCCGAGGCAACAACCGAGGGGCGTTTCTCGGTGCGCTCCTGGTTCCGGTTATCTTCGGCGTCTTTCCCTCCTTCCTGCCCGCGTTCGGCTATCCAGGACTGAGTTCGACGCTCCAGTGGGTCGTGATTGCTCTTTTATGGCTCGTCACCTTCTACTTCCGGCCTGCCGGCATCCTGCCCGAAGGCAGACTCATCGTTCAACGTCAGGGTCTGCCCGACGTGTCGTCCATGTTTCGACGAGGGCGCCAGGGCAAGGAAAAAGCGATGCAGAGTGAGGGACGATGACAACGTTGACGAGGGAGATAGTAGGTGTATCGCTCGAAGTGCGAGGCATCGAGGTTAACTACGACGGGGTGGCGGCCGTTCAGGGCGTCGACCTCACACTCTCGCCCGGCGAGATCGTGGGGCTCATCGGGCCCAACGGAGCAGGAAAATCATCGCTCACGAACGCGATCGCCGGCGACATACGCGTGAAGTCCGGCGTGATTCGCATCGGCGAACGCGACGTTACTCGAATGGCGGCGTACAAGAGGGCCCGACTCGGAATGTCGAGGACGTCACAGACGGCGCGAGTCTTCGGCGCGATGACGGTCTTCGAAGGACTTGTCACCTCGGTGAGGGGCAACTCAGGAGCCTCACTCGCCACGACGTTGCGCGTGGGGAGCGCTCGCGTCTCCGAAGCGGCCGCGGCCGAGAAGGCGTGGGAGCTCCTTGACCACTTAGGACTTCAGCACATTGCGAACAACTTCGGCAATGAACTCTCCGGTGGCCAACGACGCTCGATCGACCTAGCCATGGCCGTGATTCGTGAGCCGAGCATTTTGTTACTGGACGAGCCGATGGTTGGTGTCGCTCCCGCCCTTGTGCCGGCGCTCTTGAATGAGGTGCGAACGATAGCCGACCGCGGTGCGGGCGTTCTCATCGTCGAGCACGCGCTCGACGTGATCGCGTCGCTCTGCCACCGAGTCATCGTGATGGCGGCCGGTGCGGTGATCGCGAACGGCACCTACCAAGAGATCACCGAGAATGAAGAAGTGCGTCGGGCTTATCTGAGTTGAGGAGTGGGTGTGACGTGCGTCACACGACGAGGAAAGCGCCGCCTGTTTCAAAGTATCTCGGGATTCCTCGTACGCCAGCGCTGACGGGGTCGAGGTCCGAATGCTCGACCACGCTACCAAGAGCGGATCGATCGAGCCCACTCTCGAATTCGACCTGAAGGTTTCACGTGGACGAACTCGAGAACTACCTCTCGTTCGACGACGACGCGACCCACCAGATGTCCGCGGCCATGACGTGGCTGATCGCTTTTCTAATGCTCGAGATCAAGATCAAGATCGAGATCGTCGAACGGCTCGACACCTCGCCGGTGCACATCGAGCGAGAGCATCTCTCCCGATATGGGACAGAAGTAGCCGGTCATCGTCAACTCTTCGTGCAACACAATTTCGAGGTGGTTGGGATCGACGATGCGTGCGACAGCCCCACTGCGCCAGCGTGTCGAGTCGCGCGATAGAAGCGCGCCCGCGCGGGAGCGCACTTCAATGCCATCGGCATCCCTGATGAGGCGCAGCGCCGTTCCCAACGGAATACCTGGCGCGTGTGGATCAGACTCACCGGTGGGAGCAGAACCCAGTCGCTCGTGGCGAAGTGCCAATCGGGCTGCGTGCGTGGCGTCGTCGTCGGCCTTTCCGTGGTTGACAACGACGCCGTAGGTTCGTTGCGCACGCTCGGTTGAGACGGCACCACAACGGACGTCCTCTTCTACGAACTCAATCGGTCGTAGAAGTGGATCACCGATTCCGCCGCCACCTTGCCACGAGACGGCAAACGTGTCGCCGAGGTGCATCAGTATCGAGCCGGGCTTGGGTCCTAGCTCGGTCCAGTTGGCAGCCCCTTCGTCCAGATCGGACCAACGTGACGCGTGATCGTGATCGTGCGAAGAAAGAAAGCGCTGCCTGACGGTTGACCCCGGTGCGCCGCCGGACAACCCCATCGAATTCGGCACCTCCGCTCCGTGGGTCATGACCAGTGCCGTCGCGCTCTCGACTCCCCAGAGGCCGAGCGCTATCTCACCCGCGCGACCCCCTCGGGTCGTACCGGGACCGCCCGTGTCTGCTCGCATCCTCCGGTAGCGATACAGCAGGGGAAAGACTTGCTCATTTGATTCGACGTCCGCAATCGCTGGCACCGGTACCGCGATCGGTCCTCCGGCATCGATGCCGTCGCGACCTACAAAAGCCCCCGAGCCACCGGCGAGGGGGTCGAGAAGATGAAGTCCGAAACGCTCACCAAGTTCGTTGACGCCGCCGAGATTGAAGGTTGCCATCGTCCCAGAACTCACCGCTTGGCCTCGCGAGGCGAAGCGGTCCGAACACGACATCAGTAAGTTGAGCGCGTGCTGCACGACGTTGGTGACGGTCCAGATCGTCTCAACCGTCGCGCTCCCCACGGGGGCCGGATGCAAGGCGGTGCAGATGAGACCGTCGGGCGCCACGATCTCGATCGGACGGAGCAACCCTTCGTTCCACGACAGGCCGAATCCAAGCGTGGGGATCAATGCGCCAGTGACCCCGCCTCGCAGCCCCGAGCGCGTCGCGTTGATGAAGCCGGGAGCTTGCGGGCTCGAACCGCTGAAGTCGAGGACCAGCGAATCACCCTTCTTCGTGGCGACCAGATCGACAGTGTAGAGACGGTTCTCGTGACCGTCGTGTTCAAGAAAGTCGTGGACGTGCACCTGACCGTCTGGCAAGTCGATAAGTCGAAGGCGCGTCTCGCGCTCGGTCTCGTCAATCATCCGGTCCATGATGTCGCTCACCACGTCGGACCCGTAACGGGCGAACAGCACGCGGAGTCGCTCCGTCGCGACGTTGAGCGTCGCGATGAACGCTCGAATGTCGAGCCCGAGCGAGGCCGGAAGGCGACTGGCCGTAAGGATCATCTCGAGGACGTCTTCGCGCACCACGCCCTCGTCGACCAATTTCACCGCCGGGATACGCAGGCCTTCTTGGTAGACCTCGGTTGCCGTCGGACACCATGAGGCGAAGTTCATGCCGCCCACGTCAGTCTCGTGGGCCATGACGCCGGCCCACGCGACGAGACGGTCCCCGTCGAAGATTGGCGTCGTCATCTGCACATCGTTCTGGTGCAGCGCGCCGACGTACGGGTCGTTGCCAATGAACATGTCGCCCGGACGAAGTTCTGATCCGCGAGCGGTGAGATGTCGGATGAGCGCGCCAACGGGGGGAGCCTCATGAGTGACCTGAAGGCCCATCGTCGCGAACGACCCATCGGGCACGTACAGACCAGTGAAGAAGTCAGAGGCTTCCGTGACCGTCGGCGATCCGGACACGCTCTGTAAAGCAATGCGCATCTCCTCGGTCACATTGAGAAGACGATTGCGGATGACTTCGTACGTGATCGGATTCAGTTCCTCTCTCGCGTCGTCGCCACTCGCGTGTTCGAGCACTGGTGACGACGCGAGGGTCACGACGAAGTTGCCCCACTGGTCGGTACGGGCTTCGGCGCCGGGTGGTACCACAAGGGTTTGTCCGGGGAACTCGACCAGACACGGTCCCCGGACGATCAAGTCCGGCCCCGGGAAACTCGTGCGATACACGGGGCATGTCTGCGGCGCCAGCGGATCATCGAAGATAACCGAACGCTCCCCAACGGCGAGTAGTTCTCCGTCGAGCGAGGGTTCGGTTGATCCGGGCAGGGCGATGGTCGCTGTTGCCCGGAGGCTGAGGATTTCAATTCCCGCCTCACGAAAAGCAGAACCCGCCCCGTAGAGCGACTCGTATTGAGTCTCGAACGAACTGATCGTCCTCTCCAACGCCGACGCGGACGACAAGTCCTCTTCGATGATGACGTCAAGGTGGTGCGCTTGGCCGCGATAACGAATCGCCGCTGTGGTGCGCACGGACGACTCGCCTTCCTCGATGTCGGCTCTGGCGAGTGTCAGCGCATCCTTGGCGAGAGACGATGCTTCGTTACCGAGCGCGAGTACTACTTCGCTTGACGGCGGTCGACCCGGTGGAAGGCGCACGTAGTGAGGACGTTGAACGGTGGTCTTCGAGTCGCTCGTTCCGATGCCGAACGCTGACTGTGCGGCAGCGAAAGGCGAGACCACAAAGCTCGAAATTCCGAGTTCTTGGCAGAGGGCCCACGCGTGCGACGGCCCTTGGCCGCCGCCGGCAAAGAGCACGAAATCGCGTGGATCGAGTCCTTTTTCTATGGTGACTGATCGCAGTAGGTCAGCCATTTTGCTGTCAAGAACTCGCCGGATGCCCCACGCGGCTTCGACGACGTCGATCCGAAGGGGTTCGGCGATTTCGCGTGAAATCACACGTCGAGCGGCGTGCGCGTAAAGCCTCATCGCGCCACTGGAGAACCCTTCTTCTGAAAACACACCCAGTACCAAGTCGGCGTCCGTGCCAGTCGGTTGGTCACCGCCGCGCCCATAACACGCGGGTCCCGGATTTGCGCCAGCGCTCTCGGGGCCGACTCGGAGTGCCCCGTTGCGTACTGAGGCAATGCTCCCTCCGCCCGCACCGATCGTTGACACGTCAACGGCTGGTCGCCGGATCTCATTTCCCGCCAGCGACAACTCGGTTCGCACGAGCGGGTATCCCATAACGATGGTACCCACGTCGAAGCTGGTGCCCCCCACGTCCACGGCGAGCGCGTGATCACATCCAAGTTGCACCGCGAGGCGTTGGCACCCAATTACCCCCGCCGCCGGCCCCGACATCAAGACTGACACCGGCCTCGCCGCTGCCGCTTTGGCCGTAATCACTCCACCCTCACTCGTCATCACGAGAACCGGCACCTTGAGGCCATGCTGTCCGAGCGCTTCCTGAAGATGCCGGAGGTAACTCGTGAGCACCGGGCCGAGTGTGGCGTCGACGACCGCCGTCGACGCGCGGCCGTACTCGCCCACGACGGGAGCTACCTCGTGCGAAAGCGTGATGAAAGCGTCCGGCAGCCGGAGACGGAGAAGCCGACCAAGTTCTAGTTCATGTACCGGGTTGGCGATGGACCACAGGGTCGTGACGGCGACCGCCTCGACGCCCGCGGCGGCCACGCGCTCGACAACGTCCGCCGCGGCCTCCTTGCTCAGAGGCAAGACCACCGTGCCGTTGCGATCGATACGCTCTTGCACTTCGAACACCAACGTGCGCGGCACCAGTGGGGCTCGCCGACCGCGGTTCGTGTAATCGCGTATCTCAAGATCGGTGAGACCGGCGATCTGACGTTTGAGACGCCCGATTTCCAGGGTGTCACCGAAGCCCGCCGTCATCACGGTCGCCGTGCGAGCGAGCGAGCCAGTGAGCAGCGCATTCAAGCCCACCGTCGTGCCGTGTCCGAAGCGCTCCACGGATGCACAGAAATCCTGGACGGAAAGGTCAAAGTATTCGGCCGCCAGTTCCACCGCTCGCAAGACTCCGCTGATGATGTCCGACGTACTCGGCGTCTTCAGCACTGCTTGTCGACCGTTGTCGGCCATTACCCACAGGTCGGTGAACGTGCCTCCGACATCGGTCCCGACGCGGAACTTCATCGCGTTCGAGCGACCATTCGCCACTCGATGCCGCGGTTATTCTGCTGCTTCATCAGGTACTCTAAAGCGTTGGACGTGTCGAAGAGTCTCTGGTACTGAATGGTTAACTGACCCATGGTGTCCGCACGACTCGACAACCCGGCACCGAACTGTCTCAGTTCGCGCGGTGGTCAGGTGAAGCAATCGGGGCTTACCGAGATCTCGCAAAGAAGAACAGTCCTTAGTTTGGCTTCGACCATGAATGGTCGACAATAACTATCCACTGACTGAACTCGCGTACGTGGACTTCCGCAATTTAACAGGTCGACCTGAGGCGTCGCTACTTTGTTTGTGGTCTCACTTGGCCGCTCGACACTTGCCGTCTGCCGACACCAGCGTTAGATTGAGTACAGACAATGGATTCGCCACGAGTTGGCTGGCGCGGTGATGGAGCGGAGGACCAGGTGGCTGATCACAAGGTGATTTTAACGATTGCTCCCACGGGAGGTATGGCCGACAAGACGGTGACGCCACATCTCCCAACGCAGCCGGATGAGATCGCCGAGGACGTCGTTCGATGCTGGGAAGCTGGCGCGAGCATCGCCGCGATACACGCCCGCCGCCCAGGGGACGATGGGGCGACGTGTAATCCAGAGATTTATTCGCACATCAACGGACTCATTCGCGAACGGTGCGACATTATTATCAACAACTCGACCGGCGGTGGCATAAGCGGCGACATGATTACCCAACTGCCCGACGGCCGTCGTGAGATCTCCTTCGCTCAGCGGATTCAGGGAACCAAAGCCGGTGCCGATATCTGCACGTTCGACCCGCAGATGCAATGTATGCACCGAGACGACTTGGAGCTGCTGATGGACACCTCCTGGAGCCGCTGCGTCGAGCTCGCCACTGCGATGAAAGAGGCGGGTATCAAGCCCGAATGGGAAGTCATGTCGCTGTCGGATCTGTTGTGGGTCAAGGACTTGATCGACCTCGGCTTCGACCAGCCTCCGTATTACGTCAATATCGTCTTAGGCACGGACAAGCTCATGTCGGGCGCAACCCCATATACCCCGAAGAACCTTCAGCGATTCGTCGAGGATCTTCCAGAACAGTCGGTGTTCGGTGTGAGCGCAATTGGTCCAGCGCAGTTGCCGGCATCGGTGCACTCACTGATTCTTGGCGGTCACGCCCGCGTGGGCTTGGAGGACAATATCTACTACGCGCGCGGGCGACTGGCAACCAATGTCGAACTTGTTGACCGCATGGTGCGCATCATTCACGAACTGAACTTGGAGGTCGCCACGCCGACCGAAGCGCGAGAATTGCTCGGCCTGAGCGCCTCACGAGTGTTGGACTCATCGGTCGCTCTTTAGGAGATCTCGGCGAAACGATCAGTTGAACCGACAGTCATCCGGTTCGCCTACCGACAGCGGTCATTTTCAATGGCGTCGCGTCGCTTCGCCTAGGCGTTCTCCGTCGTCATGGGTTCTCTCTAGTAATAGGGCTTCTCGAACCACTCGTTGACGTTGTCGCTGGCGTGTGGCATGCTAAGTCTGTCCTGCCAGTCGGGACAAAGTGTTTCACTAAGATGGGCGCGGACTCTTTTTAGTGAGAGTCGTCATACGAAGTGGAAGGGTGCAGTCGTGATCGTCACTCGATTCAAGGAGGCGCAGATGTACGTTGCGTCTCTCAACGACTGTGAGTTTCGCTTACAGGGCTTGAACGCATCGCCGTTGGATAAGTCGTCACGGTTCCTCGTGCGAGCTCCTAATAAATAGTCGCGTTCCAGAGGAGAGACATGAAATCCAAGATCGTCATTACCGCGGCGCCCACGGGACCAATCGCCACGACGAAAGACAATCCAGCCCTGCCGACGCAGCCAGATGAGATTGCCGCTGCCGCCACGAAGGCCTACGAGGCGGGCGCGGCAGTCGTGCACGTCCATTTGCGCGACGAGAATGAACGACCCACGGCCGACCTGAAGATCGCGGAGCGCACCATGGGTCTCATCCGTGAGCAATCTCCGATACTCATTCAACTGTCTACTGGAGTGGGACTTGATACGCCGTTCGAGGACCGTGAGAAGTTGGTCGAGCTGAAGCCTCGTATGGCCACGCTGAACCCATGTTCAATGAGCTTCGGTGTCGGAGAATTTCGTAATCCTCCAGCGGGCGTTCGTCGCCTCGCCGCTCGCATGCAAGCGTTGGGTGTGAAAGCCGAGTTGGAGATCTACGACATGGGTCACATACCAGTGTGCCTCTCACTGTTCGAGGAAGGTCTCTTGGCTGAACCGCTGCAATTCTCAATCGTCATGGGCGTCAAGGGCGGAATGGCGGCCACCGCGGACAACTTGCTCTTCGCCGTTCGCCAACTCCCGTCGAATGCGATCTGGCAGGCGATCGTGATTGGTCGTCCCCATTTCGAACTGACGACGGTGGCGTTGGCGCTCGGGGGCAACGCGAGGACTGGCATGGAAGATACGTTGTACTTGCGTAAGGGTGAGCTGGCCCCGAACAACGAGTCACTCGTGTCCCGATTGGCGGGAGCGGCCAAGACCCTGGAGAAAACGATTGCGACGGTGGAAGAAGCCGAGTTGGAGTTCGCGCTCGGAGTTGCTTCCCGCTAACTCGAGAAGTGGAAGGTCCCGAAGAAGTTGACGATCCAAATGTGGCGCCTCTAGGCGCGCAGCGCTGAAGTGGCGCAACAGAAGCACTCGTCAATCACCAAGCACGTCGTTAGCGACGTCAGCGTAGACAACAGACTGATGAGTCGCGCGGCGATCGCCGCACGATCGTGATCTCGTCCTCGGACGACCCAACGCCGCGCAGACGTTGAGAATCCAGCAAACCACGGCAGTGTTGGAATTTCTTTAAACGACAGTTGACACTTACGTAAGTATGTGCTTATACTCTGACCCATGGAAACCGCCTTGAAAGCACTCGCCGAGCCCCGGCGCCGGGAGATACTCCACATGGTCTGGACGGCGGAGATGCCCGCGTCGCGAATCGCCGAGAGATTTGACGACGTCACTAGATCTGCCATTTCGCAGCATCTCGGCGTGCTCCGCGAGGCGGGACTGATCGTCGAACGGCGCGAGGGCACCAAACGGCTGTACCGCGCGAATCACCGCGAAATGGCCAAACTTCGCCACTTCATCGACGACTTTTGGACCGAGAGCCTCGGACGTCTCCGGGATCTCGCCGAGACCGCTCAGGAAGCTGCGGAAATGGCGCAGGACGCGGAGCAATGGTTGCGTGAAACGAGAGAGGAACCCACTGATCGCTGAATTGATACGAGAGGTGGTGATCGGCGCCAGTCCCGCGACGATCTTCCCTTTCCTCATCGAACCCGAACAGCACCTTCGCTGGCTGGGCACCGAAGCAGAGCTTGACCCGAGGCCGGGAGGTACTTACAAAGTCCTGGTCCAAGGACGCCACCCCTCGGTGGGAGAGTTCGTCGAGGTAGTTCCAAACGAACGAGTTGTGTTCACCTTCGGGTGGGACGAGCCCGACCATCCCATCCCGGCCGGCTCGACGCAGATCGAGATCTCCTTGATCCCCGAGGGCGAGAAGACTCGTGTCCGCTTCGTGCACAGCGGTCTACCCGATGATGCCGTGGCCGATCACACGTCCGGTTGGGATCACTACCTCCAACGTTTGGCGACGGTCGTCAGTGGTGGCGACCCTGGTCCCGACGTCAGCTCCGACGATCACTGACGAAGCGCCGCTTGGTCGAAATGAAAACAGTATGTGGTGGCGTCGTCACGATGAGTATCACGGTCAGTAAGCGACGGGCGCGTCGCTCGGATTCGATAGCGCCGTCATTCACACACCTGTGTTGCTTCAATTCGGATTCAGCGTGGTCGTTGTGGTTGAAACCAGATTGAAGAGAGCTTCAACCGCTCGCGCCATCGTCTCGTGCGCGTCCTGCTTCGGATGAAAAGTTTCGTTGGCCACAATGTGCTGCAGGAATGCATCCAGTTCATATGAGGGGCACGAAACGAAGGGCCGTAGCGAAAGTAGGTGAGCGAAGTCGAGGTGACAGTTCTCGATGACCGTCGTCAGCGGCGAACCCACGGAGAATCGAAGAGCGTTGATGTCGGATCGCACGTTGGCCGCGAGATTGCAGGGAATGGCCGCAGCCTTCGTAAGGCTGTTGACGTCAACCAGTCGAATATCGTGTCCTAGTGCGCTCACGTCACTGACGGCACTCGCTATGGCGGCGTTCAATTCATTTTCCACGCGATTGAACTGTGAGATCTGACTCGCTGAATAACCAACGTTCAATTGAGCAGAACGCACTTTGAATACTGAGGAAACACTGATTCCGCGAGCGACGGGACAGAACGCGGGCGAGCTTTCGGTGAACAGTTGCGGGTAGTTGAGTACCGCCAGCTCAGCATTTGGAGCGTGAATGAAGATCTGCTCGTAGACGTGTTCAAGCGCGGCCACTTCTTTGGGAGATCCGTTCGAAACGGCGAAGAGAGAGTTCGCACTGGCGAGGTACTCATCACACGTCTTGCTCTCACGCACTACGCCCGACTGCGTGTAGCTTCTCGTCGTGCCATGGACTATGACGTTCGCACGGAGGTCTAAGCACGCGAGCAGGACGTTTGAAAAATGAAGATCATCGCCTCCGGCGGTCACCGTGATCCAACGCGTTGCCGACGACAGTGCACTGAGTTGGGCTGGCTCGCCGTTTTCTCCTTTCAAGAGGTCCTTTGACGTGGCGCCAGAGCACGCCACGAAACCACCGGACCCGTACGTTTCAAATTGACCAAGATCGACGTTGAGGCTCGCCGCCACCAAGACGGGATACGCCGTCACGCTTCGATGACATCCGTCAGTGTTCGAGGGAGATATGTACGTCGTCGCGTTGGACTGCAGGCCTTCTCCCGATGCGTAGGAATCTCCCATCGCCACGTAAGCAGATGATGGCGAAGCATTGTCTTTCAGGCGTGCAGCCGAGACAGTGGCGAGGCTCATGGGAATCGTTGCCAAGAGGCTGCACGCAACGAAGAGTCTGAGAACTCTCGGTAAAGTGCCAGTTGTCTCGCGCATTGCTTTTCGCACTCCCCAGGGATTCTGTATCGTCCGCCGCAGGTGACACGACGAGTGAACAACAGAGTTATAGATCTGACGCCGCGATCGCGATCCTGACGCCGCAGTTGGCCCGCCGTTCACGTTCTACGAAAACTTGTCCTTGAAACGACAGTAGTCGGGCCTCAGTCGACCGTTTCGTCACCAACAACAAAGCAAGTGCGCCGTATCGTTGCAGTCTTCGCTCGCTCGCTCGCTCGCAGCTATCGGAAATGTCCGACGATGATCACGCCGGTGCCAACGCGGGACTCGTCTTGGTGGGTCTGCTCAGCGAGACGCTGCCCCTCCAAGATCAGGCGAAGGGCGCCCCCACGAGTAGTGCTCCGTTGGGCTGCGCCACTCGACCGAACGCGACCTTGCGTGAACAGAAAGTAAAGATGAGGGTCGCTCGCGAGCTATCGGCTCGAGAAGAGCAACACGCCGACTAAACCGCGTCAACTTTCACTAGGGAACTCAATTCGAGGTGTAGGGTCAGCCAAACGGAGGAATTCCGTGACGCGTAACAACAAATAGGGGGAAGTATGAGAAAAAGTGTGGTTGGCGTAGGACTCGGCGTGCTCCTCATGCTGGCACCGGTCGTCACGAATGCGTACGGGGCTGGCGCCGCGCAAGTCACACGCAAGGGCGGACTCGTAGCCTCTCATACGATTCGCCCGAGGTACGCCCCGGTGTGCCTCACCGCCGGACCGTACACGGTATGTGGGATCTACTCGTCCGTCGTCCATTCACTCGTGTCCGACTACCACAACTGGAGTTACAACCTGGTGTATGCAACGAATCCCTACAATCAGTACGCGCAGTCCTCGAGCTACACCAGCGGTGTTAACAGTCTCAAGACGATGTACAGTTCAATGTCACGGACGGACAAGATTTGGACCAAGACCTTCGACTACCTCGGCTCAAATTTTCGCGTCGCTGAAATTGAGCCCAGTGGCACGGCCAGCAATGAAGTGCTTGCATGGTCCGAGACCCAGAACTACATCAACACTGGGACACTGCCGGTTGCGTTCCCAGGCACGACACTGACACAGCTGTGGGAGGATCCGACGATGTGGATGGAGTAGTGCTGTTGCGACTATCTCCTTCATCTCGTCGATAGATTTTGCTCGGGCACGACTTCACACGAAACGTTGCTAGTCGCAATGCCGCGCAGCGTGAACGCACAGTAGAACCAATGTCACTGACGCCAAGTTGAAGAATCTTGACGAACGGCGTTGCGTCGGGGACGTCGTGGAGCAGGCCTGGGTTTTGGGTGCTTCTCGGGTTGGATAGGTCGCTGGCTTTCCGGTAGTGGCGTTGTTGAGTGTCGTTCGCGTCTCGTGGTGTTGCGGGAAAATGGCGTCTTATACGAGGTCCGTGCGGTCGGAGAAGTTGGTAGTGCTGTTGGCTCGCGCTACTTGTGCTTCTTTGCTATTGCCGGAAGTAGCCTCCAACCATTGCCATGAAAAGGACGCTCCATCGGTGAAGGCTAATTATGAGTCAGTGTGGACGAAGGTCGTTGATCTAGAGGGGCCAGCGTTCACACAGTTGCGTGGGAAGCGCTCTACGTGCGAAGAACGAGCAAACTCTCTTCACCTGTCGACTACGAATCAGTCACTTACTCGATCGGAGTTGGAGAAGGCCTTCGAGATGATGCCACTCGCGTCGACAGTTCAGTTACGGCACGTGGGGCCCCCGAGTTATCTCTACGCGCTTTTGATGGTTCCGAGAATACGCGTCGCGTTGTGAGTGAGTTCGAGGAGAAGTTAGCTGACGTCGTTGGAATCTTCGCCAGCGACGCCGCCGATGTGGACCGGGCCAATTCGATTCCTCCTTCTCATTTTGACCGGCTAGCGTCGCTCGGACTGTACGGAGCATTCGCTCCTATTGAAGTAGGTGGGCTCGGTCTCAGCCTCGCACAACTGTGCGACGGCGTTGAAGAGTTGGCCTCGGCTTGCCTCGCGACCACCTTCGTCTGGATTCAGCACTTTCGCTTGCTCGCGGCGGTGCTTGACCCCAATGCGCCGGCGATCGTAGGGGACCTGCGTCACGAGATCGTGCTTGGCCGGGTCAGGGGTGGCGTTGCGCTCACCGGGCTTCAACCGGGGCCCGCCAAACTGACAGCTGCACCGACTCGCGACGGTTGGGCTCTCGACGGAGAGGCGCCGTGGGTGAGCGGATGGGGACTCGTGGACTTCCTCATAGTTGCCGCGCGTGGGCCCGACGACACCGTCGTCACCATGGCGCTCGATGCTCAGGATCAGCCGGGAATGGATGTCACGGAACGCCGGCTTTCGGCGCTCAATGCCACCGCCACCGTGACACTGACATTCGACGCACTGTTCGTCGAAGGCGACCGAGTACTCGCGCAAGCGCCCCACGATCCGTCGGGGGAGTCTCCGGAAGGTCTTCGAGTCAACGGGTCCCTGGCGTTGGGAGTAACGCGCCGGTGCTGCAATGTGATCGGACCGTCGGCGCTCGACAACGAACTGCGCGATGCACGTGCCGAGCTCGATGGTGCTGACGCCGAGAACATTGCGAAAGCTCGGGCCCGGGCCTGCGAGCTGGCGGTACGGGCGTCGCATGCGCTCGCGGTATTCCTGGGTAGTTCATCGGTACTTGAAGGAGGTATCGCCGAGCGAACGGCCCGCGAGGCGCAGCTGTTGCTGACCTTCGGATCTCGCCCGGCGATTCGCCACTCGTTGCTCCAGCGCTTCGGGGCGGGGGACGCTTCGTCGCTGTAACGTCTCCGACTGGCGCTTACGGCAATGGGATTGCGTTTAGGGGCCTGGATTCACCCAACCGGGAGGAATTCGGGCTCCGTGGATCTTCGGGGGACTGCCCGGATCAGGGTCACCATCGAACTTGCAGGCTCCTCCAGCAGCAGCATTGCAGATAGTGCAAGAAACTGCAGCCGTGATAGCGGCGGCAGATGGCCTCGTCTTCTCCATCCGCTCGTCCAGGTCGACTCGGATGCGATTGACGACGTCGAGCACCTTCTGCTGCTCATGTCTGTCAATCATCATTCCAAGCTCCCCGTATTTAAATGATGTGGCTTTCCCGTACTCCTCGATTATTTCCATCAAATCGGTGTCAGCGGCAATCGCGGCCATCGTCGGAATGCTGGTATTTGCCTCTGCGGGGACCCCTCTTAGTGGTCCAGTGCCAATAAGAGTCGTTGTTGATGTTGCTGTTCCCACAGCTCCTTGAACTCAACTGGCGTTAAGTAGCAAAGCGAACTGTGGAGACGCTCATGATTGTATTGCTGTCGCCAGTCCTCCAAGAGCACCCGTGCTTCGAGCAGTGATTCAAAGAGCTGGCCGTTGAGGAACTGGTCGCGCAGCCGTGAGTTGAATGATTCGATATGTCCGTTCTGCCAAGGTGAGCCGGGATCGATGAAGGTGGTTGAGGCATTGTTGAACCGACACCAGTCGGCAATGGCGAAGGCGGCGAACTCTGGTCCGTTGTCACAGCGCAGGAAGGTTGGAGCACCGTGTCGAGCGACCAGTTCATCCAGCACGTTCATCAATTCATCGGCGGTGATGGACCTGCGCACGTGCACCGCTAAACATTCGCGCGTGAAGATGTCTTGAATATTGAGCAACTTCAGCTGCTTGCCGTCTCTGGTCTCGTCGAACTGAAAGTCCATGGCCCAAATCGCGTGGGGTCGGATCGGGCTCATGGCCCCGACGTGCGCGCCCAGTCCACGTAGGCGCTTCTTGCGTGTGCGATAGGGGACTTTCAAGCCCTCTAAGCGCCACAGGCGCTGAATACGCTTCTTGTTCACGCGGTGACCAGCGCGACGGCGGTGTTGGTAGGCGTGTTTCCAACCTCGACGCGGGTGGTCCTTCGCGAACGCCACGAGCCATCGGCGCAGCTCTTGTTCGTCGTTCGTTGGCAACGTGACCGCAAGACGCTGGGTCGAGCGGTGCTGACCCACGACGCGACACGCTCTTCTCTCTTTAACCCCGAACGACTCCTCGAGCATTAGGACCGCTCGACGACGCGCGTTCGGGGTTAGAAGTTTCCCTTGGCGACCTCTTTCAGCATCGCGTTGTCGAGCGTGAGATCGACCACGATTCGCTTCAGGCGACCGTTCTCGTTTTCGAGTTCTTTCAGGCGCTTCGCGTCGTTCGCCTTCATGCCGCCGTATTGCGCCTTCCAGCGGTGCCAGGTCGACTCGGCGATCTCCAGTTGTCGACAGACCTCGGCGAGATCCTGACCCTGGTTCAACAGCTTGTCGCCCTCGGCGAGTTTTCTGATCACCTGTTCGGGCGTGTGATGCCTCTTCTTCATGCTGTCCTCCTGGCTCCATTCTGGAGCATCGGGACTCTCGTTAGCAGTGGATCATTTCAGAGGGATCTTTCCATCTTCTCCACAGACTCTTTCGATCTCGTCGATAGTGCGAATCATGGGTCGTCCTCAATGAAGGTCGTCCAAGATTACAGCCAATCCACGACACTGCCTTGGGCTGACATTGCGGAACTTTTAAGCCCTCCGTTCTTGTTTATACCGATTCAAATACCACTAGACGCCGGCGCCAGGCTCGTCCATGTTGGTGAAGACGTGACGGTAGATCTGTGCACTGCGACGAATGGGTTTCGGGAACTATTCAGCTCTTAGCGCCAGTGCCGTTGATGTTCTTGCCGCGATCCGGCCGGGGATGCTGGCCACCAAGTTCGCAAAAATGAGCGAGCCAAGGCATGATTTACTCGTGCATAGGACAGAACGCTTTGGAACTTAGACCAACGGGCCAAGATTCAAATCACGAGTGTCGTGAACCTCGAGTTTTTCTACGGACCGAATCCTCACGTTCTCTACTTTTGATCTCGTTCCGAAATGTTTAAGAACTTGAGGAGCGTCTCGCGATCCTAGTTACGGTTGGCCATGGTCGTTACCGCGAAGACGATGGTCGATCGCGTCCCTCACTCAGACGGTGGGCTGAGTGAGTCGACGTGGCGTGAGACCCTGCGCGCGGGCGTGCAAAGCGATCTCGCCCATGGTAGCGACCCACACGTGCGGTGCACTGGCGGCTTCTTCGATCACTTGGGCTAGCGCCGCGGCCCTCGACGGTCGCCCGGAGAGGAAGGGATGCGCGGTGAGGACGAAACATCCGCCCTCGTTCGTGGTCGCCTGGAATTCGAGAGACCACATTTCGCGGCACTTTGTCGGGCTCTCGATCATCCCCGTGTCAAAGAGATTCGGAAGATAGCAGTACTGTTCCCAGTCGTCTAGCACCCAATGAATCGGGATCTCAATGATGCTTTCGTCCTCGAAGCCTGTTGCGAGTTCATAGGGGCTGTCAGCATCCATCAGACTCGAGTCGTAGAGGAAACCTCGCTCGGCCAGTAGTCTCGGCGACCGGTAGTTGAGTTCCCACATCGGCGCGCGGTAGCCGACGGGCCTGATCCCCGTGACCTCCTCCAGCGCGTCGATGCCACGCTCCAGGAAGTTGATCTCTTCGGCCTCATTGGCTTCGCCCAGTGGTTCGTGTAGATAGCCGTGGTGGGCGATCTCGTGGCCTTCCGAGGCGATGGTTCGAACGGTGTCGGGGTAGCGGTGTGCGGTGTAACCCGGGACGAAAAACGTCGCTTTGACTTCTTGCTTCGCAAGCAAACGCAGTAGTCGAGGTACGCCGACCAGAGGGCCATAGGACTGGTGCGTCATCACGCTCATTCGCGATGACGCCTCGGGCGCGAAGGACAAGACCGCGGACTCTGCGTCAAGATCGAAACAGAATGATGCCGCCGCGGTGGCATCGCCGGGCCAAACGGTGCAGTATTGGTCACTCACCGTCGGCGAGCCGCGTCGAAGAGTGCCACGTACTCGTACGCAAGGTTCGCTGCGGCGATACCAGTGATCTCGGCGTGGTCGTAGGCGGGAGAGACTTCCACGACGTCGCCGCCCACAATGTTGGCGCCTAGAAACCCTCGTACCATTGCCATTAATTCGCGACTGCTCAGTCCGGCCGTCTCGGGCGTCCCCGTACCGGGGGCGAATGCCGGATCCAATACGTCGATATCGATCGACAGGTACGTTGGCAAGTTACCGACCTGGTCGCGCAGTCGCTCGATGATGGCCGGCACGCCGACACGATCGACTTCGAGGCAGTTGAACATCTGGAAGCCCATGGCGGCGTCGTCCGAGAGGTCATTGGTGCCGTAGAGCGAACCGCGGATACCCACGTGGGCGCTCTTGCCGGGCACGAACAGTCCTTCCGCGGCAGCTTGACGGAACGGTGTCCCGTGCGTGTACGGGGCACCGAAGTACGTGGGCCACGTGTCCAAGTGAGCGTCGAAGTGCACGAGGGCCACGGGACCATGCATCTCCTTCATAGCGCGAAGAATCGGCAATGAGATGGTGTGATCACCGCCGAGGATCACTGGTCGCTGTCCAGCGCTCGTCAGTGCGAGGATGCCAACATTAATCTGTTCGATCGCCTCTTCGATGTCGAATGGATTGCAGGTGATGTCGCCCGCGTCGACCACCTGTTGGTGACGGAACGGCTCAACGTCGACCGATGGGTTGTACGGACGTAGGAGTCGTGAAGACTGGCGGATGTGGGCGGGCCCGAAGCGCGCTCCTGGCCGGTACGTCACTCCTGAATCAAACGGAATGCCGACGATCGCCACGTCGTAGCTCGTGACGTCCTCTCGCCGCGGTAACCGAGCGAACGTCGTCAGCCCGGCAAAGCGCGGGACCTCGAGGCCGTTACTCTGTCCGACAATCTTCTGAGCTTCACTCATACCCGTCCCCGAACCTCTCCACCGTTGACCTGAAGGATGGTGCCAACCATGGCGCCCATTCGACGGTCGGCCAGAAAGGCCACGCCGGCGGCGATCTCCTCAGGTTGGGCCACCCGACCCAAGGGAATGCCCTCAGCGTAGAGGGTCTCGAGATCAGCGACACTGCGACCTGCGGCCTTCGCGTCGACTTCGAGTTGCGGCGTCGACGTAACCCCCGGGGCAATCCCGTTGACGATGATTCCCTCGGGCGCGAGCTCACGACCCAACGTTTTGACCAGAGCAACGAGACCCGCCTTGGAGGCCGCGTACGCCGTCGCGTCCGGCCATCCGATAACTCCCCAGTACGAGGACACGATGACTATTCGACCGGCACCGAGCGCCCGCATTGATGGAAGAACCTCCTGGACGAGGTGGAACGTCCCCGTCAGGTTCGTGTCGATGATCTTCCACCAGTCGTCGTCGGCGTGCTCGAGAAGCGGTGACATGGTCATGTACGCCGCGTTGCACACGAGGGTTCCAATCGGCCCGCACTGTTCGACCAACTGCTTGACCATCGCGGCAACCTGTGTCCGGTCCGAGACGTCGGCGGGTGCGCCGACGCCCGCTACCTCTCGAACCATGGCGTCCATGGCTCGTCCCGCGGCGATGTCGTTTATCGCTACGCGGGCTCCGTCCGCGGCGAATCGCCGCGCGATGGCGGCGCCGATTCCCTGGGTGGCGCCGGTGACCAATGTCAAGGAGTCGGTGTCGAGCTCGGCGCCGTTCACTAGATCACCGCTCCGCTGTTGACGGAGACGACCTCGCCCACCGCGAAACTTCCGTCGTCGATGAGGTACTGAACGGCGACGGCGATCTCGTCGGGGTGGACGAGTCGGCGCGCGGGCAACGTGTCGAGGTAGGCGCGGTCCCGCCACGGCGAGTCGGGGGCCAGCAGTGGAGTGTCACAGGGTCCCGGGGCCACCGAATTCACGCGCACCCCGTTCTTTGCAACCTCGACGGCGAGACTGCGAACGAATCCCAAGATGGCACCCTTCGCAGCGACATAATGCGCGTCGTGGTCACCACCGCCAATGGCCAACTCGGACGACACTGCAACAATCGTGCCGTGTTCACGTTCGAGCATGCCGGGCAAGGTGGCGCGTACCACGTTGACGAGTCCGCCCAGGTGTACTCGAAGCATGCGGGTCCACTGGGCCTCACTGATCTCGGAGAAGGGGAGCATCTCGTAGTACCCGGCGACACTCACAACGATGTCGATGGGGCCGAGTTCGTCAATTGCGTGTGCTAGAGAGTCGGCCACTAAACCCGCGTCGCTGACGTCTCCCTCGATGGAATGATCGGTGTCCGACGCCGCGAGATCGAGACCGATCACGGAATTGCCAGACGAACGCAATGCCCGAGCGACGCTGGCGCCAATACCGCTCGCGGCACCCGTGACGAGCGCTATCCGACGGGTCGGACCTTGGTCAGGTGAGGTCGACATCCTCGATCCCCTCAAGTAGTCCCTGTCGGACGTGGACTCCGCCGTCGCGATAGATCCACAGATACAGTACGGTGCCGAGCACGCCCAGGCCGACCACCATATATATAGCGCTCCAGGCCAGGAAACCGCTGCCGTAGAGCTCGGCACGCGGCCAAAGAATATTCACAATCTCGAACGTGAGCCAGACGGACGCCGCGTAGGTGATGAGCGTTCCCCACTTACCGAGCGTCCATGGACCGGGCACCCACCTTCCGCGAGCGCGAACCCAGGCGGCACCGAACACTGGGAGTGCGTACGCGATAAAGAATCCGGCGCTGGTGAAGTTGATGAGCATGCCGTACACCTTGGGCGAATTGATGAACGGAAGTGCGGCGGCGACAACTCCTGTGAAGATAACCGCGTTGTAGGGGAGTCGCTCATGCTTGGTCAACTTGATGAGGACCCTGTGCGCGGGTAGCACACGGTCCCGCGCGTTGGCCCAGATGCAACGAGTAACGGCCGCCTGGACCGCCATGAAACTAGCGAGGAACCCGATCATGAAGAGGAACTGAAATCCGCGTGCGGCGCCGTTGCCGAAGTGGGCTTGCAACGTCGCGGCAATCGGGTCGAGAACCTGTCCTGATAACACGGCGCCGAGGTTGGGCACCGAGATGGTGAGCGCGAGGCTGATGTAGAGGACGATCAGACCGACGGCCAATAGCGAGAAGAAGATCGCCCGCGGTACCGCGCGACCGGGTTGGTCGACCTCTTCGGCTACTGAACCGGCCGACTCAAAGCCGAGAAAAGACCAGCCCGCAACGGCCATGGCGGCGAGGAAGGGTCCCGCTAAGTAGGCGGTGCCATGGAATGATCCCGCGCTGTGAAAAAGGTCGCTGAAGGGATTCACCCGGTAACCAATAAGCAGGATTGTGCCAAGAACTACCGAGCAGATGACTTCAGCCGCAATGGAAAAGTAAAAAAAGTACTTAAGGATCTTCCGGCCGGAGACGTTGATCACGCACGCAAAGATCGTCAACGCGACCGCTACGAGCGCCTGTTCGTCGTGTGTTGCCGACGTTACACCGAGTACCCCGAGCAGAAAGCCCGCGGCACCGTAGGCCAGCGTTGCGAGTGCAATCGTCAAGCCCCAAATGTACGCCCATGCGGTGAACCAACCGTAGCGAGGGTTCACTAGGTAACGGGACCACTGATAGACGGATCCGGCGAGTGGGAATCGGGAAGCGACGTCGCCCAAGACGCTAGCGACGAGTAGTTGTCCGAGAAGCACGATCGGCATCGCGAACCAGAATCCGGCGCCGCAGATCGCGACGATGATGCCAAAGACTGTGTAAATCGACACGATGGGGGAGATGTCGGAAAACGACAAGGCGAAAATGGCTCGGAAGTTGAATCCGCGCTTCAAGGTGAGATGGCTCTCGGATCTGTCTCCCGAGATTTCTTCTGTTGTTTCACCGCGCCGAGTTACGTCCTCCGTCATAACATCCCCCTCTATCACGAACTTTGTGGAGAGTGTAGAAGGACGTGGCCTCATTAAGTGGTGGCGGTTTAATACAAATTGCAGTATTAATTTAGACAAAGGTATAAATAAGAAGCTTGGAGAAATATGGCAATCACCGTTGGCGAACTCGTAGCTCTACCTCACCTTCGTCTCGAAGTACTGAGTGGCCAATCGGGGCTCGACCGCGTCGTGACGTGGGCCCATTCATCTGATCTCGATCAACCATGGGGATGGCTGTCGGGCGGTGAGCTGTTGATGAAGAACGGCCGGTCGATCCCTCGATTCGAGAAGGACCAAATCGCCTTCATCGAAGGTCTCATCTCGGCTCAAACAAGCGCGTTGGTAATTGGCTCTGATCCGCAGTCGCCTCCGATCGCCGCTGCGGCGCTACGGCGCTCGGACGATCTCAAAATTCCCATACTGAGGGTTCCGTTTTCAATGAGTTTCATCGTGCTGAGCCGAGCCGTTGCCGATTCACGCCTCAGTGAGGAAGCATCGCGGGTCACGCGTACTGAGAAGATCTACGACACGATCCACGCAGCCGTCGCGAGTAGTGACCCTGGCACGTTTCTCGCTCGGCTGAGGGTCGAACTATCGTGCGAACTTTTTGTGGTTGACTCCGAGACCCTCAATCCAATTCTCACGGGAACTTCGTCGCTGCCCGACACGTTGCGTAGTCGTATTCGCGACGAACTTGAACTGGTTGATGGAGCGATACCTGGATCGCTTCGTTTCAGTGGCGCGAAAAGAGGTGAAGTCTTCGTTGTCGAAGTTCCCTACGAAGAACCGACATTTCTCGTGGCGTCGTTCCCTAGTCGTCAGCCGCACGATCTCGTACTTCTCCAACACGCCGCTACCGCCGTTGCGGTGGAGGTTGCCCACGCTTCGCTAAGGGCTGACTATCAGCGCCAGATTGGTACTGAACTATTTTCTCAACTCATCGAAGGGCGTCTCGACGCTGCTACTGGAACGTCGCAACTGCGCCAACATAACCTCTCGACTTCTTCTGCTGTCCTCATCGCCATCAACGGCGTCGACGCCAACGACGAGCGTCATCTTCACATAAGTCTTCGCCGACGCGGGATCGCTCACTTGCTCCTTCGGCGAGATCAGACACAATTTCTTCTGCTGGAACAGCATTGGGACAGCCAGCGGCACGGATCTTCCGCGACTGCCACGGAACTCGTTGTGGAGCGTCTTCGTCGAAAATGCACCATTGGAGTGAGTAACCCACTCCTCGATCCTTTGCGCACGCCCTCTGCCGCACGCGAAGCGCTGTGGGCCCTCGCCGGCGCGACGGGAACGTCACAAGCCGTCCAGTACGCCGACGCTTCACCCTTTCCCGCTCTTCGAAGTCAAGAGGAGGCGCAAGCGCTCGTCAGCAGAGTTCTCGGACCTCTCATCGAATACGACGAAGTCCATGGCTCGGATCTCGTGAATTCGCTCACTACATACCTCGCGGTGAGACGCTCGTGGCTGCGCTGTGCCGAAAGGCTCAACGTTCACCGTCAAACCGTGATTTACCGAATGCGCCGTATCGAGCAGCTGACCGGACGCTCCCTCGCAGAGACTGGCGACCTCGCGATACTTTGGCTCGCGATCTCGGCCTATGACGCATTACGCCTTGGTGAACCGACGTCGTCAATCAACCTCACGCGAGGTGATCATGAATCGCCGAACGTCGCGCCGTCAACGAGGTCCGGCATATGACGAGACATTCGAAGCACCGGCGAACTCCGCGGCGAGACGTGCGAAATCGTCCTTGATCAGACCGACGGTCACCCGCAAATGAGGCGTGGTTTCGCTCTTCGTCATGAAGGGGCTGCCCGCAGCCGTTCCGATACCACGACTCGCCAGGAACACCAGCGCCGCTGTCTCATCGAGCACCGGGAGCCACAAGTTGAGGCCGTCGCCACTCTCGATTGGCACACCGAGACGTCGTAGCTCGGAGGTGATCATGGAACGACGGTACGCGTACGCATCTCTCGCGCGGCTGACTTGTTGTCGCGACTCCTTGCGGGTTAGTAGGTCAAGTAATACGCTTTGGAGAAGTCGGCTCGTCCACCCCTGTCCCAGCAAGCGACGTTCTCTGACGCCGTCCATCACTGATGACGGTCCACTTACTGCCGCTATGCGAAGGTCGGGTCCGTGCGATTTGGAGAAACTTCGAATGTGCAGCGTTTGTTCCGGCAGCCATTTTCCGAGGCTGATCGAGTTCGTCGACGCGATGGAGCCCGCGGAATCGTCCTCTATGACGAAGGTGGTAGTCCCCTTCAGCAGCGCGACGAGCTGGGCCGCCCGCCGCGCTGTCATCGAGGTTCCTGAGGGGTTTTGGGCCCGGGGTTGAAGGAAGACGGCCGTCGGACGATGTGCGAGAGACACGCGAAGTTGATTGGGAATGACGCCGTCGGCGTCGACGTCCACGCCGATGATCCGCACCCCGATGGCGTCGAGGAGATCGAGCAGTGGTGGAAAGCTTGGATTTTCGACGATCACCGAATCACCAAAGCGAAGAAGGCGTGTGGCGACGAGATCCAACGCGTCCATAGCACCATCGACGACGGTGAACAGACTCGTCTCGTAGGGCCAGTCATCCTGCAGGGCTTCGGCCAATCGAGGAATGATCGGATCATCAAGGTAACTTCCCAAAGTTCGCGCGCGATGCAGTTTGTTGAGCGCGGGAGCCAGGCTCGGGAGAAGGGCAACGTCGGGTAGACCAGTCGAGAGGTCGAGCCCAAATGAATTAGAACGTTCGAGAGCTCGGCGATAGCGCGTAGGGCCCGGGCCGCGCCGCGTCAACACAACGGTTCCATGTCGTCCATCGGTGCGGATGGTCCCGGCGTGAGCGAGAATCCGCCACGCGGCGCTCACGGTACTCGGTGACAACTCCAACTCATCAGCAAACGCGCGGATTGACGGCAACAAGGTTCCCTCGGGGATCGAGCCGTCACCGATGGCGACACTTATGGCATTCGCAAGTCCCTTGCTTGTACGTTCGAGCAAGCGCTCGAGCACCGAAGTTATTTCTTTTGTAACCATACAAAGATACTATTGTGTGATTGCTGAACCGTATGTACCATGTTGATCATGACAAAGCGCATTGGACACTGGATAGGCGGACAGCCAGTCGCTGGCCCGACAAATCGAACGTCGCCTGTTTACAACCCTGCGACGGGAGAACTCACGGCCACGGTCGAGTTGGCGTCGGCGGCCGACATCGACGTCGTTGTCGCACAAGCGTCTACGGCCGCGAAGCAATGGGGCAGGACGCCGCTCTCTCGTAGGGCCGCGGTGCTGTTTTCATTTCGCGAACTGCTCCAGGCGCGTAGCTCGGAGCTTGCCAGCATCATCACTGCGGAGCACGGCAAGGTGCTCTCGGACGCCGCCGGAGAAGTCGCGCGTGGCCTGGAGAACGTAGAGTTCGCTACCGGCGTCCCGCAGCTAATGAAGGGCGGATACTCCGAGCAGGTCTCAACGGGCGTGGATGTCTATTCGATTCGCCAGCCACTCGGCGTCGTGGCTGGCATCACGCCATTCAATTTCCCCGTCATGGTGCCGCTGTGGATGTGCGCAAACGCCATCGCCTGCGGCAACGCCTTCATTCTCAAACCCAGCGAAAAGGACCCCTCGGCTTCACTGTTCCTCGCTCAGTTGTGGAAGGACGCGGGCCTTCCTGACGGTGTCTTTAACGTGGTCCAAGGCGACAAGGTCGCCGTCGACGCGCTCATCGCTCACCCCGGTATTGCCGCGTTGAGTTTCGTTGGTTCTACTCCTATTGCTAAGTACATCTACGAGTCGGGCACCGCGACCGGCAAACGAGTGCAGGCCTTAGGGGGTGCGAAGAACCACATGGTCGTGTTGCCCGACGCCGACGTCGACATGACGGCCGATGCCGCAGTGTCCGCCGGCTACGGAGCGGCCGGTGAGCGTTGCATGGCCATTTCTGTAGTGGTGACGGTCGGCGACATTGCCGACCGACTCGTCGATGCGATTGCCGCACGTATTCCTCGACTCGTCGTCGGCGATGGTGCCGATGACACCACCGATATGGGCCCGCTCATCACGTCCGAGCATCGTGATCGAGTAGCTCGCTACATCGAAGCCGGAGCCCAAGCTGGCGCAAAGGTAGCAGTCGACGGCCGTGAGGTCGACGTGCCAAAGAACGGATTCTTCCTCGGCGCTACCTTGCTTGATTCGGTTGAGACCAACATGAGCGTCTACCAAGAAGAGATTTTCGGACCCGTCTTGTCAGTGGTGCGTTGCGAAACGTTCGATGAGGCGATCGCGTTGATCAACCGCAATCCGTTCGCTAACGGGACGGCGATTTTCACGCGAGACGGTGGCGCCGCTCGCCAGTTCCAAACTGAAGTCGAAGTTGGAATGATCGGCATCAACGTGCCGATTCCCGTGCCTGTCGCGTACTACTCCTTCGGGGGATGGAAAGCGTCGCTCTTCGGTGACAGCCACATGTACGGACCTGAAGGAATTAGCTTCTACACGCGAGGAAAGGTCGTGACGTCGCGCTGGCCCGACCCGGCGACGTCGACGATCGATCTCGGTTTTCCCCAAACGAGATAGGCCGACATGACCGACGCCACTGCTGCCAACGCGAATTCACGTTCGCGCCCCTTAGGCGAAGACCTGGTTCGCCGTTACGACCACGACCATGTCTTTCACTCGTGGTCCGCGCAAGAGATGATCGATCCACTGCCGGTGGCTTCGGCGAGTGGGTCGTACTTCACCGATTATCAGGGCCGTCGTTACCTTGATTTTGCTTCGCAACTGGTGAACGTCAACATCGGCCATCAACACCCGAAGCTCGTCGACGCGATCGTTGAGCAGGCTCGAAAGGTCTGCACCATTCAGCCGGCGTTCGCCAACGATGCGCGAAGCGAAGCGGCACACCTCATTGCGGAACTTGCGCCCGGCGATCTCAACAAGATCTTCTTTACGAACGGCGGAGCCGAGGCACTCGAGAACGCCGTGCGAATGGCACGGTTGCACACGGGTCGCCACAAGATCTTCTCCACCTATCGTAGTTATCACGGCGCTACGGCGGGCGCGATCGCCGTCACCGGCGATCCCCGTCGGTGGCCGTCCGAGCCGAGCCTTCCCGGCGTCGTGCACTTCTGGGGCCCCTACTGCTACCGGTCGGCCTTTCACGCCGAAAACGAAGAGCAAGAACGTGATCGAGCACTCGAGCATCTACGTGACACGATTGTGTTCGAGGGTCCCCACACCGTTGCGGGAATCGTGCTCGAGACCGTCGTTGGCACCAATGGCATACTCGTTCCACCAGATGGCTATCTGGCCGGCGTCCGCGACTTGTGCGACGAGTTCGGCATCGTAATGATCGCCGACGAGGTTATGGCTGGATTTGGTCGTTGCGGTGAGTGGTTCGCGGTCGACCACTGGGGCATCCAGCCAGATCTCATTGCCTTCGCCAAGGGCGTCAACTCGGGTTACGTGCCCTTGGGAGGCGTGATCATCTCCGATGAGATCGCGGCGACGTTTGCGACGAGACCTTACCCCGGGGGACTCACCTACTCAGGGCACCCGCTGGCCTGCGCCTCGGCCGTGGCATCCATCAATATCTTCCGTGAGGAAGGCATTATTGAGCACGCCAGATCAATTGGGCGCGACGTTATCGCGCCAGGTCTGGCCACGCTTGCCGAGCGCCATCCTTCAGTGGGTGACGTCCGGGGCCTCGGGGTGTTTTGGGCGCTGGAATTAGTTCGTGATCGTGCCACGCGAGAGCCGCTCGTTCCCTTCAACGCCGCGGGTCCCGACGCGGCACCGATGAACGAATTTGCGGGTGCCTGCAAGGCGTTGGGGCTTTGGCCATTCACTCACTTCAACCGAACCCACGTCGTACCACCGTGTACGGTGAGTGCTGACGAAGTCCGAAGTGGACTTGACATCCTCGATCAAGCGCTTTCGGTTGCCGATCGATACTACGTCGGTCAATAAAAGTGGAAACTCCGCAAATGAGGGGCCGGTTCTTAGGGAGAAGGTTCTCGCGGTTCTTGAAGCTCGAGTTCTCAATCCGCCCAACCAATTTCCACTTCGGGCTTCTACATTTCGGGGCGCGTTGGTCCCTGGACTTCTGAGGGCAGCGGTTAGGGTCGGTGATGAGACACCAAATGGGGGAGTTGTCAGGGGAAGTCGGAAGCCTTCGCCTGCAGTTGCTCAGATGATGAGATCTCGACGTCGCGAACGACGACGCCGACTACCAAAGGATCCACCATGGCCGATAAATCACCGAACCAACACAATACGAAGAAAGTTGGAAAGTCATTGAAAGAAAAGCGCAACGAGAAGCACACCAAGAAGGAAGCGAAGAAGACCATCCTCGGCGAGTGAAGCGCGATGTGAGGGTTTGAACTTGAATCCTCTGGGCGGTCTCCCGGTTGCCTGGTCCATCCTGGACGTCACCCAAGCAGTTCCAGCCAAAGCTCCACGAGATTATCGATGGCGCGGTTATTGCTTGCTTTGACGGAGTGAGTCTGTCGATACGTTTAAGCGATCGCTCGTTGATGCCGTCGAGCGACGAATGAACGACCTTGATTTTAAAGTCAAGTTGATGACGATAGTCGAACCGGATCGCGACTTGCTCGGACGTCTTGCGAAGTGAGCCTCCAGTTTGTTCGATGACCGTTAGTTTGGTGCCGTGTCCAAGATACCTATCGCGTGTTCACTTTCGACCGGCGACGCCAGAGATCGTATCGACGAGTGGCGTGCCTTACTACAAACTCACATCGTCGAGGTCGAGCGTACGTCATCATCGGCGCGTCTTCGACTGCGCGACGATGGCGAGGCGATTCTCATGGCAACTGACCTCGCACAACGCGAGAAGGCGTGTTGCGCCTTCTTCGAATTTCGACTTTTGATTCTCGCCAGTGCAGTTTGGCTCGAAGTTGAGATTCCCGAAGACGCTGGGGTCACCCTCAATGATTTGTCATTTCTGGTTGCGCGCTAACTACGACTCAGCCGCACGATGACGATGAGCTCTTCGGGTGGTGACGCCTGAGTCCCAAGTCTTGACGCTTAGGCTTGGCTGGGTCCCTAATGGGAGTATGACGACGAAGATTGGGGTCCTCTCGGCAGTGAACACAATTCCGGGCGGTACGTTCACGATGGCCGATGGCCTCACTGTCACTCGCATGGGCTACGGTGCCATGCAGTTGGCCGGACCCGGCGTCTTCGGGCCACCCAAGGACCGCGACGGCGCAATCGACGTGCTGCGTGAGGTCCTCGCCCTCGGCATCACGCACATTGACACCAGCGATTTCTACGGACCTTACGTCACCAATGAACTCATCAGGGAAGCCCTGTCTCCGTACCCCGAATCGTTGCACATCGTCACGAAGGTCGGAGCCCTGCGCGACCGTGAAGGCGGCTGGCCCCACGCACGTTCTTCGGAGCAGCTGCGTCAGGCCGTCTACGACAACTTGGAGCGCCTCGGACTGGACACCCTCGATATCGTCAATCTGCGCGTCGGGGGCATGGTTCCGGAACCCGGCTCGATCGCTGAGCCGTTCGGTGCACTCGTAGAACTGCAACAAGAGGGTGTCATCAAGCACCTTGGAATCAGCACGGTGTCGGCCGAGCAGATCGCTGAGGCGCAGGCCATTGCGCCGGTCGTGTGCGTGCAGAACTTCTATAACATCGCGAACCGAGGCGATGACGACTTGATCGACTCACTCGCGGCCCAGGGCATTGCCTACGTCCCCTACTTCCCACTCGGGGGTTTCACTCCGCTGCAGTCTGACGCTGTGGACGAGATTGCTTCACGGCTCAACGTCACGTCGATGGCGATTGCCTTGGCGTGGCTGCTCCAGCGCTCGCCCAATGTGCTCCTCATTCCCGGTACTTCATCCGTGACCCATCTTCGCGAGAACGTTGCGGGTGCTGCTCTTACGCTCAGTGACGATGACCTCACCCAGTTGGACGACCTTTCACCGCAGTCCTGAACTGCTGGTGCAGAGTTGCAAATTTCAAACCATTTGCCCCTCAAAAACTGATCAAAATCCAAAGTCAGTGACCTGTCACTGACTCATGGTCCGGTGAGTCGAAATCGAACCACGTAAGACCTGAATTGTGGTGGGCCCTGTCGCAACTGAACTCCGCCGCCAGTTACGTTGTAGATAGGCGGGTGTAAGGCCTCTTGTGCGCCACACAGGGCGGTTGACTAGTGATCGCTAGACGAAAGGGACGATAGTGCATGCTCGGACGTCATGTGCATCAGGGTTCTTGGCCCGCTGCTGTCGTGGCGACGTCGTTCATGGCGCCGCGGGGACGTCGAGAGGGTTTTCGGGCATGCCTCATTCTTTTGCGCCACGCATTTTGGTACGCCAAGGCTCGACCTGATGTACTTTCGACGGCATCTCTGGTCGGTCGCGGCGGCATGTATGGTCGTCGTTGGCTCAATTGGTTCGCTCTTCGCAGGCAATATCGTGGCACGCAATGACGCGCAAACCGCGCGTCAGCTCTTCGTCACGTCATCGGGGGAGATCGCCTCGACGCTGAAGCTGGCCATCCAGCACGAACAGGACCTCGTCGTGAATGCCGGCGCCTTCTTCGTTAGCCGTCCCGATTCGACCCAGAGGGAGTTCTATCACTGGATGACCAGCTCACGCACCTTCGCAAGGTACCCCGAACTCACGGGTATCGCTGAGGTCGTCGTGGTGCCGGCTTCGCAGTTGCGCGCCTTCGAAGCCCGGGCGATCTCTAATCCGGCGGGCACGCTCGGCGCTAACGGAACCTTCCAGATCACTCCAGCGGGAGCCCGCCCCTACTACTGCTTGGCAAACGTTGCGCAGTCAAGATCCGGGCAATCTGTGGAACCGGCGGGGTTTGACTATTGCGACACTATTCTGGGTCCCCACTTCTTGAAGGCCAGGGACTCGGGCAATGGCGCGTACTTACCGTACGGGACGGGGAACAACGAAGAACTCGTCGTGGGAACTCCCATCTACACCACCGGCGTCGTGCCAACCACGGTGCAGGCCCGCAGGGCCGACTTCATCGGATGGATCGGCACGCAGGTCGTTCCGAGCGTGCTTCTGGGCACCGCGCTGGCGAACCATCCGAGAACGGCAGTGGCGTTCTCGTACGGCAACCAATCCTCCAAGGTCACCTTCAGGGCCGGATCGGCACCATCGGGAGCGCAATCGGCGATCGTTCAACTCCATAACGGATGGAGCGTCCAAACATACGGTGCGCTGACCGTTGGCGGGGTGCTGGAAAATGGCAACTCGCTCACTTTGTTGCTGAGCGGTCTTTTGCTCAGTTTGTTGTTAGCGGTACTGATCTACGTGCTGGGCACCGGCCGCTCGCGGGCTTTGGCGATGGTGCACGAGCGTACCGACCAGCTGCAGCACCAGGCACTCCACGACTCGCTCACCGGGCTTCCCAATCGGGCCTTGATCCTCGATCGAATTGATCAGATGCTGGCTCGCGCCCGACGAGACCACATCGCGGCGGCTGTACTCTTTCTCGATCTCGACAACTTCAAGGACATCAACGACACCCTGGGTCACGACGCCGGTGATCAGCTCCTGGTCGGGGTCGGAGTTCGCCTGTCGAACGTACTGCGCGAGGCGGACACGGTCGGACGCCTCGGGGGCGACGAGTTTGTCATACTGGCCGAAGGAGCTTCGTTGGCGCCCGGCGCCGAGGCAGTTGCCGAACGGATTCTCGACGTGCTGAAATCTCCCTTCGAGATTCTCGCGAGCGACGTTCCCCTGACCGTGACCGCCAGCATCGGCATCGCCGAGGGAGTACGGGCAAAGCCCGAAGAGTTGTTACGTGACGCCGACATTGCGATGTATCGGGCGAAGAGTGGCGGCAAGCAGTGCGCCGTGGTGTTCCTTCCGTCTATGCAGAAAGAGGTCGACGAACACCGTACGCTGGCGGTGGATCTCAGCGCTGGTTTCGAAGGCAATCAGTTCTTCCTTCTGTACCAACCCACCATCGATCTCGCTACCGGAGCGTTCACCGGTGTCGAGGCGCTTTTGCGCTGGCGTCACCCGGTAAAAGGTGTCGTGATGCCCGACGACTTCATCCCGACCCTGGAAACGAGCGGCTTGATCGTTCCGGTTGGTCTGTGGGTGCTGCAAGAAGCCTGTCGCCAGGGCGCCACGTGGCAAAGTCAGGGTCACCACTTCGCGGTCTCTGTCAATATCTCGGTCAAGCAGTTGGATCGGGATCGGATCGTCGACGACGTTCGCGCTGCGTTGTTGGCCAGTGGCTTCGATGCCGCCAAACTGGTCTTGGAGATCACCGAAACCTCCCTGATGCATGACGTGGAAGCCACCATCCCCCGACTTGAGGCGCTGAAGGCGCTCGGGGTACATCTTGCCGTCGATGACTTCGGTACCGGGTATTCGTCGTTGGCGTACCTGCGACAGTTCCCCATCGACATCCTGAAGATCGACAGGAGTTTCGTATCGGGAATCGTCGACACGAAGGAAGCTGCCGCTCTGGTCCATACCTTGGTTCAACTTGGCAAAGCCCTTGGGCTCGAGACCATCGCCGAAGGCGTCGAGAGCAACGAACAGCGTCGCCAGTTGATCGCCGAGAAAGTCGACACTGGGCAAGGATTCCTCTTCGCCCGGCCGCTCGATGTAGAAGCCGTGGATCGGCTCTTGGCGGATTGGGACGGCGAGTCTGGAGCGCCCTAGATGCGAGGCGAAGAACACATCGCTCTCTTGACGATCCGCCATCAACGCCTTCGCGACAACACTGAGGGCATGCCGTTTCAACGGGCTACGCGCCAGTGTTTGTTATCAGGCTTTCGCCAACGCTGAACCGACTGTGCGATCTCGGGCCGCGTAATCACCGGCAATTGCTTGAAAACCGAGGAGCACAAGCAGCACGATGAGCGGCACCGACCAGCCGTGCGAGAAGTCGAAGAGGCCACCGACCAACACGGGACCAACCGACGCAATCAAGTAACCCAATCCTTGAGCCATACCTGAAAGTGCCATCGCTTCGTCACGGCTCGAGGCTCGCACGACCATCATCATGAGAGCCAGACCGATCGAAGAACCCTGTCCCCAACCCAACAGCACCGCCCATAGGACGGCGAGGTGGTGGGGATCCACGAGTAGCCCCGCAATGGCGAGCGCCATAGCAACGGCACCAATC
>Ga0207933_1000582_pt1 | contig 34559 bp, 33 predicted proteins | sample NGESurdeep092012_4_FD_184488 | JGI IMG/M metagenome (GOLD analysis project Ga0207933, IMG submission 184488) | Arctic peat soil microbial communities from Barrow, Alaska - NGEE Surface sample F53-3 deep-092012 (SPAdes) | ecosystem: Environmental > Terrestrial > Soil > Wetlands > Peat ... | reverse complement strand
CCAAGGCAACCGGCTTTCCCATCGCCAAGATCGCCGCGCGACTCGCGGTGGGCTACACGTTGAACGAGATCCAAAACGACATCACGAAGGTGACGCCCGCGAGCTTCGAGCCGGTCATCGACTACGTTGTCACGAAGATCCCCCGTTGGGCGTTCGAGAAACTACCGGGCTCGTCGCCGCGACTCGGTACACGCATGCAGTCCGTCGGCGAGGTCATGGCCATTGGCCGCAACTTCGCGGAGTCGTTGCAAAAAGCCGTCCGGTCGCTCGAACAGGGCCGCGTCGGCTTCGCGCTCGGCGAGGACTCCGAGTTCTCGACCTTCGACGAGGGAGCTCTCTGGGAGCGCTGCGAAGTAGCGACACCGGAACGGCTCTTCGCCCTGCACGAGGTCCTCCTTCGGGGCGCCACGGTCGACGAGGTCGCTTCACGCACGGGTATCGATCGATGGTTCGTCCACGAACTCGCCGGCATCGTCGAACGCGAACGTGAACTCACGGCGGGTGTAACACTTGACGGGTTCGACCAGCGGACGTGGCGTCACTACAAGCAATGGGGATTCTCGGACGTTCAAATCGCCCAGTTCACGGGTACGACGGCGGAGTACGTGGCGAGCTCGCGTCGGTCGAAGGGCGTCGTCACGACGTTCAAGACCGTCGACACGTGTGCCGCCGAGTTCGAAGCGACGACGCCGTACCACTACAGCACCTACGAAGACACGAGCGAGGTCGAGCCCTCGTCGCGTGACCGCGTGATCATCCTCGGTTCGGGCCCGAATCGAATTGGCCAAGGTATCGAGTTCGACTACTGCTGCGTGCACGCCTCGATGGCCCTGCACGACATGGGCTACGAGACGGTGATGATCAACTGCAACCCCGAGACGGTGTCCACGGACTACTCGACCTCAGACCGTCTGTACTTCGAACCCCTGACGCCCGAAGACGTCGCCGAGGTGATCGCCGCCGAGCAGGCGGCCTGCGTCGGGGGCGCCACGCTCGTCGGCGTCATCGTCGCCCTCGGCGGCCAGACGCCGCTCAAGCTCTCGCACTCGCTGGATCCCGCGCTGGTGCTGGGCACACCCGTTAGTTCCATCGACGCGGCCGAGGACCGCGAACGGTGGTCGAAGATCTGCCACTCGCTCGGACTTCGTCAGCCGCCCGGAGACGTCGCGCTGTCCCTCCGCGAGGCGCGTGTGATCGCCAAGCGCGTGGGTTACCCGGTGCTCGTGCGCCCGAGTTACGTGCTCGGGGGGCGCGCGATGGAGATCGTCTACGACGACGCGTCGCTCGAACGCGTCATGAACGACCTCACGAGCGCACACGGCTCACTCGCCCGAGAAGGTGGCGTCTCGCAGAGCCGGCCGATCCTACTGGACAGCTTCCTCGAAGACGCCATTGAAGTCGACGTCGACGCCGTACGCGACACCGCGGGAGAGGTCTTCGTCGCGGGCGTGATGGAGCACGTCGAAGAGGCGGGCGTGCACTCGGGCGACTCGGCCTGCGCCTTGCCCCCACAGTCACTCAGTGACGACGTGCTCGCGACGTTGCACGACTACACGCACAAGATCGCGCAGGCCCTCGGTGTGGTTGGTCTGATCAACGTGCAGTACGCGGTGAAGAACGAAGAGGTCTTCGTCCTCGAGGCCAATCCTCGCGCCAGTCGCACCGTGCCCTTCGTCGCCAAGGCGACCGGCGTGCCCCTCGCCCAGGTGGCGGTGCGCGTGATGATGGGCCACTCGCTCGCGTCGCTGCGCGACCAGGGCCTCCTGGCGACGCCGCCGCCGGTGCCCACCTACGTGAGCGTCAAAGAGGCCGTGCTGCCCTTCAGTCGTTTCCCCGGCGTCGACACGGTCCTCGGACCCGAAATGCGCTCGACGGGTGAGGTGATGGGCATCGGCGAGAGTTTCGGCATCGCCTTCGCGAAGTCCCAACTGGCCGCGGGGACGCGTCTACCCGACGCCGGACAGATCTTTCTCTCACTCGCCGACCGCGACAAGGTGTCGGGACTCGAACTGGCACGCGAGCTGAGGGCGCTGGGTTTTCGCCTGGCGGCAACGGTGGGCACGGCGGGTTACCTACGCGCCCACGACGTCAAGGTGGACACGCTGGTCGGCAAGGTCGGACTCGGCGACTTGGCCGTGGACGCCGTCACGATGATCGCTTCGGGCGAGGTGCAGATGGTCGTGAACACGCCCTCGGGCTCGAGTGCGCGCTCCGACGGCGCCGCGATTCGACGAGCGTGTGTCGGTCACGCGGTGGCGTGCGTGACGACGCTGTCGGCCGGCTTCGCGGCCGCAAAAGGTATCGCGGACACGCGCGCGCAGGGTTGGCGCGTGCACACACTCCAGGAGTTACACGCGTGACGAGTCTCGCCACGACCGTCGGCGGCGTCGCCCTGCGCTCGGCCGTCCTTACCGCGTCGGGGACGGCCGGTCACGGCGACGAACTCGCTGGTTACGGCGACCTGGGTGAGCTGGGCGCCGTCGTCTCCAAGTCGTTGGCCGCCTTCGCGTGGGAAGGAAACTCGGCCCCGCGCGTCGTGGCCTCGGGCGAGCACATGGTGAACGCCGTCGGTCTCGCGGGTCCGGGCGTCGCGTCGTGGCGCGAGCACCAACTGCCCGCGCTGCTCACTCGAAAGGCCACGGTCGTCGGTTCGATCTGGGGTCGGACCGTCAAGGAGTTCGCCGAGGCTGCCGAGGCCATGCGCGGGGCCCGCGTGGTGGCGCTCGAAGTGAACGCCAGTTGTCCGAACCTAGAGAGCCGACGTGCGATCTTCGCGCATTCGCCCTCGGCGACGAGTGAGATCGTGGAAGCCTCACTCGTCGCGGGCGTGCCCCTGTGGGTGAAGCTCAGTCCGAACACGCCCGCGCTACTCGACGTCGCCGACGCGGCCCTGCGCGCGGGTGCCGACGCGCTGGTGCTCGTGAACACGGTCCTCGGTCTCGTGATCGACGTCGAGGCGCGACGGCCCGCGCTCGGTAACGGCGGTGGGGGGGTGAGCGGACCGGGGATCTTGCCGGTAGCGCTGCGCGCGGTGTACGAATGCCGAGAAGCCTTTCCGACGACGCCGATCGTGGGCGTGGGCGGCGTCGCGTGTGGCGAGGACGCGGTCGCGATGTTGATGGCGGGCGCGAACGCCCTCGAGGTCGGTACCGCGACGTTCGCGCGTCCCCGGGCGCCCTGGCTCGTGCAGCGGCAACTTTCGACGTGGATGGCGAAACACGACGTCGCCACGATCGACCAACTGATCGGAGTGGCCCATGGTTGAGACCTTTGGCGTTCGCCTGCAGGAACGCGTTCGTGATCTCGGACCCCTGTGCGTGGGGGTCGACCCGAGCAGCGAGGTCCTGACCCGGTGGGGACGGCCCGACAGCGTCGAGGGCCTGGAGTTCTGCGCCCTCGCCGTCCTCGAGGCGGTCACCGGCGTGGCGGCCGTGATCAAGCCTCAAGTGGCCTTCTTCGAACGATTCGGCTCGGCGGGCTACCGCGTGCTCGAGCGGCTCATCCACGAGGCCCACGAGGCCGACGTGTTGGTCCTCGCCGACGCCAAACGTGGCGACGTGGACTCGACGAACGAGGGGTACGCCCAGGCGTGGCTGAGTGAGACCTCGCCGCTCGCCGTCGACGCGGTCACGACGAGCCCGTACCTGGGCGTCGCGGCGCTGCGACCGCTTTTCGACGCGGCGGCCGCACAGGGCCGCGGTGTCTTCGTCGTTGCGGCGACGTCAAACCCCGAGGGTCGCGCGCTGCAAGAGGCTCGGACCTTCGAGCAAGAGCGCGTGCAAGAGATGGTGTTGCGCACGGTCGCGGAACTGAATCAGCGCGACGAGGGTCTCGGCTCGTTCGGCGTCGTCCTCGGCGCCACTCGCGACAAGCCCGCCTTCGACCTCGCGTCGTTGCGCGGCCCCTTTTTGGTGCCCGGGCTCGGCGCGCAGGGGGCGGGCGTCGCCGACGTGGCTCGTCTCTTCGAGCGATGCGAGCCCGGAACCGTTCTCGTCAACGTCGCGCGCGCCGTTCTGTTCGCCGGTCCCGAACAGCGCGGCCTGCTCGACGCCGCCCGACGGTGGCGCGACGACCTGCTCGCGGTCCTCTAGCCAGCGCGACGTTCGCGGAGTAGTCTGACCTCGTGACACCGACACCACCCACCCTGTCGCAGGAACAGCGGGTCGAGGCGTCGCGTTTGGCCGTCGCGAATCGACGTCGCCGCGCCGAAGTGAAGCGACTCGTGAAGTCGGGTGAGCTGTCCCTCGATGAGCTCTTTGCGCTGGCCGCGCACGAGGAGTGCGTCGCGCAGATGCGCGCCTACGATCTCATCAGCGCGTTGCCGGCCATCGGTGAAGTGAAAGCCGAGCGCATCATGAAGAGCGCCTCGATCGCCAAGACTCGTCGCATCCGCGGACTCGGTCCCAAGCAACGCGCCGAACTGTTTCGAGCCCTTGTCCGCTGATCCGCTGATCGTCATTCTCATTGGTCCCGGTGGTGTGGGTAAGGGGACACTCGCCAAGCGCCTCGTTGAACTCGACGACCGACTCTGGCTCAGTCGCAGTTGGACGACGCGTGAGCGCCGTCCGAGCGAGCAGGGCGACGAGTACTACTTCGTCGATCGGGCCACGTTCGAGCGCGCCATTGAAGCGGGCACTTTCCTCGAATGGGCGCAGTTTCACGGTTACCTCTACGGGACGCCGATGCCTCGCGCGACACCTGACGCCGACGTCATCTTGGAGATCGAGGTCCAAGGCGCCGAACAGGTCCTCGCGCACCACCGTGACGCCGTCGTCTTTTTGATCCTGCCCCCGTCCTTGGAACGCCTGGAAGAGCGCCTTCGCGTGCGCGGTGACGACGACGACCACGTGGCCGATCGCCTCCACAGCGCGCCCGAAGAGCTCGAAAGAGGCCGGCGACTGGCGTCGTACGTAGTAATGAACGACGACGTCGAGCGAGCGAGCAGCGAAATCCTCTCTATACTGGAAGAACTCCGTCGGCAACGACGCGACCCCTCGACAAAGGACTAACCACCATGGCCGAACGCCCCACGCTCGTCGATCCACCCATTGAGAACCTCTTGGGTAAGGTGGGCGACTCCAAGTTCACCCTGGCGGCGGTGACGGCCATTCGCGCGCGCGAGATCAACGAGTACTACAACGGACTTGGTTCGGGCCACGGCGCCCTGATCCCGCCGCAGGTGACGTCGCTGTCGAACAAGTCGCTGTCGCTCGCCATGGAAGAACTCTACGAAGGCAAATTGCTCTTTCACCGCCCGACCAGCGAAGAGCTCGAGAACGAGCGCTTGCAGGCCGAGGCCGTCGAGCAGGCTCGCCAGGATGCCAACAGTGACCTGGACGCCTTCACCGATGCCCTCCGCGACGCCTGATTCACGCACCCCTCATATTGTCCTAGGCGTCGCCGGCGGGATCGCCGCGTACAAGTCCGTCGAGTTGCTGCGTCTGCTGCGTGACAAGGGCTACCACGTCGCGCCCGTCCTCACCCCCGACGCCACCCGTTTCGTCGGCACGGTCACGTTCTCCGCGCTCGCGAGCGAACCGGCGCGCACCAGTCTCTACGGGGATCCGACGACGCCCATCCCCCATACCTACTTGGGCTCGAACGCCGCGATCGTCGTCGTGGCGCCGGCGACGGCGCACCTCATCGCGCGCTTCGCGATGGGTCTGGCCGACGATCTCTTGAGCGCGACCCTGCTCGCCACGCGCGCGCCCGTGCTGCTGTGTCCCGCGATGCACACCGAGATGTGGGAGCAGCCGTCGGTGCAGGAGAACCTCGCCACCCTTCGTCGTCGCGGCGTCCTGGTCCTCGAACCCGAAGCTGGCCGCTTGGCCGGGGGCGACGAGGGGACCGGTCGTCTCGCCGAACCCGCGACGATTGCCGAACTGGTCGACAAGATCGTCGGCGGCTATCGCGGCGCCCTCTCGGGGGTGCGCGTCCTCGTCAGCGCGGGGGGCACGCGCGAAGCGATCGATCCCGTGCGGGTGCTCTCCAATCGTTCATCGGGCCGTCAGGGTTACGCCCTCGCGGAGGTGGCCCATCGCATGGGCGCGAGCGTGACCCTGGTCTCGACGGTTCACGCGACCCTCAGTCTCGACACCGCGGGCGCCATCGAGGTCGTGCGCGTCGAGAGCGCCGCCGAGATGCGCGACGCGATGATGAAGCGGGCCGAGGAGAGTGACTGCGTGATCATGGCCGCGGCGGTCGCGGACTTCACGCCACGAGCGTCGAGTGAGAAGCTGAAGAAGCGCGACGGCCCACCCGAGCTGCACCTCGAGCCCGTGCCCGACGTCCTGGCGGAACTCGTGGCCCATCGAACGAAGGGCCAGATCATCGTCGGCTTCGCCGCCGAGACGAACAACGTGATGGAGAACGCACTGGCGAAATTGCGAGATAAGGGTGTCGATATTTTGGTCGTGAACGACGTCGCCGCACCGGGCGCAGGTTTTGAGCATTCGACCAACGAAGTCGTCGTCCTCGATCGCCGCGAAGAGCCCGAACGAATCTCCCTGCGCTCGAAAGAGGCGATTTCGTGGGAGATCTTGGCTAGGGTGGCTGCATTGTTACCTCAAGGAGCCCAATGAGCGACCGGACCCTCTTTACGTCGGAGTCGGTGACCGAAGGACACCCGGACAAGATCGCCGATCAAGTATCGGACGGGGTACTCGACGCCATACTCACGCAAGATCCCTTCGCGCGCGTCGCCTGCGAGACCCTGCTCACGACGGGACTCTGCGTCGTGGCGGGCGAGATCACCACGACGGCCGTCGTCGATATCACGGCCAGCGCGCGTCGCACGATTCTCGACATTGGCTACGACGACGGCGCGAAAGGCTTCGACGGACGCAACTGCGCCGTGCTCGTCTCACTCGACAAGCAGAGTCCCGACATCGCCGGCGGCGTCGACATCGCGCTCGAACATCGTTCGGGCTCGGGTGGCGAGGACGAGCTGAACGCCCTCGGCGCGGGTGACCAGGGCATGATGTTCGGCTACGCCTGCAGTGACAACGACGATTTCATGCCCCTACCGATCTGGTTGGCGCACCGACTGAGCATGCGCCTCTCGCAGGTACGTCGCTCGGGGCAGGTTCCGTACTTGCGTCCCGACGGCAAGACCCAAGTGACGATTGCCTACGAGGACGGTCGTCCGATAGGCGTCGACACCGTGTTGGTCTCGACCCAGCACGAAGATGGTTACGACCACGACATGATCCACGCCGACGTCCTCGAGCACGTCATCCGGCCCATGTTGCCCACCGATCTCGACACGAGCTCGATGCGCGTCTTCGTCAATCCCTCGGGGAAGTTCGTCCTCGGCGGTCCTCACGCCGACGCCGGCCTCACGGGTCGAAAGATCATCGTGGACACCTACGGGGGGATGGCGCGCCACGGCGGCGGGGCCTTTTCGGGAAAGGACCCTTCGAAGGTCGACCGCTCGGCGGCCTACGCCGCGCGCTGGGTCGCCAAGCACGTCGTCGCCTCGGGCGCCGCGGAACGCTGTGAGGTCCAGGTGGCCTACGCCATCGGCGTCGCGCGTCCGGTCTCGTTGCTGGTGGAGACCTTTGGCACCGAGCGCGTCGACCGCGCCCAGATCGTCAAGGCCGTCGACGCGCTCTTCGACCTTCGTCCCGCGGCCATCATTCGCGACCTCGACCTTCGCCGGCCGCTCTACCAGCGCACCGCGGCGTACGGCCACTTCGGACGGAGCGATCAGGGTTTCACCTGGGAGCAGACGCCCCGGCTCGACGACCTGCGCCGGGAACTGTCGCTGGCCTAGTGACCGCGCGCGCGGTACGCATCATCACCGAGGTCGCGGCGGTCGATCGACCATTTGATTACCTCGTGAGTGAGACGACGAGTCACGTCGGCGTTGGTGACCGCGTTCGCGTGGACTTCAACCACCGTTCGGTGCGCGGCTGGGTCATCGACGGCGCGACGCCGTCACCGGATTTGAAGACCATCAAGAAGTGGCTCGGCTACGGTCCTCCCTCGTCGATGCTGGAACTCTTGCACTGGGCGAGCGAGCGATGGTACTCAACGTGGTCACGACTTCTCTTGGGCGCGTCGCCGCGTCGTGTCGTGAGTTCGTTGCCCCACGCACCGGCGCCGGTCCCGCTGGCCGTGGCCCTGCGGGCCGCGGCCTGGGACGCGCCGCCGGGTGTTCTTCAACTCGCGCCGACGACCGATCCGCTGGGGTTGGTACTCGGCGCCTACGAAGCGACGCGCGACGCGGAGGGATCGCTCCTCGTCTTGGTGCCGACCGAGAGTTGGGCCAGTCGCCTTCGCGGCCGCCTCGAACAGCGCGGTTGCGCCGTGGCCTCGGGCGAGGAGCAGTGGGACCGCATGCGCGCCGGCTGGCCCGTCGTGGTGGGCGCGCGCGGCACGGCCCTCGCGCCGGTGCCGCGCGTCGCGGGCGCCGTCGTCATCGACGGCGATGACGAGTCGTACCGTTCCAGCGCGACGCCCACCTGGGATGCCGTGACGATGCTTCGAGAACGCTGTGCCCGCGACAAGGCGCCGTTGTGGTGCACGTCGATGATGCCCTCGCCCGCACTGCTCGATCGCGGCGGCTTCGAAAAGGACCGAGACCTCCAAGGGGGTTGGCCCCGCACGGTCGTCGCGGACCGCAGACTGAGCGACCCCCACGAGGGCGTCCTCGCACCCGCCGCGCTGGAGGCGGCGCGCCGTGCCCTCGACGGTGACGAAGCGGTCGCCGTCGTCGTGATCTTGCAACGACTCGGGTCGGGTCGGCTGTTGGCCTGCGTGGCCTGTGGTGAGTTGGCGCGCTGTGCTTCGTGTCAACAAGGTGAAGAGGAAGTCGGTGAACGGTTGGCCTGCGCCGAGCGCCACGAGCTTCGCGCGCGGTTCTGTCGAGCGTGTGGCTCGACGAACTTGAAGCGGTTGCGCGTCGGCGTGACCACCCTTGCGCGCGACGTCGCCGCGCAACTACGCCAACCGGTGAGTGAGGTGACGGCCGGACTCGATCCCTCGAGCACCCTTGCGCGCGTGGTCGTCGGCACCGAAGCGACGTGGCAGCGAGTGCGTCGCTGCGGTGTCGTGATCTTCGTGGACTTCGATCAGTATCTCCTGGCGCCGCGCGACTCCGCGCGTCGCGCGGCCGTCAACGCGGTCGGAAAGGCCGGCCGGCTCGTGGGCTCGCGCCGAGAGGGCCGCGGACTCGTGGTCCTCCAGACGCGGCGAAGTGACGACCCGGTGGTACGCGCGCTCCTCGACGCCGACTTCGACGCCCTTATCGTTGACGACGTCGCGACGGCCGAGTTACTGTCGCTCAGTCCCTACGGCGCGAGCGCCGAGGTGTCGGGTGAAGGTGCCGAGGCCTTCGTCGCGGGACTGCCGCTCGAACTGGTCACCGTGCACCAGACACCCTCGGGCTACGCGGTGCGCGCGAAGGACGTCGCGACGTTGACCAACGCCCTCAAGAGTGTCGAGCGTCCCGCGCAGAAATTTCGCGTCGCCGTGCGGTAACGAGCGACAAAGTTGAACTTTTCGCGCACGGTATTGTGGAGAGGTGAGTACCTTACCCATTCGGACGTACGGTGACCCCGTGCTGGGCGCGGTGACGACCGAGATCGAGGACATCGATGCCAAGGTGGCCGCCCTGGCCGAGTCGATGATCGAGACGATGCACGAAGCACCGGGCGTGGGTCTCGCGGCCAATCAGATTGGCGTGCAGAAACGACTCTTCGTCTACGACAAGGGCGACGGCCCCCACGTGGTGGTGAACCCCGTCATCGTGGAGACCTCGGGGGAGTGGACCTACGACGAAGGCTGTCTCTCGGTACCCGGTCTCAACTGGGAGATCGTTCGTGCAAACGCCGTCCACTTGAAGGGGTACGACCTCGACGGCAACGAACTCGACATCGAGACCGACGAGTACGAGGGCCGTATCTTCCAGCACGAGGTCGACCACCTCGACGGGGTGCTCCTCATCGAACGATTGACCGACGAGCAGAGAAAAGAAGCGAAGAAGATCCTGCGAAAGCGGCGCCTGCGGCTCTCGCGCGACGACCACGACGACCTTCACCCACTGCTTGGTGAGTAGATGCGTCTCGCGTTTCTCGGCACGCCCGAGGCCGCCGCGGCGAGTCTCGACGCGTTGGTGCACGCGAACCACGACGTCGAACTCGTCATCACTCGTCCCGACCGCCGCCGGGGTCGGGGCAGCGCCCTCACGCCGAGTCCCGTCAAGGTCGCGGCCCTCGCGCTGGGACTTCGCGTCAGTCATCGACTGGCCGATCTCACGTCACTCGACGTCGAGCGCGGTATCGTCGTCGCCTACGGCGCGATCATCCCCGAGGCACTCCTAGAGAAGATACCGATGCTCAACGTGCACTTCTCGCTCCTGCCGCGCTGGCGCGGCGCGGCCCCGGTGCAGCGCGCGATTCTCGCCGGGGACGAGGAGACGGGGGTGACGATCATCTCGCTCGAGCCCACCCTCGACACCGGTCCCATCCATCTCGAGCGACGCGTTCGCGTGGACCAGAAGACCGCGTCTCAACTCACGGCCGAGCTGGCCACTGTCGGGGCGGACGCGCTTATCGAGGTCCTCGCGTCGCCTCGTCTCCTCGACGAGGCGGCGGCGCAGGTCGGCGACGTCTCGTACGCGGAGAAGCTCTCGAAGGAGACGCTGCACGTGACGCCCGAGATGACCGCCGCGTTGGCGCTGAGAACCGTACGGCTCGGAGGCGCGTACCTGTTCGTCGCCGGTCAACGACTGGGCGTCGAACGCGCGCACGCCAGCGATGACGTCGTTGCGGTGGGCGTCGTCGCCTGGCGTGACGGGGCCGTGGTACTCGGCACCTCGGACGGCGCGATCGTCCTGGACGACGTGCGTCCGGAGGGCTCGACGACGATGACGGCCGCCGCGTGGTGGGCCGGTCGTCGCCTCGAAGACGACCAACGCCACTGGTCCTAGTGACACGAGGACCTAGGCTGAACGCGTGACGGTGATAGAGGCTGGCCCACCGGGCGAGATTCGAATCGCGCCGTCGATTCTCGCCGCCGACTTCGGCAATCTCGCGCGGTCCGTCGAGGAAATTGACGCCGAGACCGACTGGCTCCACGTTGACATCATGGATGGTCACTTCGTGCCCAACCTCTCGCTCGGGCCGCCAGTGGTGGCGTCGCTTCGTCACTACAGCGAAAAGTTCTTCGACTGTCACTTGATGATGTCCGAGCCGGGACGCTACCTGGAGGCATTCCACAAGGCCGGCGCGAACGGCTGCACCGTGCACGTTGAGGTCGGCGGCACGTCGTCGTTGATCAGCGACGCGCGCGCGCTCGGACTGCGCGTGGGACTCGCGGCCAATCCCGACACCCCCTTCGACGCCGTCGCGCCGTTCCTCGGCGACGTCGATCTCCTGTTGCTGATGACGGTCTTTCCAGGTTTTGGCGGGCAGTCCTTCATCGCCGACGTTCTGGCCAAGGTCGAACTGGCTCGTCGCGAAGTGGACGCGAACGCGCTCGCCCTCGACGTCGAGGTCGACGGGGGCATCGACGTGGTGACCGCGCCGCGCGCGGTACGCGCGGGCGCCAACGTGTTGGTCGCGGGCTCGGCCATCTTCGTCCAGCCCAATCCGTTGGCCGCCGCTCGCACACTGCGTGCCGCCGCGTACGAGGGACGCGAATGAAGTTCGCACTGTCGGAGTTGATGTCGATGGCCATGGACGAGGGCGAGAAGGCTCGCCTCCACGCCCCGCCGAATCCCTGGGTGGGGGCCCTCATCGTGAACAGTCACGGCGTGATCGTGGGCGAAGGTCACACGCAAGCGCCTGGTGAGTCCCACGCCGAGATCGAGGCGCTCCGTCGCGCCGGCGACGCGGCGCGCGGCGCCACGATGATCGTCACCCTCGAGCCGTGTTGCCACGTCGGGCGTACCGGCCCTTGCGTCGAAGCCATCATCGAAGCGGGCGTCGCCAGGGTGGTCGTGGGCGTCATCGATCCCGATCCGCGCGCGTCGGGTCAAGGCGTCGCGCTGCTGAAGGCGTCGGGCGTGGACGTCGAGGTCGGCATCGAGGAAGAGAACGTTCGGGCCCAACTCGCGCCCTATATCTGGCATCGCGTGACGGCACGACCCTACGTCGTGGCGAAGATTGCGAGCACGCTCGACGGGGTGGTGGCGATGGCCGACGGCTCGAGTCAGTGGATCACCGGTCCCGCCGCGCGTCGTGACGCGCACGTCCTGCGCGCTCAGAGCCAAGCAATCGTGGTGGGCGCGGGTACGGTACGCAGTGACGACCCGGCCCTGACGGCACGACTCGACGACATCGTCCTCGAGCCCCTGCGCGTCGTGCTCGGACGAGTACCGGAAGGGGCGAAGGTGCGACCGTGTCTCGAACTCTCGGGCGACCTCGGCCTCGTGCTCGACGACTTGGGCCATCTCGACGTGCTGCAAGTGCTCGTCGAGGGTGGTCCAACCACGACGAGCGCGTTCCTGGACGCGGGGCTTGTCAATCACGTGGTCTGGTACCAGAGCGCGTCGTTCGCCGGGGGCGAAGGGACGCTCGCGGCACTGCGGGGACTGTCGACCCCTACGATGGAGGCCTTGCGGCGAGGTCGGATCGTCGACGTGCGACGGATCGGCGACGACATTCGCATTGACGTGGAGGTTTAATGGCGTTATCAACGATCGAAGAAGCGATAGAGCAGATTCGTAACGGCGGCATGGTCGTCGTGGTGGACGACGAAGATCGCGAGAACGAGGGCGACCTCGTGATGGCGGCGAGTGACGTCACGCCCGAGAGCATGGCCTTTTTCCTCGAGTTCACGTCGGGCGTGTTCTGCGCCCCCATCGAAGCGCAACGAGCCGACGAACTCCAGCTGCCGCTCATGGTCTTGGCGAACACCGAGGCGCAACGCACGGCCTTCACGGTGTCGGTCGACTACCGCCACGGTACGACGACGGGCATCTCCGCCCACGATCGCGCGATTACCATTCGCGCCCTCGTCGACCCCACGACGCGCCCGAACGACCTCAATCGCCCGGGCCATATCTTTCCGCTGCGCTATCGCGAGGGGGGCGTCCTCGAACGCGCCGGCCACACCGAGGCGACGGTGGATCTGTGTCGCATGGCCGGCAAGTTCCCGGCGGGAGTGCTCTGTGAGATCGTGACCGAGGACAAGGCCGACATGGCGCGACTGCCCGAACTGGAGGTCTTCGCGAAGAGCCACGACCTACCGATCATCACGATTGCCGACCTCATTCGCTACCGCCGCCGCCACGAGAAGTTGGTCCGGCGCGTCGCCGAGTCCTCGTTGCCCACCGAGTTCGGCCTCTTCCAGGCCCACGTCTTTGAGAGCGTGCTCGACGGCGAACAACACATCGCGCTCGTCTACGGCGAAATTGAGAACGTTGACAATTTGCTGGTGCGGGTGCACTCGGAGTGCCTGACCGGTGACGCGCTCGGGTCACTGCGTTGTGACTGCGGTCCGCAGTTACAGATGGCGTTGTCGAAGGTGGCGGCCGAGGGCGCGGGCGTCGTTGTCTACCTGCGCGGCCAAGAGGGTCGCGGGATCGGACTCGCGCACAAGATCCGCGCGTACGCGTTGCAAGAAGACGGTCGCGACACGGTGGACGCGAACCTCGAACAGGGATTGCCGGTCGACTCGCGCCAGTACGGCACCGGCGCGCAGATCCTGGTGGATCTCGGCGTCACTTCGATGCGGCTCATGACGAACAACCCCGTGAAATACGGTGGACTCGAGGGCTTCGGTCTCAACATCGTCGAGCGCGTGCCCCTCGAGAGCCGACCGACCCCCTTCAACATCGACTATCTGCGAACCAAACGCGAGCGGATGGGTCACCTTCTCGAGGGACTCGATGACGTCGAGTAAGGACACGGCGTTTAACCCCGACCAGACGAACACGCTTCGCGCGCGCGTCGGCGAGTACCTCGAGCCCGCCGCGGTCGGACGGGGCCTTCGTGTCGCGATCGCGTGCGCGCGCTTCAATGGGGCGATCACGACGCGACTACTCGAGGGTGCCCTCGGTGCGCTGGAAGAGGCGGGCGTCGATCGAAGCGACGTCTCCATTGGTTGGGTGCCCGGCGCCTTCGAGATTCCTCTGCTGGCCCTGGCCTACGCCGACGCCGAGCGACCCTTCGACGCGGTCATCACCCTGGGCGCGGTGATTCGCGGCGACACTGGTCACTACGAGATCGTGGCGGGCGAGTGCGCTCGAGGCGTGCAGGACGTCCAGCTGAGTACGCGCGTACCCGTCATCTTTGGCGTGCTCACGGTGAACACCGTCGACCAGGCACTCGAACGTTCGACCGCCGACGAGAATAATAAGGGCCGAGAAGCGGCCCTGAGTGCGCTGGCGATGGTCAGCGTGCTGCGCCAAGGTTCCCTCGCGCGTTCGTGAACGTGCGCGGTGTCGTCCGGTCGTTCGACGAACGCCGAGGCGACGGCGCACTTCTCAGTGACGCCGGTGAGATCTTCTACTTCCACAGCGTCGCCATCAGTGATGGCACTCGTCACGTCGATGAAGGGGCGCGCGTTGTGGCGAAGCGAACCGTAGGTCATCGCGGCCGCGACGAGGTCGTGGCGCTACAACGCTCCGACTGATCGCTGAAGCTCGTTGGCGGAGCGACGTAGAGCTACTTCGCGCACGACGTGGGTCTAGTTCGTCTTACCTTGACCGCTGGCCGACTTGACGGGTTCGGGGCCGAGCACGGTCAGGGCCGCGCTGCGTGTCGCGGCGGCTTGGATGATGGCGGCCTCGTAGACTTGGCGCGCGGTATTTCGCTGCGACGACGTGGTCGCCGCAGCGAGGGCGCTCTGGTAACTGGCGTGCGCCGCGGCGACCGCCGCGTGAAAGGCCTTTTGAATAGCGCGATGTGCCGCAAGATAGGCCGCGTCTCCCTGGTGGGTCGTTTTTGACGGCGCCGGACCCTGGCCGGCGGGCCCGGCCGAGGCGAGCGCGGGCGTTGACAGCCCCAGCGTCGCCACGATGCCTAGCGCGATGAGCCCTCGCGAGGTGAACTTCCTCATACGTCAAGGGTACCGACTCAAACTACGAAAGTACTGTGAAGTGGCTGTCGAAACGTTGTGAACTCCCTGTGGGAGGCCCCATGGCCCCACGTGAGAGACAGTACGCTCACCCTATGGCGGTTCGACGGTGACAACCATTTTGATCATTGACGACGAGCCGGGCGTTCGCGACCTGCTCGAGGACTCCTTGGGCAACGCCGGCTACCAGGTCGAGTGCGCCACCAACGGCGCGGACGGCCTCGACCAACTCCGCCGGCGCAGCGCCGACCTGTGCATCGTCGACATCAACATGCCCACCATGAATGGGTTCGAGTTCTTGGAGAAACTGCGGGCCCACGACACGAAGACGCCCGTCTTGATGCTGACCGCGCGCGACTCGGGTGACGACGTGGAGCGGGGACTTCGCTGGGGCGCTGATGACTACGTCCGCAAGCCCTTCAGCCTCGACGAACTGCTCCTGCGCGTCGCGGCGATCCTTCGACGCACGGGTATCGACGAGAACGACGACCACGTGTTTACCTGCGGACCGCTGGTGATGAACATCGACCGTCACGTCGTGACCTATGAGTCCAACGAGATCGATCTCTCGGCGACCGAGTTTCGCCTGCTGGAGGTGCTGCTCGAACACCAGGATCGCGTTGTCACGCGCGAGCAGTTGCTTCGTGAAGTGTGGAACATCGACTTCGACTCCGAAACGTCGGTGCTCGACACGTACATCTCCTACGTCCGGCGCAAGATCCACCACGACGACTTCGCGCCCATCACCACGATTCGAGGTGTTGGCTTCAAACTGGTGGACCAGGCCGCTCGCCAGTGAGGATTGCTACACGCCTCACCCTCCTCTTCGTCCTGCTCACGTTGCTGGTGTCCTTCACCGTCGGCTGGTTCGCGGTCGCGATGAGTTCAAGGGCCCAGTACGCGACGCTCAACAGCTCCATCAACTCCGTCGTCGACAGCGGACTGCGCAATCCCAACACCGCACTCAATAACGCGCTCTACGTCGTGCAGCGCGACAACTACGACTTGACGTTGGACGTGGTCTACCCGTCGGGAGAGATCACGCAAGTGAACACCCCCTCGGGGGCGCTCAAACGTCGTCCGTCCGTCGCCAACGTGAAGGCGTCACTGTCGCGTGTCATCAGCGTTGGCAACCTGCCAGGCTTTCAGATCCGATCGCTCAACGTGGGCGGAGGCGACTACCTCGTCGTGGCCGGTTCGACCGCGGGCATCGACAAACAGAACCAGCACCTCGCCCTCCTCGTGGTCATCGCCGCGGTGGTCATCGCCCTGCTGGGACTGGCGTTGGCGCGCGAGGTGATGCGTCGCGACCTTCGCTCAATGGGACGCCTCATCGACTACGCCGGCGACGTGGCCGGTGGTGACGACACCGGGCCCGTGCCACCGAGCGAGGGGAGTCGAGACCTGCAAGAGCTGCGCGAAGCGCTGGTGATCATGGTGGACGCGCTGCAGGAGCGCATCGCCCTCGAAGCGCAGAACGCGAACGCCATGCAGCAGTTCATCGACGACGCCTCGCACGAGTTGCGCACGCCCCTCACCGTCGTCAAGGGTTACAACGAACTGCTCGCCAACGGCCACGTGAGCCCGGAGCAGCAGGTCCGGGCCGTGACGAGGGTGAAGCGAGAAGTCGAACGAATGGAGGAACTCGTACGCGATCTCCTCCTACTCGCCGAACTGCGTGAGGCCCCCCATCACGCTGAACGGCTAGTCAACCTCAGTGAACTGGTGAGCGCGAGAGCGAGCGAGTTCCGGGTCGATCACCCCGAGCGAGACGTCACCGTCGTGATCGAACCGGGGATCACGATTCGCGCGCGCGCCGACTTCGTCGAGCGGGTCCTCACGAACGCCTTCAACAACGTGCTTCGCCACACCAAGAGCGGCGTGCCGGTTCGCGTGACGCTCGAAGCCGGTGGCCACGAGGCGTCGCTCGTCATCGAAGACGGGGGCGCGGGACTGCCCGTCTACGGTGTTCGCCCGCAGCGCTTTCAACGATTCGACGACTCGCGCTCGCGTGAGACCGGTGGTTCGGGGCTCGGCATGAGCATCATGGCCGACGTCGCCGAGTCGCTGGGCGGCACCCTCACGACGGCGCCGAGTTCCCTCGGGGGGCTCGCCCTGCGGTTCGTGTTGCCCCTGGCGGTGTCGGTCAAGTCCTCAGGCGGGTGAGGAACTCTTCGCGCGCACGTAGGCCTGTTGGACTTCGGCGAGGGCGCTGCGGTAGAGCTCAACGTGCTCACCGAGTCGATCGCCCCCGGCGTTCACCATCGCCGCCACGGTGTCGATGACCAGCGCGGCCGCCGCGAGATCGGGCGGCGTGTCACCCAGGCGCAACGCCGCCACTTGGATGAGGACGAAGAGGTGGTTGCCGAGAATCGTCTCAGCGGGCGCGGCGCGCAGGTAGGCGAGCTCGTCGGCTTCGTTGAACTCGGGCCCTGATGGTTGATCACTCACGCGAACCAACGTAGCTTTTGACGGGTTCGCGGGCCACTCGGCTCGGGGGCGTCCCCACCGTCCGGTGCGCTGGGCGACGGGTCGCGGGCCCCGGTGGGGTCTCGGCACGCGTCTGATAACGTAGTTGGGCAGTTCAGCAAGCGAGGTTGGCAGTGCCAACGTCCACCTGGCCACCTTCGTGCGTCCGGGTTCCAGGGAGTCATGCGCCTCGCTTGCCGTGGCGGCACCATCGTGGTGTCGTGAAGAGCAAGGAGTGAGTTATCGCAACAGTGCCTGGAGACCACCGCGTCAATGACCGTATTCGCGTCGAAACCGTTCGCCTGATTGACCAAGAGGGAAATCAACGTGGTGTGATGGCGACGCGTGAGGCGTTGGCGTTGGCGAGAAGCCTCGATCTGGACTTGGTGGAGATTGCGCCGACCGCGCAGCCACCGGTGTGCCGCATCATGGATTACGGCAAGTTCAAGTTCGACGAGGCCCAAAAAGCCAAGGAGTCGCGACGAAAGACTCTCAACGTGGGCGTCAAGGAGATGAAGTACCGCCCGAAGATCGGCGCGGGCGACTTCGACACCAAGACGCGCCTCGTGGAGAAGTTTCTCGGCGAAGGTCACAAGGTGAAAGTCACCATCATGTTTCGCGGTCGCGAGTCGGCCCACCCCGAGTTGGGTAAGAAGATCCTCGATCGAATCGTCGAGAAGCTCGATGACGTGGCCAAGGTGGAGTCCGCGCCCAAACTCGATGGTCGCAACATGATCATGGTGCTCGGTCCCGACAAGAAGTCCAAGGCCAAGGCCGTGGAGAGTGCGAACGTAGTTGTTGGTCAACAAGAGTCGCCGTTGGGCGCAGAAGTTTCGCTAGAGGAGGGCTGAAATGCCGAAGATGAAGACAGACAGTGGCGCGAAGAAGCGCATCAAGGTCACGGGCAGTGGCAAATTGCGCCGCCGCAAGGCCTTTCGTGGTCACATCATGGAAAAGAAGTCGTCGGTGCGCGCGCGCCGTCTGGGTCGCGAGACCGAGATCGCGCCGGGTTCCGTGAAGCACGTCAAGCGCATGTTGGGTCTGTAGAGAGAACGAGTTAGGAAAGAGGAAGTGCCATGGCACGAGTAAAGAGGGCCGTTAACGCCAAAAAGCACCACAAAGCCATTCTCGAAGAGGCGAAGGGCTACTACGGCGATCGCAGCCGTACCTTTCGCAGCGCGAACCAGGCCGTGCAGCACGCCGGGGTGTACGCGTTTCGAGACCGCCGCGCGCGCAAGGGCGAGATGCGCAAACTTTGGATCCAGCGCATCAACGCCGGTACCCGGTCGCACGGCATGAGTTACAGTCGCTTCATCGCCGGACTGAATGCCGCCGGCATCGAAGTCGACCGTCGCATGCTGGCGGACCTGGCCGTGAACGACGCGGGCGCTTTCGGCGCGATCGTTGCCCAGGCCAACGCCGCACTCACCAAGTAGCGCGCTGATCGAGACCCTGGGGTCGTCACACCAACGAGTGCGTCGACTTCGACGTCTCGTACAAAAACGTTCCCTTCGTTGGAGCGAGGGGACCTGCGTCATCGAGGGTCCCGACCTGGTGACGGCGGCCCTCGAGGCGTCGGTCGAGTTCGAGGCGATCTACGTGGACCCGACGCGCGCTTCCGAAGCGGCATTGACCGCTCTCGAGACGCTCGCCGCCGCGAAAGGGGTACGGGTCTTCGCCCTCGCGCCGGGCGTACTCGAGCGCGTCGCGGACGCCACGACGCCCCAGCCAGTTCTCGGAGCCGTGCGACTTCCCCTGGTCGGGGTGGACGCGATTGCCTGCGAGGGTCTCGTCCTGGTCCTGGACGGGCTGCGTGATCCCGGTAACGCCGGCACGCTCATTCGCTCGGCGGACGCCGCAGGGGTGAGCGGCGTGGTGTTCACCGGGCACTCGGTAGACCCCTACAATCCCAAGACACTTCGCGCGAGTGCGGGTTCGATCTTTCACGTGCCGGTCGCGCTCGACACGTTGAGCTCGACGCTTGACTCCTTTGGCGCTCGTGGGGCGACGACGTACGCCACCCTTGTTCGAGGGGGAGTGAGTCATCGACGTGTGGACTTCACGAGACCCACGGTCGTCGTGATCGGCAACGAAGCGGACGGGCTCGACGAGGTATCGATCGCGCTCTGTGACGATGCGATCTCAATCGAGATGGCCGGCAAGAGCGAGTCGCTCAACGCAGGTGTCGCGGGCTCGCTCATCGCGTTCGAGGCGCTCTGGCAACGTGAAGGCACGTCCTCAACGCCGCCAACACCTAGCCTTTAGGAGTTATGACCACCTCACCGCTCGCGCACCTCTCCGAACAGACCGCCGAACTACTCGCCTCCATTGAGGCACTCGACACCATCGACACGCTGCGCGAGGCGGAGGCGTCGTTGACGGGCAAACGCTCGATTCTTTCGACTCTCCAAAAGTCATTGGGCGCGCTCGAACCCGACGACCGTAAGGCCGCGGGCGCGCAGCTCCAAGAGGCTCGCCGCGTCGTCGAAGGGGCCCTCGAAGAGCGGCGAGCGGAACTCCTACGCCGTGCTCGAATGTCGTCGCTCGAAGCCGATCGACTCGACCTCGGTGACGTCGTCGTGCGCGACGTCCACTGGCCCCTCTCCGTGGGCCACCCCGGACTCGTCGCGCTCACGCAACGCGAACTCGAGGACGTCTTCGTGGGCATGGGCTTCACGGTGGCCGACGGTCCCGAGGTCGAGAGCGACTGGTTCAACTTCGAAGCGTTGAACATTCCTCCCGCTCACCCGGCGAGGGGCATGTGGGATACCTTCTACGTCGACTTGGGCGAACCCGAGACGGTGGTCCTGCGTACGCACACCTCGCCCACCCAAATTCATCTCATGGAGCATGCCGTCGCGACGGACACACTGCCGATTCATTCGGTGATGCCCGGGCGATGCTACCGACGCGACACGCCCGACGCCCGACACCTCATGGTCTTTCACCAGATCGAAGGGCTGGTCGTCGACCGGGGCATCTCCTTTGGCGACTTGGCGGGCGTGATCGAGACCTTCACGCGCGCCTACTTTGGACCGGACATCGCCTCGCGACTCCGTCCGGGGTACTTCCCCTTCACCGAGCCGTCCGCCGAGTTCGAAGTCACCTGCACGATCTGTCGCGGCGACGGATGTCGGACGTGTTCATTCACGGGCTGGATCGAACTGGGGGGATGCGGCATGTTGGACCCCGCGGTCCTCGACGCCGTGGGCATCGATGGCGACGAGTGGAGTGGCTTCGCCTTTGGGTTCGGCATCGACCGCTGCGCACAGATGCGCCACCAGCTGGGCGACATGCGAGTGTTGATCGAGAACGACGTTCGCTTCTTGGAGCAGTTCTCATGAAGATCTCGTTGAACTGGTTGCGTGAGTTCGTCGAGCTTCGCGAATCACTCGACGAACTTCGTGACATACTCGACGACCTCGGTTTGGTCGTCGAGGGCGTGGAACACGTGGGCGAAGGACTGGGCGACGTGGTGGTCGCGCGCGTCGAGGAGATTCGCGCCATTGAGGGCGCTGATCGCGTGCGCCTCGTCGTCGTCGACGCCGGCAGCGGACCGCTCGAGATCGTCTGTGGCGCGACGAACTTTGCCGTGGGCAACTACGTGCCGCTCGCCCCTGTGGGGGCCGTGTTGCCAGGTGGTTTCGCGATCGCCGAGCGAACTATGCGCGGCGTGACGTCGCACGGGATGCTCTGTTCGTCGCGCGAACTCGAACTGGACGACGACCATCAGGGCCTGATGGTGCTCGACGACCTCATCGATCCGCACGCCGGTGACGCACTGTTGACGGCATTGAAGATCACGCCCGACGTCGTGTTTGACATCTCGGTCGAAATCAATCGCCCCGACGCGTGGTCGATCGAGGGCGTGGCGCGTGATCTCGCGACGAGGCTGCGACGCCCGTTGCGTGAGCCCGTGCTCGCCAGCACCAACGACCCGACGCCGTCGGGTACGTACGGCGCGGCGGTCATCGACGACCCCGATCTCTGTGGACGGCTTACGGTCTCGGTCCTTCGCAACGTGAAGGTCGCGCCCTCGCCGGCGTGGATCGCTCAGCGACTGCAGAACGCGGGCATGCGACCCATCTCCAACGTCGTGGACGCGTCGAACTTCGTGATGTTGGAGCTGGGACAGCCCACCCACCCCTACGACGCGGCGCACGTGGCACGGCGGACGCTGCGCGCGCGCCGAGCGCGCGACGGTGAGACCCTGGCGACCCTCGACGGCGTCGAACGCGTACTGGCGAAGAGCGGTCGTGGTCTCGGTGACACCGGCGAGGACTGCGTCATCGTCGACGGCGAGGATCGCGTCCTGGGCCTCGCGGGCATCATGGGGGGCGCGGCGAGTGAGATCAGTGCCGATACCACCGACGTCCTGCTCGAGGCTGCCTTCTTTGACCCGATGACCATCGCACGATCCTCGAAGCGTCACGGTCTGCGCAGTGAGGCGTCAAATCGATTCGAACGCGGCGTGGATCCGCACCTGGCGCTTCGTGCGGCGGCCCGATTCGTGCAGATACTTTCCGAGAGCGTGCCCGAGCTGCTCTGGCTGTCGCACCCGCTCGACGTGTGGGGCGACGTGGCGACGCCGCCGACGATCTCGCTGCACGACGCCGACGTCGAACGTCTCTTGGGCGTGCCCATCGCGCGCGATGAGGTATCGACCCTCCTCACGGGTCTGGGCTTTGGCGTGAAGAAGAAGAAGCAGCGCTTGAAAGTGACGGCGCCCACGAGCCGACTCGACGTGCGCGACGGCGCGCTCGGACGAGCCGACGTGATCGAAGAGGTCGCCCGTCTCTACGGCTATCGACGTCTGCCGCGCCATAACCCCACCTGGCCCGAACTGGGCACGCTCACCGCCCGCCAGCAGCTGCGACGACGAGTGCGCGACGTGGTCGTCGACGTGGGGGTCACCGAGGCGTGGACGCCCACCCTCGGCAGCGACGCCGACTTCGACCTCGTGCACCCGGGCGTCGCGCGCGTGCGCGTCACCAACCCGCTGGCCGCGGACGAGTCGGTCTTGCGCGCGACGATGTTGACGGGCCTCGTACGCGCCTGGTCGAAGAACTTCGAGCGCGGGACCGGCGACGTGATGCTCGGCGAGTTCGGCGTGGTCTTTCAACACCCGAGTGTCACGTCCGCACCGCGCGTGACGCGCGGCGGCACCGGGGGCACCCTCACGCTGGCCCTGCCGGCGGAGAACGAGCGCCTCACGATCGTCTTGGCTCGACCCGAGGACGACGCCCGCAGTGCCGTTGCCCTGTGGCACGTGCTGGCGCGACGGCTCGGTCTGGCCGACGTCGTCGTTCGATCAATCACTGACGCACCTCGCGGGTTGCACCCGACGAGAACCGCCGCGCTCGTGGACCGCGCGTCGGGAGCGCTGCTTGGTTACGTGGGCGAGGTCGACGCGACACTCGTCGACGCCGTCACGGCCGGGCCCGCGTCGCGTCGACTCGGCGTGCTCGACGTGGACCTCGACGTGGTCGCGGACGCGCGCCTCGCCACGCGCGCGTCGTCCTACGTGCGCGCACCGAGTCGCTACCCGAGCGCCGTGATCGACCTGGCGTTCGTGACACCGAGGACCATCAACGCTGATGACCTGGCCTACGCGTTGCGCCACGCCAGCGAACTCGTCGAAGACGTCACGCTCTTTGACGTGTACGAGGGACCGGGACTCGGTGAAGGCGCCCGCAGTCTCGCCTATAACGTTCGACTCAACTCCGACGAGCGCACCTTGAGCGACGATGAGATCACGCGGGCTCGAAGGACCCTCGTCGAGACCGCCGCCTCCCTGGGCGCGGTGCTTCGCTAGGGGGATACCATCGAGCACACCGAGATCGAGATCGTCCCCCTTACCGACCGGGGACGTCGTTTCGACAAGGACTTCCGCGTCCGGTTGAGCGACACGGACGAGGACGGTCTCTTGCGCCTCGACGGTGTGGCGCGCTACCTCCAAGACGTCGGGACCGACGACTGGATCGAGTCCAGTGCCACGTCGGACATCATCTGGATCGTGCGACGAACGTCCCTTCGACACGCCGACGGCGCGCGGTGGCCACGCTACCTCGACGACGTGACCTTGACCACCTGGTGCGGCGGCGTGGGCGCCGCGTGGGCCGAGCGCCGGACCAACTTCGCGTTGGACGGTCAACTGCTCCTCGAGGTCGCGGCGCTGTGGGTCCCGACCGACGTGTCGGGCCAACCGCAGCGGATGCGACCGGACTTCTTCGACGTCTACGGCGACGCCTGTCGCGAGCGCAAGATCTCGGGACGGGTCAGTATTCCCGAGATCCCCGCGGACGCGAAGTACCAACCGTGGCCGCTGCGTGCGGCCGACCTCGACATCATCGGTCACGTGAACAACGCCGCGGTGTGGTTCGCGGTCAGTGAAGTGCTGAAGACGCCGCTGCGCTACGTGAGCGTCACCCACCACCGCTCGATCGAGCGGGGCGACGACGTCACGCTCGCCAGTGCTCCCGGGCGCCTGTGGCTGGTGGTCGAAGGAACTGTTCGCGTGTCCGTGGACTACGAGGTCACCTAGGAGACGAGCACGACCTCTCGACTACCGGTGGCGAAGACACAACCGATGATGACGAGGGGAAAGCCCACGAGTATCCCGGCCGTGAGGGGCTCGTGCAGACCCACGATGCCTAAGACGACGGCGATGGCCGTGTTCACGTACGTGACGACCACGGCGCGCGTCGCGCCGACTTCTTTGATCAGCTCGAAAAAGACGAGGAACGCGCCGGCGGTGCACACCACCGAGAGCACCGCGACACAGCTCCAGGTCTCGCCCGACACGTGCACCGGCCAGTGCGCGAGGTCCCAGGGGATCCAGCACAGTGCGACGAAGCCCGTCGCGCCCATGACGACGGTCGGTCCTGGCACGTGCGTCAACTTTGTCGCCAGGATGATCGGTCCGATCGTGTAGCCCAGACAGACGGCCATCATCATCGCGATCCACGTGATGGTGCCACCTCGAAGATCGAGTCCAACGAGGAACGCGACACCCACGGCGCCGACGCCCAGGCCCAGGTACCGTCGCGGGGCAATTGCCCCCTCGGTGCGACGAATGCGCTGACCAACGACGGAGAAGAGTGGTACGCAACAGATCAGCAGACTCGTCAGCGAACTAGTGATGTGTCGCTCCGCCGTCGCCATGAGGTACCACGGCACCCCAAACTCCACGATGCCGAAGATGGCGATCCACGTGAAGTTCTTCCACAGGGTGGGGAGTTGTCGCTGGGCGATGACGAGGGGCGCGAGGAGGAACGCGGCCGGCGCCGTTCGCCCGAGCACCAGGACCCCGGGATCGAGTTGGCGCACGGCGACGCGGATGAGCAGGTAGGGGATACCCCAGATGACGGCCATTGCGAGAAAGAACGCCCAGCCCCGTCGTGACATGCCAGGAGCATAGTCCGAGGGCGGAAAAGTTGCACTTTTGCTCTCTGATGTGCATAAAATGTCATATGCGCGTGGGAGTCATGGGAGCAACCGGCTACGCCGGGTCCGAGGTCTTGCGGCTCGCGGCGTCGCACCCCGACCTCGAGGTCGTCGTGGCGACCGGTTCGTCGAACGCGGGTAAGTCGGTCGCCGAGCACGCGCCCGCTCTCGCGGCCGCGTACCCGTCGCTGATGGTGCACGCGTCCGAGCACGCTCTCGAGTGCGATCTCGACGTGGTGTTCCTCGCGTTACCCCACGGCGAGAGCCAGGCCTTCGTGCCCGAACTTCTGGCGCGCGGCACACAGGTGGTGGACCTCGGGGCCGACTTTCGATTGAAGAACGCCGACGACTACCCGCGCTGGTACGGCCACGAGCACCGGGCGCCAGCGCTGCTCGCGGACGCGGTGTACGGGCTCGTCGAACGACATCGTGACGATCTGCCGGGCGCCACGCTCATCGCGGTGCCGGGCTGTTACCCGACCGCCAGCGCTCTCGCGCTCGGGCCGTTCTGCGACGAGGGACTCATCACGCGCGACAACATCGTCGTGAACGCGCTCAGTGGCGCCTCGGGCGCCGGTCGCGCCACGAGTGATCGTCTCCACTTCTCGCGCCTCGTCGGCAACGCCGAGGCCTACGGGCTCCTCACGCACCGCCACACGCCCGAGATTGAACAAGAGATCGGCGCGACGCTGCTCTTCACGCCGCACCTCGTCCCCGTCAGTCGGGGCATGCTCGTGAGCGCGTACGGACGCGTGACGTCGCCGAGGTTCACCACGACGGACGCACTCTCCCTCCTTCGCTCGAGGTACGCGCACGATCCCTTCGTGGTCGTCACGGACGAAGCGCCGACACTGAAGGATCCTCTGGGTAGCAATCTCTGCTTCGTCAGCGCGCGCGTCGACGAACGCACGGGCTGGCTGCTCGCGATGAGCTCACTCGACAATCTCACCAAGGGCGCCGCCGGTCAAGCGGTGCAGGCGTGGAACGTCGCGACGGGCCGCGACGAGACGCTCGGTCTCCCGCTCATGGGACTCACGCCGTGACGAGCTACGTCGTGAAGATCGGGGGTCACGCGCTCGACTCGCTGCGACCGGACTCCGAAGTGCTCGTCGCACTCGCGTTGGACGTCGCCGCACTGCGCGACGAGTCCACGCACGTCGTCATCGTGCACGGCGGCGGACCGCAGATCCAGTCGTTGCTCGACGCCGTCGGCCTCGAGAGCCGATTCCACGATGGACTGCGCGTCACCGACGAGGACACGATGGAGTTCGTGGCCATGGGACTCAGTCAAGTGAACCTTCACCTGGTCGCGGCCCTCAACCGGGCCGGACTGGCGAGCGTCGGACTCTCCGGCGTTGATCAGTCGTTGATGACGGCGAGCGCGCTCGGCCATCCCTGGGGCCGAGCGGCCGCGATCCCGACGGTCGACAGCACGCTCGTCGAGACCCTATGGGCCAGTGGTGTCACCCCCGTCGTCAGCTCCGTCGTCACCGACGAGCACGGTGAACTCGTCAACTGCAACGCCGACGCCGCCGCCGGCGCGCTCGCCGGCGCGCTGCACGCCGAGGCCCTGGTGCTCTTAAGCGACGTCGACCAACTGCGCAGCGACCCCCTCGACGACGCAACGTCCCTGGCCCGGGCGTCGCGCGAGGATGTGCTGCGCCTCTTCGACGATGGATCGATCCTCGAAGGGATGCGGCCCAAGATGAAAGCCGCGCTCGACGCGTTGGACGGTGGCGCGAAGCGCGTACTGATGGCGAACGGTACGACGATCCACGCGCTGCGCGACGCGCTGGCCGGATCGACGAAACTGACCGAGATCGTCCGATGACCCGACACTTCACAACAATTGGCCAGTTGAGCGACGCCACGTTGTCCTCGATCTACACGCTGGCGACGTCGCCCTTCGACGACGAAACGATGAAGGGCCAGGGAGTGGCGCTGATCTTTGAGCGGCCGAGTCTTCGTACGCGGGCGTCGAGCTCATCGGCCGTGCACGAGCTGGGCGGCTACGTCACGTTCTTCAGCGACGACGAGATCGGACTCGACCGTCGCGAATCGGGCGAGGACGTGGCTCGCACGATCGCCGAGATGTACGCGATCGCCGCGCTGCGCATCCGTGAACACGGCGTACTCGCGCGCATGCGTGAGGCCACGAACGACCGGATGTCGCTCATCAATCTGCTGAGTGACGTGGCCCACCCCACGCAGGCCGTCGCCGACGTGCTCACCATCGCCGACGAGTACGCCCGTGGCGACGTCGCCGGGCTCGCTGGCCTGGAAGTGGCCTACGTCGGCGACGCGACGAACGTCGCACGTTCGTTGGCGGTGGCCCTGTTGCGCGTGGGCGTGAACGTGACGGTGGGCGCGCCCGAGGGTTACCAACTCTCGTCGGGGGGCGAGGAGGACCCGACGGCCGTGGACGGCCCGGGGACACTGCGACTTTGCGACAACGCCTTCGACGCGGTCCGGGGGGCCGACGTGATCTACACCGACGCGTGGGTCTCCATGGGCTACGAAGACGAGGCACAACGTCGACGCTTCGACCTGGCGGAGTTTCAAGTGAACGTCGCGCTCATGGGCCTGGCGAAGCCGGACGCGATTCTGATGCACTGTCTGCCCGCGCATCGCGGCGACGAGATCACTGACGAAGTACTGGACAGCGAACAGTCGCGCGTCTGGCGACAGGTCTTTCATCGTCGTTCCGCGATGGTCGGCGTGCTGCGCTGGATAAAAGGAGAGTCATGACCAAGACCCAACGACAGCATCGGATCGGTGAGCTCATCGACCACGACGTGATCTCGACGGCCGCCCAGATCGTGACGCGCTTGCGTGACGAGGGCATCGCCGCGACGCAGGCGACCGTGACGCGCGACCTCCAAGAGCTCGGCACCGTGAAGATCCGTGACCAGCACGGAGCTCGGCGCATCGTGATGGCCGCCTCACCCAAACTTGCCCCCGCCCCGCACGATCACCTGCGTCGCATGATGGGCGAGTGGGTGGTGTCCGTCGAGAGCTCGGCCAACCTCGTGGTGGTGCGAACGCCGCCGGGCTGCGCGCACGTGGTCGCGTCGGCGCTCGATCGAAGTGCCCAGCGCGGCGTGCTCGGATCGGTCGCCGGCGACGACACCATCTTGGTCATCGCCGCGGAAGAGCACGGCGGCGCGTCGTTGGCGAACGAGTTTCGCGTGCTGGCGGGATTGAGCGAAGTCGTGAGCGCAAAAGCGAACGCAAGAGTGAAGGGAAAGTAGAGATGGCCAAGCGAGTCGTACTTGCGTACAGCGGAGGACTCGACACGTCCGTGGCGGTGCGCTGGATGATCCAGGAGTGGGGGGTCGAGGTGGTCTGTGTCTTGGTGGACGTGGGCCAAGACGTCGAGAGTTCCGAGAGCTTCGACGACATCAAAGCTCGCGCCCTCGCCGCCGGCGCGCTGGAGTGCGTCATCGTCGACGCCAAGCGTGAGATGGCCGAGGAGTTCTGCACCCGGGCCATCGCCGCGAACGCTCGCTACGAAGGAAAGTACCCGTTGGTGTCGGCGCTGTCTCGACCCGTCATCGTCCGTCACCTGGTCGACCAGGCCCGTAAGTTCAACGCGCAGGCCGTCGCGCACGGCTGTACCGGAAAGGGCAACGATCAAGTGCGTTTCGAGGTGGGGACCCACGCGCTGGCCCCCGATCTCGAAGTGCTCGCTCCCGCTCGAAACTGGGGCATGACCCGCGCCGACTCGGTCGACTTCGCCCAGAAGTGGGAGATCCCCATCAGGGCCACGAAGGAGAAGATCTACTCCATCGACGAGAACCTATGGGGACGGGCCATCGAGTGCGGCGCGATCGAGGACCCTTGGGCGGCGCCCCCCGAAGAGCCCTATACCTTGACGCGCGTGACCACTAAGGAGCCGGTCGAACTGACCGTGCACTTCGACGCGGGCGTGCCGACGAGTATCGACGGGGTGACTATGGACCTCGCGCAACTCATCGCCACGTTGAACGCACTCGCCGGTGCGACGGGGTTCGGACGTATCGACATGGTGGAGAACCGCCGCGTCGGTATCAAGAGTCGTGAACTGTACGAGTGTCCCGCGGCGTTAGCGCTTATATCGGCCCACACCGAGCTCGAGGACATGGTGCTCGAGCGTGACGTGCACCACGAGAAAGCCCGACTGGAATCACGCTGGGCCGAGCTCGTCTACGACGGCATGTGGTTTTCGCCACTGAAGGAGGCACTCGACGCCTTCATGGTCGAGACCCAACGCCACGTCACGGGCGACGTGCGACTCCGCTTCGAGGCGCCCGGACTCCTTCGCGTCACCGGGCGGCGCAGCCCGAAGGCCCTCTACGACTACGGACTGGCGACCTACGACGCCGCGGACACGTTTCGTCACGCCGACTCCGAGGGTTACGTGCACATCTACGGCCTCGGCGTGAAGACCTGGGCCGCGCGCCAAGGCGCGAAGAACGCCACGCCGCCCGCGTCATGACACTGTGGGGCGGGCGGTTCTCGGTCGCGATGGACGAGTCGCTGTGGAACCTGTCGGAGAGTTACTCCTTCGACCACGTCCTCTACGAGCACGACATTCGAGGATCGAGCGCGCACGTGCGCGGCCTCGCGGCCGTGGGGCTGTTGAGCGACGAGGAGAGTGCGACGTTGCTCGCGACCTTAGAAGAGATTCGCGTCGAGTTCGAGAGTGGATCGTTCGAGCGAGGGCCAAGCGACGAGGACGTCCACACGGCGATCGAACGTCGCGCCACCGAGCTCGCTGGTGACGTCGGGGCCAAACTGCACACGGGTCGAAGTCGTAACGACCAAGTCGCCACGACACTGCGGCTCTTCACGCGCGACGCCCTCGCGGAGGTGGCGCGCGCTGGGCTCTTTCTCGTCGACGTACTGCTCGAGATTGGCGACGACAACGAGAACGCCTACCTGCCGGGCTACACCCACCTCCAGCGGGCCCAACCGGTGCTGTTGAGCCACCACCTGAACGCGCACGCGTTCGCGTTGTTGCGTGACGTGGACCGCCTTCTGGACGCCCGCGATCGACTGAACGTCTCGCCACTCGGCGCGGGCGCCCTCGCGGGGACGTCCCTGGCGATCGATCCTTCGATCGCGGCCGGTCTCCTGGGCTTCGACGCGCCCTTCGCGAACTCGATGGACGCCGTGAGCGATCGCGACTTCGTCGCCGAGACGCTCTTTGACGTCGCGCTCATGGGCGTTCACCTTTCGCGCATGGGCGAGGAGTTGGTGCTCTGGACTTCGGCGGAGTTTGACTTCGCCTCGCTCGGTGACGACTTCACGACCGGATCGTCGATGTTGCCCCAAAAGAAGAACAGTGACGTGGCGGAACTCGCCCGAGGCAAGAGTGGCCGACTGGTCGGCAACTTGACCGGGCTCCTCGTCGTCTTGAAGGGTCTACCCCTCTCGTACAATCGCGACCTCCAAGAGGACAAGGAACCCCTGTTCGACTCGGCACGACAGATCTTGCTCGTGCTCCGCGCACTGAGCGGGGCCTACCGTTCGATGACCTTTCACGCCGACGTCGCCAAGGCCGCCGCCGTCGATCAGTTTCTCGTGGCCATTGACATCGCGGAGGAACTCGTCGCCGACGGCGTCCCCTTTCGGCAAGCCCACGAGATCGTCGGAAAACTCGTCGCGCAAGCGGTGGACCAGCAACGGCCCTTCCGCGACGTGGTGGCGGCGTCGCTCACGCACCAACGCTTCGATCACCTCTTTGACGACGGCGCGGCCCTCGAACGGCGGCGTTCGCCGGGCGCCTCGGGCCCCGCGAGTCGTCGCGCGCAGGCCCAACGCCTGCGACTGGGCGCCGACGAAGCTCGAGAACGGCTGTAGAGTCGCGCCGCCACTGTCACAGGCCCTCGTCAGAGTGGAGGAGTGCCACGACGTGACGACGACGAAACCTACAGTGAGGGTGCATGGTCGAGCGACTCCTAACTCCTTCCAAGATCTCGGCGTGGCTCGGCTGCGGGCACTATCTCTCGCTGAGCAATCAGGTGGAGTCGGGATTGCTCACGACGACGCGAACACCGCTCGGTGAACTCGCCGAAATTCTCATCGACAAAGGGAATCAGCACGAGTCGAACTGTCTCGACGACTACGAGGCGATGGGCAAGACCATCTTCGAGGTTCCGGGTCGAAACGCCACCGAACCCTTCCAGGCGTGGGTCGAACGGGTGGGCAATCCGATGGAGAAGGGCTTTGACGTCATCTACCAGATGCCCTTCGTGCACGATGGCATTCGAGGGATCGCCGACTTTCTCGTACGCACGGAGGACACGCACGGCGTCGTGACCTACGAACCGGTGGACGCCAAACTGACGCGCCACCAAGGTAAGCCCGGACACGTGCTGCAGTTGTGTTTCTACGCCGAAGCGATGACCGCCCTCACGGGCGTCACACCGAGAAAGATGCACATCTGGTTGGGTTCGGGGCGCACCGAGGAGCTCTTCGTCGATGAGTTCTTGCCCTACTGGCGTCGTCTGCGCTCACAGTTGGGCTCGCTACTCGAGAGCGACCAGTTGAGCGTGCTCACGGAGCCGAAGCCGTGCGTCACGTGCGAGTACTGCGAGTTCCAGGGTCACTGCGAGCAACAGTGGCGAGACGAGGACTCGTTGGCGTTCGTCGCGAACTCACGTCAGGTCGAACGCGACGCACTCGAAGCGGCGGGGGTTCGAACGCTCGTGGCGTTGGGCAGTCGCGAAGGGTCCGTCGCCGATCTGCGTGATGAGAAACTGCTCCGCCTGCAACGCCAGGCCGCGTTGCAAGTGCGCTCACGAGCGAACCCCGCGTTGCCGCCGGTGTTTGAGCACGTCGAAGCCAGTGACGATCCCGTGTACGGGCACGGCTTCGACCTCTTACCCGAACCCGACGGCGAGGACGTGTTCTTCGACTTCGAGGGTGATCCGTTCTGGAGCGCGCAGCACGACTTGATGTTCCTCGCGGGTCTGTACTACCGCGACGTCAGCGGCGCGTGGACCTACGACGAGCGTTGGGCGCACTCGCTCGACGAACAGCAGTCCATGATCAAGGAACTCGTCGAGTTCTTCGCGGAGCGACGAGACGCCTTTCCCGGGATGCACGTCTACCACTACAACCACACCGAGAAGTCGACGATCGAACGACTCATGCGTGACGCGGAGGACGAGAACCTCTTCGCCAGCCTCGTCGAGTCCGGGCTCTTCGTCGACCTCTTTTTGGTGGCGAAGAACGCGCTGCGCGTGGGCACCGAGTCCTACGGACTGAAGCATCTGGAGCACCTCGTGGGTTTCGAACGATCGACGGGCATCGAACACGGGGCCGGGGCGGTGGTGGAGTACGAGGAATGGATGACGTCGAGGGACGACGCGAACCTTCGAAACATCGCGCGCTACAACCACGACGACGTGGCCGCAACGAGGGCACTGCGCGACTGGCTCGTCGAACAGCGTCCCGCGGGGTGTGTCTGGCGCGAGGCGATCATCACCCGAGAGCCCTACGAACTCGACACTGACGAACTGGTCGAGGGGCTCCACCTCTTTGGCGAGGACAGTCCGGAGTACTTGTTAGGCGAACTGTTGAACTACTGGCGTCGCGAGAGGTCGGCCGACGTCACGCCCAAGTACGTCGCGCTGAACGGTGACTACTCGGTGCTCTACGACAACATGGACTTCTTGACCAGTCTGCAGTTCGTTCGATTCGAAGAGCCCGTCGGGCGCGAGCGCACGCGAAAAATGGTGTTGACCTGGCCCGAGCAGACCATCGATCACTCGATGTCGTCGGGAGACGTTCTCTACGCTGGCGTCGGAGTTCCCTACGGCAAGGGCGCGATCACGGCCATCGACCTCCAGCAACGCGAAGTGAAGATACGTTGGGGCGCGTTGCAAGAAGAGCTGGCTGGCGTGCCGGCGGCGTTGACCCGTGACCGTTACTTTCGACCGGCCGCGAAGGCTTCGGCCCTGAAGGACCTCGCGCGCCAGGTTCTCGAACCCGACGTGCACGGCGCACCCAGCCGACTCTCGATGGCCTTACTGCGTGGCGACGAGCCGCGCTTCGCGCCGGGCGAGGGACCCGAAGGCGGAGTCTTTCTCGACGAGTTGGCGTCGGTCTATAAGTGGGTGGACCACCTCGATGAGAGTTTCGTTGCCTTCCAGGGTCCGCCGGGTACCGGCAAGACGTACAGTGGCTCGCACATCATCCACCACCTCATCATGTCGGGAAAGCGCGTAGGGGTGGTAGCGATGAGTCATCCGGCGATCGACAACCTCATGGGTGCCACCTTTCAAGTCTTCCAAGACGCCGGTGACGCGTCGCAACTTCGCGCGTTGCGCTGGCAGGATGACGCGGAGGACGTGTCACTGCCCTTCGCCACGTATTCGAAGAGGAAGCCGGACCTCGCGTCGGGGGAGTTCAACCTCATTGGGGGCACGGCGTGGCTCTGGGCCAACCAGGAAATGCGCCAACATCCCGTCGACTTTCTGCTCATCGACGAAGCGGGTCAACTCTCATTGGCTGACGCACTGGCCTCGACGAACGGCGCGCGCAACATGGTGCTCCTGGGCGATCCCTTGCAACTCAGTCAGGTTGCCAAGGCTGAGCACCCCGAGGGATCGGGTTCGAGCGTGCTGCAACACGTGTTGGGTGAACATCTCACCATCCCCGACACTCGCGGCGTCTTCATCGCCGAGACGAGGCGTATGCACCCGGACATCTGCGAGTTCATCTCGAAGCAGATCTACGAGGATCGCCTGACGAGCCACGTGAGCTGCGCCCGGCAAGGCACCGAGTTCGGCACGGGTCTTCGTTGGCTCGAGACCCATCACGTTCGTCGCTCGACCGAGTCCGCGGAGGAAGCCGACGTCGTGACCGAACAGATCGAGATGATGGTGGGGACAAAGTGGGTCAATCAGCGCGGCGAGTCGCTCACCCTGAGTCCCCGCGACTTCATGGTGGTCGCGCCCTACAACGATCAGGTCAACCTCTTGAACGAGCGCTTTCGCCGCAGTCCGGTGTTGCGGGGAGTACAAGTCGGCACCGTGGACAAGTTCCAGGGGCGAGAAGCGCCCGTGGTGTTCTTCACGATGACGACGTCATCGGCGGCTGACATGCCCCGAGGGCCGGAGTTCCTCTTCTCGCGCAATCGCCTCAACGTCGCGGTGTCGCGCGCACGCTGTCTCGCGTACCTCGTCTGCACCGAAGAGCTGTTGAATTCGAGAGCAGCGGACATCGACGACATGCGCCTGATCTCGACGCTGAGCGCCTTCGTGGAGTTCGCCACGAGCCCCGCCTCGACGAGCGAAGCCACGGCGTAGCCCACCCCGCCGGCGACCCGTGTCGCTCATCGATGTCAGGTGTAAAAGGCGCACGGCGGGTACCTCTCAACTGCTAATATGGTCTTCCTGCTCGTAGCGAGAGTGGCCCGGGACTTGCGTCTTTGGGGCTCGCGCTGGTAGGGTAGGCATCCCTATCACTGGGGCAACTTAGTGATGGATTCGACGGAGAAATCCCGAGATGGTGTACTTCATACCTCCGACTTCGGTCGTGTGTGATGTCGCTCCTTGAAAACGGAAGAACGAGAGCCAAAAGCCAGTACGGGCGACGATGGACTGATCTAACAGGACGCGTCGTTC